>Ga0105046_10015537_pt1 | contig 11699 bp, 10 predicted proteins | sample MAT03_FD_78385 | JGI IMG/M metagenome (GOLD analysis project Ga0105046, IMG submission 78385) | Freshwater microbial communities from Lake Fryxell liftoff mats and glacier meltwater in Antarctica - MAT-03 (megahit assembly) | ecosystem: Environmental > Aquatic > Freshwater > Ice > Liftoff...
AAGCCACACGCCAAGAAAACAGAGGCGCCGGTCGACCGTGTTCAGGCCAGCATGCGCCGCAGTTCGCCACTGGCCAACAGCACGCCCACGTCATCAGCTCCCCCCACCAGCACACCCCTGACAAACACCATCGGCAACGTGGGCCAGCCGCACCAAAGTTTGAGTGCATTGCGAACGCGCCATTGGCTGAAGTAGCTGCCATATTCGAGGTAGGTGTGTTCGATGCCGGCGCCTTGCAATGCCTTGCGGGCGCGGCGCACAAACGGGTTGCCTTGCATGCCCACCACGACGACGGCGTGGCGGGCCACCGCGTCCTGCACCTGGCGCACCGTGTCCGCGTGGAGGCTCGCCACACGCTCCCTGATGGCGGGGTGAACGTGCTGTTCGTCGAGCAGTAGGCGGGGCATGGCAATCCTTGCAGTGGATGCACAGTATCTTCGATGCCGCGCGCGCGGCGGCACGGAACAAAGCCATTGAACCCGGCTTCAAAGCGGCCGCCAACCGGTGAGGAGCCATGCAGCTTGGGATCGAGGCCGGGCTGGGGTGGGGCTATGCTGCGCGACTCCCCCAACTTCCGAGAAAAGACCTCGCCATGACCAAGCTCTACTACAGCCCGGGCGCCTGCTCGTTGAGCCCGCACATCGTGCTGCACGAGTCCGGCCTGCCTTTCCAGGCCGTGCTGGCCAGCACCAAGACGCACAAGCTCGCCGACGGCACCGACTACTACGGCATCAACCCCAAAGGCTACGTGCCGCTGCTCGAACTGGACGACGGAACCCGCCTCAGCGAAGGCCCGGTGATCGTGCAGTACATCGCCGATCAGGTACCCGCCAGCGGCCTGGCCCCGGCCGCCGGCACGATGGAGCGTTACCGCGTGATGGAGTGGCTGAACTTCATCACCAGCGAACTCCACAAGGGCTTCTCACCGCTCTTCACGCCAGGCATGCCCGAAGAAGCCAAGGTGCTGGCGCGCGCCAAGCTGGTGGATCGGCTGACCTGGGTCGACACGCAGCTGGCGGGCAAGTCCTACCTGATGGGCGAGCACTTCACCGTGCCTGATGCTTACCTCTTCACCGTCGCCGGCTGGGGGCGCCATGTGGGCGTGGACATCAGCGGCCTGCCCAACCTGAGCGCCTTCATGGCGCGCATGGCCGCCCGCCCTGCGGTGCAGGCGGCGATGAAGGCCGAAGGCCTGATCAAGCAGGCGCAGCAGGCTTGAACAGCGCTTCGCACGCGGCGCGCTGTCCGGCCGCCGCATCCACCTTGGGGCACAGTGCCTGTGCCTGCGTGCGCAGCCGGGCCAAGGCGGCGGTGCGCGGCGCCTGATCGGCCCAGGTCACCAGCTTCTGGCTCGCACGCCCCAGGGAACGCCCGCTGCGCGCAGCGAAGGCGCCGCTGTCCTGGCCGGCTTCGGTGAGCAGCTGGCTGGCCGTCTTTTCGATCGATGCGGCATCCTTCGGCGCCAGATCCACCAGCGCGTTCAGGTAACCCAGACCCCACTGCAACCGGGTCGCCGGGCCTTCGCTCTTGTCGAAAGCCTGTCGATACCAGCCCAGTGCGTCGGCGTTGCGCCCCTGTTTGCGGGCATCGCCGCCCAGCTGGCTCATCAGGTAGTAGGGCGAGTGGCTCCTGGCCAGGTTGGCCTTCAGCAGGGCCTCGCTGTCAGCCCACAAGCCGGCCCGGCCCAGCGTGTGGGCCGCCGCGGTGATCACGGCCTGACGCTCGTAGCCGTCGCTGATCTCGCGGTCGTCACGCGCAACCTGTTCACGCACGTCAGCCAGCAGACGCACCGGCAGTTTGGGTAGCAGCTGCTCCTTGGGCTGATCCAGGCGCGCCAGGTCCACACGCGCCAACAAGGCACCGAGCCGGTCGCCACGCGACAGCGTGCCGTCGGCCTGCAAGCGCTGCAGCGCTTCATCAAAGCGCTGCACCAGGGTGGCGCGGGCGCCACCGGCGTCGGGCTGCAAGGTGCGCACGATGGCGGCAGCGCTGTTGGTCAGCACGTCCGCGTGCAGGCGCGACTGCACGGGGTCGGCCAGCACGCGCTGCACACGCTCGCGCAACGGCGCGTCGGCCTTGATGCCCTGGGCTTCATCACTGGCCGCCACCGCCTTCAACCACAGCCGCGTGGTGGACTCCGCATCGGCCTGCGGGCTGGCCAGGGCCAGCCGCTGCAAGGTGCTGGCAAGCTCGGCCTTGGGCAGCAGTTGCTGATCGTCGGTTTCCCACGAATAGAACGACAGCAGCCGCCACTCGGCCGGCAGCAACGCCTTGCCACCCAACGCATCGGCCAACACCGCCTTCACCGGCCGACCGCCGGCCAATCCCAGTTGCAGCACGGCCATCATTTGCGGCGCGTCCACCTCGCCCGGCAAGCGCGTGATCTCGGCGCCTGCGTCATTGAAGACCACCACCGTCGGGTAGCCGCTGACCTTGAAGCGCCGGCCCAGCACCTGTGCGCCTGGGCGGTCGCCGTCGACATGCACGGCGACGAAGGAACGCGACAGCGCCGCGAAGTCTTGCCGGTTGAACAGCGTCGCCTTGAGCTGGTTGCACGGCGGGCACCAGCTGGCCCCCCAATACAGCAGCACCGGCTTGCGCTCGGTGCGCGCCTGGGCAAACGCGCGGTCGACCTCGGCGTCGCTCGCTGCTGGCTGCCACGCAACGTTGGTCGACGGCAAACCGGGTGCTGCCAGGGCGGCCTGCGGTGCGCCGAGCAGCGCCACCGCCACTGTCAGGGCTGAAGCGACCAGCAGACGCTGGGTGGCAACTTTCATCAGGTGTTTCATGGCGTTCATCGTCCCGCTATTTGTTTCGACTCGTGTCTGCTGGATGCCGCTGCCCTGCGGCTCCGGGGCCCCGCCGAAGCGGCGGCCCGATTGTGATCCGCTTCGCGCTTTCGCCGGGTGTTTCACTGCAGCCGGGCCGGGCCGCCAACCCCACCGTTCATCACGCAGCGCTCACGCGGCGACCGGTCCGCACGTCGCCGGGCAATGCGCAGCGCCTTGCGGCGGCCCGGTTTCTCCTACGATGCACGCCATGCGCAACGCTCCGGCACCGTTCAACCCACACCGCCGGCGTCGCGCTGCGGCATGGGTGCTGGCAGTGGCGCCGGTACGGGTGCTGGTCCTGGCGCTGGTCCTGGCACTCGTCCTGGCACTGCTTGTGACACTTTCAGCCTGCAAGCCCGCGCCGCTGCCGGGCGCCGGCAGCAAGCCCGACGCCGCTGCGGCCGCCCGGGCGCTGCCGCTGGCCGAAGAGGCGCGCAAACGGCTGCAGCAGGGCGACGCCGCGGGCGCACTCGCGGAGCTGCAAACGGCGCTGAAAGCCGACCGCTCGCTGCCGGCCCTGCACCAGCTGCTCGGTCAGGTGCAGCTGATGCTGGGCGACGTCGTGGCGGCCGAAGCCGCCTACACCGACGCGCTGCGCCTGGGCGCCGACCGCAACGAACTGGTGCTGCCGCTGGCTGCAGCACTGGCCGCACAGGGCCAACCGCAGGCGCTGCTGGACCAGTCGCGCCTGGACGACGCCGGCCTGCTGCCCCACGTGCGCCAACCCTTGCTGCTGATGAAAGCGCAAGCCGCCGCCGACCTGGGCCAGGCTGCCGCTGCGCAGCGACACATCGACGCGGCGCGCGCCATCGACCCCGCCCATGCAGCACCCTGGCTGATGGAGGCCAGCACGCGGCTGGGCGAAGGTGCCGTGGCCCAAGCCGTCGCAGCTGCCGACAAGGCGCTGGCGCTGGCGCCGCAGTCAGCGGCTGCGCTGACCACCCGCGCCGATGTTGCGCTCGCCACGGGCGACCGCGCAGCAGCGCTCGCCGGCTACGAACGCGCCATTGCAGCCGCGCCCGGAAGCCCGCAAGCCCACGAGGCCCGCGTGGCGCGCGCGGGCCTGCTGCTGGAAAGCTCACTCCACAGCCCCGTGGCCGAGCCGCTGGCAGCCGAGATCGAGTCATTGCGCAAGGCTTCTGCAGACGACCTGCGGCCGCACTACCTGGCGGCATTGGTCGCCGAACGCCAGGGCAACACCGACGCGGCGCGCAGCGCCCTGGCGGCGGTGACGCAAACGCTGCAACGCTTGCCCACTGAAGCATGGCGCTACCGGCCGCAGGTGCTGATGTTGGGCGCGCTGGCCCACCTGGGCCTGGGTGAGAGCGAAAGAGCCCGCGGCTACCTGGAGCTGGTACCGCGATCCGGCGCCAGCGCCGGGCCGGCGACGCGCTTGCTGGCCCAGTCCTACCTGACCGACAACAACCTCGAACGCGGCATCACGGTGCTCGAGGCGCACCTCAAACAGCACCCGGCAGACCAGCAGGCGCTGCTGATGCTGGTGGGTGCGCAGCTTTCGCTGGGCCGCCACACGCGTGCCATCCACCTGCTGCAAGACACGCTGGCGCGCAAGGACAGCCCGGCCGTGCGCGGCATGCTGGCGGCGGCCCACGTCAGCACCGGTGGCCTGCTGGCCGGCCAAAGCGAGATCGCCCTGGCGCTGAAAACGACTCCCGGGCACCTGGGGCTGCAAGCCGCGCTGTGCGCGCTGCAGCTGCACAGCGGCCAACCGGGCAAGGCGGTGCAGTCGGCACAAGCGCTCGTGCAGCGTGAACCCGCCCAACCCGGTTGGCAACATCTGCTGGGGGTGGCGCAGCTGCGCAATGGTCAGGTCGCTGCGGCGCGCAGCGCCTTCGAAGCGGCCGCGCGCCTGGACGACGGTTTTGCCGCGCCACGCGTGGCACTGGCGCGGTTGGAGGCCGGGGCCGGAGCGACGGACGCCGCGCTGGCCCAACTGCAGGCCGTGCTGCACAGGCAGCCCGACAACAGCGACGCGCTGTTCGAGATGGGCCGGGTGCAGTTGCAGCTGCAGCAGTCCGTGCAGGCGCAGGCCTGGTTCGAGAAGGCGCAAGCGGCCGCGGCCCCCGGCGACCATCAAGCCACGCTGGCGCTGTTCGATCTGCTGCTGGGCCAGCGCAAACTGCCTGCCGCCAGCGCCGCGCTGCGCCCGCTGGTGCTGCGCCAACCCGACGACCCGCTGGTCTTGCTGGCGCAGGCGCGGCTGGCCCAGGCCACCAACGAAACCGCGACGGCCCGGAGCCTGCTCACGCGCGCCACGGGGCTGGCCGGTTACGAAGCGGGCGCCTTGTTGCAAGTGGCGCTGCTGCAGATGCAGGCGGCGCCACCCGCCGGCCCGGCCTCGGGCGCATTGGCAGTGAACACGAACGCCAACGCGCAGTACGCCTTGGACAAGGCCCTGATCGACAACCCCGGCCTGCTGGCCGCGCAAGCCCTGATGGTGGATGTCGAGCTGCGCCAGCGCGAATTCGAACGTGCGCAGGCCCGCGTGCAGCAGCTGCTGGCCAGCCACCCGCGACAGGCCGTGGTGCATGCGCTGCAAGGCGATCTGGCGCTGGCGCGCGGCCAGAACGCGGCAGCGCTGGCCGCCTACCGTCGCGCGCAGCAACTCGAGCCCTCGGGCGCCCAGGTCCTGCGCATGCACCGCGCCTGGTCGCAAACCGATCCCGGCGCTGCCAATGCCCACGCCGGCCAGTGGCTCGAACAACGGCCCACCGACCACGCGGTGCGCCGCGCACTGGCCGATGGCTTGGCGCGTCTGGGCCTATACGCCGCAGCACGCATCCACTACGAGGTGCTGGCCAAGGCCACCCCTGGCGACGGCGAAAGCCTGAACAACCTGGCGCATGTGCTGCTGCTGTTGAAGGAGCCGGGCGCGGCCACCGCGATCGCCGAAAGGGCCCTCCAGGCACAGCCGGGCGCCGCGCACATCATGGCCACCGCCGGCTGGGCCAGCATCCAGGCTGGCCAGACCGAGCGCGGCCTGAACTGGCTGCGCGACGCCCGCACGCGTGAGCCCGACAACGCCGACATGCGATATTTCATGGCCGCGGCGCTGGCGCAGCAGGGGCGCAAAACCGAGGCGCGGACCGAAGCCGAGGGTGCGATCGAGCTGGGGCAGCCCTTCGTGCACGCCAAAGACACTGAGCGGTTGCTGGAGAGCCTGCGTTGAAAGCCGCGCTTGCGACGCCCCCCTCACAACGCCAGCGCAGGCGGGCACCGCCAGTGGGCTGGACGTTGGGCTGGACGCTGACGTGGGCGCTGGGGCTGTTGCTGTCACTGTCGCTATCGCTCGCCGCCCCGCGCCCTGCCGCAGCACAGGGCACCTGGCTGCAGACGCAGTGCCTCGCCGGCGCCGGCACGCGGACCCCGTGCAAGGCGGCGCCTGCCTGGGGCCGGACCGGTACCGACTATGTGCAGGCTCTGGCCACCGCGGCAGGGCCCGGGAACCTGGGCCTGAGCCTGGTCAAGCCCGAAACCTTGCCGGCCGCCAATGCCGCGCGGGCCCAGCTGGCAGCCGTGATGCTGGGCTATCTGGACAGCCGCAGGCCACAGGTGGCCTACCGCTGGTACGGCCCGGTGGCCACGGCAGCCACGGGCCCCCGGGCGGCAGGGGCGGGGGCGGCAGTCTCCATCCAGGGCACCTGGCTGGGCGGTGCGCTGGGCGACGATCCCTTGGCACTCAGCGCCAGCTGGTGGCTCGCACCTTCGTTTTTCGGTTCGACGCTGCCGGCCCCGGTCGACGCCAACGCCGACCGCTACCGCGTGCTGCGTTTTCTGGCCGACCACTGCCCGCAGCTCGAAGGCAAGGTGGCGCCGAACGCGTGGACACGGTGCACGCGATAGCGGGTGGCAACAGGCGTCGAGGCCAAACGGGCGAAAGGCGAGGGCTGCTCGGTACCGATCTTTGCAGGCCCGTTCAACCCACGCCAGCGGCGGCGCCTGCCTGCGGCGCCGAACTGACAGCCACTTCGGAAGCCCAGAGCCACGCCTGGTCGGCGATGTCCTGCACCGCTTCCAGGCCACCGAAACTGTCGGCCAGCAACTCGATGCTGGCGCTGTCGCCTGCGTCCAGCGCCTCGGCCAGCGCCAGGTACTCGGCCAGGGGCCCCTGGCGTTTCAGCAGCGCCTGCACCACGGGCTCGGGCAGCCGCAGCGGCGCCAGCGCATCTGCCAACGGCACTTGCAGCAGCACCTCCAGCAGCGACATCAGACCCATCGTGAACAGCGTCTGCGGCGCCGGGTGGCCGCGCAGCGTGGCGAGCCCCTCCACAAGGCGGCCGCGCGCGAGCGCCAGCTCCTGCACGGCGCGCGAAGCCTGGCGCGAATCGGCCACCGACAACAGCAGCACGCTGAGCCATCGATGCAGCTCTTTGCGTCCCAGCAGCAGCACGGCCGTGTCGACCGAGTCGACGCTCTGCCGCAAACCCACGGCGGGGCTGTTGGCATAGCGCAGCAGTCGGTACGACAGCGCCACATCACCCCGCACGGCTTCAGCCACGAGTTGGGTGTCGTGGTCCAGTGCCAGGTGGTTGATGAGCTCGCAGATGCGGTGTGCAGCCGCGCTCAGCGGCCGCGGCGCAGGCTGCGACTGGCCACGGTCCAGCACACCGCCCACCAGCGTGAAGCCGGCCCGCAGCACACGCTCCACGTCGTCCAGGTGCTGCAAACCGCTGGCCACCAAAGGCAGCGGCGCCCGTTGCGTGCGCCAGCCCTGGGCCGACAGCAGCAAGGTGTCAAGGCCACCGGCCACCGCCTGCAACAGCACGAAGTCAGCCGCTGGCGCCAGCGCGGGGGGGCCGTCGGGCACGCCGAGCCGCACGCCGCGCGCGCGCAGATCGGCCGCCACCTGGGGCGGCAGCAGCGCCAGGTCGGGGACACAAATCAGCGCGCCTGGCGTGGCCTGCTGCGCCACGCCCGGGCGGGCCAGCGCGCTGGCGCCGAGTGTCACCAGCACGCGCTTGCCGGTTTTGCACAACGGCGCCGCGGCCGCCAGCAGCAGCGCCTGGTTGGCGGCGCGGGCCACCGCGGCGGCCGCATCGGCCCGCAGTGCCAGGCGTTGCTCCAGCGCCGGAGGCAGCAGCAATTCGAAGCCGGCAACGTTGCCTTTGGTGCCCACCAAAGGCCGGCGCACGCCAAAGCTCGGAGCGGGCGTTTGCGGGGCTGCCGGCGACGCTTCCGGGCCCGCCGCCACTGCAATGGCCGCCCGCGCCAGCACTGCCGGGCTGGGCGCAGCCAGCGCGGCGGGCTTGGGCGGCGCCTGCCCGATCAGTCGCGCGAACCAACCAGCCATGGCGGACTCCAGACACGCAGGGGCAACAAGGACGGGCACCCGCGGGCGCAACAGCTGACAGCACTCATCGCCACATCGTGGCACGCCGAAGCGGGCTGCAACCGCCGCAGCAAGGGTGGCAAAACCGGCCAAATCGTGTCCATGGCCCTCACACGCTGTCGCCCCACGCATGAGATTCCAACCTGGACTGCTCGGCCGCTCAACAGCTCAACAGCTCAACGGCCCGCCCACGCATGAGCACGCCGGGCCGCCCGAAGGCGAATAGCGCCGTGCACAGCACGGAGGTTGCCTGATGAGCAGGCTTGCCCCGTCAGATCATCGCCTGGCCATCTTCGGCAAGCGGTGGCAGGGGCTGGGCGCGGGCCAGTGCCATCCAGACCGCAAACGGCAACCTGAACGCTCGCACCGCCGCCGGCCGCCCCACGTCGAGGCGGGCCTCGTCGGCCCAGAGCACTCCAAACACTGCAGGTATCTCGTCGAGATCGGCGATGCCTCGCTTCAACACGTACCAGCACTGACTGGCCAGCGCCAGGTAGGCTGCTGCCTTGGCCGGCCGGCGCAAGTCGCCCAACAGGTCGGCTCGGCTGACCTTGATCTCGAAAGCCGCCGGCTCGACATACGCTTCCACTGTGGTGTGGCGGATGGCGTAGACGTCGGGCATCGCCAGTACCCATTGCACGGACTGCGCAGCCTGAGCAGCCTCCAAAGGCTCGCTGGCGTGGTCGCTGGACGGTGCAGGCTCAGCCAGGTCAGCCAGGACGGGCAGTTGCTGCAGCGCGCCGTCCCGGCGCTCCGGCTGCTGGCTCTGCTGCTTGCTCTGCTGCTTGCTCTCCTGTTGACCGCCAGACCCGACCAGCGGTGCGCGCAGCGTCAAGCCACACCACACCACGCGGCCGGCCCGCTGCTGCTGCAACGCCACCTGCTGCACCAGCGCCTCGTGGGCCGTCATCGCCCTCTGATGGCTCTGCCGCTTGAGCGCCAGCTTTTCGATGCCTGCATCGGTCAGGCGCAGGGTTTCGCGCCCGCTGCCGTCCATCAGCCGGCAGACCAGGCCGGCGGCCAACAGGTCGAGTTCGATGTTGTCGTGGCAGGGCCAGCCGGCTGAGCGCCAGATGTCGCGCAGCCGCCGCTCGTGCCCGGCGGTGCAGACCAGGTTGACGGCCGTCCCTGGGCGTGCTGGTGGCCACTGGGCACCGCCCGCCGCTTCAGGGCCGCCCATCAGAAGCATCTGCAAACGGCAGCACCAGCCGCTGCTTCAGTCGACGACCTGCACACCTTTCCAGAACGCCATGCGACCCTTGATCTGCGCCGCGCCTTCTTTCGGGTCCGGGTAAAACCACACGGCGTCGGGGTTGGCGTCGCCGTTGACAAACAGCGTCAGGTAGCTGGCCTCGCCCTTCCAGGAGCACATGGTCTTGGTGTTGCTGGACAGCGTGTACTCGCGCTTCAGTGCGTCGGCCGGGAAGTAGTGGTTGCCTTCGACGACCACGGTGTCGTCGCTCTGCGCCACGACCGTGTCTTTCCAGATGGCCTTCATGGGTGGTGATCTCCTGTCGGGGTGCGGGGTGCGGGGTGCGGGGTGCGGCAAAGACTACCACCAGCAGCCGCGGCCGCTCTCAGCGGTCGCGACGCACGATGGCCACGGGCGCCGCGGCCGAGCCGACGATGAAGACGCTGTAGGTGCCACCGGCCACCAGCGTCTGCCCGGTGGCGGTGTACAGCGGCGCAGCGTCGCCTTCACGGGTTACGCGCAGGGTCAGCGTCGTGCCGGGGTCTGTCAATTCATAGCCCGACGCTTTGCCTGACGCCACGCGCCCGCCCAAGCCGAAGAAGTCCACCGACATCGAGATGAAGTCCTGCTCGCTCGACAGGCCGTTGACCAGCCTGATGCGCACCTGGTTGATGTCGCGGGGTGCGCGGTTGTCATCGGCTATCCAGATGCCGCGTGGCGCCCAGGCGCCGGCCTGTTGCGCCGCCACACTGGTGCTGCCCTGCACCAGCAACGTGAGGTCGGCGCCAGCGCTGGGGCCACCCACGCTCGAAACCGGCGCTGCGGCGCCGCCGACGCTCAAGGCCAATGCCGGATTGACGGTGGGAACCAGGGCGTAGCTGCTGACCGACGGCGAAGCCACGTCACTCGCCACGCGGGTGCCGCCTACGTCGGCCGTCACCGCGCCAGCGCCATCCAGCCCGGCCACCACGCGCACGCGGGCCTGTGCGTTGTCCACCCGCGTGATGCCGCCACGCTGCGTCAACAGCAGTGCGCTGGCCAGCACGCCGCCGCTGCCGGGGGTCAGCACCAGCGTGCCGATCTGGCGGCTGGCCAGGTTGAGCCCGGTCACGTCCAGTCGCAAGTCATTCTTGTTGTTGGCGGCCGTCACACGCAGTCGCCAGCCGGTGCTGGCCACCGTCAACCAGCCGCCCAACGTGCCGTAGCCGGCGCTGGCTTGCACCGGCACCGCCGCCAACAGCGACTCGTCGGCGCCGGTCAGGTAGACGTCCAGCGGGCCCGAGTCGGGGGCGGCATTGATCACGCGCAACAGCGCCTTGTTGGCGTCGGGCTCACCCTGGTTGTCGTCCAGCAGCAGCTGCCGCAAGGCGCCAACGGCGCCAAATGCCAGTGAAGAGTAGTAGCGGCCCTTGCTCAGGCTGGTGTTGGCGGTGAGCAGCGCGGTGGCCGAGTTCTGGTTGTGGATGGTCAGCGTGGGGCTGCCATCGTCGACCTCGGCATAGAGGGCGTTGTCGCCGTAGGCCACCTGGCCCTGGCGCAACTCGTCGTTCAGGCGCAGCGCCAGCTGGGCGTAGCCGCCGTTGCTGCCGGTGGCATTGACGAGGCGAATCTGCGCCTTGTTGCGGTCGGTGGTGCCGGCGTCGCCACAGGCCTGCAGCCCCGCCAGCAGGGCGCCGGCCAGCAGTACGAAGAACAACCTGGGAAACAGGCCGAGAAACAGGCCGAGAAACAGGCCGAGAGGTCGTCGGGTGGTGCGTGTCACGAAAGGGCTCCTTGTCGGCGGCTGCGTGCCAGGGCTGCATCATGCCCTGAGCGCAAGCGCGGGGGGGTGGCCGCTGGCAACCGGCTCCGCCACACCGTCCAGCACCAAGCCGAGCCAGATCGTCAACGGCAGCTCGCTGCCCAGGCCCTCGGCGCCAGCATGCTCCCGCACCTCCAGCCCCTGGTGCAGTTCGTGACTGGAGTCGAACCAGCCGCAACCGGGGGTGACCCCGTCGTCGTCCCTGGCCGGTTGGTCCGGGGCCGCGGGCTGCGAGGTGAGCAGTCGGGTCCGCTCCCGCCGGCGACGGCTGCGCTGTGCCGACGGTGCTGCCGGCTTGCGCACGCCCAGGCCGAGGCACTGCACCAGGGCGGCCACAGAAATGGGTTGCTGCAGGGTCATCATCAGTGTGTTCATGGCCGCGTCCTCCAGTGCTTGCATCGAAGGCTCGATGGTGGCCACACACAGCCAGGACAACCATCACCAGCAGGGGCGGTTGCAGGTGGGCCCCCCGCGGGGGGCTCACCGAGGGGGATCAACCCCCCATCGGAGGGAACACCGGCAGAC
>Ga0105046_10015538_pt1 | contig 11699 bp, 11 predicted proteins | sample MAT03_FD_78385 | JGI IMG/M metagenome (GOLD analysis project Ga0105046, IMG submission 78385) | Freshwater microbial communities from Lake Fryxell liftoff mats and glacier meltwater in Antarctica - MAT-03 (megahit assembly) | ecosystem: Environmental > Aquatic > Freshwater > Ice > Liftoff...
GAACGACTGATCACCTTCTCGCCGAAACCGCTGCAAACAGCCAGTACGTGGATGCAGCAGATCGAAGTCGAGTGGGATATGCGGATGGACAAACTACGACGATACGTGCTCGAAACAGCCTCCGAAAGTGATCAACCGACGCGGACTGAACCCCAGTAGCGAGGTCCGTAATAGTCGGAATAGATGCTTGAAACGGTGACGCCGGTGCCTTCGTTTTCCGCGTGAACGATGAGTCCGTCGCCGATGTAAATCCCGACGTGCGAGAGCCCTTCCTGGTATGTGTTCTGGAAGAAAATCAAATCGCCGGGAAGCCAGTTGCCGTAATCGACCCAGGCGCCCATCCATGGTTGATTGGAAAGGGCGGGGCCGATATTGATTCCAAGTGCATTGAGCATCACGAAATAAGTGAAACCGGAGCAATCGAACCCGGCGGGAGTGGTACCACCAGGATAATAGGAGTATCCGACATAGGACATCGCGAAGCCGACAATCGCTTCGCTATTGAGTTCCATCTGGGAATGAAGTGTCACATCCCGTTGACTGACTTCGTCGATACCGGCAGCGGGCCTGACCGCGCCCTCTTCGCCACTCCGTATTCGAACGGTGGAGGCGGTATTCTCGACGGCAAATGCGTCGTTGGAGTTCGGAACAAACGTGAGGGCAATGGCAAGCGCCAACGCCCAATACACGAAGGTGCGACCCGCAGGTCCTGACCTTCGCCGCATCGGCGAGTTCAAAATTCCCTTCCCTCCGACAACCCCCGCCGAGTTCCCGCCCGGCTGTTCCGACTGCAACGGAACGTGGAGATAGTGTTCTTCGGATCCATCAGCACGGCTGCAACCGAAGCCACTGGACCGCTCAATGAAAGATCGGGACAGCCACTTCCCGAATCGACTGCGCCGGGAATGGACAGGCAAACCACCGCTCGGCGAGGTGCGCTCAGGTCTCATTCTTTCGGACGGGCGCACCTTACCACCTGTTTACAATGGTCGTCCACTGTGAACGTAACTGGGAAATACGCAAACTCTCATTTGGGGACCGGAGTTTAGGGGAGACGTTCACTGAACCTCTTCGTGAAAGAGATCAGGCTTGCATGGAGAGGAAGGGGTGCCAGTACGGTACAATCAGCACACGCGTGGCCGAGGGGGCGATGCACCCGTGTGGACCACAGCGTTGATTCACTTATTGACGTTTGCGAAAGGGGAACAGGGCGAATGGCCTACCGGTTCTTGCTTGAAGTACCGGAGACATTGGCAGCCGAGGCGGGTGTCGCGGTTGGCATGGCTGATGATGCGCAAGTGGTCGTTGTGCGAAGCTCTCACGGGAGAGGCGCTGACGAACCATTCACCGATCTCACTATCGCTGCCCACTCTCTCCGCGTCATTCAGTCGATCTACGACTGGTTCGATGAACTTGGTGGTTCGCGCCCGGACATCCGGCTTGCCCTGCACAGTGGCGAGCGGTTGCAACTCGAGGCGTACGAGCGAAGTGCAATGGTGGCGGCGATTCGCCGCGATCAGCCCTGGGTCGATCGTTCCATTCCAAAAATTGGCGACCATGAAGAAGAGTCCTTTGAAGGTGGAGTAGACGTGGCAATGAGCGCTTCCCTGGTATCACCCGGTGCACAGACCGCGACACTCGAGCGCTCGTGGCAGTCGCTACCTGCCGTGCAGGAACCAGAAGGCGGCCGCAAGGTCGTCATCCGCGAACTGAATCACATTGCGATCCGGGTAACCGATCTCCAGGTGGCCGAACGGTTCTACACCTCGTTTCTTTCCATGGATATTGTCGAACGCGCACGGCGCGGAGCGACTGGCACATTCGAAACCCTGGGAGCAGGTTATTCCTGGGCGGATGCGATCGTCGCCGGTGAAGAGGCGGATGTCTCCTTCCTGCGTAACGGTCCGCTGGTGCTCGCGCTCCAGCGACTCGGACGCGGAGCTCGGCTCGAGCGCGGTTTGCTCGATCACATCTCCATTCGGGTCGATGCGACCACCTTCACGACTGTAAAAGGTCAGGTGCTAATGCGCTCGATGGAAGTCATCGGATCGGCCGAAACCGCGTTTGCATTCAAAGATCCGATTGGTATCACCTGGGAACTGACCCTGCAGAGCGTCCCGGAATTTCTGTACTAGCGACAAGCTGAAAGCAACCCGCTTCAAGCCACCTTCGTGACGCTGAAGTTTGATTGTTGAACCTTGAAGTCTGAAGCTTGAGGCTACACACATGCTCGACAACTATCAGGATCTGATCGACGAACTACTCAGTACCCCATCGATCATTCGCACCATGATCGCAACAGGCGGCGATGAGGCACTCCGCCTTGTCGCCGCCATGCGTGCCCGCGACCAGATCGTGCTGGAGCGCGTGCAACGGATCAAGGACAACATTGACCCCCATCTGAAACCGCTGTCGACACTCGATCAGTTGTTGTCCGAAGAGATCGCGGAGAGCGATCGGGACGAACTCCTTGCCACCTTTGAAACAGCGCGTGGCGATCTTATCTCGTTGCTCATGAATCTCACGCTTCGCGAGTGGGAACGGACAGCAACCACCGATAACGCCGGCGTGATCACGCTCGCGGACGAAGTGGAAACGCACGTCGAATTCGACGAAGCACAACGTGCCCGGCTTGCTGAACTGAACGCCTGATCTTCGTGTACCGAAAGACGGCGATCGCTGTGGGCTCTTTCGTCCCAACCTCCGCGACCTCATAGGCGTAGTCGACCGGAGACGACCACTGGCGGCGGTGACGCCGGCGAGGGTCGCGTCGTTTTCCAACCGGCTCCAGATTGATTGCCTCCGTTGGTCGATCGTCGGGCGTTTCGATCGCGATTTTGGAAAGCAAGCTCCGAAGTCGCGACATTGTTCCACGCCACCAGTCGCCGACGGCCGAAGCTCGAAAACTCCTCCATCTCAACCGGTGCCCATGCAGATTCACTGCAATCAATTCCGGAGGTTGGGTGTGTGATGGGACCACATCGCTGATGTTGCCAGACCGGTGTATGCGGTCATACGGACCAGCAGATCCCAGCGCGCTGCCGGGAGGCGAGATGCCGCCACATACCGGTTCTTCGTGCCCGCGCACTGCCACTGCATTGCTCTGAATGGACCACGAGTGGGATCCGCAAGATCGAGATAGACTTCTCCCTCGATCAGATACTCACCGGCGCTGACGAACGGAAGTCCGTTCGTGTCGGCGATTCCAGATTGGACAACTCGGGTAGGATTCCCGTTCAATTTGTTCAACCGGGAAGATGTGTCGTGCATATCGATGGCCATTGCCATTGCTCCTTTAACATCCGGTTCCGGTTTGCGCGGATAGATCGGAATGAGTAGATCGCGCAGGAATGTGCCGAAAACGAATGGAACAGCACCGCAAAATCTCGAGACGGGTGCTGCATAGATAACGCGACGACGAACATGAGGAGGTCGCGTCGCAATCGGTCTCGTCCACGCCCTTGTGGAACTTCCCGCGGATTGAGCTTCCGGGTTCGTGAAACTCAATGTCGAATCGGCATCATTGAGATGTCAGGGACCACAGTCCACCGCGCACCTCGATCCGAAACGATCAGCCTGCTCTCATGGTACAACACTATTCCGCGAAAAGGAACGAAATGAGTCTCGCCTTTATCGCTTTGATCTGTATCAAATAATGTCATATCTCGATAGCGGTATTTCTACGAAATTCTGTGCACTATTCATGGCAACTGTGGTGACAGTAGACCGCTGCAGCATTTATTTGCACGCTTATTTATCTGACATGTGAAGAAATCCCAATGTTCGGTCTCTCTTTCTGAGAAACATCGTTTCTCGAATATCGCCATTCTTGCTGAATCGCAAACGTCAGGCATTTTCCGTGGTTCAGACTCGTCAATATGGTTTATGGCGTTCAGTTGCTACGGAATTGACGCACTGTTGCCGGTGGATTGGATGCGCGTGAATGACCTCCGAAGATATCAATTGAGAGACAAGATCACACTCAGGTGGCTCTCGAAGAAGGTGGAAACGAGAATGAAGCGACTGTTGATTGGTCTTGAATTGGTGATGGGAATCGTGGCGATCGGGTGTGGGCTCCTTTTGATGAGCGGACGTGCTGATCGAATGGAGATGGATCAGGATGTTCTGGAGGGATCACCGTTCCGCGGTTTTACGATTCCGGGCATCATCCTTACCGTTGTCGTCGGTGGATCAAACTTCTCGGAGCGTTTGGCCTCATCTTGAGGCGATCGTGGGGCGCGACAGCTGCCTTCGTTGGCGGTTGTACGCTGATGGGATGGATGATTGGTCAGGTCATATTGCTCGGCATTTAAGGACCGAAATGGTAACAGCCACTCTATTTCTGCTTATGGCCTGGTAACCGCGGTGATCTCCTGGTGGGTAGCGCCGCAGGTCACCGGGCACGTTCAGCAGCAGGAACGCGTGATGTAAATTCGATAGCTGCCGTCACTTCGACCAGGGTGGGGAGGCTTCATCGCCGCCAGCATGGAAGAATCTGATTCCGGCGGTCGCGATGAGTAACCACTCGGCCACTGAGTCACCGGCGTTTTCGATCCGATGGAGCGCCCGAGGCGGAATCCTCACCGAGTCGCCGGCGTTCAAGAGCAGGCTCTCGTCGTTGACTGTTACGTGCACTGAGCCGTTCAGCAAAAAGATGAATTCGTCCCGGTCATGTATGTGGTCTGGATTCAAGCCACCAGAAATCTGGCGCTGCCGGATAACACTGACCTGGTGTGATCCTCGGGAGGGAGTGGCAAGGGCAGCGCTGCTGTTTCCGCCCGGGGACTCGATGAATTCCAATTGTTCTGCTCCAGTAATCATCTGATACCCCTCTCCGTATCGCGTTCTCATCAATCTACTGATAAAGTAAACTCGCTTGTCTAACGTAATAGTAAATCTACTTGTCTATAGAGTCAACCTGTCGCTCGTATGGCCATCAAAGGAGCCGGAATGGAAGTCACCCAGCTTCAGACGCTTCGGAATGATCACCTCGGGAGATTGCTCCTGCAGGCACATCGCGCCTTCACTGCACGCGCCATCGCTCTGCTCAAACAACATGGGTACAACTCGCTGACGATGGCTCACATTGCGCTTCTGCCACACCTGGACGAAAGCGGGACTCGCGTGACCACGCTCGCCGATCGATCAGGTATGACGAAACAAGGGATGGGTCAACTGGTCAAGGAGCTTGAATCACAGGGATTTTTAGAGCGGAGACCCGATCCACTTGATGGTCGAGCCTTGCTGGTGACATTCACCGATTCCGGATTGGAGATGCTCCGTCACGCGGTCGCGATCACGCAACAGATCGAACGGGAGTATCAGGCCATTCTGGGTGAAGACCGAATACTCGCGTTCAAAGGGATGTTGCGCGCGGTGAGTTAGGGAACGAAGATGGGCGCCATTCTCGCCCGGTCGCCGTTGCCGCCGGTGCTTCCACGAACTGCACACGCGGCCACGCGCGCCGGAATTCCGCACCTGCTTCATAATGAGGGACACATACTCCTCTTCGACAATGCGGGTCGAATCCCGAGAGGGCGAACATGAAGAATTACCGCTCCTACAGCTTCTGGCTCGAAACCACCGAGGACGATTTCACGCCACGTCCGCCGTTGAACGGGTCAATCGATGTCGATGTCGCGATTCTCGGCGCTGGGTTCACCGGTTTGTGGACGGCGTATCACCTGCTCAAACGAGAGCCTTCGTTGAAGGTAGCAGTGATCGAAGCGGAGATTGCCGGGTTCGGCGCTTCTGGACGCAATGGTGGTTGGTGTTTCGCCGGTTTCCCGGTTTCGCCGACCACGCTGAAGGCCAAGTACGGACGTGACGCCGCCCGAGCAGTCTCACTGGCAATGTACGACTCGGTCGACGATGTCGGGGCAGTTTGCAAGGCGGAAGGGATCGAGGCGTACTACGCGAAGGGTGGCGAACTTGAAATCGCCCGGGCCGCATACGATCTCCCGAAGCTTGTCGAGATGTACAACGAGTTCAAGGAGATCGGTCTCGAGGATCACTACGAACTTCTCGACGAGACCGGTACCGCGGAGCGCATACGTGTTGCCGGCGCCGTTGGCTCCTTCTGGAACAAGGAGGGCGCGGCAATCCAACCGGCCAGGCTCGCCCGTGGACTCGCCCGTGCGGTCGAACGGCATGGTGGCACGATTTACGAACAAACCCGCGTCAAGGCAGTCCTGCCGGGACCGCATCCCAAGATGGTGACCGACCGCGGAGATGTGCGGGCGCGGACAGTTGTGCTCGCCGGCGAGGCATATCTCTCGTCACTTCCCGGTTATGAGCGACAGATCGTTCCGCTCACGTCGCACATGGTCGTCACCGAACCACTCAGCGATGAGCAGTGGAACGCAATCGGGTGGGACAGGCGAGAAGTGGTCGGCGGATTCGGCACAACCGGTGGATACCTGAATCACACTGGGGATGGGCGAATCGCGTTCGGTGCTTACCGCGCGCAGTATCCATTCAATTCGAAGATCACCGACGCGATCGATCGTGAAGAGTCGATTTTCGAACACGCCCGGGAAGCCACGCTCAAGTGGTTTCCGATGTTGAAAGGCGTCCGCTTCACGCACTCCTGGGGTGGTGTTTTCGGTGTCCCCCGCGATCATATGCCGGTCATGCGGTTTGACCGCGCAACCGGGATCGCGACCGGTCGGGGCTACGTTGGCGAAGGTGTGGCGACCGCGAACTTGTCTGGCCGGGTGCTCGCCGATCTGATCACCGAGGCCGATACTGATCTCACCCGGTTGCCGATGACGAGTCATCACTCGAAAGCGTGGGAGCCGGAACCGTTGCGCTGGCTGGGAGTGAAGTTTGTCACGAAGAGTCGAAAACGCATGATGGAGAAGGTCGAAGAGACGGGAAAATACCCCGAGAAACCGACTCTTGCCCAGCGAATCTGGGATTTTTAGTTCAGTCTCGCACATGCGCTGGCATCACAACTCTGCTCCAGTCTGGTATTCTCGAACCTTCAGTCCAGAGAATGATCCGTGGATTCGGCAGCCAACACTACTGTTTCGGGAGGGAGATTCGCCATCACGATTCGGTTCGCACTTGTTCATGACGTTTCCCGTTTCGGTTTGCAGCACTGAAAGGAGAAGATCGAATGACTCAGATGTCATCATCCCGTTCACTCCGATTCATCGGCTCCCTGGCACTCACCCTGCTCATGCTCGGGTCGATGCTCGGCACGGCATTCGCGCAGGAAGACGATCAGGGATCCTATTCCGACACGCAGGGACCAGCAGTACCTGGTGGCAACGCGCGATTTTTGCTCTATGAAGACCCCAACACCATGAACCCGATCGGCGGAGCAACCTCAATCGCATTCCAGGTCATCAACTCGATCATCGAGGGGTTGGCCGAGAATGCGCCGGATGGTTCGTTTGTACCCGTTCTCGCCGCTGAGATTCCGACGCTGGACAATGGCGGCGTCTCCGCAGATCTGACCACCGTCACATGGAAGCTCAAAGAAGGCTTGCTCTGGTCGGATGGGACGCCGGTCACAAGCGATGATGTGAAGTTCACCTGGGAAGCGGCGAAGGATCCCGCCAACTCCTCTGCAGTCGCCTCAGACTATGCGCTGATCACCGACGTACAGACACCCGATCCGTTGACAGTAGTGGTTTCGTACGCCTCGTTCAACGCGGGCTATGCCGATCAGTTTCCCTGGATTTTGCCGAAACACGCGAGCGGCGCGGTTACCGACATGGCGAACTGGCCGACCAATCGGGCTCCGATTGGCACCGGACCGTTCCAGCTCGATGAGTGGTCATCCGGTGAATTCATCCAGCTCTCCCGTAACGACAACTACCGGGAAGAGGGCAAGCCGTACCTCGACAAACTGACCTTCCTGGTGGTGCCGGACGAAGCCGTACGCGCCGCGATGATGCAGGAAGAAGGCGCGGAGATCATGCTCTGGGCCGGGAATGACGCGGAAGAACAGATCGAGGCATCCGGTGTCGCCACCGGCCGTACCGCCCCAGGAATCTGGGTGCTGGAGATGCGGTTCAACCTCTCCAAGCCATTCGATGGCGATCCGGGACTTTCCCCCGCCCACCCGATGCTCGGCGATGTCAATGTCCGCAAGGCGATCACGTTGGCGGTTGACCGCAATCGCATCAATCACGAATTGCTCTCAGCTTCAACGCTCTATGATCTCGATTCCCCGCTCGCTGTAGGCTGGATGGCCTGCCAGGTTGAACCGTTCGCCTTCGATCGTGAGGCTGCCAAGACGCTCCTCGAGGCCGCGGGGTGGAAAGACGAAGATGGCGACGGTATTCGCGAAGCGCACGGGGTGGCCGGTGTCGAGGATGGCACCAAGTTCACCCTGACGATGAATGGTTACACCGGGTTCTCCACCCTGGATCTGGTGGAACTTGCCGTGCAGGAAGATCTGAAGGCCGTCGGAATCGACGCCAAGATCGAAAATCAGGAATTTGCGGTCATTTTCGGAACGTGGGAAGACAACTCTCCACGAAAGACAGGCGATTTCGACATCCTGATCTACGATGGCGGTCTTTTCGCGGAACCGGGCTCCGATATCTATAACCGCTATGCACCGGATCAGGTACCGAGCGCGGATGAGCCGGGCGGAGAGAACTTCTACCGCTGGGTGCGCGAGGATGTGGGTCAGTGGATTACCGCCGCGAATGCATCGCCGGACACAGAGGTGCGACGCGAGAATTTCTGCAATGTGGCAAATGCAATCCGAGAGGATATCATCACGTTCCCGATTCTCCAGTTCGCAGAGGGCAGTGTCTATTCCAACAAGCTGCACGGATTCACCGTCAGCACATGGGAATGGGGCACCTGGGACAGTGAAAACTGGTGGCTCGAACAATAACGGACAAGTAACGAGTGAAGGGGCGCCAATGCCCATTGGCGTCCCTTCACATCGGAAAGGCAGCCAATGGGCACCTTTATCCTGCGGCGCACTCTCGGCGCGATCCCGCTCCTCCTTTTTGTCAGCATCGCGGTTTACGGATTGCTTCAACTCGCACCAGGTGGCCCGACCTCGATGTATCTCCGGCGGGGCGCAGGAATGAACGGCGACGATCTCGCCAAACTCGAGGAATCACTCGGACTCAACGAACCCTTTTATGTCCAGTACTGGCGCTGGCTCGGCAATGTGCTGCAGGGCGATTTCGGGATGGCGATCACGTCGTCCCGCTCCGTCAGCGCGGAAATCCTCGATCGACTCCCGAACACCATCTACCTCATGGGCAGCGCCTGGCTGCTGACCCTTCTACTCGCAATTCCGATCGGCATTTACTCCGCAATGCGGCAGTACACCAAGTTCGATCACGCGGTGACTGCATTCACCTTCATCGGTCAGAGCATTCCGACCTTCTGGTTCGGTCTCCTGCTGATCTTGCTCTTCTACATGAAACTGGACAATCCGTTTACCGGTGATCCGCTTCTCCCTTCCGGCGGCATCCGCACGATCGGCGAAGATCTCCACGGGTGGGCGATGGTGAAGGACCGGATACTCCATCTCATCCTCCCGGTCACGATGCTCTCGCTCGGCTGGATCGCGTGGTACTCGCGCTTCTTGCGCGCCACCATGCTTGAAGTTATTCACCTCGATTATGTGCGAACGGCCAGAGCAAAAGGACTCAACGAGCGCGTCGTCATCCTGAAGCACGCGTTTCGAAACGCGGCAATTCCGCTCGTTACCCTGATGGCGCTCGATCTCCCCGCGCTCTTTACCGGCGCGCTCTTCGCGGAAGTGATCTTCTCGTGGCCGGGCATGGGGCGACTCTTTTTCCAGGCCGCAGAACGACGGGACTACGGATTGCTGATGGCGATCATCATGATCACCTCGGTGTTGATCATCCTGTCAAATCTCATCGCCGATCTTATTTACGCCAGGCTGGACCCGAGGATCAAGTATTCGTAGTTTTCATCAGGACAGCGGGCAATCTGGAGATGATTCATGGCGAAATCGAGTCAGGGAATGGCATCCGAATTGAATGCCCAACCCGCCACGGCCCGGCGATTTGTTCTCGGCGCCGATCCATCGGTCAAACACGACACGATGACCCGGCTCATCGTCCGCCGCTTCCTCCGCCACCGTTTGGCCGCCGCGAGCGTCGTCGTCGTACTGGTGATCTGCTTCTCGGCTATTTTTGCGCCCGCTCTGAGCGGCGATCCGAATGCATTGGCCGTTTCCGAGCGCAAGCAAGGACCATCGGCCAATCACTGGTTCGGCACGGATGAGGCGGGGAGAGATCTCTTCGCCCGAACATTGCACGGCGGGCGTGTGTCGCTGACAGTCGGGGTCGCCTCGACAGTAATCGCGCTCATCATCGGAACGTTGATCGGGGCAGTTGCCGGCTACTTCGGCGGGTTCGTCGATAGCGCCCTGATGCGCCTGACCGATGCCTTTCTCTGTTTTCCGCAACTCTTTGTGCTTATCGTGTTTGGCACGCTCATGCGAACGACCGAGCTGCGTGTTTTGCAAGGAAAGATCGGTCCGATTGCCTTCATCATCGGCGTGCTGTCATGGATGGGGTTGGCCCGGATCGTCCGCGCAACCTTTCTCGCCTTGCGCAAGAATGACTTCGTGGAAGCAGCCCGTTCCATTGGGGCCGGGAATGGTCGCATCATCTTCCGACATGTACTGCCGGGCGCGGTCGGGCCGATCGTGGTGCAGGCAACCCTTCTCATCGCGGCCACGATCATCACCGAATCCGGACTCAGTTACCTCGGATTCGGCGTGCAACCCCCGACCTCCTCATGGGGCAATTTGCTCGAAGGCGCCAAGGCGCATATGCAGACTCTCCCGGTGTATGCGATTGCCCCAGGGATGATGATCTTTCTGACCGTAATGAGTATCAATTTTATCGGCGACGGACTCCGTGACGCCCTTGATCCTCATTCGAGCAGGTGAGCAATCAGCTCTCATCAGTCAGCGATCAGCACTGGGCCGTACGCCTTAAGGTTTAAGCCGTAGGCTAAAGACAGTCACTGTGCCTTCAGCAACCGCAGAAGTCTTCGATCCATCTCACAGTCAACCAGACTGCCTCATTTCCTCCATACATTTTCTTCAGGAACCATCGGTATTCCAGGATCGCGTATGGCCGACAGCAGGCAGCTGATTATCTCGCCAATGAGGAACGAGCCGCCGGAGTGGGTGCCGACGGCTCGGGTGCGGGGTTGAGGTGGGGAAAGAGGTCGCGGCGTTCGCGATTTCGCCCGTTGGTTGATCGGTGTGGGGCACGTATCAACCCGAGCGGCGGGTTCAAAGAGTATAGAACATTTGTTCTTTCCTGACAACGGCCCGGAGTACAATCGTTCCAACATCCTCTTCTCTCTCAACGCAGAGATCGCTTGTTCGTTTCGAACGAGTGGCGTGTGTTACTTAAGGGATCCGCGCTATGCGCGATTCTTTCCGAAAACGCACACCAATTGATCCGCGTTCGTTCTGGAGCCTCGAAAATGCCCGATCATGAAATGTCACGGGGAAAACCGGTAATCATTGTCGGCGCCGGAGTCGCAGGATTGACCTGTGCATCGATTCTCCATCGGGCCGGGGTACCGGTGCTCGTACTCGAAGCGAGCGATGGCGTGGGTGGCCGGGTACGCAGCGATCGCCATCCCGGCGGGTTTCTGCTCGATCGCGGTTTTCAGGTCATTCTCGATGCGTACCCGGCCGTTCGCCGCGGCATCGATCTGGAAGC
>Ga0105046_10015539_pt1 | contig 11699 bp, 13 predicted proteins | sample MAT03_FD_78385 | JGI IMG/M metagenome (GOLD analysis project Ga0105046, IMG submission 78385) | Freshwater microbial communities from Lake Fryxell liftoff mats and glacier meltwater in Antarctica - MAT-03 (megahit assembly) | ecosystem: Environmental > Aquatic > Freshwater > Ice > Liftoff...
AAATCTTTGTTCTGACCGCGTTTGCCTGCCTTTTTTTGTCTTGTACCAGGTTGTTGCTTTTTTACGAAGGGGTCCGCAAGCCGGAACTGGAAACACCCCGACACCTAGAGAAATTTCTAATTCGCAAGGAGATCGATACGAGCGAATTGCTTTGTTTCGAGGACACTACTGCATTGTACCGCTTTTACACCCAGAAAATCGGCTTACCAGATGCTCGTTTCTTTAACCGGAAAAGACAAATGGTCGATTACCGCGAAAAACCCAGCGATTGTAATGCGCGTGTGTTTACGTTTATGGAAAAAATGGATCGCATCAATGGCCTCCCCGCCGATTCCACCAAGCCCCTGGATAGTTTTATCTGCGACCTGGCATACGTAAAGGATCTGCGGCCTTTCCAGCTGGAAACAAACGAGTACGACGTCTATCTGGTGATGTACTGGGCTAAATTCCTTGGAAAAGTCAATAAACGCAAAATATTCGAATGGGAAAAACTGGCTATACAAGCCAAAGATAAGGGCCTGAACATCAGGGTGATTAAAATTAACGTCGATTTCCAGCAATCCTGGGGCATCACAAAAGAACAAATGCCGGAGTTCGATTTCTTCTAAGCCTGGCGCCGCTGCCATCTAGCTATTTCTAATCTTTTGAATCATCCCGACCGATGAAAACCCGTCCGCGCTACCGCCAAACGAGGCTGCTGATCGCCTTGCTCTTCCTGCGCCCTTTCCTGGCGCAGGCAGACGAACCCGGACGTGCCGACACGACGACCCATTGGCTCGAGCCCTGGATATTCGGCGCGGCAACGGATTTCCAACAACTGGAACAGCACTACGCGGTATTGTCGGCGCCCATCCGTTTCCGCTTGGTGGAGGTCAAACAAGCGCTCCGAAAGGCCGCAGCGAGTAAGGCCGACACCGGTTTTCCCCTGCTCTGGGAACGCCTGCACCTGGAGGACGCCCTCGCAGGGCTCGAAACGGAACACGAACTGAAACGAAGCAAACTCCGCTACCGCAAAGGCATCGAAATCGTCAAAATGCTGTATGAAAAAATACTGAGTATGGACCACCATTTCAGCGGCTTGCAAGCGCACCAGGACCTGCTGAATATTTCTAATCCGCATCGTTATCCGGAATTCACGGAAGCCAGTAAACTACTTGAAGCAAAAATAAACCGGCGCTACGGTGGCGCGTTCGCCGCCGCGTTTCAACAAACCCCTATTTATCCGCAGCTTTCTCTCTGATCGGTTTAGTCCTGAACGGCGGCGATGCCAAACTGAAAAACGCCGACCCCGCTCGCCTGTCCTGCATCATGGATTTTACCGTACGCATTCACAACGACTTGAACGTCATCTATTTCGAAACGGGTTATTTGCTGGAAGCCAACCGCAGCCTCCGGCGCGATTGTGAAATGCTTTTTGCCGAATGCGCCCGGCAGGTCGGATATACCATTCCACTGGAAGCCTGCCGCAATGGCGACGATTGGGAGCGGCTTTATGCCCTGCTGGACCTGCTGGTCGCCCGTTCGCTCGATGAAAGCAATGGCCCGAATGCCATGCCCGATCCCAAACTGGCCGCGCAAACCGAAACGAATCTCCGGTTTTCGATCGATCGGATCCTGCAATTTATTTATCGCTACGGAGATTTCGTGAACCAGGGAAACGACTATTACCAGAAATTTGCCGGCATCATCCGCCCCTATGAAACCGGCCAGCCTTGCCCCGATATTTTGCCGGCTGCATTCGGGCAACTCAAAACGAACATCGAGGGCACCATCGAAAAATTTAACAGCGCCTATCGCATGCCGGAAGTACAGGGATCGAAACTGAAAGACATGTTGTATGGGTCCGCAGAATAGTAAATCCGGAAGACAATCGCCGAACCAGGCGTTTTCATATAGGGGAAATCCGTTTCATTAAACAGCATTTCCGTTCGCGCGTGGCTCCGCTGCGTACGAGGGCAGGCGGCTTCGTTTTGGGGCGGGCCGCTTTGCCTTTTTTGTACCAGGTATAAATACGCGTTTTTACTTCCGCGTATTTATACCCTTGTCGTTAGCGCAACCCGCTTTCTACCTTTGCTTCATAACATCTGATATTTTATATAAATATTTACGCACGTACTCATACCTTTTGCCCTGGGCCACAGGGGCGCGGACCATGAAAGTTCTATTTCAAAAGATGATCCGGGCCTTCGAGGCTCTTTGATTTTGTTGCGCACACTAAAACCTGTTAATGAATGGCCGTTGAAAATCTGAAACTCGATACTGCCGTCGTCGGTGGTGGCGTATCGGGCGCTTACAGCGCCTGGAGGCTCCAGCAAGCGTTTGGCAAAACCGAAAAAATTGCCTTGTTCGAATACAGCGACCGCATCGGCGGGCGCCTCTATACGGTCACCCTGCCTGGCTTGCCCAATGTGAAGGCGGAGGTCGGCGGAATGCGCTACATCCCCACCTCGCATATCATGGTCGCCGACCTTGTCACCCACCTGGGGCTGCAAACCATCGATTTCCCCATGGGCGCCGCAGAACCGGTCGGCTCCAACTGCAACCTCTTTTACCTGCGCGGCAAACACCTTCGCCTGCACGAACTGGCCGATCCCGACAAAGTACCCTACAACCTGGCCTGGTCGGAACGCGGACTCGGCCCCACCAACCTGCAGGTACAGGTGATGAATTACATCTTCCCCAACATGCAGAACCTGAGCCTCTGCGACCAGATGAAGATCAAAGTCTTCGGCAAGGAGATCTGGAAATACGGTTTCTGGGACCTGATGTACCGGGTATTGAGCAACGAAGGCTACCAATTTATGAAAGATGCCGGCGGCTACGACGCCAATGTCGCCAACGCCAATGCCGTCACCCAATTGCCTGCGACCGAATATAGCGATACCACCAAATTCCTGACCCTGAAAGACGGCTACGATCAATTGCCGATCCGGATGGTCGAGGAGTTCAACAATAATTTTCCGGGCACGGTGGCAAAAGGTGAACGCGTATATATGAATTATTGCCTGGCCGAAATTTTACCCGGCGACGACAAAACCTACAAATACAAACTTATCTTCGAGCGGACGAGCACCGTAGACGGGAAAACGAAAAAGGATCCCAAAGCCGGTAAGGTCACGGTTTATGCCAAAAAAATCATCCTGGCCATGCCGCGCCGTTCCCTGGAATTGATCAAAGGCGCCTTTTTTGAAGATGCCTGGCTTAAGGCCAACCTTAAATCGGTCCTGATCCAGTCCGCATTCAAATTATTCCTGGCCTATGAACGGCCCTGGTGGCGTACCCTGGGCCTGGTATCGGGCCGCTCCGTAACCGATCTGCCAATCCGCCAGGTGTATTATTTCGGCACGGAAAGCGAGCAGGAAGGCGGCCAGCCCTGGCTCAATTCCCTGCTGATGGCTTCTTATAACGATATCAGCACGGTGCCGTTCTGGAAAGGCCTGGAGAAAGGCGAGCCCTTCAAAGGTTACCGGCCATCCTGTATCGAACCGGACATCAAGGAGATGGTCCTGCCCATGGAGTTTCTCTCGACGGAAGAAATGGTGTACGTCGCGAACAAACAACTGGCCGAAGTGCATGCCCAACAGGAAATCCCGCCGCCTTATTCCGCAGTGTACCACGACTGGAGCGGCGATCCGTACGGGGGCGGCTGGCATGAATGGAAAGCCAATTATCGCCTCGATGAAATCATGTGGAAAATGCTCAAACCGGTCGATGGCGACGATATTTTTATCGTCGGCGAAGCGTACTCCATCGGTCAGGGTTGGGTGGAAGGCGCCCTGGATACGGCGGAGACCATGCTGGAAGAATATTTCAAACTCCCGCGCCCCAAATGGCTCGATCCAAACTACGCGCTCATGCCGGTCCCAAAAGGCGGTTGCGGCAAAACCGAAGGCTGCATCCCCGCCACAGAAATGAACGCCACGCTCGAATCCATGACCCCCAATTGTTTGGATAAAATCCAGGAGGGCTGAACCATGGAAAAACCAACTGCTTTAGTATCAACCGCTACTTACACCGTCTCGAACTACATCCTGGACCGCCTGAAATCGCTCGGCCTGGAGTATTTTTTTGCGGTTCCGGGCGATTACGCCTCCACTTTTTTATTAACCCTCGACAACTACGAAGGCATTACCCGAATCCCAAACATCAATGAGTTGGGCGTAGGGTATGCCAGCGACGGATACGGACGATTTAAAGGCGTTGCGGCGTGCAGCGTGCAATACGGCGTGGGTAACTTTTGTATCCTTAACTGCATTGCAGGCGGGTTTGTGGAACGCGTACCGATGGCACTGATTGCTCCAAGTCCCAGTACCAAAGACCGCCAGCTAACGCGCACCGAAGGCATTCTCTATCACCATAGCACCGGCAAGCTGCAGGCCGATAAACTGGTGATGGACAACGCGACCGCAGCCGCTGTAATCGTGCGCGACGCAGCAACTGCGCCCGCGCAAATCGACCATGCGCTCACAGCAATGCTTACCCACAGCCGTCCTGTGTACATCGAGGTTTTCCAGGATATTTTCGGCGCCGCCTGTGCAAAGCCGGAGGGCGTATTGAAGGCCTTGCCGAAAATCAGCGATGCCGCCAGCTTACAGGCAGCGCTGGATTCGGCCTGGAGGAACATTCGCAAGGCAAAATTGCCGGTGATCTGGGCCGGCGTGGAGATCCAACGCTATGGTTTGCAGGACTTGCTCCAGCAGGTCGTTGATGCCAGCGGCTTGTTTTTCACGACCACCAGCCTGGGCAAAACGATTCTGGACGAGCGCCAGCCGCAGTTTATCGGAACCTACGCGGGGCCGGCGTCTCCGGCGCTCACCCGCGCCGTGATGGCGCTCACCGATTGCCCGATCACCCTGGGCGCAGTGATCACCGACGATTACCTCGACATCATGGCTGCCGATTACGGTGATATGATCGCAGTCGACGACGAAACGACCCGGGTTGGGTACGAGCATTACGGCCGGGTGGTTATGAAGGATTTTCTGGAAGGTTTGTTGGCAAAATTCCGGGCCGATTCGCGCTTTCCGCGCAAATACCGCCGTCCCGCTTTTGCGGCGGAAATTAAGCGGCGCAGCAATTCAAATGACAAACTCAACTACCTGCGTTTCTACCATGAACTGGGCGATTGGTTGATCGCCGGAAAACAAATCGAACAGGCCAAACTGATCCTGGGCGAAAGCACCAGCCTCTATGTGTTCGGCAACCTTTTCGGGATGCCGCAGGATTCGTTCGTGGCGCAAGCCGCCTGGGGTTCCCTGGGCCATGAAACCGGCTGTGCGCTGGGTGTAGAACTGGCTACGGGCAAAAGACCGGTCGTGGTAGCCGGTGACGGCGGTTTTATGATGATTTGTCAGGAAATTTCGAGCTTGGTCCGCCAGCAATCCAATGCCATCATATTCGTGATGTCGAACGGCGGCTATGCGATCGAGCAGGCTTTTGTGGACATCAAGGCCTTTACGCCGGAGGGCAGTTATGCCGCCTTCGACCTGCTTCCCGACTGGGATTACGTCGCACTGGCTAAGGCCTTCGGGGCCAGGGGCTTTGTGTTGGACACCGTGGGGCAGTTGCGGCAATTGCTGCAAGAACTGGAAGTACAGGAGGGAGTGCCCACCCTCGTGCAGGTGAAGATTTCCCTGAAAGACATTCCGCCGCAATTGTACCGCTTGGCCACCACGCCTTGAATTTATCCTGAGAACGCCGCCCTAAACCCTCTTTACCCGCCGAAGCGCGCAGGAGGCCTAAACCCCTCTAAACCCTCTAAACCCCTCTAAACCCTCTAAACCAACTATTATGAACCGCTTTCTCCTGCTTATCTCCCTCCTGGCTCTGGCCATGCTGTTCCTGTTCTTCGTGATCCAGGCATTCGATCCGCCGTTTCTGCGGGATGCCGGTTTTATGATGCGGCAAAACAAATGGCTGGCCGCCGGCGCCGGCATCGCTTTGCTGGTGCTCGACGTGGTGGCGCCGGTTCCGTCCAGCCTGGTGATGTTCGCCAACGGCATCCTGTTCGGCACGGTGGCGGGCGCCACTTTATCGCTGGCAGGCGGATTGGGCGCCGCTTATTGCGGTTACTGGATCGGGCGAAAAGGGCAAAATGCCGGGCAGCGTTTCACCGGGGCAGCGGCAATGGCGCAGGCGAACGACTTTTTCGGGCGCTGGGGACTGCTGGCGGTAATGGTCAGCCGGCCGGTTCCGATCATGGCCGAGGCGGTCAGTATCGCCGCCGGCATTGCCGGCATGAAGCCGGGGAAAATGTTGCTGGCTTCAGGCCTGGGTTTGTTGCCGGCGGCCCTGCTCTATGCGGTGGCCGGTGCACATTCCTTCGACCTGAACGGCGGGCTTTTGTCTTTCGGGGCGCTTATCGCGCTGGCAGGGATTAGCATGGCAGAATCGGAGTGTTTCTTCATGGTTGTTCACACTCCAAGATCGGCACACGGTTCTGCTTTTTCAAAGAACTTTCTCTCTCAGCGGACACCGCAGGTGTCCAAAGTCTAAAAGAAATACAAGCAGCTGATATAATCATCCAAAGTGCCTCTTTGTTAGGCGCTAGTACGACACATATTTTAGGCCTTTTAGAGGGCTCTGGGAACAGAGGAGACACAAGAGTAAACATGAAGAATGCTGCGATACAACTGCTATATTCAGATATGATCATTATTGAAGAAGATAAGGGAAAACATCTAAAATATAAACTAACGCAGTCGGGCTTAGAATTACAAAGGAGCGAAAAGAAGTATGCAGAGTATTTGGAAGAGAGAAAGACAAAAGAATTAAACCAAGCTGAAAAGGCCAATCTTGACAGTGAAGTTAAAGAATTACAAAAGCAAGACTTAATAACGAAATTAAATACCATCAATCCAGTACAGTTAGATTTCTGGAAAGCTCAAAAACAAAAGAATGTACAGACAACGATCATTGCGATCATAAGCGCCGCGTTCTCACTGATTTCGATGTTAAAAGCATTTGGTATTTTGTAATATTGTTTTTAAACCACTAAAGAAATAAATAAAATGGCTGTAAATACTTGTCGAGCAAAAACGAAAAAAGGAGATAGGTGCAAAAAAGAATCAAAGTTTATTTACTGCAAAAACCATTGGAAGTCTAAATTCAAGTGGTGGCCAGTAGCAGTAGGATTGATTGTCGTCTTACGAGTCTTGGGTGAGATAGGTGGTTTCTTTAGTGATTTTCTTATTCCATTTAGCAGTAAAGTATCAGAAACTGTAAATCCACCCACTTATTGGGAATGTGATCAGGACAAGAACATTCGGGGTATAATAATGCCAAATGTAAAAGGGAGTATTGGGTCAAATAATGAAGTAGAAATTCGATTTGGTTTTGACAATCCCATTGCAATTAGAATGATGTTGGAAAAACCTAATCAAACCGCATGTTTATTTCCTAACCTTATAGACTTTTTCAAAGAATACTCTTCAATTAACTATAAGATAGTAGAATCTCGTCTTTTGTTATCTGCTGAAATTCATGATATAGATGGATGTTTAGCTGCTAAGATTGTAGACAACCAATTTCTATTAAACAGAAATTGTGAGTACTCGTGGAATTTTGATGACTATGGCTTTGAGATTATTGATTCAAATTTCGATGTCATTTTCTCAATTAACTTTGAACCACCTAATATATTATCTGTCCAAGGTATTTTTTATGCTGGTGAATGTTTTATTGTGATTCCTGAACCTGTATATAACGTAAGTGACGCTTCTAAAGACGGATACAGTAGATTAGTACGCTTTGGACCAGTTGGCGTAGGGGTTCCTAAAGAAGATAAAGCTACTTTAGAGAAGATGAAAAAATCATTAAAACCCCTATTTGAATATTTTGGAAAGGGTTGGGAGGGTAAAAGAAAAGTTTATTAAATTCCTCTTGCATTCAAATCCGCCTCGGCAGGTGTTCCATCTCCCCATAAATTCACCAGAATAGTCCCCGCTCGCTGCGCTTGGTGTTACATCAAGCGCGGCGAGAACGTTGATTTCCCAGGCAAATCGGCTTGTTTCATCTTGATTGTAGAAACCGAAAAGCGTATTTGCTGTTCCGTTTCTAAAACAACCGTCATGTTCAAAAAAGCAACGCCCTTCATTTTGCTCAACCTTCTGTCCATCGTCTTTGTGCTGGTGATGAACTATCTCGCCAATGCCCTTCCCTTTGCCGGGCGCAGGACGGGCGAGATGTCGGATTTGTTTCCGAACCTGTTCACTCCGGCGGGCTTCACCTTCAGCATTTGGGGGGTGATTTACCTGCTTTTACTGGGTTTTGTCATTTACCAAATTCGTTTTTTCGGCAAGGCGACACCCGGCTTTTTACAAAAAACCGGCTGGCTGTTCGGGCTGTCCTGCCTGGCGAATGCGGGCTGGTTGCTGGCTTTTCACTACCTCCAAATGGGGCTTTCGATGCTCCTCATGCTCGTTTTGCTGGGCAGTTTGCTGGGCATTTATTTGCGCTTGGACATTGGCAAGGCCGCAGTATTGCCCGCCGAACGCTGGCTGGTACACTTGCCTTTCAGCGTTTATCTCGGCTGGATTTCGGTGGCTACCATTGCCAATGCCGCTATCCTGCTGACGCACTTCGGCTGGGACGGCGAGCCGGGTGGGGCGCAGTTTTGGACGCTCGTTACCCTGGCTGCGGCCCTCGGGCTGGGGCTTGCGGCAATATTCAAGCGGCGTGATTTTGCCTATTCGCTGGTGATTGTCTGGGCGCTGTATGGCATTTACTCGAAGCGAATCGCCGCCGCCGACACCGGGGATGAAATGGTTGAAACGGCTGCTTTGGCCGGCATGGGGCTGTTGGCAGCGGGCATGGTTTACCGACTGATTAAGCCAGTCGCCAGTAAGGCAAACGGGGCAACCTATTGACGTTTTTTCCACTAATTTTCTGCTGTTTTTTCTGCCTCGGCAGGTGCTCCAGCTCCCCATGTTTTTTCAACACCCAACCACCACCACAGCATAAATCACATGACCCGAAACGGCCAGATTGATTAAGGTCTTACCGTTGGAGGGGCGCATGAGTTCCCAGGTTTTGCCCCAGTCGGAGGAGCCGAAAATACCGCTTTCACAGCCCACGAAAATGTTTCCGTTTGAGGTTTCCAAAACGGTACGAACCGTCTTGTATTTCAGGGCATTGTGCATGGGTTTCCAAATGTCCGTGCCCGGCAATTTCTGAAAAAAAACCGTCTGGTAACTGCTGGCATACAGCCCGGCCGAGCCGGGGTAAACATCGCTGACGCTTTCGTTCAGGAACCAGTCTTTTTCCCATTCCGGGGCCAGGCTGACACTGCTTCTGTGGTACAATCCGCCATCGGAAACCAAAAAGACATTGCCGCCGTCGGCAAAAACACGCCCGACCCCAAAATCTACGGGCAATCCCGCGCTGACGTCCTGCCAGCTCTGCCCGCCGTCGGTGGATTGAAAAACGATATTGGCTGCCGAGGCGGAACACATGCCGTGGCGCTGGGTCGGACGGGAAATGGAACACTTGCCGAGGCGGAATGCAGCCCAACCGGATATTATTATTTTGGAAAGTTTTAGTGCGGGTTGATAATCAATCATTTGACGAGCAATGCAGAAAAGCCTAATTTTGTAGCATGGCCAGAGATTTGTTTCACGAAAACGTCAAAAAAGTCCTTCAAGAGGAGGGCTGGAATATTACCGACGACCCGCTCACCTTCAAAATAGGAAAAGTACAGGTGCAATTTGACCTCGGCGCCGAACGACTGATCGCGGCGGAACGTGGAACGGAAAAAATTGCCGTAGAAATCAAGACCTTTGGCAGCCTGTCATTCATAACCGCCTTATATGAAGCCGTCGGGAAATACATCATCTACCGGAATGTGCTTAAACTGATTCAGCCCGAACGAAAACTTTACCTTGCCATCCCGGAAAGTATCTTCCATCGTTTTTTTGAAGAAACGGTCATTCAGAAAACGATGCAGGACGAACAGTTTCAACTCGTTATCTATAACCAAAGCACACAAACGATCGAGCAATGGATAAATTAAAAAAATACGAAAATGCAATACTCGACATCCTGAAAGAGTACGCAAAAATCAAATACGCCAATATCACCGGCGGCAACGAACTCATTGCCGATAAAGAAAACCACCGCTATCAGGTGGTCACGATCGGCTGGGAAGGAAATCGGTTTGTACACGACTGCCCTTTGCACTTCGACATAATCAACGGCAAAATATGGGTGCAACAAAACATGACGGAATGGGAAGTAGGCGAAATGCTGGAAGCCAAAGGAGTACCCAAGCACGACATCGTGGCCGGCTTTTTGCCACCGGAACTTCGGGAATATTCCGATTATGCCGTAGCCTGATTATTTACGGCGCATAAGAAAAGATGATCACGCCGCGTCCCATTTTTGATACAAAATGACCCAACCTGAACTCAAACAGTTCCTCCAACGCCCGTTATCCCGCGCTGAATGGCTCCCTTTACTTCGCTCTCTGTTCAAACGGGTAGATATTTTCGCCACGCCCCAGCAACTGTTTCAGGACCAGCAATTGGTCAACAGCGGCGGGCAATTCGGCATGGTGACACTGGAAGACGGGAAGAGCATCGCGCTGTTTGAGGTGGAGGTGGAGGATAGTGTGGTGATTGAACGGAATCGCGTCGCCCTGCGCGGCATTGCGTCCCGATATATTGACCAATTTGTTTCGCACGGGGCTTTGGTATTTTCCGCCGCAGCATGTGAAAACACATGCTGCGGCGGAATTATGCATTTTGCGAAAATTCCACTTTCCGGTAAATCTCCGCCAAAGGAATAAGGCAGTCGCCAATCGTAGGCACATCTGTTTCCTCGTAAAACTCCGTATCGATCCAGCGCTCGCCCTCGCGCTCCAGAATGCGCACGTGTTTCTCTTTTTGTGATACAAAAACAATTTGCCGGAGGCTTGGAATTTTCTTGTAGCAGCGGGTTTTCGTTGTTTTCCCCCTCGGCAGGTGTTCCATTCCTCGCCCGGCCCAGCGCCACGGCATGTGTTTTCACATGCCGTCCACCCCAACCGCTATGCTGCCATTGCTCCCGGAGCACTTCTGACCGGCATGCGACCGCCTTCAAGGATTTTAATGCCTTGTCTTTCAAATTGCTATCACCATCTATCGTCATTTGGTGGTTTTCCGCTGCTTTTTATGCCTATAGTCAACCAGCTTGGCCGTTTCTGACGCATTTTTTCTACGGAGCGGATTGGCCGCTACAGAAAATCATGGAAGTCAGCCGAACTTTAAATATCAGGGGAACGGGAGATAGTAGGGTACTTGGCAGCATGTGAAAACACATGCTGCGGCGGAAAGGGAGATAGTAGGGTACTTGGCAGTATGTGAAAACACATGCTGCGGCGGAAAGGGAGATAGTAGGTCTAAGATTGTTATTGTAATATTGACGATAATCTGTTTCGTCGTAATTCGCTTCTATTTCATGCAGCGTAGGATCAAGTATATTCGATCCGATCTGTGCCACCCAAGGTTTTCCATCGATGTAGCAGCCGAAGGTATTGGCGCCTTCCTGCGTCGCGCAGTGCAAACCGGCGGGACAGTCTTTGTCGTCTTTGTCTTTGTGGCAGGCGAACAGCCACAAGACTGTCGTGAGAGTTAAAAAGAGGAAAAAAGCCTTGTTTTTCATGTTTGGAAAGAGATCTATGGTGTGATATAATCAGGTAACGGGCGTTACCCACTCTAAACCCT
>Ga0105046_10015541_pt1 | contig 11698 bp, 13 predicted proteins | sample MAT03_FD_78385 | JGI IMG/M metagenome (GOLD analysis project Ga0105046, IMG submission 78385) | Freshwater microbial communities from Lake Fryxell liftoff mats and glacier meltwater in Antarctica - MAT-03 (megahit assembly) | ecosystem: Environmental > Aquatic > Freshwater > Ice > Liftoff...
AGGCATTCCAGCCAGTAAGGAGAAGCGGTTGAACCACGCTGGCGCACTAGCGTAACCTGCTCTTCGGCAGAGAGTAGCGCAGACAGGAACACATGGCGGGCATCACGGTGAGTTATTTCTGGGTGGCGCTCGGCCAGGGCCTCGGAAAGGAACGGGGATGTCTCGGGCCTGCTCGGGTAAACGTCTTCGTCAAGACCGACAAATACTAGATGAGTCAACTCCAGTCGGGGTACTTCCCCCGGCGCCAACACATGGACTCCTTGCCCCCGGCGCAGCAAAGATGAAGTGACATCTCTCAGCAGTAGTTCTGGCTCCCACGGGGCCACTTCCTGTTCGTCGTGAATAAGGACGCGCCGCTCCAGACCACGAAACCAGGCCCACTCCTGTTCTGGAGCTGTCGCTGGAAGCATGTCTTCGGCCAGCGCTAGTAAAGCAGGCAACTCTTGCGCACTTCCCCGTGCCTGAGCAAACTGTTGCCAAAGCTCCTCAGCCAGTGGCCAGGGCAGGTCCGGTTCCAGCTTAGACCAGCTCTCACGCTTCTCGACCAGTCGTAGCAGGAACGAGCCAATAACCGTGTCCTCACTGCGATAGGTAGAGCGCAGAGCCAGCGGCACCTCTAGCTCCTCACTAAGTCGCAGTAGCTGTTTGCTGCCGGGGCTAGAACCTGGTGTCACTAGAGCAATATCTTCAGCAGCTATGTCGGCAGCGATCAGATCAGAGATATGCTCCAAGGCTGCTTCCAAATCATTATCAGCAGCAATGAAGGAAACAGGAAGGGCTTGTTCGGCGACGCGCCCAGCAAAGAGTGCCGCTAGTGGCGGCCGCAGAAAGTGTTCAACGATCTCAGCCTCTTGATCGAGACCAGCTAAGTCAAGGTAGTCGAGGTACAGGTCCGGACTGGATAGGAGAAAACACTCCACCTGATTACTGCGGGCTAGTCCTTTGAACAGACCTCCTACCTGCCGCGTCATATCAGGGAGCGGAGCGGTTACCAGCGGGCGCGGCAGATTGAAGTTCTTTGCTTGGCGGGCCAAAGCTGAACGGTAGGCGCCGACGAACAACGAATCATGCGCTCGCAGCTGTTCACGCAGCAGTTGGATCTCACGCTCAAGCTTTGTCTGCGGGTCATAGTCGCGATCGAGCTCCTCCTCAATCTTCTGTAGATGATCAAGAAGTGCTTGAAAGCCGCCGGTCGAACTGCGCAGCGTACTGAGTAGCGGGTAGCTAGAACGATTGAGCATGTCAGCTAAGAGCGGTTGACAGAGATCGGTCGACAGCGGCGGCTCTAACTCAGTTTGCTGCTTACCCAGATCGCTCCACAGTTCCGCTAGGGTAAGCATCCGCCCTGTGCCCCAGAAGGTTCGCTGCGGCCGACGGCGCATAAACTGTTCGCGTGGGTAATCGCCGGGAAAAAGCAGCGTCCCGTCAAGTTCACTCCAGGTTTGCTCAAGCTCAGCCCAGAGCAGCTTCGGGTCATCGTAGATGTGCACTGTCAGTCCGGTGGCCACATGTACAGACTAGGTAGAGCATGGAGCAGGCAATGCGTTGCCGCTTGCCAGGGCTGGGCGCGCCGGACTGATCCATAGGTTGCTGCGCAAGAGTCTGCCTCGGCCTAACTACTTAGTCTTGATCATAAACTCATCAGGAACGCCATTCCACGAAGCGACAGCTTGGTCCGCAAAATCGTCTTGAAAAACTTCTGATCGGACCGTACGAAATCCTGCCAAACCGGTCTTCAGACCTATTGATGTGTCATTAGCACGCCTGAGCAAATACCACTGCTTGCTGACTGGATCCCAGACGTGGAAAGAAGCTACTAGCTCTTCATTTTCCCTACGTGGAATGATTACTGTCAGCGGCTTATCCGTAAGGATGAACGGGCCGGGCAAAGCAAGTTCTCTCGCTCGCTGCTTTTCATTGACCGGCCATCTCTTGAATATTTCGTCAATTTCGCCAGCTGGCTGGTTCGGCCTGCAGGCTCCAGTAAGCGCTTGCTGCAGTATTTGGTCGATATGTTCTGCTGCTTCTGCGCCCGAGTAGAAGAACCCCACCGGAGCCACTTTGTTTACCTCGGCCACAGTCAGTGTCGGCATTCCGTCGACCGGGCGGGCGGCCTTGGCCGCATTCAAGACGCGCGCGCGCCAGGCGGAGCCAGAGTAAACAGCCTGCGGGGTAGACTGACTGGCGGCTCTCAAGTAATCTGGAGTGGCCGAGCCTTTGCGCAGGCTGGATAAGTTGGGGAATAAGGAAGGAGAGTTTTGGATGGTCTTGGCGATGGAATAAGAGTAGGCCAGAAAGTCGCAAAGAACTGGGGTTCATCGAATGCTCCAGTTTCGTCTGTCCTGGTCTAATCTGGAAGAATCTACAAGCGACAGAAACCAGAGCTAACGTTGCTCTATATGTATCTTCCATTCATCTTTTGTAATCACGCTGACCAGATGCCGCGATATAGCTGGGTCGGCTGATGAAGCCGACACTGGCTGCCATCCTGGAATCCGATCAGGAAATGGGCCTGGTTGTTCAAGGCGGCGGTATGCGCGGCTCTTACAGCATATCAGTTCTCCATGAGTTGGCGCGAAGTGGCTACACTAAAAGATTCAGCAAGATTTGGGCCACGAGCGCGGGGGCGGTCAACGGTGCCTACTTCCTCGCTGGACAAACAGAAGCCGGGCTGACCGCTTACACCGAACACTTGGCCCGCAGGGAGTTCATCAACCCGCTACGGCGTAGCTGCATTATTGACATTGACTATCTGATTGATAAAGTCTTGACTGAAGATGTAGTACTTGATCTAGATGCACTCCGTGCTTCGCAATCACAGCTTAATCTTGGAGTGATGGCTGCTGTTAGCGGGCAGCTACATTGGGCCGATATCAAGAATATGGCTTGGCCGCTACTAGAAACGTTTCGCGCGGCCACGGCGCTGCCGGTTGTTTACGGCAAAGAGATTCTACTCGGCGATCAAGCCTATGTTGATGGCGGCCTTATTGAAGCGCTGCCGGTCAGCTTAGCCTTAGAATCTGGCCTTGAGAATGTGCTCGTCGTGATGACCAAGCCACTGGATCACCAAGTGAAAGCACCATCAAGAGCTGAACGGCGGGCCATGCGTTATCTGGCTGAAAGATCTGGTCATTCAGCCGGGGTAATCAACCAGCTGGGATCATTCGATTTCATGTTTCAGTACTCGCTGACTACTGTTCGCCGAGGAACTAGCAGCAACGGCCGGACCAACATTTGGTGCGTTGCCCCAACGGGAGCAATGGCCGGGCGCCTCACCCGCGATCCGCGTAAGTTGCAGAAGACTATTGATCTGGCGGCCAGAGATACTCGCGCGGCGCTGCTTGCCTAGCTAGAAAGACAATGTATTACTCTTGGTTGAGCAACAAGTCATCTGGTAGCACATTTTCATTCAGATACTCAGCCTCGACAGCAGCTTTGATCAGCTCTTTGCTGTCATCGAAAGTCTGCAGATTAGGTAGAGGGTCATTTTCGGCGCAGTTCAAGTCCTGTCCGTAATGATTGACCAAATACCACTCACTGGAAACTGGATCCCAGACATAGAGACTGGCTGAATAACCGGTATGTTTGCCGTCATCCAGAACCCGGTTTGGAAGTAAGACAAAGAGCGGGCGGTCAACATCATGTGTCACGTCGATAACCGCATCCTTAGGCTGGTCAAAAAAGCCCATCTCGCCACGGCCGAGCAGCAGGCCGAAATCCTGTGCTTTACTGGCCTGGGGCGATTTCGCCTGCTTCAGGTCTCTGATGCCTCCTGTTGTCGCCTGTTCAATTAATCCCTGATAGCGCTTTACGGCTTGTCCAATAGGATAGAGTGCTCCAAGCGGCGCGACCCGTACGGCCTTGTCAAGGCTCAACGTTTCATTGTTCTCGGCTGCCTTAGCGGCGTCAACTACTTGAGCGACGGATATCGGGCCTTGAAACGGGCGGCCAGAATAGCGTGGCGGCGCGGCCTTCGTAATAGGCCAATCGCTGCGCATGGCGGCAAACATGCCACTTTGTACTGTCTTGCCCATGGGTTGATTATAGGAGCGTTAGAGCTTGTCAGTGCAGTTTACCGAAGCTGAATAAGTACTGGTTACATAAACGACAACTAGTAGCAAAAAGACATCTAACCCCGGCCTACTGCTACTTTCGTAGCATGAAACTTCTCACTGCGGCCCTAACTGTGATAGTAGCGATCCTGATGTTGACGCTTTTCGCTGGTCCAGCGCATGCTGCTCCCCAAGATCTGGATGAGACCCCAGAATACATTGAGCTCAGGGCATTCGTTACTGGTGAGTTGCTCGATGCTACTTTTGAACCCGTCGGACCGGCGCGAGCTTCTTATTTGCGCACCCAGTTTGAATCTCTTACTGTCGCTGTTGAAGACAAGTCACTCAGCATTTACATTGAGGCGGCTAGCTTCTACAGCAAATCAATAGAGAGTGAGTATGCTAGCGAAAGAGCTAAGTTGAAAAGCGATCTTGCTCAGTCAACTAAGCAGGCTAAAGGCCGGTACAGCCGCTCGATCGCGAGAATCAAAAGTACTCAAAAACGGCTGCTGCGCAAGGCACAGATAAAGATGAGTAAACAACAGCTACGTCAGTACAAGCGCAAGCTTAAGCAGAGCAAGTTGAGTGCTTTCAAGCAGCTGGCAGTAAGCAGAAGCAGTGAAATTAGCCAGGCCGGAAGCGCTTTCAAGTCGCAATCGCAGGCGATAGACAACCGTATCCGTGGAGAGCTAAATCGGGTTCTGACAAACATCGAGATCAGCAATAACGGTCGCTTGTCGCAGATCGTCATCTGGGGCGAAGACCTTCTTTTCCAGATCGAAGAGCAGTAACTACGCAGTCCAGTATGAAGTTCAGTTTGCCCGAGCCTAGAGAAAGCTTTTAGCCATGCTAATGCGAAAGGCTTGTGCAGACTCAGCTAGTTTCAGAACTTCGTCGCGCGAGTAGATGAGATTCGAAGCGAATGGGCTCAGCTCAGGCAAGGCAGTCGGAGTGCTGGCGCAAAGATCATCAATAGCCTGTGACATTTGTGGGCGCCGAATGTTGTCATCGCGAGCCGGGTCGCTGATCTTACTAATGACTGGATCCATTTCGCCGTCAATATCGCGACTTGCTCCATAGCGAGCGACCAGTAGCCAGCGATCGTTGATGAAGTCAAAAGCGTAGTGTCCGGCCGCATATAGCCGCAGACCCTTATCCGGGATGCCCACTGCTTTGCGCAGGCGCTCAACTGTGTAAACCTGCAATGGCTGCGTAAAGCGATGCGGTGAGTAGTTACCGAAGGCCTTGTGGAAGCCGAGCCCGCGCTGGATGGAGCTGACAACAAAGTTGGGATTTCTGTTGGCGCTGATGTTGGTGGGAGCATCATTGATAAAGCTGCGCAGGGTGGCCAGCTCCATGGCAGCAAGAGATTCTTCTTTGTCTAAGGCGCCTTCTTTAGCTAAGGCGTCCAGCGGTATCAGATAGGGCAACTGCTGCTGGCTGATCACTGGCCGCGCGGCAGGAATAGTAGTTGTGTCAAGTACCGGCCTATTAAGTCCTTCCAGCTTAGGCGAGCGCGACTCTTGCCTGAGAGCAGCAAAAGAAGAGAAAGATGACTGTGTTGTTTTACCCATACAGCCTATTGTAAGCGCTAGCTAGTTGTTTCTGTTCGCGTTCGCGTTTACCGGTCTACTTTGCTACCGGCCGGGCATGGCGTTGATCGCGGATTGCCCCTTACCACGAAGCTGAGCAATAATTTGCCGCTCGCCAGCACGAATGTCGCCAAACTGACTGAGACGAGAGGAGAAGTCGGAGCGCAGATCACTGTCGGTATCTTTGACAAAAGACTTGTAACTGCTTTCGATGTCAGCCAAATCAGCGGCCTCGGCCGCATTGAGTACACCAATCTCAACCTGAAAGTTAGCAAAGGCTTCAGCAACTAGAACCCGCTGTCTCTTCCTCATGTTATCAATCCGCTTCTGATATGAAGCCCTTACTTTCTGTAAGTAAGCGGTCCCGCGCCGAAGATCCTGGCCTTTCTTCTTCTTGTTCGCCCGGGCAATCCTACTGGCTGCTCTACTGCGCTGACCTGCTATTTGCTTGATAATGGGCTGGTACTCGGCGGCTATATCCCGGACGTCAGATTTGAAGGACTGCTTGACAGATAGACGGTCCCGCTTGTAGTCTTGTTGCATCACAGCAATTGAGCGATCGACCAGAATGCGCTCGTCGAGCAGGGTTCGAGCAAGAAGCTTACGGTTATTGGTCCAGGCTACTTTCTTTCTCTGACCGAAGCGAGTGTTAGCCAGCCTGTAAGCTCCGCTGTAAGCACTGTTCAACTTAGAGGTGAAATTCTTCTTAGCAACGTCTGAAGCCGGAATCTTGCGCTTAGCACTTAGGGCGCTACTATAGCTGTTCAACTTCTTATAGGCGCTAGTACTAGTGAACGCTGGTACGCCAGCCGAATGAGCTGCTGGAGCTAAAATCAGCAATAAAAGGACTGTGACTAGGGCGGCGAGTGTGGTCTTCAGCATGGGGCAAGGATTATCCCGAGTGCAAGGCTCTGCTCACTTTTCTCCTATTTCAATGCTGGTTCATGAGTTAGGGCGCCCAGGAAGGCAGTTGACATAAGTCTGGCCTGGAGGGGCGGGAACCGATTCATTAACTTCCTGATAGAGAGTGAGCGCTTCCCTTGGACAAACTCTTTTGTAATCAGGATCCTGACCAATCCATTCGCTATCAACGATGAAAACATTGATTGATTCCTGCTGACAGTAAGCGGGCGGACAGGAGGCCGCTGCTGCTGTCTGCCCCGTTGGCTCATTGCTGCTAGTAGACCCACAAGCCATAAGCCCGAGTGAAATACAAATCAGTGCGCCAGTGATCAGCTTCATCCAACCAGTATTAGACAGTGGGGGCTGGCGGGCACACTTTTCGTTATCAGGAGACAGGTATCTGTTCTTGATCAATCAGCGCTCCTAACGCCGGAGTAGGCTCTTCGTGTCGCGTGATACGATAGAAGGTCCGGCGCAGATCTTGTGCTGCGTTGATTACCCCATTCAGGTATTTGTACGGCTTACGATAAGCAGAGCTACCGTCTTTACCCCGGCGCTCAACGAATAGCCATTTATTGAATAGCGGGTCGAAGGCATAGACGGCACAGGCCCAGCGTATCTCTGCTCGCTGGTGTTTCATCTCATAGCGGGTCACCACTAGTGGTCGATTGGGATCGGGTTCACCGCCTGTAGAAGGATACAGTGAACTACTGAGAGGAATAAGAGGTGGGTGATCCAGTCGACTTGGGTTTGAATACTGAGCGAGAAAAATACCCTCCTGCCCGGGTAGTGCTAGAGCAGGCAGGCCACCCTGAGCTGGTCTCTTATTTGCAGTCGCCAGCACTTCATTCATTTCTGCTAGCGCTTGCCATTTGCTTTGGTGAACGGCAGCAAACGTTGGCAGAAAACAAGCTTGGTCAAATGTGATATGCAGCCCGTTGTGATCAGCACCGCGATCACTGTCGAACATGTGCGCTGGTCGGCTACAGCCAGAAGAGAGCGGCTGCAAGCGCCGGTCAATATTCAGTACGTAGTCAGGGGTAGCAGAGCCCTGCCGTAGCTGGGCGAGATTGGCGCTGCCGACCTGACTTTGTACTGTCTTTCCCATCTGTCAACAGTATCGGCAAAAAACAGTAGCTGCCGGTATCTCTGCTTGCCAGAGCCGTCGCCGACGCGCTCAGTCCGGCCTGACTGCCTGCCTGCGGCAAGTACTTAGACGCGCGGGCCGGAGCCAGGACGCAGCAGTTTCTCCTGGTCAAGGCAACGCGCCGGAGATATGCGCTGGCCAACAGATATGCTACTGCGGACATAGGCAACTTTGTCCCAGATCGACTTAGCCATCCTGGTGCCATGCTGGCGCGCCGTATGGTAGGCACGAAAAGGATCCTCGTAGGCCTCTTCGCCGTTGCGGCCGTAACGCCCGAGCAGATACCACTTTTCAACATAAGGATCATAGGCATAGACAGCAGAGGCCCAGTTGTTTGGTGCCCACTCATTTTCGATCCCCTGCTCGGGACGGGTAACGATCAGTGGAAGAGTAGGAGAGATGGAATAGGGTTCATCTTGTAATTCGTCCGTTCCCGACAATGGGGTAAGCGGGTAGTAAGGCATTGTTCCGCTGCGGAAGCGGTAATCGCTATTTCCCGGCACCACTGACGCTTCTGTCTCTAGCTCAGGGAGAGCTCCTTGCAGAGCCTGATCAAGAACCTCACGCGTGCGCAATCTGGCTTCTTCTTCATTAGCATAGACAGCTGAGAAAGGCGGCAAGTAAAGAGCATCTTTGACAAAGAGGTGACGGCCGTCAGAGGCTTCTTCGGCGCTGTCAAGGAGCATTTCTGGGTGATAGTAGCCAGCGCGGAGATCAAGACGGGGACCGGTCTGACGTTGACTTCTATAGCTCGGCGGGCGCGATCCACTGCGCAAGGCAGCCAGTTGGCCGATACCTGGTACAGGTTGAATCGTCTTTCCCATGTAGCAACATTACTGCTTTCAGCTTCTAGTGCTGCCTTTTAGGCTACCCGCTAGTGTTCAGTCGCGGTCGCAGCAGCATCTTCAAGTCCAGGGTTTTAGCGCCAGCTAGTGGCCGGGCCATAATTCCGTTACGTTGGCTTAGTGCTCGACCGTACAACTGCTTGGCATAAGTCAGGCCAGCTTTTTTGGCCGTGTGCTGGGCCTTATAGGGGCGAATGTAAGCTGTTGTGCTGGCGCGGCCTTGGCGCGTGAGCAAGAACCATTGCTCACAGTAAGGATCGTAGGCGTAGGCGCTGGCTGACCATAAGTCAGAAACTTCACGACTGGCCGATTCTGGCCGAGTGACGATCAACGGCAATTCAGGATTGAAGTGGAACTCATCAGAAAAGACATCTGATGGCGCCATTGGTATTAGCGGTTCACCAGCTACACCCTCGCTGCGGAAGCGCAGAGGCCAGTTCGCGGGCAAGTCGTTATCATCTTCAAAAGCAGGTAGAGCACCTTGCAAAGCCTGAGCTAAGACCTCTTTGGCTGCTAAATCGGCCGATATTGGATTAGAATAGATCGATGAAAATGTTGGCAGGGATAAAGCCAAGTAGGAAGGCAGGACTCCGGCGCTGGTCTCCTTACTGTCGATCAGCGCGTCGGGAACAAAGTAGCCGTTGCGCAGGTCTAAGCGCCGCAACGGCGGTCGATCGGTATAGGCCGGAGCAGCTGCGTTTTGGCGCAAGGCTGCTAAAGTGGAAAAGCCTGCTGGCTGTATCGTTTTGCCCATTGGCCACAATGGTAAGTGCGAACTGTGACAGCTACCTAGATTTGTGGAACGCCGAGCTTGCTCTGATTAAGAAGGGGCTCAACGCTAGTGCTGGAAAATCGGCGGATTTTTCTAACACTCTCGCGCAGAGATTCTCGCTGTCTTGCGGCGGCTTTCTTAGCTCCAGCCCGGGAAGTGAAGGGAGCATCATAAGCACTGGCCCCACGCCTGCCTAGTCTACTGACGAAGAACCACTTAGCGCGGTAGGCGTCATAGCTATAAGTAGTAACGGCCCAGGCCCCCGGGCCGGATGATTCGATTCTGGTACCGAGTAAGGGCAGCTTAGGTTCAAATACAGTTCTACCTCCGCTCATTGTCTCATTTATTGCCACCAACCCCGGAAGGGTCCATGGTTGTGAGAGATCCGCAAAGCGCGGCCTGAAGAACATAGTAGAGCCATTAGTAACCTCCGGGGCGTCAAAACGTGGGCAGTCGCGCACTGCTTTAACAGCTTCCTTCTGCTTGGCGATAGCTTGATCAGGACCGGGGCAAACCGCTGCCAGCGGGGCTAGGTAGCAAGCCTGAGCCACGCGCAAATACTGATCGTCGTCGGCACCGAGGAACGTGTCAAAGATGAACTTCGGATGCCAATAGCCGTTAGTAAGGTCCACAGTAAAATCAGGTTGGGCGGCGCGCGCGTAATCAGGAGTAGCAGCTCCTTGGCGCAGACTAGCCAGTTGCCCGAAGTCCTTGATACGCTGAACGGTCTTACCCATCTACTGATGATAGCGAGATTATTCAACTGCGGTTGTATTTACGGCTTGGGTGACAGGAGCAGATCTGCTGGCTGGAGAAACATCTCACGGCGAACAACTGTATTTTTACTAGCCTGGACCCGAGCCAGTATAGACGTTCGTTTGATTTCGGCAGCACGGGACGCGTCGAGGTAGCCGTAAAAGGGGCTGTCATAAGCGCTCGCCAGCTCGGAGCCTGGGCCTGCTTTCATTTTCCCGCAACGTTTAACAAAGAACCACTTACTACGGTGGGCATCATAGGCGTAAATGGCAAATGCCCAGGCATCCTCGTTGCCTGCTCTTTCGACTCTTGTTCCCAGTAGTGGTAACGTGGGGTTGAGCGTACTATCGCTAAGGCCAAGCCTGATGGGAATAAAAGAGCAAGAGTCAACTGGCTTGAAATCAACTATAGCACCTCTTTCCTGTTCCGGAGCAGCGAAAACAGCAGGTGCCGGAAAATCAGGTATCGCTTGCGGATTATAGAGAATCGCTTTCCGTTCAGCAATGGCTTCTTCCTCTGACGAGAAAACAGCTGAAAATGGCGGCAAGAAATGGGCATCACTCAGATACAGATAGCAATCCTTTTTAGCAGCCCGGACGGAGTTCAGCATCAGCTCGGGATAGAAGTAGCCAGCCGTTCGAGTGGGCTTACTTTTAGGGCCTCCAACATATTCCGGCGTAGCAGCCCCGCGCCGCAAGTTGGCCAACTGTCCCAAATCACGCACATGCTGAACGGTTTTGCCCATCTAGAGATTGTAGCGTAGTTCAGTCAGCTCGGCCCGGTTTACGAACGCCCGGCTTCGGCGGCAGCGATTATCGCCCGCTGGTCAAGTAAAGGTGACATCGCCGTCGCCTGCTGCTGCTGCATTTTTGCTATGTTGGCACGAAGACTAACTCGTTTGCGATTACCAGCCACGGCAGCAAAGGTTTGGTCGCTGAATGGGGTTACATAGGCATTTTGTTGATCTACTCCCTCGCGACCGCTATAGAACCATTTGTCGCGGTAAGCATCATAAGCGTAAGTTGCTAGCGCCCAGGCGTCAGGCCCAGAAGATTCTACCCGGGTGACGATTAGCGGCAGAGTAGGGTCTATTCGTGTCGCGCCCTGAGCGTCAACCTGGATGTTAATCGCCAAGAGTGAAGGCTCTGTATTCGAGAAGGGTTGCTCCCAGTTTGGAGTGAAAGTGTAACTTGGTCCTACTCCTCCAGATCTATCAAAAGCTGGAAGACCAGCGGTCTTGCTGCTGGCCTGCTGCAAAACCTGATAAAACTTGGTAACCGCTTCAACGTGACTGCTACAAACCGCTGACAGTGGCGCCAGGTGGGCGGCCTGAGCGATATTAATATGGTCTTCAGAATTAGCCCCGGCCAGCGTGTCAAAAATGAATTCGGGGTAGCTGTAACCGCGAGCTAGATCAGGAACAACCTTGGGCCCATAGACGTATTCGGGAACTGGAGCATTGGCCCGCAGCGCTGACAGTTGACCAAAGTCGTTCACCTTCTGTACTGTCTTGCCCATTGCTTGAGAATAGACTGCTTAGAAGCGGCCGTGGTGATGTTGGCAAACAAAGCCAGTACGGCAACTTGGTTACGTACGGCTCATGTCGGCAATCTGCTGGAGGCCCGGGAGTA
>Ga0105046_10015542_pt1 | contig 11698 bp, 8 predicted proteins | sample MAT03_FD_78385 | JGI IMG/M metagenome (GOLD analysis project Ga0105046, IMG submission 78385) | Freshwater microbial communities from Lake Fryxell liftoff mats and glacier meltwater in Antarctica - MAT-03 (megahit assembly) | ecosystem: Environmental > Aquatic > Freshwater > Ice > Liftoff...
CTGGCGCGCGTGCAGCGGATATTTGACGATCTTGGTTCGCACGCGCGGGCGGTGGGGCTGCTCAAACTGCTGGCATGTGCTGGCGTACTGACGTTTGTGGTTTCAGCGACGGCGAAGCTGCGCGGCCGCGACACACCCGATGAGGTTGATGCCCTGATCGGCCTGAGCGGCGCGGTGGCGGTGCTGTGGGTTTCGGCGGTGCTCATTCCGTTTTCGGTCGCTACCCACCACGGGCCGAAGGTGCTTGTCTCACTTTCAAGACTGGTGCGGTTTGCTGATGTGGTGCTGCTTCCGCTGCGGCCGCTGGGCTTGCTGGCTGATCGAGTTGCCGAACGGTTCTCCTCGACTGCGAACAAGGATGAGCAGGAAGTGGCACAGGACGAGATTCTCTCGGTGGTGGCCGACAATGTCTCGGCGGGCGCGATTGATGAGCAGGAAAAGCGGATGATCGAGGCGGTCGTCACCTTTGGCGATGTGACGGTGCGCGAGGTGATGACTCCGCGTACTGAGATTGAGGCGATGGCGCTCAGCAGCGACCTCGGGCAGGTGATTCGCGCGGTGCGGGCCATTGGCCACTCGCGCATACCGGTTTATGAGGGCTCGCTGGATCATGTGGTGGGGATGTTTTATGTAAAGGATCTGATGCACTGGCTCGCCGGTGATGCTCCGGGTCCGGTGACGGGTGCTGCGGGCAGTACAAGCAGTGGCGGGATGGTCGGCCCGAGCGCACTGGCTGCGCCATCAATCGATGAGCGTGGCGGCGTGGCCAGCCAGTCAGCCCGGCCCAAGCCGCGCTCGTTTGACCTGCGCAGCATTTTGCGCCCCGCGCTGACTGTTCCTGAGACCAAGACGATCCGGGAACTGCTGCGGCAACTGATGGAGCAGAAGGTTCACATCGCCATCGCCGTCGATGAGCATGGCAATACCGCCGGCGTCGTCACATTCGAGGACATTGTCGAGCAGATCGTCGGCGAAATCCGCGATGAGTACGAGCAGGGAGAGACGGAGCAGTCGGCAATTGTTCTCGACAAGGCCAGCGGCATTATCGAGATCAATGCGACAGCCCGCGTGGAGGTTGTAAACGCCTCGCTGCGCGAGTTTGCCTCGCGCGAAGCCATCGCAGCCCGCCAGGCAACCTCGGTAGATGAGGGTGGGCTCGCCGAGGGTAACGGCGATGGGCGTGGTGAGGTCGGCGCGAGTGCGAGCGGCGACGATGCCTCCGCCGATGAGGCGCGAATACTCGTGCAAATACCAGAGGCCGATGACTATGAGACCATTGGCGGCTATGTCGTCACGATGCTCGGGCACATACCGCTGGCTGGAGAGAAGCTGCGCAGCGGCGATGCCGAGTTTGAGGTGGTCGAAGCCGCGCCGACGCGCATCATCAAGCTGCGGATGAGACTAATCGCCGAGTCTTCGGACCTTTCCGATGAGCAGATCAACGTGACATCAGCACCAGTTGCCTAAGACGGGTCTCCCTGGCCGTCGCGCACATCACGCGGCGTTCGACTCACTCATCATCCTGCCGCAACTTCGACACCACTGAGAAGTCCTCGAGTGTGCTGGTATCCTGCGTGATCTTCTCAACACCCGCCGCGACATCTCTCAGCAGCCGCCGCATGATTTTGCCCGAGCGCGTCTTGGGGAGTGAATCGGTAAAGCGAATGGAGTCGGGCTGGGCCAGCGCGCCAACTTCCTTGCGCACGTGCTGAGTCAGTTCCTTGCGAAGGTCGTCGCCCGGAACTTTGCCAACGTTCTTTGCCTGCCAACTGGCGCGGAGGGTGACGAACGCACAGATCGCGCTGCCTTTGATTTCATGCGGATAGCCGACCACAGCGGCCTCGGCCACGAAGGGGTGGCTTACCAGCGCGCTTTCGACTTCCATGGTGCCAAGCAAGTGGCCGGACACTTTGATGACATCGTCAATGCGTCCCTGAATCCAGAAATACCCGTCCTCATCACGCCGCGCACCATCGGCAGAGAAGTAGTACGGCTGGCCGCTGACCGGGTCTTTTATGCGGCCCCAGTAGTTGCTGATGAAGCGCTCACGGTTGCCAAAGACACCGCGCAGCATCCCCGGCCACGGCTTACGGATGACGAAGAGCCCGCCCTTGTTGGCGGCCATCTCCTGCCCCTGCTCATTGACGACCGCAGCATCGATGCCCAGCATCGGCACGGTGCAGGAACCGGGCTTGGTTGTCGTTGCGCCCGGCAGTGGCGTGCCGACGTGGCCGCCGGTCTCGGTCTGCCAATAGGTATCGACGATCGGGCAGCGCTCTGTGCCGATGCAGCGGTGGTACCACATCCACGCCTCGGGATTGATCGGCTCTCCGACTGTGCCGAGCACGCGCAGGGAACTGAGATCATGCTTGGCAGGCAGCTCATCGCCCCATTTCATGAACGTTCGAATGGCAGTGGGGGCGGTGTAGAACTGCGTGACCTTGTGACGGGAAATGATGTCCCAGAATCGATCATTGGCCGGGAAGTTTGGCGCACCCTCGTACATGAGCGTCGGCACGCGATTCATCAACAGGCCATAGAGCACGTATGAGTGGCCCGTGACCCATCCAACATCAGCCGAGCACCAGAACAACTGGCCCGCATCGGGCGAGAGATTGAAGGTCAGCCGCGCGGTCATCTGCACAAACGCCAGATATCCGGCGGTGGTGTGCACGATGCCCTTGGGCTTACCGGTCGAGCCGGAGGTGTAGAGCAGGAAGAGCATGTCTTCGCTGCCCATGCTCTCGCAGGGGCAGGCATTGCCGGTCTCTTTTGCCAGCTCGTGCCACCAGTAGAAGCGGGTGGGGCACCCCTTCATCGCTGGCTGCCGCTCTCCTGACACAAACCGCTGCGAGGGCGTCAAGTGACAGGTGCGCTCCACCGCGAGCACGTGGTTGACGATGTGCCCCTTGTTGGCCAACTGGTCGATGGCATCTTCCACATTCTTGAGCAGCGGCACCACCTCGCCGCGGCGATAACCGCCATCAGCGGTGATGATCACCTTGCTGCTCGCATCCATCACGCGCTCGGAGATTGCGTGCGGGGCAAAGCCGCCGAAGATGACTGAGTGCGGCGCGCCGATGCGAGCGCAAGCCAGCACGGCCACAGCAAGTTCGGGGATCATCGGCATATAGATGGTGACGACATCGCCCCTGCCCACCCCCATTGCCTTGAGGGCGGCCGCCATGGTGCTGGTCTGTTGCTGAAGCTGCAAGTAGCTGATGTTGCGGATCTCTGGCTGGCTACCGGGCATGGGCTCGCCCTCCCACACGATGGCGGTCTGTGCGCCGTGGCCAGATTCCACGTGGCGGTCAACACAGTTGTAACAGGCGTTCAGCTCACCTCCGCTGAACCATTTTGCATCTGGCGCGTTCCACTCCAGCACCTTGCTGTACGTCTTGAACCAAGTGAGATTCTTTGCCTCTGCGGCCCAGAATGCTTCTGGGTTCTCGATCGAATCGCGATGGGCTTGCTGATATTCTGCGGGCGAAGTGATATGCCATGACTTGAAGCCAAGTGAGGCGGCAGCGGGAGGCGCAAACCGGCGATTCTCGATGAGAGCCGATGTGACACCTTCACTTCCAATCGCCTGTGCCGGCAGCGTACTTGGGGATGAGGGCGAAGCAGAGGCGGGGTTTGCGTGGGCAGTCACGAGGTTGGACTCCAAATGCGATTTTAGAAGCAGAATCGGCGACCGACAGCCATGGCCGGCCAACGAGCACGATTATCCGTGCTGTTCGACGGTAAGCCCGAGAACTCGATATCGGAGCGGCTCTGTGCGCGGCCCGATCAGAGGTGGGTCATTTTTCGGACGGTGCAGGCAATGACCCCGACGGCTGTGCCGCCGTTTGCTCGCCGGTAACTGCCCGGCAACTGTGCGCTGGGCAAAGCGTGGGAGAGGTGGTGCCGATGCACCGGTGCGCGTGGTGGTGCTGGCGCATGGCCCGCAAGGCAGTTTCGCCCGTCCGGACCGACTTGCTCAACTTTCAGTAAGACCATGTCACTATTCAATCTATCACGATTCCGCGAACTGCTCTCACCGGGGCGTGAGCAGCCGCTCATCGGCATCGACTTTGGTACCCGAGTATGCAAGTTGCTGCAGCTGACGCCCGGCGAGAATCAAACGGTACTGGCCGCCGCGGCGTGTGAAACCCCCGATGAGCTGCTTGGCGACCCGTTTGCGCGACTGACGTGGCAGTTTGGCCAGTTGCCGGCACTGCTCAAGGCAGGTGGGTTTTGCGGCAGGCGGGTGGCATGCTGCGTGCCCGCGGCGATGGCCTACTGCAAGCACTTGCAGCTTTCGCTGCCGGAGCAGAACGCGCAGGAGATTGTCGCAGCGGCGATCGCCGAGCAGCTGATCTGCGATCCTCGTGCGCTGGAGGTGCGGCACAGGGCGGTGGCCGTGGGCCCGGGCGGCCGGCATGAGGTGTTGGCGATGGCGATTGGGCGCGGGCTGGTGAATCGATTCATGGCGGGGATGAAGAGCGCGGGGCTCGACCTGGTAGCGCTCCACCCCGAGACACTGGCCGTGCTGCGGTCATTTGACCCGGTGACACGCCGCGATAGCGATGGTGAGCTGACGAGTGTGTACCTTGATGTTGGAGCATCTGGTACCCGGGTGATGGTGGCGCATGGGCGCGAGCCGGTTTTCGTTAAGGCGATTGGCATCGGCGGCGGGACGCTTGACCAGTTGGTTCGCGACCGCACGAAGTGCACGCTCTCGGAAGCGAGGGCGAAGCGATTGGCGGCGGCGACGCGGTACTCGAGCGCTCACGACGCTTCGCTGCCGCAGGTGGGCAAGCTGAACCCCGCGCCGACTGGCCTGCTGATGGCTGACGCGATTGTGAGCAAGCGTCTGCCGATGATCGAGGGCACCGATGTGCCAAGCGCGATACAGGAGGCAGCGCAGTCCAGCGAAAGCCAGCCACTCATGGCAGTGCTCGAGCGGCGCGAGCTGAGCTCACCGAAGGGATACAGGGAAGTAATTGATCCGGCGATGGCCGAGCCGATCCATGAGGCGGTCGATGGCTTAGCCGATGAGGTGGCCATGTGCCTGCGCTATCACTCGACGATTTTTCCAGGCAAACGCCCCGACCGGTGCTACTTCGTCGGTGGTGAGTCTGCCGCGGGCGACCTCGCGGCATTTGTGGCACGGAAGCTGCGGTTGCCAGCGCACGTCGCTGATCCGCTCGCGAGCGTGGGGCGCACGAGCGATCGCAAGACGCCGGGCGTGAACCTGGCAGAGCCGCTGCCGGGGTGGGCCGCTGTGGTGGGCTTGTGCCGCGGCCCGACGGACCTATAGGCGAGTTGAGATGCCGGCGGGGGCACCTGCGACCTGATGCAGCGAGCCACGCATGGATTGCGTGCGATGAGTGTGGTGGTGTTTGTGATGAGCGAGCGACTTATGAGCAACATGGGCCCAATAGCGAATTCCAACCAGAACTCCGGCTCCTTTATTCCGGCAGACTATGTGCGCGAGCGGGTGGAGCTTCGCGCCAATGCCATGAACCTGCTGTTGTTTGTGGTGGTGATGGCGGGTGTGGCCGGCGCGTTCCTGGTGACGCACCGCCAGTGGAACAGCGTGAAGGATCAGCAGAAGGTGATCAACTCGCAGTATCTGGCCGAGACGGAGAAGATCGACCAGATCAAGAAGCTCGAGACGCAGCGGGGCGAGATGCTCGACAAAGCGGAGATGACCGCGCTGCTGCTGGAGAAGGTGCCACGCTCGGTGCTGATGGCCGAGTTGGTCAATCGCCTGCCGGAGCGTGCCACCGTGAGCGAGATGCAGCTCAAGAGCCGCAGAATCGTCGAGACGCCCCCCAAGCCCAAGCCAGGCAGTGCGGAGGCCAAGAGTCTCTCGGCATCGAAGGCGGCCGCGGCGGCGGCAGAGAAGCAGGCCGATGGCAAGGCAGAGACCAAGGTGCCGCTGGTGCGGCCACCCAAGATGGAATACGCAATACTGATTACGGGCTTTGCGGCCGGAGATGCCGATGTGGCCGACTTCCACCGGGCACTGAAGGAAAGCCCGATTTTTGAGCGGGTTGACCTGGTCAGCTCGCTGCAGGTAAAGCTTGATGAGCTGCTGCTGCGCAAGTTCCGCATTGAGGCGCAGGTCAAGCCCAATGCGGATGCCAAGCTGTTTGTGCCCATCGCGGCCAAGCGGATGGATTTGGGATCGCCGCGAAGTCTGGGCAGCGCGCCCGACCCGGCTGTGTTCATGGAAGTGCCAGGCCCGTAAGTTGTGGGCTAGCACGCTGTGGGGCAGCAATGCGGCTGCAGCGCACGGAAATGTGAAGCGTTATTGGCGGCAGATCAACGAAAGGGAATGCGCCTGTTATGAAACTGAAATTTGGTCAAAATGGCAATCCGGAAACGACGGCCCGCGTTCGCAAGTGGTTGTACATCGGCGTGCTCGCCGGCGTGCCGGTTGCAAGCTTTTTCCTGGTCTTTCAGCCGCAGAATCGAGAGATCACGCGAGCCAAGACTGAGATTCAGCTGAAGCTCGCGTTGCTCGAGAAGGTGCGTGAGGAGACGGCTCGCTCGGCTGACCTGCAGCGCAGCAACGAGACCATCGCCAGCGCGATCAAGACCATCGAGGCCCAGTTGCCATCTGACAAGGAGATGGACCTGGTGCTGCGCGATGTTGCAGAGATCGCCAAGACTGCTGGGCTGGAGTTGCCAATCTTCAAGCGTGGTGAGAAGCCGCTGCCTGCCGGCCAGGCCATGGAGCAGCCGCTTGAGGTGCAGGTGACAGGTAACTTCGACGGGTTTTATCGATTTTTGGTTGAACTGGAGCGGCTGCCACGCATCGTGCGCGTCCCGGACATCAAGCTGACCAGGGGCGAGCAGGGCGATGGCACGCTGCAGGCGGATTTGACGCTCAGCGTGTACTACCTGGGCGCGGTTGCAGGAGCAGCAAAGTGAGCATCTCAAACGCGAAGATTCCGGTTGCATCGGGCGGGCAGGGCGGCAGTGGCGCAGGTGGGGAGGGTGATGCTGGCCCTCAGCAGCTCGGCAATGGCGACGTGACAGCGATGCTGATCGGCGCCGATGCTTCGGTGAAGCAGCGCCGCGTTCCCCTGCATTTGGTAGCCCTTGCGGGGGTGTTGTGCGCCTCAACTGTGATGTTGTACGGCATGCGCTATATGGGCCTTGGGCCCAGGGCATCCATCGCCTCGGAGATGCCTGAGCTCAAGCTGCCGGACACCAAGGGCCGCTCAGCGCAGCAGAAAGCGGTGCTCAATGACTTGGCTGGCGGGCATGCAGGTCGCCAGGTGCCCCTCGAGCAGATCAAGGCCAACCCCTTTGTCTTGCAGGGCAAGGCCATGCCAGCGCCTGCGGCAACGCAAGCCGCAGGGGGTAACGGTCGCGATGATGAACGCCGCCGTCAGGATGAGCGCAAGAAGCAGGAGGAGGACTGGAAGCGCAATGTTGCGGCAGATTTTGAAGCGCTGCGACTGAACGCGCTGATGGGTGGCAACCCACCCCGTGCTCGCGTCAACGGAGATCTCAAGACGATCGGCGACCGCGCCGGTAAGTTCTTCACAATCAAGTCAATCTCGGGCCGCAGCATCGAGCTTCAGGACGATGGCAACCGCATCTTCACGCTTGAACTGAGCAAGTAACGCACCTGATCTGGCACTGGTAGTAACCCTCGGAGCTTGAACGTGGCCCCACGCAGCGATGACCTGGACAAGATGCTCGAGGAGCTTGGCGTAAGCGCTGCCGACGATCTGAGCTCAACTCGGCCCAGCCGCAAGCCCGAGACGGCGATCGTGCGCAAGCACGCGCTTGATACTGAGGCAAGCCGATTCGCCGCGCCTGTCTCGCCGACTGGTCAGGCCCGAAGTGGTGTCGGCATGGAGAATGTGCAGCGCGTGATCCCCGCGGGGCTAAGCTCGATTTTTATACCAAGTGGCGATGACGAAGCGCATGCGGCCCACGCCGGTGATGTTGGCAAATTGCTGCTTGGGCGCGGCGAAATTAGCCAGGCGCAGCTCAGCGCGGCCGAACAGATTGCGCGGCAGACACCGGGCAAGACGGTTGAGTCGATCCTGATCGAGCAAGGAACCGATGAGGCCAAGGTGCAGGCGGCCATCGCCGAGATGGCGGGCCTCCCCTTCGAAAGAGTCGACCTGTCTAGCGGGCTTGATGGCGGCTTTGACGGCACGCTTCTGCAGCGTATGACAATCGAATACTGCAAAAAGCACCTGGTGTTGCCCCTGCGCTCAGAGGGCAGCCGCGTGGTCGTTGGCGTGGTACGGCCCAGTGATGTCTTCATCGTCGATGAGCTCAAGCGCCGTCTCGGCTGCGCGGCCATCAAGCTTGTCGTGATCACCACGTTTGACATCAAGGGTGCGCTGGAGCTTTCGGGCGACAAGTCGGCACTTGGCGGCGATTCGGCTGATGTCACCGACATCCTCAAAGATGTTGATGAGGGGGATGTTCAAGTTGAGCGCAAGCATGAGACTGAGGTTGACCTTGAAAAGGAGGCCGGCGGTGGCCCGGTCATTCGCTACGTCAATCACATCATCCATCAGGCCGTCAAGGAAGGCGCATCGGACATTCACATCGAACCCGCTGACAACAAGCTCAAGGTCCGGTTTCGCATCGATGGTGAGCTTTACGAGATGATGCAGCCGCCACCTTCGATGGCCGCGGCGATCACCAGTCGCCTGAAGATCATGGCGAATCTGGACATTTCCGAGCGGCGGCTGCCGCAGGACGGTCGCATCCGCTGCACGGTGCAGAGCCGCAAGCTCGATCTGCGCATGAGTACGTTGCCGGTGACGGGCGGCGAGAAAGTCGTGATGCGCATTCTCGACACCCGCTCGATCAATGTGAAGCTTGAGGACCTTGGCTTTGACGACAACACACTCGTGCGCTGGAAGGGCCTGATCGAGCTTCCCCACGGCATCGTGCTTGTCACCGGCCCGACGGGCTCGGGTAAGACAACCACGCTCTACTCGTCAATCCGCCAGCTCGATAAGAACTCCATGAACATCTCCACGGTTGAAGACCCGGTGGAGTATCACCTTGATGGCATTAATCAGACGCAGACACACGAGAAGATTGGCATGACTTTCGGCAAAGCCCTCAAGGCCTTGCTCCGCCAGGATCCTGACGTGATCATGGTTGGTGAAATTCGTGATCTTGAGACCGCGCTGACGGCCGTGCAGGCCGCTCTCACCGGCCACCTTGTGCTCTCCACACTGCATACCAACGATGCGCCAAGTTCAATTACGCGACTGATCAACATCGGCGTGGAGCCGTTTCTCATCGCCGCCGCCATCAACGGCGTGCTGGCGCAGCGGTTGCTGCGTCGCTTGTGCAAGGTCTGCAAGCATGAGACCTCGCCAAGCGACGACATGGTGGAGTTCTTGCAGGTGCAGGGATTGAACACCGAGAAGATTTGGACGCCCAAGGGCTGCGAGCGCTGCCGCAACGGCGGATACTCCGGCCGCGTCGGCATCTATGAGCTGCTCTCGATCGACGACTCACTGCGCGACTTCGTGGTCAAGAGTCCCAATGTTGCGGAGTTCCGCCGGCTGTGCATGGAAAAAGGCATGACGACGCTGCGGGCCGACGGCATGCGCAAGGCCATTGCCGGTCAGACCAGCGTCGAAGAGGTGCTCCGCGTCACCGAAGCGACCATCTGAAAAGCCCGCTGACTGGCCGCTGACTGCCTGTCAGGCCATCGTGCTCGGCGCACTAGCGTTGCGGAACCCGGTCCGAGCGTGGCGGAGCACATGCTCGGCAACGAACGCGGCGCACATCCAGCCCAGCAACATGAAGACCGCATAGCTGTATAGCCGCGGATACATACCCCGCTCGATCACTTGCTCAGTATTTGAAAGCGCCACCGTAACCAGAGCGATGTGCGAGCCAGAAGCGAGCAGCCCGCCCCAGATGCATAGCACTGGCCGAAGCCGCAATATCGAGAGGATCGCCAGCACCAGATAGAGCAGCATCGAGGGCCCGTGCGTGGCCACCACATCGTCAAGCGACGAGAAGATCATGCCAACGCAGATCAGCGAGGTGGGGATGAGCACTTCAATGAACGTTGAGATATACCAGAACCAGCTAGGCAGCAACTGCTGCTGCTCGGTCATCTGCCGGGTGACCATTCGAATCGTGCCGACGTACACCAGACTCACCAGCAGCACCAGCAGCGTGGCGTAGAGCGTCTTGCCGGTCATGACCGTACCTCCTGCAGCACTACGCACGAGCGCCAAGCCCAACGCCACGAGCAGCACCTTCATCAGCAGCCCCGCGCGCGCAATCTCGCTCCGCTGCAAGGACAGTTGAAAGCCAAACTCGGCCTGCGCGCCCGCAGTCGCTCTGGCGTCTTGGGCTGCTACCTCCGAAGTCATGGATTGCAATGTTGTCATGAGGCCGCTCGTCAGATCAAATCATCGGAGGATGGCAGTGCCACCTTTGCTCCGCAAGCGGCATATTACGGCAATAATTCCCTGTACTGCGATGCACTGTACCAGCTAAATCTTCGGTATGACTCTTTGCAGATGCTTCGTTCTGCCGCCACCCGAACTTCCGATGACTGCTAGGGTTCTCCGCGGTGTTTCACCGCTATGGAGACCTTCAATGCTGCGTTTTCGCTTGAATCTTACGTTCTGCCTCCTTTTCTTGTGCGGCGGCGCGAGCGCCCAGCCGACTACGCCAACCCCGGCCGCACCCTCAAGCCCGGCTGCCACACCAAGTGACACCGCAATCTTGGCGGGGGCACCGGCGGCTCCTATTCAGCCAACCATCCCGCCTCCCCCGGGGCAGTCGGTTCGCATCGGTGGCGATCGGCAGGCCAAAATTGCCAAAGAGAGCGATCGCATCACCATGGGCACCGCCGAGATATCCACACCGCTGCCGGAGGGCTATCCCTTGCCCACACCGCCCGATGCGATTGACCTGAAGACCTACCCCTCGGTCCGCCGCGCCGAGTTTTCATCCGATGGCAGCAATCCCGACATTGGCATGAACATGGGATTCTTCCCGCTGTTCAACCACATCAAGCGGCGCGATATCGCCATGACCTCTCCCGTGGAGATGGACTATCGAGGAATGTCCAAACCCGCGGCGGCCACAGGCCAACCGTCTGAACCAGCTGAGGGCGCCCAAACAGCCCAACCGGCGCAACCTGCCCAAGTTACCGAGCCGAACGCCACCAACCAAGCGACGGAGAAGCTCGCGCCGGCGGCCGCAGCGCCCACTGGCTGGACCATGTCATTTCTCTACCGCACGCCAGAACTAGGCGAGGCGGGAAACGATGGTAAAGACAAGCGCATCAAGATCGTTGACTCGGCACCGCGCACTTACATCGCCATCGGGCTGCAAGGCGGATACACGTCCAAGCGGGTTCGCGCGGGGATGGCCAAGCTCGATGAGTGGCTCGCTTCTCAGTCGGTCTGGCAGGTCGATGGAGATGTTCGGGCGCTCTACTACAACGGGCCGGAAAAGCGCGACCGCGACAAGTGGCTTGAAGTTCAGTTGCCTGTCAAGCTCGTGGGAGCCAAAGCCACTTCGTCGGCAATCTCCCCGCTGAATCCGCTGGAAAAACCTAAATCGGAGGCCGGCGGGTCCAAATAACTGGCGATCGAATCTCTCGGCTCCGCGCTGCGAACTCATGGATGTATTCTTTGACTTAAACGCAGGAGGTTAAGGCCAATGTCCGCACGCACGCCATCTC
>Ga0105046_10015543_pt1 | contig 11697 bp, 6 predicted proteins | sample MAT03_FD_78385 | JGI IMG/M metagenome (GOLD analysis project Ga0105046, IMG submission 78385) | Freshwater microbial communities from Lake Fryxell liftoff mats and glacier meltwater in Antarctica - MAT-03 (megahit assembly) | ecosystem: Environmental > Aquatic > Freshwater > Ice > Liftoff...
CACAATACCGCGCAAACGCCCCGTGTCATCCGTGTTGGCGGCCCGATGCACCGTCACCAACACAAACTGGCCCGGCGTCAGCTCAAGCTCGGCCAGAATGCGGCTGTTGCGCTCGGCAATCGGCCGGTTGTGCTGCATGGCATCGAGCATGACATCGCCGACATGGTGGGCGGTCGTGATACCTTCGGCGGCCAGCCGCTGAAGCGCCGTGCCGCTCACGCAAAAATGCACATCGGAGATGCTGTCGGTGACGATGCGGTTGATCTCCTCGGGCATGCGCCGGTCGAAGCTGCGCTCGCCAGCTTCGACATGGGCCAGGTGAATGCGCCGCCCCTGCACGGCGAGCTTGCTGGCCGCCAACGCGCCGGCCAGTGTGCTGTTGGTATCGCCCCGAACGATGACGCAATCGGGCTGCTCTTTTAACAACACCTGCTCGATGCCGGCCAGAATTTCGCCAGTTTGCTGGCCGTGTGAGCCGGAACCCACTTCGAGGTTGTAATCCGGGGCCGGCGTGCCCAACTCATCAAAAAAGGTCTGGGACATGCGATAGTCATAGTGCTGACCCGTATGCACCAGAATTTCCTGATGGCGCGGCTGCCCTGAGCGCGGTTCTCCCGAGCACAGGCGCAACACCCGGCTGAGCGGTGTGGCTTGAACAAATTCGGGACGAGCACCGACGATGGAAACAATTTTCATGAATGCGGGCTATGTGCAATAACTGGTGCGGCGAAGCCTAAATCACCGGACTGCGAGTCGGCTTGACTATCTGCACTATCGGCCGAATGCGCAGCCGATGCAGCAGCACGCTGCCCTGAAACTTCAGGTGCGCCCGAACGGTGCGGGCGATTTTGGCTTTGCTCACCCCAAACACGCGCGCATGCAAGGTGGTGGGATATTCGCCTGCGCGAAAGCCGTGCAAAATGGCTTTCACCAGCAGTTCGGTGCCGGCCAGAAATCCATCGCTCTCAAACGTAATTTGCTCGATGACCCGGCGGCGATACACCCGAAATAGAGCGGTATAGGTGTGCAACCGGCGATCGACCAGCAACCGATATAAAAACGACGAGCCCTTGCTCAACACCAGCCGGTATTGCGGCACGTTATCGACATGGCCTTTGGGGTGATAAGGCGAGCCCGTCACGATGTCCAGGTCCGGCGTCAACGCCTCAATCAAGGCTGGAATGGTCTCGAAGCGGTAGGTGCCATCGCTATCGGCCGTCACAATAATTTCACCCCGCGCCGCGGTCAGGCCGGTGCGAATGGCCGCGCCCAGGCCTCGATTCACGGGATGCCGCTCGAAGCGAACCGCCGCCCCCCACTTCGCCACCGTATCGCGGCTACCAAAAGCCTCGTGCAAGGCGGCCCAGGTATGGTCCTGGCTGCCATCGTCTACAAAAATTACCTCGACCGTGCGCGTTTTTGCCAACGCCGCCACGACCGAAAAAAATTCATCCCGTAGTTTCGGCACATTATCGGCCTCGTTGTAGCATGGAATCACAATCGATAAATTCATTAGATTTCCCCTTCGCTTCACTTCTCTAAAATCTTCACAGGCCGCGACGGATCAAGCCGGGCAGAATGGCGCTGCGAATATCTTCGGCCAATGCCAGCGCGTTCATGCCATCCTGGGCCGTCACTTGTGGCTTGCGCCCCTCTAACACGCAATCTACAAAGTCTTGCAGCTCCAGATACAGGGGCTCAAAAATAGGCACTTGAATCCGCTCTACTATATTCTCCTGCCGATATTTCACCCCGCGCAGCCCCTGTTCCACGTTTTCCCCAATCGTGCTGCGGTAGACCAATACCGATTTATTCAGCAAATCGGCCGTAATAAACGCCTCCAGCGCAGTCACTTCGGCAATGCGCACCTTTTGCTCGGTCAGGCGCGAGGCCGTCAGCATCAGCATCAGTCCGCTGGCAAATCTCAATTGGGCCACGGCATAGTCGATGACGCCGTGCTGATTCGCCATCATGGACGTTGTGCCGACAGGGGTGCGGCCGTTGGGGGTTTCGTTCACAACCCCGTTCTCCAGTGTTGTAGCCCCAGCTTGTCCCGCAACCGGGCGCGTTGCTTCGCCATAAGCTGAAATGCCGCTGGCCCAAATCTGCTGCGGCATCTCGCCAGCCAGATTCAGCGCCAGGTCAATGTCGTGGATCATCAAATCCAGCACCACATCCACATCCATGTTACTGCCGCGATAAGGGCTGAGCCGGCGAAAATCCACCGACATCACAGTTGCGCCATCCACCAGATTTTTGAGCTCGCGGTAGGCCGGGTTAAATCGCTCGATGTGGCCGACCTGGACAATCAAATCGCTGGCCTCGGCCGCAGCCACCAATTGGTGGGCCTGCTCCAGAGAATGGGTGACCGGTTTTTCGATCAGTACATGCACGCCATGTTCGATGCAACGCATGGCCAGTTCAAAGTGAGTGGGGGTCGGGGTCGTGATGCTGACCGCGTCCACCTGATCCAATAGCGCATCCAGGTTGGCATAGCACTCGGCCAGGTTGGTTTTCGCCACAGACTGCGCGGCAGGCAACGATTGGTCGTAGACACCCACCAGTTCACCATGCCGCAAATTCGAATAAATGCGGCAATGGCTTTTGCCCATGCGGCCGGTGCCTATGACTCCCAGTCGAAGACGATTCATCGTAAATGCAAATAAGCTGAGGACAATTTGCCAGACATCCAACCTCATTGACAGAAGTCAGAAATTTACGGGACGACGTGGGTCTTAACGTCTTATCGTCGGCGACTCCGTGAAAACCCAAACACAATTCCGCCGATGCCCAGCACAATCACGACAGCCAGCGCCCCAAACAGAAGCACTTCGCGCTGCGTCCCTGCGCCGATGCCACTTCCGTTAGTCGGAGCCGGCGTCAATGCCAACATGGGTTTGGGCGTCGGACTGGCCTCAATTTGCAACTGAGTTGCCGAAGTGGCAGCTGGAGTCGGGGCTGGCGGCAGGGCAATGGCCGGGTCCAGTTCCACGGGCGTGACCTTGCGCTCGATGGACACCACTTCAAACTGGTTGACCCCATCGCGGTTCAGCATGGGAATGCGCATCAACGCCGTCAGCTGGCCAGTTTGCGGCAACAGGATTGCGGCGGTGTCACTGCCGGCCCCGGCAGCCTGACCCAGCGCAAATACCTCGCGCGCGGCCCAGGTTTGGCCGGTCCAGTATGAATACAGCAAGGACGATTCGCCGCCCGGAGTCTGGCTTACGCCCACCGCATATAGATGGCCGGCCTGATCGCCCACCACACTCAGCCGGCCGCTTACCTCTTCAAAGCCCGACACCAACTGATCATCCGACCAGCGCTGGCCATCATCCGGCGACACGCGATAGTGCGCTTCATAGGGTGTGGCCGTGGTCGAGCCGTCGATCACGCGGTTCCACACCATACTTACCAAACCCTTGCCCGCCACGGTTAACTGCGGCACGTCGACATTGCCGGTAGCCAGCTCGACCGGCGCCGACCAGGTTGCACCCTCATCGCGCGATGAGGCGTAATAGACACCCTTTTGGCCGGTGTTGTTGGGCAGCACGGTTTTCAGCCATACCAGATGCAGGATGCCATTGACCGGGTCCAGTGTGAGCTGCGGTTGATCCGCGCTCTCCCAGCCCGCCGACACCGCATCAAAAACAAGTTGAGGTGCGGCCCACTTGTCGCCGCCATCGGTCGAGCGGGTGAGGTAGATGCCGCGGTTCTCGTTGAACGGCACTGAAAACGCCGCCAGCAGTGTGTTGGTTCGCGGATCGTAGATGAGGCTGGAGGCCCCAGCGACGTCATTGGGCGCGTCTAGTGGCTGTGGTTTGCTCCAGCCTTCGGCGTTGTTGGCATCACGGGCAAAGGATTTGCTGTAATAGACCTTGCCGCTGTTCCATAGCGCGTGCACACGCCCATCCGGCGTAAAGGCCAGTGAGGGATGTGATGCGCGGCCAGACGGCGGGCCAATGACGCGGGTTTTGGTCCACAGGTCATTGGTCCAGTTGGCAAAATAAATATCGACATTGGCCGGGTTCCCCAGGCTGGGCTGGGCCCACATGGCATACAACACGCTCTGTCCATCCGTGGCCGTCGCCAGCGTGTTGGCGGCGACATTGCCCTGCTGCTCAGACACCAGTTGTGCCGGCGTCCACGACACCTGCAAGCTGGAAATGAGTGAGCTGAGTGGGACCGCATTGGCCGACAGCCATACATCACCCACCGAACTGCAACCCATGCCGATGAGCGAGGCACCGGCCAGACCCACATTCAAACAGCTCAGGGTTTGGGCGCGCTTGGCCGCAGCATCGAACGCGGTCAAGGCCAGATCCACAGTGGCCGACCATTGCGTGCCGTCCCAATTGGCCAGCGTGACTGAATTGGCATTGAACCCCTGCGCATCGCGCGGCGCGCCCACAAACCACAGCTTGCCTTCAGACGTCGCAAACTGCCAGGTTGGCGGACAGTTGCCCAGGCTGCCGAGAATGGGTTCTGGGTTGCTCCAGGTGAGGCCAGCGTCCATTGATTTTCGCTGGGTGAGGCCGCACCCGCGCGCATTGGCATCGCGCCAGATCAGCAAAAATGCGCCATCGGGCGCACTGGTAACACTGGTCTGTGCGGCGCTGCTTTCAGTTGCGCCTGAAACAGGAAGCGGGGCTGACCAGGTTTTGCCCTTGTTGTTGGACACGGCATAAAAGCTTTGGCCCAACCGCGCCTGGAACCAGGTGACGATGGCGTTGCCTTTGCCATCGCCGGCCACACTCACCGCCACATCATTGGCCGTATCCACTCGAAAATAGGTGGAGGAATAGACTAGGGTGGGTTGTGCCCAGGCGTTGCCGGCGCGAGCGCGATAATACAAACCCGGCTCGGTGCGCGTGCGGCCATCAGACGAACGCACATAGGCGAGATGAAGGCCACCTGCACTGTCCGCCGTCGCGTCGGCCGCAATCATCGCTTCACTCAGAGCCTGGGGAGCCGACCAGGTCTGCCCCTGGGCAGGGCCGGGGCCTTGCGAATACAGCAGTTGATTCAGGGCGTTCTGCCATAGGAAATGGGCGCGGCCATTGGTATCGGCCAGCAATCGTGGATTCGCAGGTGCGCTCAAGGTCGTGGTCGAGCGGCCCGTCTTCTGATCCACATCGATTTGCTTGTTGCCAAAGATCGTTGGCACCGGCACCGGTTTAATGACCACTGTGGTTGAAGTGAGCGCACTGGCCGATACGCGGTTGTAGCGCATGCCATCGAGCTTGTCCCACCATAGAGTGTGGGTGGTGCCGTCGGGGCCAAGAGCAACCAGCGGTTGTGAGGCTGAACCCGAACGCGACAGATTCACCGCCGGCGTCCAGGGACCTTCATCGGTTGCCTGAGCGTGAGCCGGCTGTGAAACTCCCACCCCCGCAAACAGGTTGGAGGCAAAAATAATACTTGCGATACAGGCGATACGTAGGGTCTGCATGAATCCGCATGCAAGGGTATTGGCAATATAGCGATATGGATGTTGCACTTTGAATCCTCGACGAGCAGATTGTTACTTCAAGGTGTTAGTCGCGGCTGAGATTAAAACCGCACGAACTTTATCGGCAATAAAATCGTTGTACCACGCATAACGAAGCTGTAATTGCCCCTGATTAATATCGACACTGCGCCAAAATCGCTCAGCCGTTGCCACATCGCCATCCAATGCCGCGCACTCGCCCATAAACTGGCGCGTGGCACGGTTGGCAGGGTTGCTGTCCCAGGCCGCTCGAAAATGAGCACACGCGGCCCCAATATCCTTGCGCGCCAAAGCAATCTGGCCGAGCCGGCGGTGCGCGGCGGGTTGACCAGGATCGATTTGCAGCGCCGCTTCATATTGGGCAATCACGGGTTGTAGATCAATGTCCCGGCGCACCGCATCCTGCATCCCAAACTTCTCAGCACTATAGCCCCAAAGTTCAGCCCTTTGCTGGCGAAGGGCTCCGACGTTGGTCAGTGCTGCCGCATATAGATTCGAGAAACGAATGAGCAGAACGCCCCCAAAAACGGCCAGACCGATCACCATCAGGCGAAGCTCGATGGCGAAGCGCGATGCCAGGATTGGGACCGGCGCTTTAACCGGCATATGCCGCGCCAGCAAACCCAACGGCACAAACAGCAACGGCAACGCCACCGCGCTGTAGCCATACCAGGGATCATCGAGCATGCCGTGGATCAATATCACGCCGAGGGACGCCAGCGCTGCAAAACGAATCAAACTGGCGCTGGAGTGAGTTGTGGATTCTGACTGTGCACGCTGGATCGCCCCATGCCGCACCACGGCTGCAATCAACCAGCCCACAAACGCGGCCAGCCCCAACAAACCCTGACCCAGCCAGATATCGAGCAAAATATTGTGGGCGAAGTAGAGAAACGGCACATGCACCAACAGCACATAGCTCGAATACACGGTCTCAAAGTGGCCCAAGCCTATGCCTGTAAAGGGTGTGTCGAGGGCGAGCTGAATGCTATCGGCCCAGATATTACTGCGCTCGCTCCAAATGGAGGTAAAGAGGCGTTGGCCGGGGCTGGTGATTGCGAGAAAAGCCACAAACACAGCCAGCGCCGCGGCCATCAACCCCAGCCACACCCATCGGCGCCTGGGCAACGCTGGCACACCAGACAGCCGGTGCCACACCAGCGCGGCGAAGCTGATGGCGGCCAGGGCGAACCACGCGCTGCGCGACAGGCTGGCCAGCAATGCCGCCAGCGAGATCCCGATCAGCAGCCACGGCCCAATGCCCTTGCGCAGGTTGGGCCACAACGCCGCCACTTGCAGCGGCATGTAGGCGGCAATGACGCCGCCGACGACATTGGTGTTGATGGAAATGCCGTGAACGGGCTGAAGTTGATCGAGCAGACGCAAGGCCGGGTCGAGCGCGGGCAGTTTGCCAATGCGAGCCGCCCAATCGTTGGTGAGGAAGAAGTAGAGCGCGACGACGACGGGCAAGGCTGCAAAAATGATGCGTCCGAGGCGAACGGTGTGAGGGGTGGTCGGCAAACGTGCCGCAGCAACGCTGAGAGCCAGACCCACAGCGATCAGAATCAGGCGGCCGATTGCATCTGCGGGGTTAACAGCGACGACGGTGCCGAGGATGGCCGAAAGCAGGAATAAAAATTGAAACACTGGAAAACACAAATCTCCACGAATCCAACGAATGAACACGAATGAATAAGTTTCGTGCAGAATCGTCAAATTCGTGGAGATTCGTGATTAAGAGTTCGGACGATTGGGCGAATCAGCAGATTAATATCTACGTCATTGCTGCCGAATCAGGCAGATTTTAGACAGAATGAACAGAATTTAACAGAATGAAGATCAGTTCCCCATTCTGTTTAATTTTGTTCATTCTGTCCAAAATCCGATTCTTACTTCACCCAACCCAACGTGCCCAGCGCAATTTCAACCGCGCTCTTGACCACGCGCGGGCCATTAATTGACTTGATAAAGTGGATGATCGGACCCGGCCGGAACGCCCACTCGCGGAAGGCGCGCTGCTGCCAATACTCGAGCTGCTCGGCGCTGAGGCCGTTGTAGTCGAGCACGGTGCCCTTGTCCATGTCCACCTGTTCCCAATCGGTGCCCTTGCGGAACCAGTTGTTTTCCAGCACTTCAAAGAAGAACGGCGTGCCCGGATACGGCGCGGCCACGTGGAACAACGCGATGTCCAGCGGCAGTTCCTTGCTGAAATCCATGGTCTGCTTGATGCTCTCGACCGTCTCGCCCGGCAAACCAATGATGAAGTAGCCCCAGTTCTTGATGCCGGCCTTGTGCGCCCAGCGCAGTGCGCGGGGAGCCTGCTCCAGCCGGTAGCCCTTGGCCGCCTTCTTCAACACCTGCTCATTGGCGCTCTCGATGCCCCACGAGATGTAGGTGCAGCCAGTCTTGCCCATGAGCATCAACATTTCCTCGTCGACATAGTCCACGCGGCTGTTGCAGGTCCAGGTCAGCCCCAGATTCTCCTGGATCATCAGTTGGCACAACTTGACCACCTGCTCGCGGCTGACCGTGAACAAGTCGGCATACATATGCACGTGCTTGACGCCCAGGCTCTTCAGCAGGCGCAGCTCCTCCATGATGTTCTCGGGGGTGCGCAGCCGGATCGAATACTGGTAGCTGACGTGCTTGATGCAATATTTGCAACCGGCCGTGCAGCCGCGGCTCGTCACGATGAACGTGTACGGGCCGTTGATCATCGGGATTCGATACTTGTCGTACGGCAGCATGTCGTGGCGCGGAATCGGCAGATCATCCAGGTTCTTGATGAAGGGGCGATCCCAGTTCACCATCACCTCAGAGTCGCGGCGCCAGGCCAGGCCGCGAATCATGGCGAGTTGGTCGTAAGTCACCTTCATGCGCTCATCGGCAATCGGCTTCTGTAGCGAATCCAGCCGCCACCACGGCTGCCACATGGTATCGGCATCCTTCACCATGTAATAGAAGTGACCATCGGCATCGGCCGGCTGACCATCCTTCTTGATGAGCTTGTCGGTGGCCAGATCGGCCGTCCACTCGCCGTTGGCGACCATGACCATGTCCATGATCTCGCGCAGGGTGAGCTCGGGCTCGCCACGCAGCACGAAGTCGAGGGCCGGGTAGTTCTCCAGCGTCTCACGCGGCATCGGCGTCACATGCGTGCCGAAGGCCATGGTGATCGCGCCCATGCTGCGGGCCAGGAAGGCGCCGTACATGTCGTTGGTCAAGGTCGGCGCGGTCACCTGCGTCAGGTAAAAGCGCGGGCGCATCTCTTTGAGTTTGGCCTCGAAATCGGGCCAGCTCATGCGCTCGGCGTTGGCATCGATGACAGCGACGTTGTAATCCTTATCGAGAATCGCGGCCATCTGGGCCAGTTCCATCTGCGGCCAAATCATGTTTTCGCGGCTGCGACGGCCGACGCGGTGCTGGCTGCGAATCCAGATGGCCCGATCGGGCGTGGGCGGATTGACGAGCAGGATGTCCACTTTGTGGGGCTGCTTGTGAATGCCCTTGGCGCGCACGGCCAGGTCTGCGTCCGGAAATTTGGGGGCCGGCAGGGGGCGCACATTGCGCGTACCCAGGTTGAGCTTGAGCTGCTCTTCCGGGCTCAAAACTTCTTTGCTCAGCTCGGTAATCTCTTTGGCAGACAGCGCGCGGCCAGTTTTGTTGGCAGGTGCAACAGCTGATCCAGGTGCAGGTGCGGCACTCATCTTGGGGCCGGCTGCGGGAGCCGGGGCCGGGGCGGCACCTGGAGCGGGGGCCATCGTGGGCTTGGGTGTGGCTACCGCGCCTTCCGGCGTGGTGTTTTGAACATCATTGCTCATCGTTGTAACTATTCCTCCCTAACTTTCCTCTTTGCGTAAATCCGAAATCCTCAAAATACAGAGTTAATCAGATGTATATCTTCTTTATTATCACACGTTTTACTCGCAATTCATGTTAAATTTTGCGAGATAACGGTTAACTTCGCTGTTTGCTTGTTCTAATGACACTCAATCCTCATCAAAATTCAGACTAAAGATTGAGTTCGAACAGCGAAGGAATTGGTAGTTTCGTCTTTGATCTCTTTGCCGAGCATATCCAGATCGACCTTGACCTCACGCTGGCTGAGCTCTTCAAGCACGCGCATGACCGTCCAGGACACGATGAACTGCACGCCAATCAAGATGAGCGCGGCCCCGCCGGCCAGCCACATCCACAGCCGGTTCAAGTCCCAGCCATTGAAGCTGAGCATCAGGCTGGCGACACCGATCGCAATGCCGAGCAACACGCTAAGACCACCGATCCACCAAAACTGCCGATCGATGGGTTTGGCAAAAACGGGTTTGCCGAACAAGCCCTGACGGATGGGTCGCTTTTGGAACAGAGTGACCAGATAGTTGAACATGGCACCCAGGTTGAACAGGCTCACACCCGTCACCGACAGAGCCAGCGCGCCGAAGATGCCGAACACGCCCCAGTTGCTAATTTCGGTTGTGCCGCCTAGGCGAGCCACCACGAACGAGGCCAAAATCACGGCGGCAATGGCAATAAACGCCATGCCGATCAGCCCCAGAATACGAGCCGGGTTATAGGTCAGCGCCGTCCAGATAATGGCATTCAAAAAGCGCACGCCGTCGCGGATGACGCTCAGCTTGCTCTGGCCATCGCGCTCGTGATGCGGCACGGCCACTTCCACCAGCTTCAACTCCTCATGCAGCGCGCGCACGCTCATCACTGGGGTGAAGTTCAGGCCGTCGGGCAGCGGGTAGAGCCGTTCGAGCACCGTGCGGCGAAACACGCGCATGCCGCTGGCCACATCGGTCACCTTGCGGTTGCCGATCAGGCTGACCAGATTGGCGAACAGGAAGTTGCCGACCTGGCGCACAAACGGGCTTTCATTCTTCTCACCCGCCATCCGGCTGGCCACGACCATATCGGCCCCGTTTATCACTTCCTGACACATCTTGGGGAAGTATTCGGGTGGATACGTGCCGTCGGCGTCCAGAAACGCCATCATATCGCCCGTGGCGTTCTTGAAGCCGGTCTTGAGCGCGCCGCCGTAGTTTTTGTTGATCTTGTGCTGCAAAAGCCGCACATCTTTGTAGCTGCGAACAATTTCGGCCGTCTTGTCCTTACTGCCATCATCGACCACGATCACCTCGGTGTTGATGCCGAGCTTTTTGAGTTCGGGCCGCACTTTGAGCAAACGATCCAGAATCGTGGCGATACCGTCTTCTTCGTTATACGCTGGAATCACAACGGACAGCGTTGCATTTGACATAGGTTGCTTTTTCCTCCTAACTAACTCATCCCTCGCAACTTTAGTCGTAGATTTCTGCAATTTCCCTCATGAGAGAAGATGAGAAGAGGTCAGATATCAGATGTCAGATGGCGGATTGCGCTAATTTTGCACTTTATTGCCAATCTGACTTCTGATATCTGACCTCTGAAATCTCAGAGGTGATAGACCGGCGCTGTCCGTTTGGCCTGGGCTTCTCGGGCAGCTTCTACGGTGATATCTTTGATGACCTTGGCCGGCACGCCACCGACGACGGTGTGCGGCGGCACGTTTTTGGTCACCACGGCCCCAGCCGCCACCACCGCGCCCTGTCCCACCCGCACGCCGTCCAGAATGACCGCACCAGAGCCAATCCACACGTCATCCTCAATCACCACGCCCTCGGCCGTGAGCCCCTGCTCGATGAAGGGCTTGGTCGGGTCATCGAAAATGTGGTTGACGGCGATGATCTGGCACAGCGGCGAGGTGTAGACGCGATTGCCGATCTGGACGCCGCCCTGACCACGAATCACGTTCATCTCGCCAATCAGGCTGTCTTCGCCGATCGAAATGCCACTGTTGGGCAGGCCGCGAAAGTTATAGACGTGCAGGATGCTGCCGTGCATCACATAGGTGCGCGCGCCAATTTGCACGCCGTTGGGGCAGGCATGGATGTACACGCCCTGGTCGAGGTAGCTGCCGGCCCCCAGCGTAATGTGGTTGGCAAAGCGCAGCCGCACGCTGTTTTCGATGGCGCTGACTCCGTGCATCTTGAGCATGAGCCGGTAGAGCACGCCGCGCAGCCCCACGCCGATCACGGTGGGAATGCCGCCCACCAACATTTGCAAAGCCTGTTCCAGCACATAGCGGCCCAGACCATCGGCCTGCCGGCCAATGTAGAGCTGGAGCTGGCCGACGGCCGAGAGTTGTTTTGTTTTGAGTTGAGCCAATG
>Ga0105046_10015544_pt1 | contig 11697 bp, 11 predicted proteins | sample MAT03_FD_78385 | JGI IMG/M metagenome (GOLD analysis project Ga0105046, IMG submission 78385) | Freshwater microbial communities from Lake Fryxell liftoff mats and glacier meltwater in Antarctica - MAT-03 (megahit assembly) | ecosystem: Environmental > Aquatic > Freshwater > Ice > Liftoff...
AGGTGCTGTTCGCGGTGACGTTGTTCGCCACGGACAGCCCGCTCGGGCCGATGAATTGATTCATCCGCACCGAGCCGCCATTGACCGTGAGCGCGCCCGTGCCGAGCGACGCCGGATCGTTCAGCGACAGCACACCGCTCTGCAAAACCACGCCGCCCGTGAAGCCATTCGCCGCGCCGAGCACGGTGTGCCCCGCGCCCGTCCGCGCCACGGTGAGCGGTCCGCTGCCAGTAATCGCGCCATTCAAAAAGAGTGCGCCCTGTCCCGCGCCAGCGATGCTCACCGCCCCGCCAAGCGAGAGCGGCGTGGTCACGGTCACGCTCGCATCGCCCGCCTGCACGATGGCCGCGCCCGCGCCGGAGAGCGCGAGTTGGTTGCCCGCGACGGTGAGAAACTGCGCCGCGGCCTGCGCCCCGTAGAGCGCATCGAGCGTAAGCGAGTGAATCGCAAACGGCCCGGCGAGATCGTTCGTCGCCGTAAATCCGAGCGGATTCGCATTCAGAAAAATGAGGTCCGAGCCAGGCGCGGGCACGCCCGCCGGATTCCACTTCGTCGCGTCGCTGAAATTACCGCCGATGTTTTTGTCCCAGGTCGATTGCGCGTGGGCCGATGGGAAAGCAGCGGCGCAAGCAAGGCCAGCGAGCGCGAGGCGGATGAAGTGACGGGTGATGGTGGATGGTCGGTTTGGTTTCATGGAAAATTGGGCGTTCAGACTTTGCGGATGGTTTTCGGCCACGGGTCGGGGAAGGTCTCGCCGCGCTGCCAGGCGACGATTTCCTGCTCGGTGCAGAAGCAGGCGCGGAGGTCTGCGAGGAAGACGATGCGGTCGCGCGCGGCGCCGATGATGGCCAGTTCGCAGGCGCGGTCGCCGAAGACGGGGTGCGCGTTCGCGAGGCGGGCAGTGAGAGCCGCGCGTTCGTCGGGGAACAAGTGCCCATCGGCATCGGCGAGCATCGCGGCGCGCCAGGTGCCGCTCCATTCGAGGCCGAAGTGGGAGCCGCTTTGATTCCAGACGAGGACATCGAGCGGGCGCGAGGCGAGCCAGAGCCAGCCTTTGCTGCGGTGCAGGCCGAGGGGCAGGCGCTCGTTGAAAAGCGCGTACAACCGGGCGGGATGAAACGGGCGCGGATCGGCGAGCACGTCGCTGCCGAGGTCGAATTGCTCGGGGTCATCGGCACTCGCGGCGGGGGTGTTTTTCCGCAGGCGGAAGGTGCGCGCGTCGAGCAGGTGTTCGGGCTTCACTGAGCCGTAAGCCATCGTAATGATCGTGGCGCGCGGATTGAGCTGCTGGAGCACGGCGATGATGGCCTCGGCCTGCGGGCGCTTGAGCAGATCGGCCTTGCTGATGAGCAACACGGAGGCGGGCGCGATTTGCGCGCGGAGCAGCGCGATGGGCGACGACGGCTCGACGAAGTTCGAGTCGAGCAGCGCGCGGCCGCTGTCGTGATCGCGCACGAGATTCAGCCCATCGACGACCGTTGCGAAGGTGTCGAGCCGTACGCCGGGCCGTGTCGTGAGTTCCTCGACGATGGCTGCGGGTTGAGTGCCGCCGCTCGTTTCGATGAGCAGGTAATCCGTCGTCGTGTCCGCTTCGAGCGCATCAAGCGCCGCGCGGAATTCCTCCCGCAACGCGCCACCGAGCGAGCCGCGGTTGAGGTTCACGAGCTTGTCTCCGCGCCCCTCGCGTGCGGTGCCGATGAGTTCCGCATCCACCGCCAGCTCGCTCAAGTCATTCACGAGCACGGCGAAACGTCGCGCCGCACTTTCGCGCAGCAGCCGCTTGAGCAGGGTTGTTTTCCCCGAGCCGAGGAAACCGCACAGGACGGTGACAGCCAGCGGACCGGTGCGCGGCGCAGGGATGGAAAGCGGCGGACTCATGCGCGCTTGCGGAGGAGAGTTCCGCCTTGCCCGAACACCGTGCCCGGCGGACCTTTTTCCAGATTCAAACCCACACCATTATGAGCGACTGCAAAATCCATCCCAACCACGACCACGAACACGGCACCGACTGCGGCCACATTGCCGTGAAACACGACGGGCACATCGACTATCTGCACGATGGGCACCTGCATCACCCGCACGCCGGGCATGTCGATGAGCACGTCATCGAAGTCAGCGCCGCTAATCCTGACGGCCACACCGCGCCCTGCCCCGGCCACGACGCCGCGCATGTCCACGGCGCGGATTGCGGCCATGAAGCGGTCCCGCACGGCGACCACGTCGATTACCTCGTGGATGGCCGCCTGCATCATCCGCACGGCGATCACTGCGACGATCACGGCAAGCTGGAGCTGGCATAAACGCCGCCCGCCGGAGATCGGAGTTGCAAAAGGGCTCGCCATCCCGGGCTATTTCAACGCCTCCACGATGGCGGTGATGTTGTGGCGGATCATGCCCTCGAAGGTGCGGCCCGCGCCTTCGCCGAGGCCGTCGGCGTAAAGCTCGGGGCCGACTTTCGCGCCACTCTCGCGGGTGATTTCGCGAAGCACTTTCGAATTCTCGATCTGCTCGGGAAAGACGGCCTTCACGCCCTGCTCACGGATCGCGGCGATGATGCGCGCGACCTTTCCCGAGGACGGCTGATCGGCGTGGCGGATGCCTTCGATGGCGAAAATGGTGAAGCCGTAGTCGCGGGCGAAATACTGGTAGGCGTCGTGCGAGGTGACGAGTTTGCGTGAGGAGCGCGGCAGCTCGGCGAGTTTGCTTTTCGTCCAGGTCTCCAGCGCATCGAGCTGCGCGAGATAGCGCGCAGCGTTCGCGGTGAAAGCGGCGCGGTCGTCGGGGCGCGCGGTGATGAAGGCGTCGCGCACGATCTTCGTGGCGCGGCGCATATTGGCGATGCTGTGCCACCAGTGCGGGTCTTCGATGGTCGCGCCGGGCTGGTCTTCGTCCGGGAGACGAAGGGATGCAAAACCGTCGCCGACCTCAACGAACGTGGCACGGGAGCCGGTGGCTTCGCGCAGTTTCCCGGCGTAGCTGCCTTCGAGATGCTTCGCGGAAAGCAGGACGATTTGCGCTTGCGACACGATGCGCAGGTCTTCGGGCCGCGGCTCGAAGGAATGCGGGTCCACACCGAACCGCACATGGGCGTGGACTTTCACCGCCTCCCCGCCGACCTCGGTGCCGATTTCCGTGAGGATGGTCGAGAAGCTGGACACGCGCAGCGGCTCGGCAGCGTGCGCGAGTGCGGTGAGGACGAGGGTAAAGAGTAGGGCGAGTGCTTTCATGGAAATCAGGAGGCGCGGCCCGCTGAATCGAGGCAGAGGCGGAGGCGGGCGTGTTCGCCGCAGCACACGGGATGGCTGCGGTGGACGAAGCCGTGCTGCTCCGCGCCGGACCAGAGCCGGCCTTTGAAAATGGCGACCGCGCCGGTGGGCATGGTGCGGATGCGCGCGGCGTCGGGGACGATGGCGGCGTTGGCCTCGGCGGTGGTGCGATTGCGCAGGCCGAGTTCGGCTCGGCGCACGTCCGGTTCGTCCGCCCACTGCGTGCCGCGGCCCGCGTAGGTGCAGAGCATCCGCACCGGCAGCGTGTCCACATGGAAGGCGGCGCAACCGTCGTCCGAGACTATCGTGAGGCGCGCGCGCACTTCGCTGCAATCCGTCAGCGCGGCGAATTCGGTGGCGAGCGCGGCGATGTCTTCGAGCAGCCAGTGCGCGGGCGCGTGGAATTCGGCGCGGGAAAAGGGGGCAGTGGCGGCGAGCGCGGCGAGGAGCGCGGGGCCGGGCTCGGCGGTCACATCCAGCTCCAGCGGGCCGCGCCGGGCGGTGAGGTTGGCGCAAAACGCGGTGACTTCCGCCGGTAAACTGCGGTCCCACTGCGTGAGGTCGCAGCCCGTTTCGCGGATGCGGCGAAGCACCGCGCGATGCCCGGCAGAGCAGGCGCGGGAAGGGATTGGTAGCTCAATTGGAGAGCGGGTTGAGAGGAGAGCGGGCATGGCAAGAGGCGGTCTTTGGAGCGGTGAGGCGTAAATTCGTAGCGCAAATGAGTTGCGTATGAAAGACTGCGAGTGCAAGTCATTTGCAACAAAAACTTCGTCATGCCTGTCCTGCTCCGCGATACCCGCCAGCGCCGCGCCATCCGCGCTGCGATGCAAAGCTCCGAGCACCCGCTGACCGCGGCGCAGATTCACGCGCTCGCGGTGCGGGAGATGCCCAAGCTCTCCGCCGTGACCGTCTATCGCGTGCTCCACGCCTTCGAGGCCGAAAGCGTGGTGAATGTCGTGAACGTCCCCGGCCATTCGGCCTACTACGAACTGACGCGCGAGCATCATCACCACTTTTTTTGCCGCCTCTGCCGCCGCGTCTTCGACGTCCCGTGCGACGGCCACAAACGCACGGTGCCGCGCGCCCCGCAGTTTCAAATCGAGGAGCATCAAGTCGTGCTCCTCGGCCGCTGCATGGAGTGCGCTCAAGCGGCATGAAGCGCCACTGCCTCAGCGATTCCGCGATGAAGAAAGCAACGCCAGGAGCGCCGAGATTCGCCATCGGCTTGCATCTGTAGTTCACCGCATCCCGTGATTTCCGCGCCGATACTCTCGACTTCCACTCCCACGCCGCCGCCGCGTTCGCAAGTGCGGGCGCTGGTGCGCGATCTGTCGGGGATGCTGATCCAGCAGATGTTTTTCTGGGGCTGCGATGCGCAGCACGCGGGGGGCAATCTGCTCGTGCGGCTCGGCGGCCAGCGACTGGCGCGCGAGCAGCAATGCGGGGAAGGGAGCAGCCGGTATCGCTTCAACTGGCAGGCGGGGACGGTCGAGCTGCACAGCTTTTGCGCGGGTTGGTATCCGCGTGATGCGGCGGCAAGCGGGGTAATTTTCATCCGCGGACGCGAGCGGCTTTTCGAGTGCGCGGGGGCGACGCCGCTCACGCCGGGGGAATACGAGGAGGGCCGCTTTCGCTTTGCCAATGCGGAGGAAATGCTGGTGCTCTGCGGCCCGCTACTCTCGTGGCTGCTTGACTACGAAGCCCAAGTGGAAAGCGCAACGCGCCCCGGCTATCGCGACCGTTGCTTCGCGCTCTATCGCCAGCACGTCCAGAGCAAGCCGTGGCTGCCACCGGCAAACGCGGTGGCGTGGCTCGGCGACTTCCTAGCCTCGCCCGAGACGACCCGCCGCGCGAAGATCCTGCTCCGGGACGCAAAGCCGCTGCGCGCGAAGGGAGACGCGCCGCGTGACGTGGCGCGCTGGCTTTCGGCGTTCGCCTTACCGTGCGGCGTGGGCGCGTGTCTCGACAGTCACCGCGACCCTGCTCGCCGCGCTCTGGCTCGTGCTCGTGGCGGCGGAGGCTTGCCCGGAGTTGCACGAGTGGCTGCACGGTGGGCACATTCCGGAGGATGACGAGTGCGCGGTGGTGCTGCTCAGCGAAGGCAAGGTGCAACTTGCCGCGGCGCTCGTGTTCGTGCCGCCGGTCGCCGTCTTCATGCCGCTCTTGGAAGCCGCGAGGCCGGTGCCGCACGAAGTCTGCCCCATCCTCGCCGATGCGCGCGGGCCGCCTACGGCGGCCCTCTTCGGGTAGGGCGGGCATCCTGCCCGCCGGTTCGGGCGTCTCGCCTGAACGAGCTTTCCGCGTCGCCACAAAGGCCGCGACGCAAGATGCGTCGCTCGGCGGGCGGGACGCCCACCCTACCCGAGACGGGAACCATCCCGACGCGCGCGTCCGGCTTCGCGCCCGCGGTGCTTCGTCCATGCCGGAAAAACCTTCGCGTCTCGCGCCGCGCCACATCCGCGCGAACCCACCTTCATTTCAACCATCACCTTCTTTTCAAAATACCATGCTTTATTCACTCACTCGTTCCGCACGCCGTCGCCTCTGCGTCGGCCCGCTCGCTCCCGCCACGTTGCTCGTCGCCGCCTTCTTCGGCAGTGCCAGCGCGCAAGAACCGAAACCCGCACGCACCCCCGAATCCGCGCTCGCCGCTCCCGCATCCACCATGCTCGATGAAGTCATCGTCACCGGACGCATGGAAACGCTCGTCGGCACCGTGCAATCCGCCACGCAAGGCACCGTCGGCCAGGTCGAGCTGGCGCGGCGGCCGATCGCGCGGCCGGGCGAAGTGCTGGAAACCATTCCCGGCCTGATCATCACGCAGCACGCGGGCGGCGGGAAAGCGAACCAGTATTTCCTGCGCGGCTTCAATCTCGACCACGGCACCGACTTCTTCGCCTCGCTCGACGGCGTGCCGCTGAATCTCAGCACCCACGCGCACGGCCAGGGCTATCTCGACCTCAATTTCCTCATCCCCGAACTCATCGAAGGCGTCGATTTTGTGAAGGGGCCGTATTACGCCGAGTTCGGCGATCACGCGACCGTCGGCGCGGCGCGGCTCCGCTACTTCGATGAGCTGCCCGCCGGCATCGCCCTCACCACCGCCGGCACGGACAACTACTACCGCGCGCTTTTTGCCAATACCTTCCGCCTGCAAAACGGCGCGCGGCTCACCCTCGCCATCGAGGGCGTCCACGACGATGGCGCGTGGGATGAGCCGCTCGATTACTATCGCGGAAATGTGGTCGCCAAATACGCCGCGGGCGACCGCGATAACGGCTGGAGCCTCAGCGCGATGGCCTACTACGGCGATTGGATCTCGACCGATCAAATCCCGAAACGCGCCATCGAGCGCGGCGACCTCGGGCGCTTCGGCACGCTCGACCAGACGACCGGCGGCGACACGTATCGCTACAGCCTGAGCGGTGAGTGGCGGCGCAAAGACGAGCACAGCGCCACCACCGCCGACCTCTACACGTATTGGTATGGCCTCGATTTGTTCTCGAACTTCACCGGCTTTTTCGACCAGGAACGCGGCGACCAATTCGAGCAATTCGACCGCCACTGGGTCGCGGGCTTCGACCTCGCGCACACCCTGTTTCACGGCCTCGCCAGCTTGCGCAGCGAGACCACCTTTGGCCTGCAAACGCGCAGCGACGTCATCCGCACCGGCCTTTACCAAACGGAGGATCGCAACCGCTACAGCACCATCCGCACCGACGATGTGTGGATCGCCAACGTCGCCCCGTGGGTGCAAAACACGACCTGGTGGCTGCCGAAATTTCGCACCGTGCTCGGCGTGCGCGGCGACTACTTCCACTTCGAGAACCGCGACAGCAGCCTCGCCGCCAACGAAGGCACGAAGGACGCCTTCATCGCCAATCCAAAGCTCTCGCTCATCTTCGGCCCGTGGGCGAAAACCGAGCTGTATCTGCAAGCAGGCACCGGCTTTCACAGCAACGACACGCGCGGTGTAGTGAGCCGCATCGACCCCGTGAGCGGCGACCGCGTGCAAGCCGCCAGCCCGCTTTCCCGCAGCTACGGCGCGGAAGTCGGCGTGCGCACCGAGGCCCTCCCCGGCCTGCGCTCCACCGTCTCGCTCTGGTATCTGGAGAGCGACGACGAAACGGTCTTCGTCGGCGACGCCGGCACCACCGAACCCAGCGGGAGGAAAGGCCAGCGCTACGGCGTCGAGTTCACGAACTTCTACGACGTGACCCCGTGGCTCACGCTCGACGCCGACTTCGCGCTCAGCCGCGGACGCTTCGCTGACACGCGCCCCGAAGGCCAGCGCATCCCCGACGCCATCCAGGCGACCTTCGCCGGAGGCATCGCGCTGCACGATCTCGCCGGCTGGAACGCAAGCCTGCGCGCCCGTTACTTTGGCCCGCGCGTCTCATCGAAGACGGCAGCGAAGAATCCGAGGACAGCCTCACTTTCAACGCGCAAATCGGCTACAAATGGACGAGCGGCTGGGCCGTGGCCGCCGAGTGATTTCCTCCAGGTAATCGACGGCAATCTCGCGCTGGTCGGATGAAGCGCTCGCGAGGTAAGTGCCCGCCGACGCCCCATCAATCACCTCCGGCGTAATACTCTGCCGTCCGCTCGCCCCGATGATGAGATCCTTGCCGGCGGCGGCCATCACCGGATCGCGCGCCACTTCAAAACGCGCATACAGACTGCCCGGATCGTGTTTGAGTTTCGGATCATAGACCGTCACATCCGCTCCCGCTTCCACCAGCCGCTCGACGAGCGCCTTGCCGATCACGCCGTAACCCAGCACCAGGACTTTCATCTGCCGCATCGGCCTCGAAATGAGATTCGTGAGCGAGAGCAGGATACCGTCGGCGATGAACGGTGGCTCAAAGTTTTTCTTCAAGGTCGAGTCCGGCACCGAGACGACAGGAATCATGATCCGCGCAAGATCGCCACCGACCGCCTCGATCAGCTTCGCCGTGCCACGCGACGTTTGCTCGACCGTGCCGATCACCCGCGACAGCAGCGAGGGGCGATACTGGTGCAGCGCCGCCGCGAAATAACCGCCGTCCTCGACGATGAAAAGCGGCAAGCCGCTGAGCGTGACCTCGGCTTCGAGATTCTCCAAGTATCCCGCGGTAATTTCTTCTACTGGGAGCACTTGAAAGCCCCGTTTCCTCAGCCACGCGAGCACCTGCTGCTTCTCCGGGTAGTTGTATTTTTTGACGAAGAACGTCGTCAGCGCCGGATCGAGTCCGCCCATCATCATCGCCCGCATGATCGCGCGGAGATTTCCCAGCGCGTGCAGGACGATTTGCGGGCGCATCCCGGCGAACGGTGCAGCGGTGGCGAGCACCTTGCTCAGCGCCAGTTTCCACAGCACCGGAGTTTGGCTGAGTTCTGCGGCGGGATTGCCGCCCTTGAGCCGCGGGATCGCGGTTTTCGGAGGCGAGAAGTCCACCGGGCGATGCCGGTGGCCGTTGCGGGAATGGAGCAGACGTTTCATTGGATTGGCTTTGTGGCGGTGTATTTTCTGGTAGCGTCGCTGCCGAAGATTTGGCCCGTTGCCGGGTTTTAAACACATCGCCAATCGACACATGCAGGCTAAGCGACCCACCAACGAACCAGACACGCGCGGGCGAAAGACCGGACAAAGTCCGGTCAAAATTCGTCACCGTAGAAACTGCAAGGAAAGCGACACCACCCGCCGCTACTGGTCGGCTGTTCCGCGAAGCACGGGAACAGTTGGGTTGGAGTCAGGAGAAGTTTGCCGAGATGGCGGTCGTCGCTGCCGGAACCGTGAAAAACGCCGAAGCCGGGCGGGCGCTCCAGCCGGCAGTTCACGCAAAACTCGTCACGGCGATAAATAGGGCGCGCGAGGCGCGCGTTCCGAAGCAGGCACCGCTCGAAATACCCTTTCCTCCACGACACAACGGACACCCGCTGGCGACGATTGCAGGTTTCCCCCTGGCACCAGCGCCAATCGACTTCATGCCGTTCTCAGCCGGACGGGATCTTTCAACGACATCCCAAGGGCAGCTCGAAGTGCAACATTTCGCATGTTGCGGAGCTGCGAACAGTCATCAACAAGGCCAACTGCTCACGACTAAGGTGAAGAACGAAATTGCGGCTTGGCAAACGGTGCTGGCAGGCAATGAACAGCGCCGAGAGAGCGTTAAATTGCTCAGCAAGGCCGGGGAAGATTTTTGGCGCGTGTCCAACTATGCGGCAGCCTACACCTGTTTCCGAGATGCCATGCAGACGTGTCATCCTCAGCATGACCGAGACCTATGGATGGAGGTTTCGGAGAGTGTCGTGGATGCGCTCGGAATCATCGGCAGAACCGACGAGGCGCTAGCGGTGGCCGAACAGTTCGCGCAGATCGGCCAGGAAAGAGAGTTGGATTTCGATGATCCTGATGCCCAGATGCCCCTGCACACCCTCGCTTGGTGTTATACGAAAGCGGGCAGGCATGACAAAGCTCTGGCAATTCGCTACTCAATCTTGAGCAGCCGCAGAAAGGTCTTCGGAGAAAGCGACAGCCGCACCGTCAATGCCAAGATCAGTCTCGGTCGCGCGCTGCGCTTCGCTAAAGGCTTCGAGGAAGCGGAGCCCCTCTTGCGCGCAGGACTGGCCGACCGCATGAGAACTTTCGGTTCAGATCATTGGATGGTCGGTTGCGCGTCGGACAACCTCAACTGGCTGCTGACAGACGCGGGTAAGAGCACAGAAGCACGAGGATAGGTTCATGAGTCATGGCTGCGTTGTTGCCGCGTTTTTCCGGTAAGAAGTGGTCATTACAGCGGATCAGCGGTTTGTTACGGAGAGGTGCTCGCTCATGCCGAGCGCGCTTTCCGGTTTCAGTCGCGAGGTGCGGCTGATGAATTCCGCGCCGCCCGCGACGAAGAGCGCCCCGAGCGCCCCGCCGAGCAGCAGCCCGAGCGGCGACAGGCCGATGAGCGCCGTGGCGATGGCGAGGCCGGGAAAGAGCGAGTGCGAAAGGGCCTCGGTGGTGAGCGCCATGCGGCGCAGCACGACCCACGCGCCGACGTAGCCGCACTGAAAACCCGCGAGCGCCGCGCCGACCAGCGCGCGGCGGGCAAACTCCTGCCCGCCCATTTCCGCGAGCCAGCTCACGCGCTGGCCGCGTGGCTTTCCCACACGCACACGCTGCCGTCCGCCGCGCCGATGGCGAGGCCCGCATCATCTGGCGACCATGCGAGGGCGGCGATGGCGCTCGGGGGTTGGAGTTCCTGGCGGTGGCGCTGCGCCTTGGCCAAGTCCCACACGAAAACTCGGCCATCGGTGCCTCCGCTCGCGAGGAGCGGGCCGCGGTTTTGGAAAGTGAGGACGCTGACCCGCTCGGCGTGGCCTTCGAGTTGTTTGGGTGTGGTGCCGCGCGGGCCTTTGCCGGAGACATCCCAGACGGTGATGATTTCGCCGCCTCCACTGGCGAGGTAGCGGCTCGTGTTGTCCCATGCCAGTTCGCGGATTTTCGTGGCGTAGCCGGACATGAAAAGCTCTTCGCCAACGCGATACGGGAGCCGCCAAAACTGAATCGTCGCCTCCTGCGAACCGCCCGCGACGTAGCGGCCATTCGGGCTCCAGGTGAGCGAGATGATGCTGCCTTTCCAGCGCAGTTGCTCGTAAGCCTCGGGCTCCCACGCGCCGTTCTTCGCGCGGAAAAGTTGCGCGCCGTTGTAGCAGCCGGTGGCCACGCCTGCGCTGTCGGGACGCCACGCGAGCGCGGCAATGGTGGAGTCGTGCGCGGTGTTTTCAAAGACGCGCTCGCCGTAGCGCGTCCAGATGCGCAGCGTGCGGCCTGCGGTGGTGGCGAGCAGCGCGCCGTCGGGTGAAAACTGCGCGTGTTCACACCAGTCGCTGGCGTTGTCGCTGGTGCGGAATTCGTAAGCGATTTCGCCGGTGTCGGTATTCCAGAGGCGCGCGATGCCGTCCTGTCCGGCGCTGGCGAGCAATTCGCGAGAAACGGTGAGCGCGCAGTTTGCAGGCGCGTGTCCCGCGAGCTTGCGCCGCACTTCACCGGTCGCGCGGTCGAGCAGCACGATGCCGCCCACAGCCGGAGCGACGGCCAGCGTCCGGCCATCCGGCAGCCATGCGAGCGCGGCGACGTGATCGCCCGCATCGAAACTCCAGGTTTGTCCCGCGCTCATCAGCCAGCCTTCCTTCCAGCGCGGGCCGCGCAGCCAATTGAACCGCCCCACATCAAGCGAGGCAGTCTTTGAACCCCGCGTTGAGTTCCTCGCGGTCGAGATTGCGGCCGATGAAGATGAGCTGGCTGCGGCGTTTTTCGTCGGGCTTCCACGCGCGGTCGGGTTTGCCGTCGAAGAGCATGTGGACGCCCTGGAAGACGAAGCGGTCTTTGCTCCCCGCGAAATTCAGGATGCCTTTCATGCGGAAAATGTCGGGGCCTTTCGTGCGCAAGATCGTGCCCATC
>Ga0105046_10015545_pt1 | contig 11697 bp, 11 predicted proteins | sample MAT03_FD_78385 | JGI IMG/M metagenome (GOLD analysis project Ga0105046, IMG submission 78385) | Freshwater microbial communities from Lake Fryxell liftoff mats and glacier meltwater in Antarctica - MAT-03 (megahit assembly) | ecosystem: Environmental > Aquatic > Freshwater > Ice > Liftoff...
ACTCCTGCCCTGGTGTGCAGCGCATGCCACAACCCTTCAGGACAGTCCTGCTCCCTACGCCGTTTGGACCTCCCTCATCAACCGTGTAGAAACCGGCGTATTAAGCTCTACTGCGGCTTACCAGCATGTGTTTCCAGCAGCTTTGGGCGGGCAGCAGGCAGCAGGCGGTGGCCAGCAGGCAGCGGAAGCATGGGTGGATGCGTTGATTGAAGCGTTGGGTTTGCAGCAAAACAACGATGATGCTTTCCTTTCCGAACTTGCGGACGGTGTTTTGTCGGCCCATCCGGAAAAAGTGGACGAGTATAAAAAAGGGAAAAAGGGGTTGATGGGTTTTTTCATGGGCGAGCTGATGAAAGTGAGTAAAGGCAAAGCCGATCCCAAAGCGGCTACCCAAATACTGACCGGCAAACTGGAGGGCAGGTAAGTTTTAAGGAGCTGTTAATGTGGGTGAGTAACCATTTTTTGTCGTTATTTTTACAATTCAAAAAAACAATACCACCATGCGTACCTTTCGTTTGATGCTGATTGTATCCCTTCTGAGCGCATTTGCCCCGGGCCTTCGAGGCCAAAACATGCCGAGTATGGATGAAATGGAACGCCAAATGCTGGACATGCAGCAACGTTTGATGCAGGAACTTCGGAACAGTCCGCTGACCAATGGAAGCTTTTTTTCGGATACCACGTTTTTCTTCCGGATGGATACCCTGTTCGACAACGGTTCGGCACAATTTTTCCAGTTTGGTACACCTGGTGGCAGCGACGACTTGGTTGAGGAATTGGACCGAATGTTCAACGAATTGTTCAAAGGATTTGGTGACATACCCGGTTACAGCGACCAGCCTCGCAAGCCGGCAGACGATGGCGAAATGCACCAATCGGACGATGATTTGTTGCCAGAAGAAAAGCTCAGGCAGGAAAAAACGGAACCATCGCCTGGAAAAAAGCCAAAAGAGACCCCAAAACCCGCAAAAAAACAAAGCATACGCATTTGAAAAAACGGGTTTGGCCATTTGGATCGCGTGAACGATCTTTGCCTTGCGTTTTTAATATCCATGATTCAAACATTTGCCCGAAGATGTTGTTCTAAGTACCTTACAACATCAAGGCAAACATCCGACCGATGCCATCAAACGAGTCAATAGACCTGATCATCTACCGCGTTCGCGAAAAAGGACTTGAAGTATTCCTTGTCAACGACGACCAATTGCCCCAGAACGGTCAATTAAAAACTTTAACGGCTCACGATGCCGTGTACCAGCGCCTGCGCGATGCCAACTGCATTGAGCTTGACCCGGTGACCCGTGCCGATGGCGAAGCCCGTCAGGCTTTCGCTGTTGAAGCCGACTGGCATGAAATCCCTTCGCTGCGTGCCCTCATGTACGAAGACTATCGGGTAGCCAAGGAAAAAGCCCGCGAACACATCAAAAATCTGTTGCCCGACCTCGATAAAGGCACTTTCGTTGCCGTAAAGGAAGCTTTCAAACGTGTGATGCCCGACCAATATGCCATGATTAAGGAGTTGAAGGACATCGTGATGGAAAAAAACCAGACCAAATACGTTTGAGCCCCCGGCGCCTCCTTTCCAACACTGCCGCACCGTTTTTATTTTGGACTGACGACTTGCGACCTACGACTGTCGACTACCATGCCCTTTATTGAACAATCGTCCTTCCCCAACGCACCTTTTTGGCAAATCAACGGCCATTTGCAAACCCTTGTGCCCGGCATCATGCGCCGTGTGGAAGGAATAGCATACATCCGCGAACGTATGGAAACACCCGACGGAGATTTCCTCGATTTGGATTGGTTGGTCCATGGAAATCCGCGATTGCTGATTGTAACCCATGGACTGGAAGGCAATTCCTCCAAACATTATGTGATGGGTGCGGCCAAATTGTTTTCACAAAACAGTTACGACGTTTTGGCGTGGAACTGCCGCTCCTGTTCGGGCGAAATGAACCGGGCTTTCCGCATGTACCACCACGGCGATACAGACGACATCGGTGCTGTGGTGAACCACGCACTTGCCACTGGCCGTTACAGTGAACTGGTGTTGATGGGCTACAGCATGGGCGCCAACATCACCCTAAAATACCTCGGCGCCCTTGGCGAACAAGCGCCCAAGGCCATCAAAGCCGCTGCCGTTTTTTCAGCACCCTGCGATTTAAAATCGGGCGCCGATGTGCTCGACCGCTGGGACAACACCATGTACCGCCGACGTTTTTTGCGCGCCTTATCGGGTAAAATGTACGCCAAAAGCAAACAGTACCCCGGCCGCATCGATGTTTCCAGGCTGCCTCAGGTAAAACGCTGGCGCGACTTCGACGAGTGGTTCAGTGCACCCATTTGCGGGTATCAAAATGCCGACGATTTTTACAGCCAGGCTTCGGCACGGCATTTCATCAACGGCATCCGTACACCCACCCTGCTCGCCAATGCAGCCAACGATCCCATACTGACACAGGACTGCATGCCGGTGGAACAAGCACGCAAACACGATTTTTTCCATTTTGAAATGCCTTCTGAAGGTGGACATTGTGGTTTTCAGACCCGAGGCAACGACGAATTCACCTGGAGCGAAAGGCGCGCATTGGCGTTTTTTGAAATGTGGTGAATGATTACATTTACCACCTTAAGCATTACATTCTACTTTCTGTTTTTTTATGCAAACCATTGCCGAAGTACTTAAAAGGCTAGATCAAATCGTGACAGCCGAAAGTGAAAGGGAATCGCCGATGGGCTATTTTCCGGCTTTGTACCATCGAATGACAGAAAGTGTGCGCAGTGGCATCAAAACAAGCCATTTTGAAAACGGGGCCCGCATGGAAAGGCTTGATGTGTTGTTTGCTCGACGCTACGTGGAAGCCTACGAAGCCTGGTACGCTGGCAAACCCTGCAGCAGATCCTGGAAAATTGCATTTGATGCCACCACCGACGAAACCATTTCCACCTTACAACACCTGATGCTGGGCATCAATGCACACATCAACCTCGATTTGAGCATATCCGCTGCTGAAACAAGGCCCGGAGAAGCTGTTTTTGGTTTGCGACCCGACTTTGAAAGGGTAAACGACATCATAACAGCACTTTTCGGCCAGGCCCGCAAAAGGTTGACCGAAGCCTGGCTGTCGTATCCATGGCTCGAAAATATGGTGCGCACCGAAGACGATGGTTGGGTTCATTTCAGCATCAAAACAGCCCGCGGGGCCTCCTGGAAAGCCTATACTGCTTTGGCCCTGACCACGGATAAAGCGTCTGAAAAAGCCATGATCGACATTCTAGACCAAAATGTTGCCGATCTGGCACAACGCATCGTAAAACCCGGATGGGTCCTTCAAATGGGGGTTAACCTCATAACAAACAGTGAAAAAGGCAACAACACCGACAAAATCGCTTTGCTTCGAAGCCTGTAATGGTTTATATTTACCACAAATTTAGCTCTGCTGTGAACGTTCCATCTGCATCTCCTTTCGAACAACTTGAGGCCGCCAACCAGTGCCTCGACACCGTTTGTGACCCTGAAATTCCGGTGCTTACCATACGCGATTTGGGCATCATACGCGATGTGCTGCTGCAATCCGACGGGTGCCTGGAAGTGCAAATCACGCCAACTTACAACGGGTGCCCAGCCATGAACGCCATCGAAATCAACATCCGTGCAGCCTTGCAAGAAGCAGGTTTTGACCAAGTCAGGGTGGTTACAGTGCTTAGTCCGGCCTGGACGACCGACTGGATGAGCGAATCGGGCAAACAAAAGCTTCAGGCCTACGGCATCGCTCCGCCAGCCGGCTCCAGCGCCGATAAACGCGCCTTGCTCGGCGAACGCCGCGCGTTGGTATGTCCGCATTGCGGCTCCGATAATACAGAGATGATTTCACAATTCGGCTCCACAGCCTGTAAGGCGCTTTTCAGATGTATCGACTGTTTGGAGCCCTTTGATTATTTTAAATGCCATTGATAAATACACTTTTAACAAACTTTTTAACCATTAAATCTCATTCAAATGAAACCATTCTTTTGTTTAATTGCCCTTGTTTTCACTGCATTTTGCTTGCAGGCCCAAACTGAAAAAGGCCGGTTCATGCTCAGCCTGCACAACTTTTCGCCTTTGCTTTCCGAATCCACGCTTTTGGCACCTACCAACACTTTCGGTATTGCCTTTGGGAAGGACAAGGATGAGTTCGCCGGCCAGGAATTCGAACGCAGTTTCACCACCATTGGACTGGAAACAAGCGGCCACTATTTCATCATTGACAACCTATCCGTGGGCTTGAATCTCGGTTTTTTCAGCCAAATGGTTACAGATGAAGATGACGACGAACAAACATTATCGTCCTTCATGGCTGGTCCGGAAGTACGTTATTACATTCCTGTCGGCTCCAAAGGTGCTGTTTACCTTCGTGGCGGCGCTTCATTTGGCAATTACACCTACAAATTAAACGGCGAACAAGATGGTGATCCAACAGCCCTAACGCAATACAGCGGCGGTGCAGGTTATTCCATTTTCTTCGGCAACAGCGCCTCGATCAACATCGGTGCCGGATACGGTGCCAACATCGCAAAAAACGAAACCGAAGTCGGTGATTTTAAATCAACTACCAGCGCATTAACTATTGATGTAGGATTCTCCATTTTCCTCGGTGGAACCGAATGAAGTTTAAAGTTTAAGAGTTTAAAGTTTAAAGTTTAAAGTTTAAAAGTTTAAAAGTTTAAAAGTTTAAAGAAAAAGGGGTTTGGAAGCTGCGCTTCCAAACCCCTAACTTATTCCAGACCTTAAACCTTAAACTTTAAACTTTAAACTTCAAACTTTAAACTTCAAACTTCAAACTTTAAACTTTAAACTTCAAACTTCAAACTTTAAACTTCAAACTTCAAACTTTAAACTTCAAACTTTAAACTGCTCAAAACACGCCGTCGAAGTTGTTTTGCCTGTAGGGCAATTTGAGGAACTCTAGGCTGGAGCCAGGCGTAACATTGATGCTGAACATGTAGGTGCCACGTTGCGGCTGCCACGCCAAACTGAGTTCCCAGCAGTGCAGGTTGCGCGACAACCCGATATCGGGATAAATCACCGATTTGGACTGGAAATCGTAACTGATGTTGTTTACGTTGAACCGCCATTTGGAGGTAAGCGGAATGGACCCACCGAGGGAAATGCCATTGCTGGCGATCACAAGGCTGTCTCGGTTGGTACCGCTGATGAGTTCTTGGGCAAAGGAGAAGTTGTGGCTTACGCGAAAATCGTTGAATAGGCTGAGCAAATCGTCCGATCCTTGTGCTACGGCCGGAGAGGAATCATCACTTTTGCCGCTGAGCATGCCCCGAATCTGGGCTACGTTGAACCCGGTATTGAACTGCATGCGGAAGTCGGCCAACCGCACCAGTCTTCCCTTTTCATTCACCATGTATTGGTTTGTGCGTCGCCCCCTGGAGTCGAGCACATAAGGGTCGAAAGCGGCGTTCCAGGTGATGTTGAGGATGCCTTTGAAAAGCCGGAACACACTGCCCGTAGTAATGGGGCTCCAGCGAAGGGAGTCGGCGGTGAGACTGTACGTTCCGTTGAAAGACAGGTTATCAAAGATGCGGATTTTTCTGTCAGAGGTATCATTACGCACTTTGATTTCAAAAATATTGCCCAAAGTGTACGAAAGTGCTACGTTTCGCGGCGAAAAACTGGGTCTGCCGAAGATGCCGTCGTCGAAAATGCCGTAACGAACAGTATCGTTTCTCGACGGCCGCAGATCGGTTTCCACAAACCGGAAATAATCGTAACGTGGCGAGGTGAAATCGGGTCCTACACCGATGGACATGCTCGGTTTCATGGTGTGCCGGAAACCGCGAAACCACCCATTTTTAAACTGTTGCGTATTGAAAAGTGCCGTACCCACCGAGATGCCAGCGTTGTAAGTACGGAACGATTTGAAGCCCCAGTTGCGCAGGGTGGTATCTACACCCCATTGGGTGTTCAAACTGTCGATGAACACGATGCCTTCGTCGGTGGTATCGTAGACGTACCGGATTTCGTCGAGAAGCTGTCTGTTGATGGTGTAGGGGTACCAGTTTTCTTCGTAGGTCACCCTGGGTGCCACGTTGATGTATTTGAAAAGTTTGAGGTTGATGTCGGAGTTGACCGCATGCTGGATGCCCATGCGTGCACTTTCCAGCGTTCGCCGGGTAAACAACAGCGTATCCACTGTATTGAGCGTATTTTGCAACTTTCCCGCATAAACCAGCGAAAACTTCTCATACCATTTTTCCGCACCCAACGGTTCTTTGCGTTTGAAGGGAAAAATGCGCTGCACGTTGAAATTGACATTGGGCAGACTGATGGTCATCTCGCGGGTTTGGTTGTTTTGCGAGTGCGACATGCCAGCGTTGAACTGGTAAGGTTTACCGGGAAAAAGTTTGGAGTAATTGATGTTCGAGCTCAGTGAGTTTTGATAAACGCTTTGGTAATCGTTCTGGTTGCGGTTTTGGTCCCGGTTGGTTTGAATGTTGACCGAACCGCCGAACCGCCTGGTGGGGTGCGCCTTAGGGTCCTGTTGGTGCCCCCAGGAGATGGCGTAGGATTTCTCGGAAACTTTTTGCGCCATGGCATTTTCGCTTACGCGGTTGTTGTAGCGCAACTCAAAATTGCCCGATTGTTTGTAGCGCTGGTTGTAACGCAGGGTACCAGTGGCACCAAACGAACCGCTTACAAAGACACTGAAACGCATGGCGGCATCCATGTGATCGTTGATGGGTTGGTACCAGCCCCAGTCCTTGATGCCCAGGCCCTCGGCCTCCCTGAACTCAAAGTCGCGCGGTATGATCAAACCGGCCTGGCGGGTTTTGGTGATGGGGAAAAAACCAAAAGGCAAAATCAAAGGTGTGGGTACGCCAGCAATTTCAAGGTTCGACAAACCTGTGATCACCATTTTGTTGGGAATAACTTTCAGTTTGCTGGCCCGTATGCCAAAGTGAGGCTCGTGTAAGTCGCAACTGGTCACCAAGGCATTGTAGTTGTACACCACGTTTTGGGCCGCGTCGGCACTGTCACCCGAAGCGGAACCGATAAACTTGGCGCGTTGCCCCAGCACGTAAAGGTCTTCCTGCTTGGTCCGTGCTTCGTAGATGATGCCTTTTTGGGTTTTGAAATTGTACCGAAACCTGGCAGCGTCAAATTCCTGCTCGCCATCTTTAAAATGTGGTAGTCCGGCAAGTTTTCCTGTGGTATCGGGAAATTCCTGAGCGCTTATTTCGTTTATACTGTAATCGAGCAAAATGTAACCTGCGGTTACATCCAACGACGTATATTTAACAAAAGCTTTTCCGTAGAGGTGCAACTGTTTCTGCGTTACATCAAACCACATCGAATCCTGGGCACCGTAATCAACCGTGGATTCGATGCCTTCCGAAGAAATTTTTACGGCACTGAGGTCTACGGTTACCGAATCGGTAAAAACAGGTGGTGGCAGGGTATCCGGAGGTGGTAAAACTGGGATAGGATTTTGAGCTACCAGGGCGGTGCAGCACAGCCATGCAATAATTTGCAGGAAAAACCGATATTTGCACATTAAGTAAGACGCCGTGTTGCCCACTTGAAACCGAACTGTTTAAACAACTATGAAACTAAAGTACGCCCTACAAACGCTGATTGCCGTTGCGTTGTGGCTTTTTTTGCAAAACTTTAACGTCTCGACCCGCTGGCCGTCGCCGACAGAAGACGCATCGGGCGGCAAAAGTACTTACAAAATCAAAAAAATTGTGCTTGACGCCGGTCATGGTGGCAAAGATCCTGGTTGCCTCGGAGCCGTATCACGTGAAAAACACAACGCACTGGCCATCGTACTTAACCTCGGAGACCGCATCAAAAAAGCTTTCCCCGAAGTTGAAGTCATTTACACCCGCGATAAGGACGTTTTTGTTGAACTCAACGAACGCGCCGCCATCGCCAACCGTAACAACGCAGATTTGTTTGTCAGCGTACATTGCAATGCAGTGAGTTCGCCCAGCATACACGGCGCTGAAACCTATGTGATGGGCTTGCACACCGCACAGCACAACCTAGACGTAGCCAAACGCGAAAATGCTTCCATTTACCTCGAAGACAACTACCAGCAGAAATACGAAGGCTACGATCCCAACAGCCCTGAAAGCCACATCCTGAGCAGCCTTTGGCAAAGTGCCTACCTTGAACAAAGCATTCTTTTTGCAAGTCTGGTGCAACAATATGCAAAAAGTATCGGTGGCAGAGTTGATAAAGGCGTCAAACAAGCAGGTTTTATCGTGTTGAAAGAAACAGCAATGCCTGCAGTTCTGTTTGAGACCGGCTTTTTAACCAACCGGTCTGAAGAGCAATACATCGCTTCTGAAGAAGGTCAGAACCAAATGGCTCAGGCTATTTTTGTAGCTTTTACCCAGTACAAAAATCAAATGGAAGGCAGCAAAGCTACTGCAACGGTACCCGCCAAGCCTGCAACGACTGCGCCACCCGCCAAACCTGACCCCAAACCTACAACCGTGTCGGTGCCCATCAAGGGCGCTTTTCGAATCCATTTACTCGACTGGCCTTCAAGGCTCGACCTCAAGAGCGGACAACTGGCCTTGCTTTCGGATGTTAAAGAAGAAAAAGTGGACAAACAGTATCGTTATTTTGTTGGTAGTTTTACCACACGGACTGAAGCGGAAAAAGAACTTTCCGAAATCAAAAATTTAGGATTCCGCACTGCCTCTGTAGTGCCTATACCTTAAGACCGGCTAAAAAACAAACAACTATTGATGTTAAAACTCAGCAACGAAACAAAAATCGGCATTCTGGCCGTTGTCGCCTTGGGCCTGGCCATTTGGGGGTTTAAATTTCTCAAAGGGATCGACATGCTCAGCCGTTCGCAAACTTTTTACGTGCGGTATGACAACGTCGACCAACTCAGGCCTTCCAGTCCGGTTTTCATCAACGGACTTCAGGTAGGCACCGTGAAAGACCTTTCAGTGGACCCCGATGACGACAAAACCATCATCGCCACAATCAACATCGAATCGGGACTCGACATTCCCAAAGACACCAAAGCAACCATCATCGGTCTTACCCTTATGGGCGGCAAAGCTGTAGAACTGGTTATTTCCACACCTTGTAGCGGCAATGACTGTGCAGAAAGCGGCGATTTCCTCATCGGCGCAAACAAAGGTTTCCTCGAAACCGTCATAGGAGCTCCAAATGAACTCGACGCGTACACCGATCGTCTTGGCCAAAGCCTTACCACACTGTACGACTCCATAGCCGATCCCAACGACCCACAAGGCTTCGGCCGCACCCTCGTATCTCTGGAAGCATCAATGGCAAATCTGGCCATCATGAGCGCTAAAATCAACCGCCTGCTCGAGGCATCCACAGCTGGCATCAATACCACCGTACGGAGCAGCGCAGAAATTACCAAAGCATTGAGCGAAAGCAGGGAAGACCTCAAAAAAACGTTCAACAACCTCGCGGCAGTAAGCGAACAACTGAAAAACGCCAATCTGGACCAAAGTGCAGGCAGGGCCACAGCAGCCATAGATTCAGTGGCCGTTGCCATCGCCGACCTGCGCAACACCCTCAGCACAACCCAACACACCATGATGCGTGTGGATACACTCGCCGGACGCCTTATCGAAGGCGAAGGAATGGCAGGACAATTGCTCACCGACAAGGTACTGTACGAAAACCTTGTGCGCTCTACCCACCACATGCACTTGCTGTTGCAAGACCTCCGACTTCACCCCAGCCGGTACAACACCGTCAGGGTTAAACTTTTGGGAAAAAACAAACAACCCTACGAATCGCCCCTCAATGATCCGGCATACCATATACTTATCGACAGTTTGGAGCGCGACTACTACAACAAAACTAAACAATGACCTGGATTTTTGGGATTTTGAGATTGGGATTTAGATCCCACGCTACGCGGGGAGGACAAATAGGATGGGGAAGATTGGATTGGATTTTTTTTGGATTGGATTATTGATAATTGGATTGAGCGATGGTTCCATACACCGGTTCATCCAATCCTTCAAAATCCAATCCAAAAAAAAATCCAATCCATCAAAAATCCAATCCATCAAAAATCCAATCCAATCAAAAATCCAATCCAATCAAAAATCCAATCCAATCAAAAATCCAATCCAATCAAAAATCCAATCCAATCTTCCCAAATCCCCAAATCCCTCTAAAATCCCAATCTCAAAATCCTAAAAATCCAGGTTAAGACAATGAAGCCCATACGCCTGCTTTACGAAGAACATGGCGCCGAAGCTTATTACCAAAGCCTGGGCAATACGTATGAAAATCCACATTTCCCTGAGATAGCGGCTTTGGTTCGGCGCAACCTGCACCGCATTGACACCAGCAGCATTTTGGATTTTGCAGCAGGCGGAGGAGAGGTTACCAGGGTACTTTTGGATGCCGGCGTGCAAAACATCACCGGCGCTGATCCTTTCACTGGAACATTGTTTGAAAAAAATACCGGACTGATTTGCGAACCATGGTCATTTGCCGACGTTGTACGCGTAGGGCTTCCTGCAACGTACAGTGCCGTGATCAGTTCTTTTGCATTGCACCTTTGTCCTGCTTCATCACTTTTCCCGCTTTGCTGGAACCTGCTCGATGCCTCGCCGTTGCTTGTGATGATCACGCCGCACAAACGACCTGAGTTGGAGCTTTTGGCAGGAATTCGATTGGTTTGGGAAGATGATGTATTGACGCCCAGAGGCAAAAAAGTGCGCATGAAAGCTTACGAAAAAGACCTTTAAACTCCCTTATTCATCCTGATAAACATTCCAAATTATGGCAACATTCCAACGCACTGCAACCGCCGTTTGGCAAGGTACCGGCCTCGAAGGTAAAGGCACCCTCAACGGTCCAAGCGGACTTTTCAACGACACCCCCTATTCTTTCAAAGAACGTTTTCAAAATGAAGATGGCAAAGCAGGCACCAACCCTGAAGAACTGATCGCTGCAGCACATGCAGGATGCTTCGCCATGGCCTTGAGCTTCCAGCTTGCAGGGGCAGGTTTCACCGCCGATGAGTTGCACTGTACAGCGCACATTGACATGGATAACAGCAGCGGCGACTGGGCATTTGTAAAAATAACCCTCGACCTGGAGGCCAAAATACCAGGCATCGACAACGATAAGTTCCAGGAACTGGCCAATGCCGCCAAAGGTGGCTGTCCGGTGAGCAAAGCATTGTCCGCTGTGCCCATCGAACTGAAAGCCAAACTTGTTTAACAACCTTTCCGGACAAACAAAAAAGCCCGTTTCACTTTACAGCGAAACGGGCATTTGTTTTTCATTTGGTCTGTGTGAATCATACAGGGCGCCCAGATGGGATTTCGAACAGGGCACATGGACAAAATTCAAGGATTACAATGCCCGAGTGAGAAGGCAAAAAAGTAAGGGTTTTAGGCAACTCGGGTGATTTGGGGTCAATCCGGGCTTTAATGAGGTCAAACAAACAAAAATTGGTTTTTCGGGATTAAAATGGGGTTGGAATTCAAAAATTGGTTTTTTGGGATTAAAATGGAGCTTGGTTAATTGGGGTTTGGTTGGTTTTCAGGGCTGAGGCTTGGTTAATTGGGCTGAGGTTTGGTTAATTGGGGTTTGGTTGGTTTTCAGGGCTGAGGCTTGGTTATTGGGGTTTGGTTTTTTGGGGTTTGTCAGGGCGGATGGGGTTTGGTGAC
>Ga0105046_10015547_pt1 | contig 11697 bp, 1 predicted proteins | sample MAT03_FD_78385 | JGI IMG/M metagenome (GOLD analysis project Ga0105046, IMG submission 78385) | Freshwater microbial communities from Lake Fryxell liftoff mats and glacier meltwater in Antarctica - MAT-03 (megahit assembly) | ecosystem: Environmental > Aquatic > Freshwater > Ice > Liftoff...
CGTTGCACAGGAAGAAGCCGTTCTGCTTGCACTCGCCGAGGCCCGCGCTGCACGCGACCGTCGACAGGTCGACGCCGACCTCCAGGCACGTCGCCGCGGTGTGCCCTGCATTGCAGACAACCGTGCCATTCGCACAGGTGCCATTGTCATCGCCATCGCAGCTCGCGCCGAGCGCGAGTTGGCTCTGGCCCGAGCTGAACGTGAAGCCTTCGTCGGTGCCATCGTTGCAGTCGTTGTCGATGCCATCGCAGCTCTCCTCCGCCGTCAGCCTCGTCACGCACGCGGCCGCGCCTTCGACGCAGTCGATGCGGTCGTTCAAGCAATCGTCGCCAGCGTCGTCGCCGGACGTGGAGTTGCACGCGGTGTTGAGCGTGGTGAAGCCTTCGTCGGTCTGACCATTGCAGTTGTCGTCGATGGAATTGCCGCAGAGCTCGACGAACGTGCTCGCGTCGACCTGCGACGCCACGCAGCCGCTCAACGTGTTGCAGGCGTAGGTCGTGCAGAGGCTGTTCGCAGGACACTGCGACACGGCGCCGGCAACCTGATTCGAGGCCGCCTGGACGGTGACGCCGGAGTAGAACACAGCGCGGTCGACGATGGGGTGGCCATACTGGAGCGGGGATGTGATCGCCACGCTCAGCGAGATGTCGATCGATGCGCCCGGGGCGAGCTCGCTCACCGGGACACTGATCGTACGATTCGCGTCGGGGTCGTACTGCGCGCTGTCGCCGTTGGCTCCGACCTGGAACGTGTCGACCAACGTGCCGTTCACGTACTTGCTGGTGAGGTTCTTCACCGTCACGACGATCGGGAATGTTCCGGGAGTCGCCGCGCAGGAGTCTTCCAGCGCCCAGGCCTTGCTGACTAGGATGCGTTCCTCGCAGTTGATCGGCAGCGTGCCGGAGCTGGCGTAGCTGGCAGCCGGAGTCACGGTGGCGGTCGCGGGCACGGTCAAGACCTGAGTGCTCGATGCCAAGACCTGGGTCTCGAACGAGAAGTTGAGCATGCCCTGGGCAGGAATCGTGGCGAGCCACACCAGCGTCGGCACGGCGGCGGCGACGGCGCCCTGACCGGTGATGCTGCCTGGCACGTACGCCAGGCCCGCCGGGATGGGCACCGAGATCGCCGTGTTCGGCGCCGGGTTGGCGCTCGGGTTGGTAACGGTGACGGTCCAGGTGACGTTGTCGTCGTCGTTTCCGCAGGCCGAGCCCAGCGACGGCGAGACGAGCACATGGAGGCCGGTGAGAGCTGGCTGCACCGTCGGACCCGGGATCGGTGCCGTCACGCCGCAAGCCCCGTTGGCCGCGGCGAGGGAGGCGAGACCGCTCCCAGCGCTCGCGCCGAGCACCTTGGCCCGCACCGTGATGGCGCCGCTATCACCGGCGAACAGACTCTTGCCGGTGGCGCCACGGCCAACTGGCACTACCACCGAGCTGGCGGTGAAGCTCGCGTGCGGAAGGACCTCGAGGATCTGCAACCCCGTGGGCATCGTGAGCGCCAGCGTCGTTCCGGCGGCCGCCTGGGTCCCGAGATTCGCGAAGTGGAAGGTGTAGAAGACTTCCTTGTTCACTTCGGCCGCGATCTCGGAGCGATCCACCCTGACCTGGAGCGCGCCGGTGGGCGCCGTCACGAGGGTCACGGCACTGGCGAAGTTGTCCGCGTATTTGGCATCAAAGCCACCGAACGGATAGGCCCTGGCGGCGAGCTCGTCGAGCTTGTCGGCGGCATTGCAGCTGACCCACGTGATCACGACCGGGACGGTGTAGCTCGCCGGTGGCGTGAAGGTCGGCGGCACGCCGCTCGACGTGAACGTGATGGAGCCAGTCGCCACCGTCGTCGGCTGGCTGACGACACACAAGAGACCGGCCGGGCAGCTCCCGACTGTGGCCGTCGTCCCGATCGGCAAGGTCACGACGAATGTGCCGTTATTGGCGGTATTACCGTTATTGCCGAGGTGGACGACATACGGCGTCGGAGTGCCAATCTCAGTGCTGCCCGGGCCCGAAATTTCGACCCAGAGATTCGGGTAATAGCCGACGATGAGGCCCTGGCTCTCCGCATCGTTGTCGGGGTTGCAGTCGATGGTCGGCGAGGTCGTCCCGACGCTCGCGGTCAGCTCGAGCCCGTTGGTCGTCTGGGTGTTGACGCAGGTGTACGTCACCGAGAGGTTCGCATTGGCAGGCAACTGCGGCAGCCTGAAGCGGATCGTATTCGTGAAGTTGTCCTGGCTGATCCCTGCGATGACGAGGTTCACGGGATTTGCCACCGTAACCACCGAGGCCGGCAAGAGCGTACAGCCAAATGGCAGTCGCAGCTCGACGGCGACATCCCGAGCAGCGCCCGGACCTGCGTTGCTGATCGTCGCCGTGCCGGTGACGTTGTCGTCCGAGCTGGCGGGATCGGGAGGCGCTACGACCGTGTTCACGAGGTCCATGGTCGCCTTGATGTCGGCGGTGTTCACGCTCATCGAAGTGACGCTGGTGTTGTTTGCGATCGAGATCTCCGGAGTCGTCGTGCTGATGTCGGCGCTGTTGCTGATGTTCGTCAGGCAGACATCGGCCAGCTCCACGTCGAAGCCCCAGGAGGGGTTCTTGTCGGTGTGGTAGGTCACCGTCCAGTCATCGAGCCGCGGGGTGTCACCAGGGTTCGAGCAGGCGGACCATTGGAAGACGCGCTGAGCGTAGTTGGATCCCTGAGAAGATTGCCACTTTGAGTAGGAGCCGACAATGTAGCGGCTGGGGTTGGTGAAGAGCGGAAAGTGCGTCGTGTACGGGTCCGAGACATACCCCAGCACCGTGAGTTGGCCGTCGAAGTTCGCCCACGCTATAGAACTCTCTTCATTCTGGCTGTCACCGATGCCAAGCGCGGTCGTTCCATTCGACCCCGTGATGTAGTCGGAGCCGCTTTCGGGGTCTTGCCGGGTGAAGTTGTCGTCGCTGTCGTACGACCAGCCTTGGCTCCCTACGCCATAGGTGGTGAAGTAGCCCTTGCCGTCGGTGACGGAGTCTGTCGCGGCGAAGGCGAGCTCGAGGACGGAGTTCTTATAGAGACGCTGGGATACGTTACCAGTCGGATTGTTTGGTGGCTGCAGGATCACCACGTCGTAGCGACGACCCGCTGGCAGACCGGCGGTCGGAACCCACATCATCGGGATATAGACCCCGCCGCCTGCGACGTTTGGCGCCTGGAAGACGCCGATGATGTTGCCGTTCGCGTCGATGTCGCTCGGGATCACGACGGCCGGGAACTGGCTGCCAAGAGAGGTACGACTGTAATCAGTGTCAGCGAAGAGTTCTGCGTTGAGATCGACCTGGCTCCATAGCGTCGGTTTGCCAGCACCGTCGCGGGCCGCGATGCCCCACGCATAGGCCCTGTAGCCATAGGTGTTGGAACAGCTCATGCTCCCGACGGGATTGATGACACAGCTTGCCGCGACCACGACGTAGCCGACGCCGATGACGGTGCTGTTGTCGTCGTCGCCAAGACCGGTGACCGCCGCAACGGGTGCGGCGACGGGTGCGCCGTTGGGGCCCGCGGTCTGGATGGGCAGAGCGTCGTAGTAGGGAGCTTCGCTTTTCGGGTACCAGAGCGTCGGCGTGCCGTAGGGGGAGTTGGAATCGCCGATCGGCCAGCCAGGTCCGCTGACGACCATGGCGAGCGAATTGCCACCGCCGACGGCGACGCTTTGTGACTGGTTGCCGTAATACGTTCGGGTCGCGCCGGCGGACGCCGCCACGTAGTTGCGTTCATTGATGTAGACGAGCGACGTGAGCGCGAGCGGATTTCCGCTCGGACGCGTCTGGTAGAGCTTGGACGGCATCGGCAGGCAGTGCGAGAAGTAGGGTGCGTCCGGGGCCGTGTCGGTCGGGAGCCAAACGATCGGCGATTCGACGAAGACCTTGGCGGTAGTGACGATCTCCGTTGAGATCGGGCAACGCGAGCGATTGTCAGCAAACGCCTGGTCCGATTTCCCGGCGTAGATCGTGGCGTTCTCATCCCCCGTACAATCGAAGCCGGCTTCGAAGTACGCCGCGACGTTCACGTTCGAGTTCCAGTCGATGACCAAGGGTCCATTGGCAGGATTGTAATCGAACGGTGGGTCGAGGGGAATGTTGATATCGAACGCGGAACCGTAGTTCTGGGTCTTGGTCCAGGTGACCGTGGCGTCGTTGTAGATCACGCGCGGCGGGGTAGCGCTGAAGTTGCTGGCAAAGACGTCGCTGAGCGTCTGCATAGTGGTAGACGCGGCATACCCGACTCTCAAGTTGACGCCGCTGATGCTCCGCGGACCCGGGTTTCCTCCCCGATCGCGGAGTCGGAAGCCTTTGATCTGGGTCGAGCTGCCTGGCAGCTCACTGGTCGTTACCAGCCACTGGATGTGCGTTGAATTCACCCCGCCGTCGGAGAGGGCGTTCACCGCTTGAACTGGGGCGTAGAGCGCTTCTCGGTCCGCTTTACAGGCGTCCGGTACGTTGTAGGACTGCGCCGTGTTCACGAACGGGTCGGCCCAGCCGACAATCCGATTTGACGAGTCGTTGATGTCGGACGCGACACTCTCCTTCCAGGTCCATATAGGGTTGGTTCCTTGGACCGCATTCATGGGCAAGTCCGTGTGCAGGTCGGTGACGTTGTTCTCGCCAGACTGCCAGCTCCAGGCAGAGATGTTTTGCGATCCTTGGCGGTAGAAGGTCTTTTGCAGGCCGATCACCCGGCTACCCGTGTTGACCCCGGTTGGCAGGCCCCAGAAGTTAGAGACGGTCGGTACGATATCGGTCATGCACTCGGTGCCGACGGAGGACATGCGCGCCCGCACTCGCAGCTCGGGGTAGAGGGCCGGGTCGAGGCCTTCGATGTCGCTCAGATCGAAGCTGTAGGTGCCCGAGCCATCGTTGAGGGGATAGGTCGCGATGGACGTGTTATTGTCGGAGCCGACGAAGACATCCACGGCCATCGATTCGGTCGCGTTGGCATCGCTGCCGAACGTCGCATTGACGATCAGGTGGCCCCACTCGAGCACGTTGCCCTCATCCTCGCCCGGGAACGCCGGGGAGTAATAGACCCCTGCACCGGTGGTTTGGCCGGCCAGACACTCGTCGGGGATGTACTTGCACGGGTTTGCCGGCTTCGCGCCGCAATTCGTGGCGCCCTGGGCAACGCATTGTTCCCACTCGCCGTTCCCACCATAGATGTCTTCGTAGGCAATACTGCAGGCGCGGCTCCAATCCTTGAAGGCCTCCGAGCTTGTATCCAGGCTGGCTGGGCAACATTGCCGGTTGCACATGGCTCCGGGCTGGTAATAGCCGTTCCCCGGGCAGGTCGAGGGTGCGCGGTACCTTTCGTAGCCGTAACACTTGCCGACGTCCTGACAACCGTCGGGCACGCAGCCTTCCAAGGTTCGGCACTGCGTGCCGCCACGGTTGATGCAGTTGAGCACGTCGGCCTGACATGCGGCGACAATAGCCGGAGTCGGACAACAGGTCTGGCAGCATGGACTCGACCCTTGGCCCTCGACCGGTATGAGCACACGATCCCCGAGAACTCGTGTCGAGCTGGCGGTGTTTTGCAGGTAGTTCCCATATTGGCAGCGGATATTCGCTTCACTGTAACATGCGTTGACATCGCGGCAGCCGTCATCGGGCAGATAGCCCACAACCACGGATTGGTTATCGTCGTCCGTGTAGACGTGAGTGCCATCATAGGTGCCGCGGTCGAAGTCGATCTCCGTGGTCTGCGTAAAGACGCTGCCGGCGGGTGCGTTCATGACGGCCCCGTCGGGATAGACGACTCGGACGCCACGCACGTTGGGGTCGGTGGGGGAGGTGGGCTGGTAGTCCCACGCTCCGGAGTCATCGGTGTATTGCACCGCGCCGCTGACCCACATTTCGTCGATGAAGAACACCGGCACATTGCGGACCGAGTTGGCGACGAAATTGAAGCCCTCGGCGATCTGGTCGGACATCACCACGTTGTCGGCCGCATAACGACCGGCATTGCCGTACGCGATCTCGACCGAGACGCGATCACCGCCGTCGGCATAGGTCTTGGTAGGGTCGGTGAGATTGGTGAGGCTCTTCACGACGAAGACATCAGCGCGATAGACCCTGTTGCCGCACTCGGCATGGTTGTCGGCGAGGTTCTTTTCGGGTTTGTCCTGGCTGCCGGTCCGGATCTGGACGACGCCGTCGACCACATTGCGCAGGTCGACGCCGTCGGCGACGGCAGGGCCGTCGTATATGACGCGCGCGGTGATGGTGATAGTACCTCGGTCACCTGGGGCGAGGGCGAACTGCTGTGCCTGATTGGCCGCGCCCATCGTGAAGGTTACCGTCCCGTCGATGTTGACCGTGCGTGCCCAGTTGGGAGCGGTCGCGACCCGCGATAGGCCGTCGGAGCCCAGCGGAGTGACGCGCGCGCCGGTAGTATCGATGAGCTCGACCGGACCGGTGGAGTCGAACATGTACTCGAGGTTGTCATCGAGGGCGACGGTGAAGGTCACCCCGAAGTCGGGCTGGGTGCCGTTATTTCGGAAGTCGAACGAGAAGGTCGTAGAGGCACCCGGGGGCAGGCCCGGATAGACGCCGTTGGGCTGGCAGTTGGCCTTGACTTCGAGGCCCGTGCCCGGGGTCACGACGGTCGCGCAGGCCTTGTTATTGCCGTAGTCGTTGTCATCGATATCCGAGGTCGTGTCATTGGGCGGAAGAAGGTCGCCGAAGAGCCCGATATCGGTGCATCCCGTGAACGAGCCGCCGATCGCTGGATTGACGGGCGGGGTGGTGGGCGTCTGGGCGAGCGCCTTGACGAGGATCTGGAATGGACCCTGCTGGCGATAAATGGTGCCCAGAGCGCACTCGGCGCCGTTGATCGGGGGCTGGCAATGCATGACCTGGAAGGCGATGTGGTTGACCAACAGGCCTGGGGTTGGACTCCAGCCGCCGCTCGGTGCAGCCGGGTTGAAGACGGGGCGGGCGTCGAGATTGGCGGCAGAGAACCACGGCACTACCACGGGCACCGGGCTGCTGTTGATGAAGACCGGCGGCGGGAGCGTGAGGGACGAGAATGAGAAGTCGGACTTCTGGTCGACAGCTTCTCCGTCCGGCATCGTGAAGAAGAGCACGGTCTGCTCGGAACTCTCCGGGCTCACGTTGCCATAGAGAATGGTCCAGGTGGCGATCTGACCCGGCTCGACCACGGGAATGGCGGAGATCTGGACGTACGGGTCCGGCCATGGGGTCTGGACCGGTACGGTGGCCTGATTGCCTTTGCCTCCGCAGAGCGGGTCATTTTCCTGATAGGTGAGTCCCGGGCAGTCTTCACCCATCGGGATGGGGGGAGTGATACCAGGGGCGACGGTCGTGACCAAGGCGGTGTTGAGCACCACCTTTCCAGGGCCGACGGTGGGGATGACCATCGCCTGGAACGAGTAGCGAATGGTCGTGCTGGTGGCGGTACCAGGGATGATGCCAGCCAGCAGCGGGTCACAGAGGCCATTATTGCCGAGCTTGCACGGCCGGAAGCTGATCTCGGTCTGGCCGCTGCCGTTGGGACCGATGACGAGCTGGTCGGAGGTCCAACCTGGCGTCAGCACCTTGAACGAGCTCGCGACGTAGCTGAGCGGATTCGATACCGCCAGGGGGTTCGGGGTCGGCGCCGACGGGAGCGTGTCCCGGACGAGCACGCCCTCGGCCGCGCGTGGGCTGTGGTTGGCCACCGCAAGCGAGTAGGTCACCGTCTGGCCGGAGACCGGCTGGGGGTTGCTCACCGTCTTGGCGAGCGAGACCTCGGTGTTCTGGATAATCGTCAGACAGTCATCGAAGAAGGTCTGGCTTCCCGCATTGTTGCTGGTCGTGACGAGGACCTGGTTGATCTTCTCCTGGCCAGACAGAGCGTTCTGGTACGAGCCGTGAATCGTGATCATGTACTCGGTCAGCGGTGGGGTTGGGGGGAAGGTCCAGGTGTACCTGTTGCCGACGATAGTCGGGGTCAGGGTGATGGCCAAAGGCGTGCCGCCGGGGGGCGTCGCGGTGATAGCGATGCCATTGGGGGCCACGACGAAGTTCGCGGGCAGCGTGTCGGTGACCACGAGGCTCGTGTCCTCGTTGGTCGTGTCGTTGCGCATGAAGATCGTGTATTCCATTGGCTCGCCAGAATAGACGACCTCGTTGCAGGTCTTGGCGAGCTCGACGCCAGGCTCGTCCGAGACAATGAACTCGACGCGATTGCCGATGGCGGGCAGCAGCTCGTCGGAGTCGATGGCCGCCTCGTTGATGACAAGCTGTCCGATCGGCGCGTTGGCGGGCACCTGCACCTGAATGTAGGCATGCTGGATGCTGGCGGTCGGAAAGAGCGATGGCGAGATAGCGATGCTGTCGACGGTGTCGTTGTCGACGAGGAAGGCGACCCAGCGGGCGTTGGAGCTATTCGCCGGGTTGGGTTTGAACCAGCCGGGCGAGCCAGGATCGGCGACGGCAGGCTTGAAGTGGGCGCGCACGACCGCATCGGTGAACACGAACGCGGGCAATAGCGCGCTCGGGAGGCCCGATGTCGCGGGGGCGTTGAGGATGAAGGGAGGGATGTGATTCGAGAACCACACCTCGCCTTTTTCGACCTTGGCCCGTGCGAGAATCGTGAGGTTCTCGACGCGGTCGATGACCCACGTCTTGGACGAGGGCGCTGTTCCGTCGTTGCGGTAGGTCAGCGAGTAGGTGACCGTGGTGCCCGGGTCGACGACGCGATAATCGAGGTTCTTGTTGATCTTGAGGATCGGCTCGGAGGCGACGCTGCTCTGCACGGTGACCTGCGCGGTCGGGATGCCGCAGTCGTCGGCAGCGCTGATGGCGGCGGAGGTCTGAAGGGTCTCGCCGCTGCGGATTCCGTTGGGCACCTGGTAGGTCAGGACGACACTGCGACTCTGGTTGGGGAGCAGGCTCGGGGTCCAGGTGATCGTGAGCTGGCCCGGCACCGTATCGTCGACGTCGCCGCCGGCGGAGTCGACGAAGATCGGATAGAGGGTGATATCGGGCACGCCGTTGGCGGTGACCTCGGCCAGGTTGATGACGGCCTTGAGGTCGCGGGCCGCATCAATGGGGTTGGCGAGCGCGCTGCGGTTCTGGATGGTGATCGTGTGCTTGGTGGTCTGGCCGGGCGTCACGGTGCCCTGCGGGGTCCCGTATGAGGTCGTGAGGTCGGGCACGAGAGGCTTGACCATCACTTGTTCCCAGTCGCTGCCCGCTCTCGGGTTCAAGAGGGGGAGATGGGTGACCGAACCGGTAATGCCGGTGTGGGAGTAGACTTGGACGACGGCGCCACGGCGGGTGCCCGGCGGGGCGGGCGAGAGGGTCGCGTCGTTCAGGACGGTCCCGGGCGTGCACTCGTCCGTGACCGGGGCGGGCAGGATTGAGAGGTCGACGACCACCGAGGTCGGGCTCGTGACGGTACAGTTCGCGAACGGGGTCGCAGCGCCGGTGCAGTAGCTCGAGCGCAGGGTCGGGATCTCGTAGGCAACCCAGGTCACCTGCGTGGGTCGGGTCGCGGACCAGCCAGCGTTGCGGGTCACGGAGGGCGTGAGGGCGGTATAGAACTCCGGGATTGCGCAGGTCGGCGGGTCGACCAGCTGGCAGCCGGTCGGGGTGAGGGCGCCGGTCCAGTAGCGGATCGTGGTGCCGGCCGGAGCGCTGGCGGAGAGGAAGGTCCAGTTGCTCTTGATGAAATCGAAGACGACGACGTTGTCGAGGCGGGCGAGGCTGCTGTTGCCGACCGCCATCTTGAAGTCGACCGGCTGGCCCCAGGTGACGAAGCGCCCGGGGTTGTCATCGTAGTTGGTGATGATCGCGGTCGAGCCGTTGATCTGGTCGCCCTTACCGAAGGCGAAGCCCGGGCTGTCATCGAGCCCGATCTTGATCGGAAGGCAGGCCGAGCGCGGGTCGCAGGTGTCGGCGCCCGTCGCGTTAGGGTCACAGGCGTTAGGGGCGCCGCTGGCGATGTCCTCCTGCGGGGTCTCGAGCCCGGCCTCCGGGGAAGGGCAGTTGTTGATCGTGATGAATGGGGGCGTGGCGCCAGAATCCGGTACGTAGCTCAACTGGATGTTGTAGGTCAGGTCGAGGCGCTGGCCGGGTGGCATGTCCGCGAGAACCCAGTAGACCGAGTTCTTCGGGACCACGACGCCGCGCACAGTGACGCTGGCGGTCGCGGGCGACTTCTGTCCGCCGCTGCCGGCCGGGATGGTGACAGCGTTGGCATCGGCGATGGCGCCTTTTACGATGAAGTCGTTGAAGCTGTCCCACACGACCGGCTGGAAGTAGGTCTGGGCGCCGTAGGGGATGTTTTGGGCCCACCAGTTGGTCGGGCTCACCGTGAGGGTGATGGCGGCGTTCTGCTGGGCGTAGTGCTCTCCGCCGATGACGTAGGTGCCGCCCGCATTTTTGAGGAGGGTTGTGCGCGGCCGGGCGTTGATGGCCGTTGAGGCGATCGCCGTCGTGACGGTGGCGGCGTTGCTGGCGAAGACCTTGCCTTCGAAGTCGAAGGCGACGTCGCGGGCGAGGCCGTTCGGGGTGCGGAACGTAGCGTTGTAGGCGTAGGTCTTGCCGGCCTCTTGCGAAGCGAGGGTCCAGTAGACCGAGCGCGCGGGGATCGGTATGCCCGCGATCGTGATGGCGCTGGCGGTGTAGACTCCGCCGAGCGTCGCGCCATCGAAGCCGAGGGTCGGTACCTGTTGATAGTTGTTGTCGTTGCGCACGGCCTTGAAGTTGACGTATGCGACATAGGCGGTTGCGTTCACGAACGAAACCGAGACCGGCATCCGGACCTGGATCGCGTCGCCCGAGTCGGTGCGGGCGAACGGCGTGGATAGCGTGGCCTGCAGCACCGAGAGCGGGCTGAATGTCGCCTTGACGGCTGTCACGCTGGGCCCGATGGGCGCGCCGAGCTGGTTGAAGAGCACGCGGATGCGCAGGCGCTTGGCCGAGGCCGGCACAGTCGCGAGCGACACCTTGCCGAGGAAGTTCGGATCCTCCGATGAGCCCGGGTTGACGGGACCGAGGACGAGATTCCCGTTCAGGTCGCCCACCGTGACGTCCCAGACCTCGACCTTCACCTGTCCGCGAGCGAGGCGGAGTAGCCGATATAGAGCGACTTCCAGGCGCTGAAAGAGGCCGGTACGATCTCCGAGGTGAACCAGTAGCCGGAGGCGGCGCCGGGCGCGAGGTTGACGTCACGACCGAGCGGGTCGCGAACGATGCCCGCCTGACCAGCAATGCCGTTGATACTGGCCGACACCGGGGCGACGCCGTTCGAGTCGTCGTACAAGTCGACCCAGGTGCCCGTGTTGTGGTCGATGGTCGGCAGCGCGTGGACCGGGGCGGCGATGAGGGCGAGGCCGAGAGCGGCACTGCTGATCATGGTCGCGACGCGACGGCGAGAGAGTGAGTTCATCTCTGGATCCTCTTCGGACGGAGTGGGCGACTTCGTGGCGGAGCCGCGTCGCCCTAGGGAGCTAGGATACTCAGAGCTTGGCCGTGCGGTCAAGCCGTTCGGTCGAGGTGGTCGAGGTGGTAGTCAGACGGGCGGGCGTGGTGTGGGTCAGGACTTGACGATCAGCACCGGTCCGTTGGCAAGACGCAATACGCGCTCGGCGACGCTGCCGATGAGGAAGCGCTCGAACCCGCGGCGGCCATGGCTGCCGACGACGAGCTGCTCGGCGGC
>Ga0105046_10015548_pt1 | contig 11696 bp, 10 predicted proteins | sample MAT03_FD_78385 | JGI IMG/M metagenome (GOLD analysis project Ga0105046, IMG submission 78385) | Freshwater microbial communities from Lake Fryxell liftoff mats and glacier meltwater in Antarctica - MAT-03 (megahit assembly) | ecosystem: Environmental > Aquatic > Freshwater > Ice > Liftoff...
ATGCGCCAGCTTCATCAGCTTCTCTCGCTGCGCTTCGTCCAGTTCAATGGCACTTGCCTTTCGCATTGCCGCATCCGAGGTGCATCGTATACACCTTGGAGTCGCCAGGCCACATATAGTTCCCTTAAATACAAAGCACTACACTAGAGGTGTTGGGCCGCGCCGCCAAAAGTCAGCCGAAACCGTAGTCCGAGCCGGAAACGGCGGTCCCGCTTGTCCAGAAGGCAACTCATACGTATGTATGTGGTTTCAGGATGAAAATGGGGCTTTGGGCGCTCTATTCCGCACACCACTCAAAACCGTCTCGAATCAATAACTTATACGGAGCAGCTGAATGGCACGTAACCTGGCACACATCATATTCAAGCCATCCAGTGGTCTTTTTGGCAAAGAAGCAGGGGGCAATGGAAGTTCTCTAAGGTTCAAATGCTCCTGGCAGAAGGCAAGCACCGCGGCGGCAAAGCGTTGTAGGATGTGTGCGTAGCCCAAATGTTTGCGTACGATGGCGCCGTTCTTGGTTTCCGCCGGGGCGCTGTCGTTGCTGCGATGCGGATGCGACTTGATGAACTCGATGTGCAGCCTTTTTAGAGCTTGGCCACGATTTCATTATGTACTCGGAGCTGTTGCATGGAAGCCCAAGATGACAGACAGGAAGTCCTCAGGCAGCACGGCGGGAAACCGGTACGTCTGCGCGCGACGCGGGCCAGATCCAAAGAGCCCTCGAACCGCCTGCCGCAACCCTCACTCACACTGCGCGAGCCGGACATTCTTGACAGTCTGACCGGGGCCGAGCGCGAGGTTTTCTTATCCAAGTGCGTCGCGCAGCACTACTCCAAAGGAGAGTACTTGTGCGTGCAGGGGAACGTCCATTGCGAGAACTTCCTTGTCCGGGAGGGGTTGGTCAGGACCTACTACACATCGCCAGTGGGACGTGAGATCACATTAGGGTACTGGAGCAAAGGCAATCTGGCCGGCGGACCCAGTTTCTTCGACAGTTGTAACCATATTTGGTCGGTGCAGGCTGTCCGGAACAGCAGGGTCCTCTCGATCAAGACTAGTGATTTTCGCGCTTTGACTCTACAGGTACCAGCCATCGCCGATTGCGTCATTAACGCGCTCAGTTTCAAGCTGAACTGGTTTTCGATCGTGTTCCAGACGCTCGGCACTGAGTCGGCGGCCACTCGCGTGGCGCGCGTGCTGCTGCTGCTATCAAACGTCCACGGCACCAAGCGGCTAGATGGCACCGTACTCCGGTTAAATTTCACCCACGAGGATATCGGCAACATGGTTAGCGCGACCCGGCCATGGGTAAGCATGGTCCTGAGCAAGCTGCAGAAGGATCGTATTATCAAGATAAGCCGCACTCATGAAATGAAGATCGACGTGCAGCGGCTGGAACAATTTCTCGCTGATGCTAAGTAGCGATAGGCATGCTGCCGGTTCCACGGGCCTTTCAGGTTTTGTCTGAGGCATATTGTCGCTGAAAGGAGCCTGTATGCCTCAAAAAACGAAACAGACGAAGCCTCACGCCGGCGTTGCGGGTGAGCAAGGAATTGTTTGACCGGTTGGTGGCCGGGCCGATGACGCCGTAGCAGTTCGAGACGATTTTCCTAGGTGTGAAGAAGGCGGTACTGGAGCGCGCGCCGGGCGCAGAGTTGAGCCATCACTTGGGCACGGAGAATGACCAGGGTGCGACCCGCGGCAATCGCCGCAACGTCACCACGCCGAAGTCGGTAATCAAAGGTACCGCGCGACCCGACCGGGACCGTTGCGCCGTAGCTCATCGGCAAGCATGAGTGGCGTTTCGAGGGTTTCGATGTGTATTCCGACGGAACGTGACCGAGGTTTCCGACGGATGATGACCGCCGAATCCGACGATGTTGACCGGTGAATCATACGGATGTTCACCGGTGAATCCGACGGATGTTGACCGCTTTTGCGGCCATGTCGGCAACGGCGGTGAAGTTGATCGGATTGGCGGCACGATGCCCGGAAATCGGGGTCGTGATGGCGGTGGCGACGTTGCGGTGCGTGTAATTCGAACCTGCGGCCGGCTACGCTCGCTCCCTTTTGTACAGGGAGCCTGCGGTGCCAGCCAACCGGATTACCATGCGACGAATTCGAGAAGTTTTCCGTCTCAAGCACGAATGTGGGCTGCCCAACGCCCGAATCGCCGCCGCCTTGGGCATCGCCAAGGGCTCGGTCGCGAACTGTGCGGGGGTTGAGTTGCTTGAGCATGTTTGGAATGCATAGCTCGATGCAGTTGATGTTGCAGTAACGAGCATGTCCTCTTTCTGCTACGAGAAGGAGTGAGCCGAAGCGGCGGTGACTTGCCGGACACTGGCAAGGTGACGTAGTCCGCGGGAAACGGGGCTTGCGGCGAAGCGGTTACGCCAAGATGAGTCTCCAGGCATCATCGGATGTGTCCGGGAAATCGGGGGAATTCCACTTGTACGCTGATCGGTTCAAGCCGAGTGCGGTGTGAGCCTAAACCGCCTCACACACAGAATTTCTGACAAGCCCGAACACAGGCAGGCTGTCCACTACTTTACAGCCGCCGCGCGGCCTTCTTGTTAATCTGCCGTCAGGCTCTCGATTCTACAGCCGAAGGACCTGCGGTCAACGAAGCTTGGGCACGACGCCCAAATTGACAAGGACAAATAAAATGCCTCGATTGGAAGTGCTCGATCCCGAATCCCAGGAGTTCATAAGAAGCTATCAGTGCCGCGAGGGGGGAGCCCCTGCGTGGGTTCCTCTCAACAAGCCCCTCAGCGACTGCAAAGTTGCGCTGATTACTTCCTCCGGCTTAATTCGCCGAGGCGACCGGCCGTTCGACCTTTCCAATCCGGGGGGTGATTCAAGTTTCCGCGTAATCCCGTCAAACAGTGATCCGTCCGAGTTAACACTGTCCATCGTCAGCACGAATTGGGACCGTACCGGCTTCATGGCGGACGTAAACGTCATTTTCCCCATGGAACGGCTACGCGAGTTAGCCGAGGAGAAGGTGATCGGCTCGTTGGCGGAGGAGTTCTATGCGTTCATGGGTTCGATTTTCGAGGTCGATCCGGTGATTGAGAGGAGCGCGCCGGAAGTCGGCCGCCGACTGAAAGAGGCCAGGGTAGACGTAGCGCTCCTTGTCCCTGTCTGACCCCTCTGTACTCACACCGTGGGTGTGATACAGAGGGAGATAGAAAGGGCCGGCGTAACCACCGTATCGCTCAGTCTCGTAAGGGAATTTACGCAGAAGGTGCGTCCGCCCCGCGCGCTTTGGGTGCCGTTTCCGTTCGGGCGGCCGCTGGGTGCTCCGGGAAATGCGAGGGTGCAGCGGCAGGTGTTGATGCGCGCGTTCGGGTTGCTGTCATCCAAGTCCGGTCCGGTACTGGAAGAGTTCGAACTCGTTGCCGAGGACGAGCGTCTCGATGCCAAGTACCAAGCGCTGGGGCGCAAGTGTGGGCCGAAGGGTTGCAGCTTGGATGATTTGCTCTCCCCCGGAGACGAATCCGTGGCCGAAACAATCCAAGAGACGCCTTACGGCGGCAACCTGGCCGGGGTGCTCGAAGAGATTGCGGAACTGCAACAAGAACACCAGCGCTACCGGAAAGGACGCAAAGGGCGCACGTCGGTGGGTGCTTCGGGCTGCTCGCCCGAGAACATCGCCGAGGCGGCGCGCAGCATTCACGCCTTCATCGGGGGAGAGAGAGTACGCCGGACGTGCGAGCATTGGCCGAGCCAGCCGGAGGACCCGTCGGAGAGCCTGTTCGTGAGACTGTCGATCGACGACCTTAAGGCGTTCTACATGGAGTCGCGAGTGGAAGCCGCACCGCAAGACAGCAGCGACGCGGCAAAGACGAATGATTGGTTCTGGCTGGAGACGTGGGCCGGTAGGATGATCATCGCGGCGCGCGACCGCTTTGTCGAGGTTACCGACCGGACCAAGGACCCCAACTGGATCGTGGCGCGCGCAATCGTGCCGCGCGGCTACGGCAAGAGTGCTTATTCCCTTGGACACGTGGTGTATGCGGGCGCCGACGAAAAAGGAGCTTCAGCTTGAAGAAGGAAGTAGTGGTGTTCTACGGTAATGGCTGTAGCGCGTGCCATGAGGAAATGGAGTATCTCGCCGCGGAGAATATCGAATTCACGGCGCGCAATGTGTCGACCGATCTCGAGGCGCGCAAACAGCTGATCGGGATGGGCTCGAAGACCGTGCCGACGACGCTGGTCGGCGACGAGATGGTCGTCGGATTCGACCGCGAGCGCCTCATAAGCCTGTTGCGCTCGTAGGGACCTGCGGGACGGGTTAAGGCGGCGGCGATGGCGCTGAATGTAGCTTTGAGTTCTGTCAACTTGGCCGCCAGCCCTGCTAGAAAATTCGTCGAGGCGGTTGGACCGTCGACAATCGAAAGGTGGTTGAGATGAGATCCAGGGGCTTCCGGACCACAATTTTACGCCATTGGTTCGGCGCGTCAGTTTTCTGCATCGCGGCAACGTGAAGCGCGAGCGGCTGGAGTTCCTGGCCGATAGTTCATTCTGTACCAAGCGCTTTGCCTGCGATATGGGGCGGCGCTCTCGTTCGGCCGCGATCAAGGACATTGCCGAGGAACTGATTCTGGGCTGGGACATGTTTAAGAAGCTGGAAAGAAGTGCATGGCGGCGCAATTGGGTAAGGCGGTTACGCCAGGACCGAAGGTTATCAGCATCACCGAGTTCTCTATGCGCAAGGGGGGTCACACCTACCGCATCGTAGTCTAGTCTCCCTACCCACCCCAACCCCACGATTCATTGCAGCGCATGATTCGGATGCGACCCGGGCGCAATCGGCTCCGAAAAAATGATCTGTTTTTCGGGGTCTTCGGAAAATATCTTGGGTAATTTGATGTGGTGAATCGGTCTCTAACCAGCGTGGATTAGCGTTCAGGCATTCCGCCGCTTGCTCGGAACTCGCCCCATGGATGGATGGCTACCTCATTCTCGGTGGCCGGGTTGTGCAAATCTCTGGGCGCGGCAAAGACAGATGTCGTGCCTTTCGAAAAGTATGCACAACGCCACGCTGTTGCTGGGCAGCCCGACTTCGGGCGGGGCAAGCCCTGGCTACCGGGGCGCCCTATGTCGAACGCGTGGACCGTCTTGCGCACGCAAAAAAGGCGTCCAAAGGCCATGCATTGCGATGAGGTCGATGTGGATTGTCGATCTGGTCGAAAGCTGAGTCGGCAACCGCAAAAAGGTTGCGGGTACCTGAGATCACTCTATCGCGGACCTCGTCCTGCCGCGTTCTCGTTTTTGAATTGGTGAAGGAGACAAGATGAACATTAACTCAGGTATCACAACCATAGTTTTCGACGCGTATGGAACCTTGTTCGACGTGCATTCGGTCGAGGCGACGGCAGAGGAGCTGTATTCCGGGTTACGGCGCGTCCATCAGTCAGATGTGGCGCCAGAAGCAGATCCAGTACATGTGGTTGCGCACCCTGATGGGCAGATACGAAGACTTCGACGCTGTGACAGAAGCATCATTTCGCTACACTTGTGACGCCCTCGATCTTCGTTGCGACTCGACCATCGTGAAACGGATGATGGATGTTTATCTGAACCTGGCGCCGGCCCCGGAGGCAGCGGAAGCTCTCGAAGCGCTGCGCGGGTACCGGCGCGCAATCCTGTCCAACGGCTCTCGGAGAATGCTCACGCAACTCGTGCAGAACACGGATCTGGATCAGGTATTCGAGCAGTTGATCAGCGTGGACGAGATCAAGATCTACAAACCTCATCCGCGCGTGTATGAATTGGCCGCGAAAAGCCTTCACGTAGAACCCTGGCAGATCGGCTTCGTCTCGTCCAACTTCTGGGACGTGAGCGGCGCTGCATCCTATGGGTTCCCCGTCTTCTGGATCAACCGTCGAAATGCACAGCCTGATCCGCTCGGGTTTGCGCCCAACGCCGTGCTCAATAGATTGATCGAGCTGCCCGCAGCGATCGTGCAGGAAAACGCGAAGGCCCGCTCGGGAAACAGCCGGAGGACAAAGGCGCTCAGCAGCTGACCGTCCTGGCGCCCTGATGTAGCGCTTGTGAGCCTCCATCCCACCAACGGGGTACGTATCCCTTGGGCACTATCTAACAAGCCACGCACGGTCAGTTTGCAGCGCGGCCACGGAGGGTCTACCGTTTGGAAAATTTCTCGTTCGCATCACTGCTCATAATCTCGGTCCTGGCATTCATAGTGCCCATCTTCGCGTCCTGGATCCCACGAGGCTTGATCCCGATCGCCGTTGCCGAGATCATTGCCGGCATGATCGTCGGCCGCTCCGGGCTCGATCTGATCAAGGCACACGAGTGGCTTAACTTTCTGTCTCTTTTCGGCGCCGCGTTTCTTATGTTTCTTTCCGGCCTCGAGGTCAATCTCGGCATGCTTGCCCCAAGATCTGGCGCTGCCGGGTCTAATAAGCGGAACTTCATCGAGAATCCGCTGACTGCCGGAATACTCATTTTCGCGGGTACATTCGTGTCAGCTTCGTTGGCCGCTTGGCTGGTACTCGAATCGCGTTCACTCGCCCATGTCATCATGACGGGTCTGGTGCTTTGCACCACATCAGTTGGGATGGTGGTTCCGACGCTAAAGGAACGAGGACTCACCGGGCAGCGATTGGGACAGACCATCCTGATGGCGGCGGTTGTGGCGGACTTCTCAACGATGTTTCTGATCACCATTCTTGCAGGACTGCTCGCGCGCAATGATTTGTGGCAGCTGTCGCTCGTGCTGCTGCTCTTTGTCGTATTTTTGGTTGTCTCGGTCGCGGGTGCATGGCTCTGGCGCAACGGCTCCGTGCGGCGGACGTTTACGACGCTGAGCCATGCTACGGCACAGATTCAAGTGCGGGGCTCACTTGCGCTGCTCGTGGTTTTCGTGGTTCTCGCCGAGGCTTTGCGGGCGGAGCTCGTCTTAGCTGCGTTCCTCGCAGGTGCCGCCATCTCGTCGGTGTCGCGCGAAGAAGGCTCGGTGCTGCGTACCAAGCTGGACTCAATTGGTTATGGGTTTTTTATTCCGATCTTCCTCATCACGGTCGGTGCACAATTCAACCTGGCAGCCCTGCTGAGTTCGCGTTCAAGTGTCCTGCTGGTCCCGTTGTTCGTAGGCATTGCATTTCTCGTGAAAGTTGTTCCGTCCCTGATTTTACGCATTGGCTACTCCTGGCGCCAAACGTTGGGCGCGGGCGTTCTCATCAGCGCCAGGTTAGGCCTCATAATCGCTGCTTCCGCCATAGGATTAAGGCTGGGGGTCATCGACGATGCTACAAACTCCGCACTTGTCCTCGTCGCGATCGTGACCTGCATTGTCTCCCCAGCACTCTTCAATTTGCTGCTCCCAGGGTCCTCGAACACAACTGCAGCCTATGCGCGATAGCGGTCTCCTTTCCGTTGCGAAGCCGTTTGGTGCGGTGCGCTGCCCAAGCTTCTATCACCATTCCCCGACCGCTTCGTAACTGAATAGGGTGCTGCGTTCGACCATCATTGATACAACATCGGGGCAGTTCAAGGAGAACCGAAAGCGAAGCCAGACGCAGTGACTAGTGATCGCCGCCGGAAAGCGATAGCCACGGTAGGAGAACAGACGATGTTCTCATGCGTAATTGAATCATGACGGCCCGCAAGTTTACAATGCCACGGGTGTTGACGCCGCGCAGCGGCGGCCTCTCGTAGGAATGCATAGCACAATGACGCTTGCCTGCGCCGCAAATCTGCCTGATCCCTCCTCATGATCGTCGCCACTGCAGGCCACATTGACCACGGCAAGACTCGGCTGGTGGGCGCCATCACGGGCGTCGACACTGATCGTCTGCCGGAGGAGAAGGCGCGCGGCATTTCCATCGATCTCGGCTTCGCCTACTGGACCTCGGCGCGCGGAGCGCTCATCGGCTTTGTCGATGTTCCCGGTCACGAGCGGTTCGTGCGCAACATGCTCGCTGGCGTGTGCGGCATCGATTTGGGGATGGTAGTAATAGCAGCCGATGATGGCGTCATGCCGCAAACGATCGAGCACGTGCAGATTCTGGATCTGCTCTGCATCCGACGCGGGCTCGCGGTGATGAGCAAGGTCGACCGCGTGGATGCCAGGCGGCGCGGGGAGGTTCGATCAGAGATTACCGCGCTGCTTGGTGGGACCTCGATGCGGGGTCTCGATATCCTGGAGGTGTCAACAGTCACGGGCGAGGGCATCGATGCCGTCAAGGAGGCTCTTTCTCGCGCTGCGGATACGATGGAGACGCGCGTGTGCGGCGGCCGGCATTTTCGATTTGCGGTCGACCGCGCATTCGGCGTGCAAGGCAGCGGAACTGTCGTCACCGGTACGGTGTTCAGCGGGGAAGTCAAAGTCGGCGCACGGCTTCGGGTGTCCCCGAGTGGTGCGGTGGTGCGTGTGCGCGGTCTGCGCGTGCAAGAGAGTTTCGTTGGATTCGTTCGCGCCGGCCAACGCTGCGCAATGAATCTGGCGGGTGTTGCGGTGGCGGACGTCGCGCGCGGCGACTGGATCGTCGGCGAGGCGATCCATCTGCCGACACAGCGCATCGATGCAGAGGTTGTGCTTCTACCCGGAACGCATGCTGCGCTTACGCCCGCCACACGTGTGCACCTGCACCTCGGTGCAGGCGACGTGCTCGCACGCATCGTGTCAATCGTAGGGAATGCGATCGCCCCTGGCGCCCGCGCACTCATTCAGCTTGTTCTCGACCAGCCGGTGAGCGCGTTGCATGGCGACCGTTTCATCCTGCGCGATTCCGCCGCGCAACGCACCTTGGGCGGCGGGACGGTGCTCGATCCGTTTGCCCGGGCGACGCGGCGGCGAATGCCGGGACGCGCAGCAGCGCTTGCTGCGCTCGCCACATCCTCGCCCGAGGACGCGCTGCGCGCGCTCCTCCACGACACCGCGGGCGTGGACCTCGACCGGTTCGAAGTGATGTTCAATATCAATTCCGAAGCCGCGCATGCGCTTTACGGCGATCTCGATGTGGCCATCATCGGCAGCGAGCCTCGAACCGGCATTCCTCGCGAGCGCCATGCATCCTGGGCGTCTCATGTGCACGCGCATTTGTCGCAGTTTCACGCTTGGCATCCCGCTGCCCACGGTATGCAGGTGAAGGACCTACGCGACGCTGTGGCGCCTTTGCTTTCGCTGCCGGCATTCGAGTCCTTCATCCAGGAGGTGGCAGCCTCGCGGCGCATCGGGGTCAAAGGCGGCGTCGCACGTTTGCCCGAACACGATCCCGCGGCCAATCCTGCGGATCGCGTGTTGTGGGAGCGCCTCTACCCACTGCTCGTCGCCGCCGAAATCGAGGCACCGCGCGTGCAAGAGCTGGCCCGCGAAGTCGGTGTGGGCGAGCGTGCGTTGCGAGACCTCCTCTATCGGCGCCGTGCGACCGGCGCCGTGTATCGCATCGGCGAGGACCGCTTCTGCTTGCGGTCAACGCTCGCCGCGCTTGCCGCTACCGCGGCATCGCTGGCGCAATCGTCGCCGACGGGCACGTTCACGGCAGCGGACTTTCGCGATGCGATCGAAATGGGCAGAAACCTTGCGATCGAAATCCTCGAGTGCCTCGACAACGTTGGCGTGACGTTGCGCGTTGGCGACGAGCGCCGCTTGCATCATGACTATGTGCCGTTGCTCGGTGCTTCCGCGCCTGTGGTGCGGGTCCGTGACAAGGGATCGACCAAGCCGCCCTCGAAGCCGGATCCACGCGTACAGGTGCGCACTGGGCGGAAGGGGGGCCCCAGCTGAGCTGTCAAGCACGCAGCCGAATCTATAGCTTGTCGACATGGACTGGCTGCGGGTTACATGAATGGCGGAAAAGGTGAGAGTCGAACTCACCGGAGACGCGTTGGCGCCTCCCGCCGGATTTGAAGTCCGGGCACCCCACCGGGGATATCGCTCTTCCGTGGAAATGTTCGCCATTGCGCTGCCTACATTGGCGATCATGACGAAATCGTCAGTACGGCGATGGACGCTACTATAGGGGATGGATCCTCAATACAGCGGCAATCGAGCAGCACGCCGCTGCCCTCCATCCTGCCGATGATGGGCAGCGGCAGCCGCCGAAATGCCGATTGCAAATCCGTGATGGCGCGATTGCGCCCGCGACGCGCAACAAGCGAGTCGATGCGCACGCCGGTGCTGGGCAACCCTGCGACCGGAAGCGCACCGCTCCCGATCTGGCTCGCGCATTCGACAACGGTAACATTGTAGTTGGAATGCAAAACTTTGCGCAGTGCGGTCGCCACCTCATCCGCAATCGGGCGGATTTCTGTGCGCGGCCGGGCAAGTAGGCGCAACGTTGGAAGCCGCGCCGCGAGCCGCTCTGGATCGCGATACAGGAGCAGCACCTGCTCCAGCGCTGCGAGCGTGAGCTTGTCGACGCGCAGCGCGCGCTTAAGCGGATTCTTGCGCAGCTTGGCGACGAGCGTTGCCCGTCCCGCCACAATGCCGCACTGCGGCCCGCCCAAAAGCTTGTCTCCGCTGAAGCTCACGAGGTCGACGCCGGCAGAGATCATCTCGCGAGCCGTAGGCTCGTGCGGCAGGCCCCAGGTGCGTAGGTCGACGAGCGTGCCGCTGCCGAGATCGCTCACCAGCGGCAGGCCATGCTCGTGCGCGAGTTGAGCGAGTTTCGCCTCCGCCACTGCGGCGGTGAAGCCGCGGATCTCGTAATTGCTGGTGTGTACCTTCATAATGAGCGCCGTGCGCGGCCCGATCGCTTCCACGTAATCGGATAGATGCGTGCGATTGGTGGTTCCTACCTCCTGCAGGCGAGCTCCGGCGCGCGCCATGATGTCGGGTACCCGAAAGTGTCCGCCAATCTCGACCAATTCGCCGCGTGATACGATTACGCTGCGCCGCGCTGCGAGCGTATTGAGGATCAGTAGCACACCCGCTGCGTTGTTGTTGACCACTAAAGCCGCGTCGGCACCAGTAAGGTCGGCCACGAGGCTTTCGACGTGGGCGTCTCGCTCGCCACGCTCTCCAGCGTCGAGATCGAATTCGAGATTACAAGGTTCGCGCGCCGCTTGCGCGATGGCCGCGATCGCCTCGTCGGGCAACAGAGCACGACCAAGATTAGTATGGAGTACGGTGCCGGTCAGGTTGGCAACCGGTCGCAGCGACGGCGCGGCTCTTCGCACGAGCTCCGATGAGATTGCACGCGCGATCACTGTGGGCTCCGCTTCTGCCGCGCTTCGCGTGCGCAAATCCAAACGCAACTCTGCGAGATGTGCCCGGAGTACATCGCGTACCCGCACCCTGCCGTGTACGGCGATTAGCTCCTGAAGCGCGACGTGATTGAGCAAACGGTCCACGGACGGGATCCGTGTTACCGGCGGCTCGAGCGCGTGATCGAGGCTCATAGAAGCAAGGCAGTTTGGCAGGGCAATTGGGCCGAATTTAGGCGAATGCATTATGAAGGATGTGTCGATCGCGAAAGAACGGGGCGGCAGTCTGCCGCGATAACGCAGCGGCGACGCCGAGCTCCACTCAGATATCTTACAGCGCGAACCCATAATATCCAAAGACTCGCCCGCTAGTGTAGTGCTTTGTATTTAAAGGAACTATATGTGGCCTGGCGACTCCAAGGTGTATACGATGCACCTCGGATGCGGCAATGCGAAAGGCAAGTGCCATTGAACTGGACGAAGCGCAGCGAGAGAAGCTGATGAAGCTGGCGCAT
>Ga0105046_10015549_pt1 | contig 11696 bp, 10 predicted proteins | sample MAT03_FD_78385 | JGI IMG/M metagenome (GOLD analysis project Ga0105046, IMG submission 78385) | Freshwater microbial communities from Lake Fryxell liftoff mats and glacier meltwater in Antarctica - MAT-03 (megahit assembly) | ecosystem: Environmental > Aquatic > Freshwater > Ice > Liftoff...
CATTGAAAATGAATTCCTTTTTGGCTAATAGAACAGAAAAGGTAAACACTTAGCTGATTTTTCTGGTTGTGTATAGAACAAAAGACTTGATTAGAAATTTTTGTTTTAATCGAGCGTTTGCATCGCCCCCCCCGAAACGGTATAGTAGTGCCCGTGAGCAATGCCAGGGTTTAGGATGCCCCTGTAAGGCAAACAAATTCGTTCAAATCATTAAGCTGACGTAGCAAAAAATTTCTAAAATCACTATCTTTCTAGGATGACATAAAGATATGACACACGAACTCTTTGTCGCTAAAATTCCAGCCACCGTTTCAGTAGAGCAGTTACGTGCCCTTTTTGAACGTTATGGGAAGATTGTTGCCTTCAAACGCCCCCGCGATTATGAAACCGGTGAATTACGCTCCTTTGCCTTTATTACCATGTCGACCCCAGAAGAAGGGGCCACCGCAATCCAAAATTTAAATGGCTATCTCCTCGACGGACAGCCGATTGTTGTCAAAGAATCAGACAAACCCTTCCAGCATGGCACGGCAGGTGGTGTGGGCACTCCTCGTCAGGGAGGCTATGACCAGGGCGGTTATGGCGGCCAGAGTGGCTACAGCGGTCAGAGTCAGGGCGGCTACGGCCAGCGTGCCAATACTTATGGCAGCGGCAGCCAGAGTCAGGGCAGTTACAGTCGTGATCAGGGCAGCTATGGTCAGCAGCGCTCAGGTGGCACTGGCTACAGCGGCGGCCAGGGCAATTATGGCAGTCAAGGACAGGGTGGTCAGGGCGGGTACAGCCGGGATCGCGATCAGGGCAGTTATGGTCAGCAGCGCTCAGGTGGCACTGGCACTGGCTACAGCGGTGGACAGAGTGGTTATAGCGGTCAGAGTCAGGGTGGTTTCAGCCAGCAGCGCCCGGCGGGCAGTGGTTACAGCGGCGATCAGGCGGGTTATTCGCAGCAGCGGCCCGCAGCGGAGACGCTGCCCACCAGCCCGGATGATTTGCAATGGGACGAGCGCGAAAGCATCTTAGAAGAGCTGGAAAACGAAATCGGCACCGCCACCAGCGTCAAAATCATCATTATTGGCCGCCCGGCTGAGCCGCATATCCAGGGCAACACGGTTGTGCTGATGATGCAGCATATCACCCGCAGCCACCAGTTCCCCCAGGGTGTGCCCCAGCCCGATCCCTTCCCGATGAATCTGGCGGTTTACATGCATGCGCGGCATTGGGAACGTGTGTCCTCACGTCTCTCGAGTGATCCGCAGGATGTTCTCGTGGTCGAAGGACTCCTCGCCCTCGATATGGATGCTGTCAATGTGGCGGTGTTTGCCACAAGTGTTGCCACACGCTCGATGCAGACCAACGGTGGCTACGGTCGCAGCGAGTAATACAATTTCCATCAACTCGTATGAAACGGGAGACATTGATCTCCCGTTTTTGTTGTGTGGAACATGAGAATTTTTGACCTTTAAGTTGCGAATGTCTAAAAATAGATCATTGTGTTCTATTTATAATCTCAACTAATGGATAAACGATTTAAAGCTGTCACGAAATAAGAATGATGTTGTCGTAGGGCGCGGCATGCCAGGCCCTCCCATCACGCCAAATTTATTTGAGAGTGGAGCACAAATCATTATGACCCATTATGGGCCGTTTTGGTATTCATGGCGCTGCAAATCGTAATCATTCACCTATCCCTAAGAGTTTGCGGCAGTCTCGGTAATTTGACCCACAGTGGCCTATTAGAAAACTCTATGGACTACTAAATAATCCGTAACGTATGGATAGGTGAATGATTACCACCAAACGTAGTCGAGAGCACATCAGAAGAACACCTTATAAAATAAGACGTTTAACTAAATCTGACACGATTTCGAGAGAGTTGGAGCGTCATGGATATACACACGGTGAGCGATCTTGTGCGGGCGTTGGTTGCCATCGATTCAATTAATCCTGATCTTGTCCCTGGAGCGGCAGGCGAACAGGCCATCGCGCAATTTGTCGCGGAGTGGCTGACCAATGCTGGATTAGAGGTCACGCTGCAAGAAGCTGCCCCTGGTCGGCCCAATATCGTCGCCATCGCACGCGGTACAGGTGGCGGGCGCTCGCTTATGCTCAATGCGCATTTGGATACCGTTGGTGTGGCCGGAATGCAAAATCCGTTTCAGGCCCACATCGAGGACGGCAAGCTGTATGGACGCGGCGCTTATGATATGAAGGGCAGTCTGGCGGCGTGTATGCTCACGATGGCCGCGATCAAGCCGATGAACCTGGCAGGCGACGTGATCTTTACGGGCGTTGTGGATGAAGAATATGCCAGCATCGGCACACAGGCAATTGTGAGGGATTGGCATGCCGATGCCGCTATCGTCACCGAGCCAACGGAAATGCAGTTATGCGTCGCGCACAAGGGTTTTGTCTGGTTAGAAATTGAGACAATGGGCAAAGCCGCGCACGGATCACGGCCTGATCTGGGCGTGGATGCGATTGTCAAAATGGGCAAGATTCTGGTGGGCCTGGAAGCGCTTGCGGCCAGATTGCAAGCAGGTTCGGCGCATCCCCTGCTCAGTACAGGGTCGCTCCATGCCTCCTTGATCAGCGGCGGACAGGAGCTTTCCAGTTATCCTGAACGCTGTGTGCTCCACGTCGAACGGCGCACCATCCCCGGCGAAACGCCTTCCCTCGTCGAAACACAAATCCGCGAGCTTGTCGATTCTGTCGTCGCTGTTGATTCCTCCTTTCAAGCGCGTGTTCAAACATCGCTCGTCCGTGATTCATTTGAAGTCGCTGTCGATGCCCCGATTGTGACGACCCTCCAGGCACACGCCACTGCTGTCTTGAATCGGGCCCCTGATGTCGTTGGCATGACGTTCTGGATGGATTCGGCGCTGCTCTCGGAAGCCGGAATCCCAACTGTGGTGTTTGGGCCGGGGGGCGCAGGGGCTCATGCAGTGGTGGAATGGGTCGATCTGGCCCAGGTGGCCCAATGTGTCGATATTTACACAGCAACAGTCCGCGCCTTTTGTCGGGAGCGATCATAATGCATGCAGGATGGCTTGTGTGGTAATATTCCGTGCAATCTTTATCGGAATATCACAGCGATTAAGGACGCCTCATGCAGACACGGCAGATTGGTTCATTGAACGTTTCTATTGTTGGGCTGGGCTGCAACAACTTCGGGCGGCGGTTGGATGCCGAGGCAACAGCCAGAGTTGTGAATGCTGCATTAGATGCAGGCATCAACTTCTTCGATACGGCTGATATTTATGGGACAGGCCAGAGCGAGGATTATCTGGGACGGGCATTAGGCTCACGCCGCAGCAATGTTATCATTGCGACCAAGTTTGGCGTCGAGATGGATGGCGAGGGAGGCGGCGCACACCCTGATTATATTCGCACAGCAGTCGAGGCCAGTCTGCGCCGCTTGAAAACGGATTATATCGATCTGTATCAGCTTCATACGCCAGATGCCACTGTTCCGATTGCGGACACGCTCGGCGCTTTGAATGAATTGGTTCAGTCGGGTAAGGTCCGCGAAATTGGCTGCTCTAACTTTACAGCGGAGATGCTACGCGACGCCGAAGCTGGTACCCCTGCGAATAGAGCGCGTTTTGTGAGCGTGCAAAACTATTACAGCATGCTGCATCGTGAGCCGGAAGCGGATGTGCTGCCCGAATGTGAGCGCCTGAATCTTGCATTTTTGCCTTATTTCCCGCTGGAGCGCGGCTTACTCACAGGAAAATATCGGCGCGGGCAGCCCAAACCGGAGAACACCCGCTTGAGCAATACGGATCTTGTCACGGACGAAGTTCTGACAATCGTTGAACGGCTGGTGGAGTTTGCTGAGGGACACGGACATACCATTCTCGATCTGGCCGTCTCTTGGCTGCTGGCGCGGCCCGTGACCGCATCGGTGATTGCAGGAGCGACCAACCCGCAGCAGATCCAGGCCAATGCGAACGCGGCCAGTTGGCAACTCACCGCCGCTGAACTGGCTGAGGTTGACGCCTTGTTACAAAAGTAACTGGTACGGGCGTCAAATACGGTTTGGGCGGCTATAAAATGAGATTGTAGGGGCGACCCGCTGGGTCATACGCATTGGGTTAAGGATTAATGGTTGTTTTTGGGCGATGTTTCAGCCTCAAACACCTGATCCGTAGGGGCGCAGCATGCTGCGCCCGTGCTTGAACGACCACGAGGCGGGTGCAATATATTGCGCCCCTACACCTCAAAAACAGTTTATCGAGAACAATTGAGGCCTAACCCAATGCGTATGACCCAGCGGGTCGCCCCTACACATCAATATACCAATGGGCAGTAAATTTACATCGCAGTCCAATGAGTTCCTATTTTTGTGCTCTCCTCCCCCATTTCCCGCCCCATTCTCCAGCATCGTAAAACTTTATCTGCCACAACGCCGTGTGTGGGTATAGAATAAACCCCTGTTGCAATCACGGATAAGGAAATCTACGCATGAGCGAGACTCCGGCTGAAGCCGCACCGCTGTTAGAGGTGAATGATGTGTCGTATCGTTATGGCTCGTTTAATGCTCTGAGCCATGTCTCTCTTAAAGCTGAACCGGGCCAACTCATTGCACTCGTAGGGAGAAATGGCGCGGGCAAATCAACGCTGCTGCGCTGTATTGCGGGCTGGACCCAACCTACCGATGGCGAAATCAAAATTAAGGGCATCTCTGTTTCTAAGACAGAACGCCAGATTCGTGAGCATGTGGTGCTGCTGCCTGATACCCCTCCCTTCTACAGCGAACTTTCTGCCTGGGAGCATTTGCAGTTCACAGCACAGGTTCACAGCTATATGGATTGGGAAGATGAAGCCGAAGAGCTTTTAGAGCGTTACGGTCTGCTTGCGAATAAAAATGCCTTCCCGTTCACTTTCTCACGCGGGATGCGTTATAAGCTGGCCCTTTGCATCGCCCTGCTGGTCGAACCCGCCCTGCTGCTGATGGACGAGCCGCTTGGCCCTCTCGATCCTGTTTCAGCGGATGATTTGTGGCATCAATTGGCACGGCATAAAGCGGATGGCATGACAATCCTGTTGAGCAGCCATCAGCTCCCCCCCGAAGCCACACCGGATCTCTATGTCATTATGGAAGGTGGCGAAGTCATCGCGCAGGGCACACCCGACGGACTCCGTGAATCACTGAAGATCACGGGCGAAATGTCGTTGGATAATTTGCTGCGGGGGGCGCTCAAAGAACGGCGCGAAACCACACATGCATGATGTTCGCACCATTGTATGGCTGCGCTGGAAGCTGTTCCGCGATGATCTTGTCTACGGATTACGCCTCCTCGGATACGAGTCGGGCGAACGCATCTATGCGCTCTATCTGGCCGCTTTGCTCGTCTTCTGGGCCTTTGCAATTGGCTCCTACCTGCTGGATCAGGCCATTAACGTTGGGCGCTTAATTTCCTTCTCGACGGTGGCCACAGGTCTGGAAATCATCCCGATCATCGTGCTTGCAGGACAGGTGTGGGTGTGGGTGAACAGTCTGCGGAGTACGCCGCTCAAACTCAGCTTCTCCGATATGGCCTATGTCGCCACCTCGCCCGTGAATCCGATGGCGATTGCTCTACCGGATTTCTTGCGTCAGACGTTCTTTCGTGCGCTGCTGCTGCTGCCTTTCGCCTTAATCTTCATGACGGTTCTGGGCGCAAAAGCCATTGGCAGTAACAATCCGATTGTTGAGATCATCTTCTTTAGTCTCCGCAGCCTTATAACAGGTCTTATCATCGTCGTGCTCACAGGGGCGGTTGGCTGGCTGCTGGGGATGCAGCGCGTCATTTACCCGGCGGTGCGGCGCGTGCCGGGCCTATGGCTTATGCCGATTGTGCTCATTCCGCTGGCTCTCATTTGGCCGGATGGCATGTTGTATGCCGGACGTCTGCTGGTGGTGAGTGCTTTTGAGCCCGTTTCGCTTGTCGCATGGTTCTATCTCATTGGCGTAACGGTGGTGACGGTTGTCGGCATGCTGTTCTTCAGCCAATTCATCAACATGACGCAGGCCATTGATGAGAGTCAATTGTTTGCACGCATTCAAGCCCTCGGCATCATGGCATGGCGGCAGCCCGATCTGCAAATGCGTCTGCGCATGCAAAGTGCTGTCGGGGGTCGTCAGCCCTGGCTGCGTCTGCCCAAAAATCTCACAGGCGGGCAGGCGATTGCGGCCCGCGCGGCCCTCAGCTATATCCGTCATCCTGTGATGCTGATCACAGCCGGATTATGGGGCTCGGCCATGACCTATGCTGCGCTGCTCATTGTCCAGGCAGCGGTACCTGTTCAACTGGTTGCAGCGTGGATTCTGGTGGCGGGTTTGGTTCCCCCTGTCGGATTGCTGTATGTGTATCGCTCCGATGTGGAAGAAACGTTCTTGCGCCAGTTTTTGCCGCTCGATGGCTTTCTTTTGCTGCTGGCGGATGCCTTACTGCCCATTATTGCAGTCTGTATCGGCGGCATCGTGGTGTGGGTGGCAAATGCGCCTGATGCGGATGCAATGCTTGCTGGGGTGATGTTTATCCCGGTGATCGTCCTCATACAGGCCCTGGCAGGTGCATATGGTGTGGCACGCGGCGAAAAGGCCCTGCAAACCCGTCTCATCGCCATCATGTTGAGCTATGGCGCGATGGCGCTGGCCTACTCCGCCTTTGCTGGGACAGGAGTCATTGCGGCATCGGCGCTTGTACTGATGCTTCTCATCGGGCTTGTGACACAGGAGGGATAAGCACGTTTCGCACATAAAAGACAATGTGCGGTGACATGCGTTCCCTCATCGTTAAAATGCTCTTTCGGGCGAGGCATAAGATATGCCTCGCTGATTGCATTTATGGGGCCGTGATGACTGCTAAAGCAGGTTTTTCCGCCCCATTCACATCCCACATGCCAAAATAATGTTCGCCATTGTGGGGACTCTGGCAGGGCGATGGATAACAGCTTCGATCTATAGAACAATCATAGGCCGTCCACACCAACCACCCCGCCAGAACTGATTGGGTGCTTGTATTAACAATCTCGGTGAGGAGAGTGGCCTGCTCATCCCCTCTCACATGCAGCGTACTATAGCCAACTTCTTCCAGCAGAATGGGTTTATCGGTGACGGCGCGAATCGGCGCGATACGTCCCGCCAATTCATCAGCCGCTGTCCAATGATGAAAGCTGACGAAATCCACATAGGGCGCAGTTGATTGAGCATCATAGAGCCAGCCTGCCGTAATGAGATGGCGCGAATCGAGCGCTCGGACCTGCTTCACGGCGCGTTCCAACCAAATGAGCACAGCAGTCTTATCGAATTTCGCCGGGTTCGCGTAATGGGTCCCATAATCAATATCGCCTTCGTTGCGCACATCCCACGCCAGAACCGCCGCCTCATCTCGATAGCGGCCAATGATAAAGTCGCGCTCCCGCTGATGATACTCGGCGTCTGAGTAGAGCGGATAGACATCCAAATCAGGCATATCATGCACCGTGACGATCAAGCGCAGGTTGTACTCAGCGGCTAGACGCATCACCATATCGAGGCGATGAAAGCCTGTTGAATTGGGGACATTCACACTGCCCAGACAGAAAAATAATGCCTGATGCCACAGGAAGATACGCAGAGTATGATAATAATTGAAACCGCGCACAAAATACGGCGTGTCCCCCCAATGCAAAACCCTGCCCCTCAACGCGCACAAAGTCCACAAGCGATGAAGGAGTATAAGAGCCCGTCACGGCGACAGCGGCATCGATTTCTGTCGGGCTGCATGTCGGCAGAGGTGGCGGTGTCGATTTGATATTGATCGTATAGGAAAGAAGGAGTACAGCGAGAAGCAGCCATCTGTGGATACGCAAGTGGTTTTCCTCATCAATATAGACGCGCTTCAGTTTAATGTTATCCTGAACCACAATAACACATTATGGTCATGTGGTAGAGAGACAGGCACAAAAAACGTTTATTTATGACTCGTCGCTGTAAGCGGTGTAAGCATAAAAAGGTAACGCACAATGAATAATCAGGAACAGACATCTTTTGTAACGAGAAGCCAGCTTGTGGCCGATTTGCAGCGGATCGGTCTGCGGCATGGCGACACCGTTATGATCCATGCCTCGGTGAAGTCGATTGGCTGGATTGTGGGCGGGCCGCGAATAGTGCTTGAGGCCCTGTTCGATGTTCTCTCGGCGCAGGGAACCGTCATGATGCTCGCCAGTTGGGAAGGCAATCCGTACGATTTAAGCGACTGGACAGAAGAACAGCACGCTGCGATGCTTGAAGACTGGCCGCCGTTCGACCCGGAGGTGACGCCTGCCGATCATCGCGAATTGGGCATCCTGGCCGAATATTTGCGCACATGGCCCGGCGCAAAGCGCAGCACTCACCCGCTCGCCTCATTCGTTGCAGTGGGTCAGCGCGCACAGTGGCTGACGGAACATCATGAAGCCTATTATGGTATGGGGCCTAATTCACCCCTGGGACGCCTGTGTGGTGATGGTGGCCGCATACTCATGTTGGGTGCAGCATTTACCAATATGACACTGCTGCATCATGCCGAACAGCTCGTCGATCTACCGCACAAACAGATTGATCGCTATAAAATGCCCTTTTTGCAGGATGGGCAAAAAGTCTGGGTTGAGGTTGAAGAATTTGATACCACTAACGGCATCGCAGATTTTGGCGTTGAAGATTATTTTCTTGAGATTGGTCAATCGTATATTGCGGCGGGACGGGGCCATTCTGGCCTGGTTGGCAATGCGCAGTCGTCCTTAGTTGATGCGGGCGACGTTAAAACATATGCCATCGATTGGATGATGCAAAACCACCGTCCAGCAACGCCGTGATGCGTGTTCTTGTTTTTTGTCGTGTCGCAGCTTGTATAATGCATCTTTTTAGGATGCAGGCTGTCGTAATTATCTCACCTACAAATTCATATAAGGCACAAAAATGGCGGCTTACTCTACAACCCCATCATGGGTGTGGCGCGGTCTAAGCGTGGTGCTCGTCCTGTTGATATTAGGGCTTATCACGCCCCGACTCGATATGGTCAGCCAATTATTGAATCCTTCCCCTTCCATGATTGATAAGGCTTACGGCGATGCGGAGATATTAATCCAGGTTGATCGGCCTATCGTGTGGTTTATTGGGAACTGCACCTCCATCACATGGCAGTTTGAAGGACTCAAGGCCGTTTATAAGAATGACGCGATTGTAACTGACACAGGTCAACAAGAATTTTGTTACCCCACAACATTCCTGATCACCCTGGAGGATGGCAGCGAACGCAGTTACACGCTAGCTATCACTTATGAGGGCTACGAATTTCTGCGCATGTTGACACTCATCTTGATCGTGTGTCTGATCATCGCCTTGCAGTTCGAGCGGATCAATACCCCTGCAAGAACATGGTTCACGCCGCTTTTTGAAAAGGTGGGAAAAATATGGTCTGAACGCCATCGGGACGTGATACTGCTACTCCTGGCTATTCTGGTAGGGTATTTAGGAATGAGTTTGGAATAAATTCAGCATTGAGAAATATAAATGAGCCTGTGCTGCGATGATAACCCCATCTCTTCTGCCCAACTTATTTCAGCCTTGTTCCTTAATGTCATACGTCGCTGTAGGAGGTCTTAGCATCATTTTTGGAGACGCTTCCAGTTATGTCGTGTTAGCAGGCAACATCTTATATGGAGGGCTACAGAATTTTTACGATATACAGCGCACTTATGGCTATCCATTTATGCTTGCTGTGGTGGAGATTCTAGAAAAATTTCTGGGTATTAGTGCGCTTAGCAGTGTTATATTTGTCCAGTATGGGATGCTGGTTCTCACAGCCTGGTTTTCGACCCGTTTGCTGATTCGCCTCTTGAGACACGAGTGTCCGCGCTGGTTAAAGTGGCTCACGTTTCTACTCATTCTCTGGAATCCTCTTTTGCTTGGCAGCATATGGGATCTGCTGCCCGATCTCCCGGGGATGTTTCTCGTTATGCTAGGCATTATGGCCCTGCTTTCCAGAAGCCAATGGCGATTTTTCTGGGTCAGTGCTGTATGTGCCGCCCTGATCGTGACAAAGCCCCTCTATTATTACTGGATCATCGCTGCTGGTATTTTACTCGTCGTGTATTATATCCTGTTTCATCGCCCTTCTGGTGAGGCAACAGTCAGCCGATTAGATGATTTGAGAGAAGCTGTTCAAAAAATACGTCTCAGGACAGCCCTTTTTGTAATGGGTCAAATCGCGCTACCCTTAATCCTAATTCTAGGTATGCAGTTTTACCATGTGTGGAAGAATGAGCAGATTATCAGCCTCTACAGCCGCGTTCTCAACAAAGAATTCATTGAGACACAGCTTGAGCTGTCAGTGGCATGGTACAAGCGCGAAACATACCAGCTCGCTGATGACGGTGTAATTGGGTATATCGATCTTAAACGCGAAGAAGATTTCAGACGCTTTATGGAGTCATTTAGCGAAAATCGTGTTGAGGGAGTTGTTCAATATTTGCTGTCGGATATTCCAAGCACCATGCACAGTATGCTTGTTCGTCTCGTTGGGATTTTCCAATCCTATGAGTGGTCAACCTATCGACAGGCCACATTTGTTGCGCCCACATATCCATTCTGGTGGGGCCTATTCTTATTCACGCTCTTTATTTATACCCTCTTCTATTGGTGTCGTCATCGCTTTGGACTCAGCGTGCATGTCGGCTTTGTCGGTTTAAATCGATCTATATGGATGATGTTCTTCATCCTGATTTACTCTTTTATTCCAATCTACGTCATTACGAATGCTGAACCTCGGTATCTGTTTCCTGTGCTACCGCTGCTTACCCTGTTGGGTATCGCAGCCATCTATCAAGAGCGCCCCAAATGGGCTCTTGCGGGCGTGGCCGTTTTATGCACCGTAATTTATTTTTATGTCTTGCAGGTGTTGGTCGCCTCACAGGTGTAAAGGCAGTGCGCGATGAGGTCTTTCACTCATAGGACATGAAAATCTTGCAGTGCCGTAATCAAAGGTTGTCATGCATGCTCTATAATAGAGAGAAAGCACCATCAACCTCGGCTGAGGTAAATGCAATCCTTCCAAACCCAACGGATGAATGAGGCCGTAATCATGACTGAAAAAATTAACAAAACAGATGCCGAATGGCGGGCCGCGCTAACGCCTGAGCAGTACGCTATTCTGAGGCAGCATGGCACAGAACGCCCCTTCACGGGTGAGTATGTGAATGTGAAGACGCCCGGCATCTATCTGTGTGCCGCGTGTGGGCAACCGCTGTTTGAATCAGGAACCAAATTTGAGTCGGGCACAGGGTGGCCAAGTTTCTGGGATGTGGTCGAAAAAGGGAACGTGGAACTGCATGAGGACATTTCACACGGGATGCGCCGCATCGAGGCTCTGTGCAGTCGTTGCGGATCGCACCTGGGGCATGTGTTTGATGATGGACCGCGAGACAAGACCGGCCTGCGTTACTGCATTAACTCTGTCTCCCTCAAGCTGAAGCCAGACGGACAGTAGTTCTTATACCCTGTCCGTCTTACCAAACCGTGTGAGGCGGGCAGGGTTGTGCGTATCGTGATCGATTGTGTAGGCAATACACAGGAATCAAAAAACGAGAGGGGCAAAGGGCTGCACAGCTCTCAATTTGATTAGGTTGGCAACCGCGTACTCTTCCACCCCGTGTCCAGGGCAGTACCATCCGCGCTTGTAGGCTTAACGACC
>Ga0105046_10015550_pt1 | contig 11695 bp, 10 predicted proteins | sample MAT03_FD_78385 | JGI IMG/M metagenome (GOLD analysis project Ga0105046, IMG submission 78385) | Freshwater microbial communities from Lake Fryxell liftoff mats and glacier meltwater in Antarctica - MAT-03 (megahit assembly) | ecosystem: Environmental > Aquatic > Freshwater > Ice > Liftoff...
GACGCCGGGCGAAGCACTTGCCAAGGCACTGGCTGAAGCACCGGTAACGGCACTGACAAACGCATTGACAGACGCATTGACAGACGCGCTGAAAAAAGGCGTTTAAACTGCACAGAATTCTGTCACTTACCATAAAGGCAACTCATGAGCATCTCTGCCAGCGACGTCGTGCCGCTCACCCAGGCGCGCGCCAAGCTCTCCGAGCTTGCCGACCAGGTGAAGGCAGGTGCCGAGAAAATCATCACCAAAAACGGCGAGAGCTACGTGGCACTGATCGACGCCGGGCGCCTGGACTACTACCACCGCCTAGAGCGTGAGCACATTCACTTGCTGCTGATCGACGACGCACGCCATGGGCTGGCAGACATCGCGGCAGGGCGCACCCAGGATGCCGATACGGCCATCTCAGAGCTTCAGACGCAGCGCGCCAGCGCCGGGCCGACTGGCGCTGCGGGTAAAGTGCGTGCCGCCGGGGCCGCGCGCAAACGTGGCTGAAGCGCGCGTCCGCGTCGAGCTCAGCGCCAGCTTCCTGGGCAGGCTGGCGGCGATCGAGGCTTTCCTGCTGGAAGCCGACGCTGCATCCACCTACGACAGGCTGCTGGATGAATTGCGAAGCATCGTCATTCCCAACCTGCGCCGATTCCCGCGCATCGGCAGGCGCTACCTCGATCGGCCACCACAATCGGCCGAGGCGCTGGCTCAACTGGCCGCGTTACCGACAGGCGCGGCCGACCACCTGCGCGAGTACCTGCACGGCGACTACCTGATCCTCTACACAGCGGCGACCTCTGGCAACCCGGTGCACCTGCTGTCGATCCGACACCACCGCGAGCTGTCCTTCCAGTTCGCCAGTCTGTGGGCTGGTTCGTCCGAAAACCCGGACCGCTGAGTTGAGCGAGCGGCGGCCTGTCTGTGGCACGATGCGCGCGCTGAAGCGGCCCACGGGCAATGAACTGAGCGGTCAAGCCCGCAGCCTTCCACCCACCCCTTCATCACCCACCGCCACATCATGACCGAAGCCGCCGTTCACCTGATCGACCACCCGCTGGTACAGCACAAGCTGACGCTGATGCGCCAGAAAGACCTCAGCACCAGCAGCTTCAGGCGCTTGCTGTACGAGATCAGCATGCTGATGGCCTACGAGGTGACGCGCGACATGCCCATGCAACTGATCGACATCGAGACGCCGCTGGAGCACATGCGCTCACCGGTGATCGAGGGGCGCAAGACCGTGTTCGTGGTCATCATGCGTGCCGGCAGCGGCTTTCTGGAAGGCATGCTGGAGGTGGTGCCCGGCGCCCGCGTGGGCCATGTGGGCCTGTACCGCGACCCCAAGACGCTGGTGGCGGTGGAGTACTACTTCAAGATGCCCGGCGACATGCCCGAGCGCGACGCCATCGTGCTCGACCCGATGCTGGCCACCGGCAATTCAGCGGTGGCAGCGGTGGAGCGGCTGAAAGAGACGCACCCGCGCTCGATCCGCTTCGTCAGCTTGCTGGCCGCGCCCGAAGGGCTGCGCAACTTCCACCAGTCGCATCCGGATGTCCCGGTCTACACCGCAGCCATCGACCGTGCACTCAATGAACACGGCTACATCGTGCCGGGGCTGGGGGATGCGGGGGACCGGATTTACGGCACCAAATGACGGTGGGTGCTGCGGCTGATGGGCGGCTGATGGTCGGCAAAAAAGGGCCACCTCTGGCCGGTCTGGGTGGCGTCCCAAGCGGTTGCCAGGCATGCGCCTGAGCTTCGCGCGTTACGAGGCCGGCAGCCCGCTTGCGCCGGGCAGGGGCTCAAGGCGCGGACAGAAATACCCCGAGCTCAGCCATGAACTGGGTCGGCTGCTCGAAGTAAGGCATGGCCCCGGCCTGAAAAGCCGTGAAGCGCCAGTTGTCGCGTTGGTCCACCAACCGCCTGAAACGGTAATCGGTGAAGTCACCCCGCACGCCGTGGCTGACCCACACAGGCTGTTGCAGCGCTTCATAAAGCGTGTGGATGTCGGCGCTGAACAGGCTGGCGGACAGAAAGTACAGCGGCGCAAACCGGGCACCGGGTTGGCGCGCGGTGGCCACCGCGTAGCGCCACAGGCCATCGTCCACGTTGTCGCTGCCAAAAGTGCGGCGCAAAAAGTAGTGGATGACACCAGGCCGGGTCAGGGTGTTGAACAACCCCTGGCTCCAGCGGGGGTTGCTGAGCAGCCGGTGCAACCAGGGCACGGCGCGGGTGCTGCCGGCAGCGGCGCGGCGCGGTGTGCGGCCGTCCAGGCCGGTGGGGCTGATCAACGCCAGGCGGCCCCAATGGTCGGGACGCTCAACGGCGGCGCGGGCCAGGAACTCGGTGGACAACGACAGGGCCACGGCATCCAGCGGCTGGTTGGCGGCCAGCGCGCCCCGTTGGCGCAGCTCTGCGTTCAGCGCATGCAAGGCATCCGTCATCAAGCGCGGCGTGTAGGGGCGGTCGCTGCGCTCGCTGAAGCCATAGCCCGGCAGGTCGATGGCAAAGATCGTGCGCGTGCTGCGCATACCCTCGAAGATCGGCGCCATCTCTGCGGCGCTGGCTGCCGCATTGATGCTGTGCACCAGCAGCAAGGGCGGGCCCTGGCCGCCGACATAACAATTGATGTGGCCACCACCCACAAACTCAAAGCGTCGGGCATCGGGCAGTGCCGGGGGCAACGGATGCATCGTTGTCGTTTCCTCGGTACCGCTGGTTGTTATGGTTGGTTGATTGCCGGCGCGCCTTCAAGCGGCTGTGCTTGGGTCGCCTCGTCGCTTCAGCGCTGCAAGATCTTCGGCACCGGGCTGGGCCGCAGCCTGAAAGCGTCGCCCATGCCCGAGCCCAGCAGGGGCCGCAGGTACATCCTGAAAGCGTCGGTGACGTCGGTGCCCTCGGCGCTGATGAAGTGGTCTTCCATCGTGCGCGTCTTGCCTGCCACCGCCTCCAGCGGCAGCAGCTCGAAGTCGACCGAATAAAAGCCGGTGCGCTTGATCGCCACCGAGCCATTGCTGTGGCCCCACATCGCAAACTGCACCGCTTTTTCGCCCACCTCGCGGGCTTCGCGCTGGTCGACGTCGCTGACGCAACCCACGAAGCTGCGCTGCAGGTAGCCGAAGGTGTCGCCGCGCACACGTTTGATGCCCAGACGGCGCTTGATCTCTTCGCACAGCAGATCGGCCAGCGCGCCGCTGCCGCTGAGCTGCACGTTGCCGTGGGCATCACGCTCCAGGTCTTTGGCCAGCCGCGCCAGGATGGGCTGACCGCTGGCATCGTGGATGCCTTCGCTGACGGCGATCACGCAGCGGCCATGGCGGTCAAACATGGCCTTGACATCGGCCACAAAGCGCTCGATCTCGAACACCCGCTCAGGCAGGTAGATCAGATGCGGCCCGTCATCGGGGAACTTCTTGCCCAAAGCGCTGGCAGCGGTCAAGAAGCCTGCGTGCCGGCCCATCACCACGCCCACATAAACACCCGGCAGCGCCGCGTTGTCCAGATTGGCGCCGGCAAAAGCCTGGGCCACAAAACGCGCCGCACTCGGGAAGCCGGGCGTGTGGTCGTTGTGCACCAGGTCGTTGTCGATGGTCTTGGGGATGTGGATGCAGCGCAGCGGGTAATTGGCCTTGATGGCTTCTTCGGCCACGATGCGCACGGTGTCGGACGAATCGTTGCCGCCGATGTTGAAAAAGTGCTCGATGGCATGCGCCTTCAGCACCTTGAACATCTCCTGGCAATAGGCCAGATCGGGTTTGTCGCGTGTGCTGCCCAGCGCAGCGGCAGGCGTGTTGGCGACCAGTTCCAGGTTGTGGCTGGTCTCCTGGGTCAGATCGACAAAATCTTCGTCGATGATGCCGCGCACACCATGACGTGCGCCATAAACACGCGTCACGCCGGGGTGGCGTCTGGCTTCGAGCACCACGCCGGCCAGGCTCTGGTTGATCACGGCGGTGGGCCCACCACCCTGGGCCACGAGGATCTTTCCTGAAGACATGCAGTGCTCCGAAATGTGGCGCGACGAGACAGCGCTGCACAACTCAGCGGCGCGGCTGCGTCAGCCTGATCAAGAGCCCGGATCAGACCACGGGCTTGTCCCTGCATCGTAGCGGTCAATCACCGGCATTTTGATGCTTGATGCGTGGGGCAGCCACAATCTCGATCCCACAAGAAGAACCAGGCGCCAGCCGGCACGTTCATGCACCGCACCATCTTCAGCACGCCGTTGGTGAATACTGCCCTGCGCGCCATGTCTGTGGCTTGCCTGAAGCTGCTGGGTTGGCAGGTGCTGGGCGAACTGCCGCTCAGCGCCCGCAAGAGCGTGTTCATCGCCGCGCCGCACACCAGCAACTGGGACCTGCCCTATACGCTGATGGTGGCTTTTGTGCTGCGGCTGAACATCTACTGGATGGGCAAGGCCAGCATCTTCAGCGGCCCGTTCGGGCCTGTGATGCGCTGGCTGGGCGGCATTGCCGTGGACCGCAGCAAGAGCAACAACCTGGTCGCAGCTTCAGCCGCCGCCTTGCAAGCGGCCGATGGGCCGGTGCAACTGATCGTGCCGCCAGAAGGCACACGCAGCAAGACGCGGGTCTGGAAGAGTGGCTTCTATTTCATCGCCCTGCAGGCCCAGGTGCCGATCGTGATGGCCTATCTGGACTACGAGCGCAAGATCGGTGGCCTGGGCCCGCTGTTTGTGCCCACCGGCGATCTGGACGCCGACATGGCCACGATCAAGGCCTTCTATGCGCCGATCAAGGGCAAGCGCAGCGAGCGGTTCGAAACACGTTGACGCTGCAGCAACACGGCCTGGCACTGGTTGCCGACTCAAAAATCGATCACCTCCACCCGCATGCCGCGAGCTGCCAGGAAACTGCGCGCCTTGTCGGCGCTGCCGCGTTCAACAAAGGGCCAGCCCACGACACGCCAGTCAGGCCCTACAGGCACCACCTCGACCTGCACGGCGGGGTGGTCCTGCTGAGACAGCAAGGTGCGCATCGCGGCGGCCAGTTGTTCGGTTTCTGCAGGCGTGCGCAGCAGCCGGGTGGTCAGTGCAAACTTGGGCACGGCAGCGGGTAATACTCCAGGTACTTTTGCTGTTGCCACGACGGGCGGCGCTGAATCCATTGCAGATGGGCTGCCCGGGTTGCTTGGGTTGCTTGGGTTGGCGCCGCCGGCTGCAGCGGCAGCGCCACTTGCAGCAAGCTTGGGATCAAGCATGCCAGGGCTGGAAGCAGCGGCGGCCCCCGAAGCAGGCGGCTCTTGAGTCGCCGCTGCCATCGCTATTTGCGTCCGTCGTGCCTGAGTTTGATCGGCCAGACGTCTGGCGCGCGACGCAGCAACCGCAGGTTGATCAAAAAATGGGCCCAACGAAGGCAAATTGATCTGCCCCAGTCGTGGGTCAACATCGATGGGAGCCGTAGACGCTGCGGAAGCCGTAGACGCTGCGGAAGCCGCAGCAGCCGCGGAAGCCGCATTTGCAGTTGTTGCAGCGGGCGTCGCCAAGGTCGGCGCCAAGGCCAAGCCGGAACCAGCTGAAGCGGCTGCTCCATTCACCTCGGCAACAGCAGAGCTTGGGTCGGACGATTCGGCTTGGCTGACCTGAACGCCCGAAGCCGCGACGCTGGCAGGCTCGGCCCAAGCCTGCGGCAGTGCATGCTGCGCTAAGCCTGCAGCCAGTTCAGTGGGTGCGGTATCAGCGCTGGCCTGTGTCGGCTGTGTCGGCTGTGTCGGCGCAACGGTCTCGTGGGGCGTCGCCAGGTGCACGTCGGGCAAGGCGCCACGCTGCAAAGTGAGCGCAAAGCCCAACACCGCCACGCTGGCCAGCCCAGTGCCCAGCAGCCGCGGCCCACTCCACCAGCGCGGGCCCAGCACGGCTGGCGCAGCGCCCGGGCCCAACAGCAGACGCAAGCGCACGCTGCCCGATTCGATGGTGGCGGTGCGCAGCACCAACTGCAGGGGCAAGCCCGCAGCCGGATGCTGGTCACTGCCTTTGAACGCAGCCAACAAGCCGGGGTCTTCGGGCACCACGCGGGTTGGCCCATTCAGCCGGGCCAGCGTCTGGCGCCCGTGGCGGCTGGCCCAGCGCGCCACCTGCTTGACCGACGCATGTTCAAAAAAGGCTTCGCTGAAGATTGCCCGCAGCGCTTTGGCAGGCCACGCTCCGGCTCTGGCCAGCGCCGCAGGCGCATCAGCCTGCACAGGTGCAGCGCCGGGCTCAGTGGCTGGGGGCGATACGCCTTGGCCTGCCAACTGGCGGGCACGGGCTACGGCGCGGTCTCGCAATTTCGGTCGCGGCGGTTGTGGGGCTTGCGGCGGGTCAGGCGTCAGGGCATCACCCGCCACTGCAGCTTGCACCACATCGGTCAAGGTCACCATGCCAGGCGGCGTCAAGCCGCTGGGATCGACCCGCGTCGCGGGTATCGCGCTGCCAGCGGCGTCAGAAGCGCCGGCCCCTGCAGCGCCATCGCCCGCCACAACAAGCGGCACAAACGGCAACACCACATAACCGATCGAATGCACATGCTCAACGCCAATGCGGCGCGCCAACGGGTGCCGGTTGTGCCAAGCCACCACGTCGTCGGCCACTGTTTCGAGGCGCAGATCTCGCATGATGTGCAGATTCTGAGAGGCCCAGGCGCCCAACAAGGGCAGAAAAGCCGGGCAAAAGCGCGCCTGCAGATGTGGCACAGCCAGTGCCCGTCAATGGCTCCTTCGGGAGTGATTCGAGCTCGATGCAGCGCGCTTGCTCAACTCTGTAGCGCTTTCACCCGACTGGTGAAGAGGGACGTAAGCTTGCGGGGCAGCCTGAAGGGTTCCGTCGAGCAGGGGCACGGTCAAACTACTGCGGCGAGCGAGTCAAGCGGCGCATATCTGGGGGAGCATCAAGCGTTGAAGACGTTTCTCATCATCGTGTTCATCATCCTGCCTGCATGCGGCATCTTTCACCTGCTTCGTATGTACTCGTTTGCGCGCGGCGCCGTGCGCGCAGACGCAACCGTGATCGGACACGAAGAGACGACCCAGGAGGTTCAAATCCGCCGGGGAGGCTTGTCACGCTCTCGTCTGTTCCGCTACCCGAAGGTTCGCTTCAGCAGCGCCGACGGACAGACCCATACGGTGACGCTGAGAGATGAACGTCCAAGAGCCGATCGTGGAGACCCGAAGAAGCTCACCATCCTCTATCCGAAAGCTCGTCCCGAACGCGCACGGATTGCGCATTGGCGGGCGCGTTACGCCTTGGCGATCTTCTGGTTCTTGCCCGCAGTTGCAGTTGTGCTCGCTTTGCTTGGCTTCACCATTCAGTACTACGCAGTCAAGTTCTCCGGCCCCTGAGTCTCGTATCCCGGGTTTCGCTGCGCCGTGCCTGCACAAGGATCGATCGCACTGCCGCCCGCCGAAGCTCGGCTGTGTGAGCAGGTGCATGGATGACGCAGCTGACAGGCTGAGAAGCTCACTGCCAGCCGGCCAGCCTCAACCAGATTCGGGTGCAGGCAATCGCCAGATCAGGGCCAAGGCCAGCAGCGCTGACACGCCCGTCAGCCACAAAGCGCCTACGCCCCAACGCTCCAGCGCCAGCCCGAACAGCCAGGGCGAGAGCGCGCCCACCACGCGCCCAGGCAGCGCGATCCAGCCTTGGCGGGAGCCGTAGCCCTGGGCACCAAACAGCGCCAGCGGCAGCGTGCCCCGCACAATGGTCAGCAAGCCATTGCCCAGCCCATGCAAGACGACAAACAACAAGGCTGCCGGGGCGCCCAGCGCCAGCATCACGATGGCTGCCAGCGGATGGCCCATGCTGGCAGCGCGCGCTGTCCACAGTGGGTTCAGACGCTGCAATGCCCCCCACTCCAGCATGCGCGCCACCACCTGTGACGGCCCGGCCAAGGCCGCCAGGCCCACCGCCACAACCAAGGAAGCACCTGCGGCCTGCAGGATGCCCGGCAAATGGGTGGCCACCGAGGCGCTGACAAACCCCATCAGCGTGAAGATCAGCGCCAGCAACCCCATCAGGCGTCGCCGCTGCGCAGGAGCCAGTGACGCTGCCTGCGCACGGATCGGCGCGGGCGGGCCGGGCTCCGCTGCTGCCACGGCTGCGGCATCCTGGGGCGCAAGGTCTGGATCCGTTGCCGGCGAAATCGCAGCAGCCGACAACGGCCCGGACCCCACCCCCGCCGGCCCGGAGGCTGGCTTGAACACTTTGGGCAAGGAAGCATTCAGCGGCGCACCCAGCAGCACATGCAGCAGCGCCCAGCCCATGCAGGCACCGCGCCAGCCCCACTGGCTCTCCATCCAGGCGGTCAAAGGCCAGCCCACCGTGCTGGCGAATCCCCCCACCAAAGTGATGCCGGTGATGAGTTGCCGCGACTGGCTGTCAAAGAGCCGCACCAGCGTGGCAAAGGCTGCGTCATACAGGCCCAGGCCCATGCCCAGGCCCAACAGCGCCCAGGCCATCACCAGGCCCACCAGCCCCTGGCAAAAGGCCAGCGTCAGCAGGCCTGCGCTCAGCAGTGCGCTGGAACACAGCAATACCGTGCGGCCACCGTGGCGGTCGATCCAGCGCCCCGCCAGCGGGCTGACGGCGGCCGAAATCAGCAGCGCGCCAGACAGCGCGGCAAAGAGCGCCGAGGTCGGCAGACCCAGCTCGGCACCGATCGGCCGGGCCAGCAGCGCCGGCAAGTAAAACGACGAGGCCCAGGCCAAGGTCTGCGCGCTGCCCAGGCGCAGCACCACGCCTTGGCGGGGGCCCGGGCGCAACGCCGACAGCAAGTTGCTCACTCAGCGGGCCCGGCGTCTGCTCAGCCTGCGCATGGATAGGGGCGGTTTCATGGAGGCGGTGCCCAAAGGGCCGTGTTGGAGGGGCCGTATCAAAGATGCCTTGTTGTAGAGGCGGCCTTGTTCAGCCCCGCTTGGCCACCAAGGTCAGGATGTCGTAGCTCGCCACCAGCTCGCCCGTTTGGTTGCTGACCTCGACGTCCCAGGCCACGACGCCCTGGCCCACACCGTCGGGCCCGACCTTTTGGCGGTCGGTCTTGCGTTTGCAGGTCAGGCGCGCCCGGATGGTGTCGCCAATGGCCACCGGTTTGACAAATCGCAGCGTATCCAGCCCATAGTTGGCCAGCACCGGCCCCGGCGCAGGCGAGACAAACAGCCCCGCTGCCGCAGACAACACAAAGTAGCCATGCGCGATGCGCTGCCCAAAGGGCGAAGCGGCTGCTGCCACGGCATCGAAGTGCATGTAGAAGTAGTCGCCGCTGATGCCGCCAAAGGCCACGATGTCGGCTTCTGCAACGGTGCGGCGGTGGGTCAGCAGGCTCTCGCCAATTTGCAAGTCTTCAAAGTGGCGGCGGAACGGGTGCACATCGGTCTGCAGCGTCGGCGCGCCGCGCACATGCTCACCGGTGATGGCGGCCAGCATGCGCGGCGAGCCTTGGACGGCCGTGCGCTGCAGGTAGTGGTGCACGGCACGCAGTCCGCCCAGTTCTTCGCCGCCGCCTGCGCGGCCCGGGCCGCCATGTTTGAGTCCCGGCAACGGCGAGCCGTGGCCCGTCGACTCTGCGGCTGCTTCACGGTCGAGCACCAGCAGGCGCCCGTGCAATGCTGCCACTTGCGGCACCACGCGGGCTGCCAGGGCCGGGTCGCGGGTCACGAGCGTGCCGACCAGGCTGCCGCGGCCCATTGCCGCCAGATGCAGGGCCTCTTCCAGCCCTTCATAGGGCATCAACGTGGACACCGGACCAAAGGCTTCGATGTCATGCACGGCGGTGTTTTGCAGCGGCTGCTGGCACAGCAGCAGCGCCGGGGCGTGGAATGCGCCTGCGGCCGTGCCTTCGCCCAGCGGCACAAAATTGGCGTCGGGTTGCAGCACCCATTGATTGCCTTGCGCCAGTTGGGCCAGCTTGTCCGCCACATCGGCGCGCTGCGCATGTGAGGCCAGCGCGCCCATGCGCACCCCATCCAGCGCCGGGTCGCCCACCACGACCTTGGCCAGCCGATCGCGCAAGCGTGTCGCCACTGCATCCAGGTGCTGGCGCGGCACGATGGCACGACGGATCGCGGTGCATTTCTGGCCCGCCTTGGCGGTCATCTCGCGCGCCACCTCTTTGATGAACAGCTCGAACTCTTCATCGTCCGGGCTGATATCAGGCGCCAAGATGGCGCAGTTCAGAGAATCGGCTTCGGCGTTGAAAGGCACCGATCGCCGCACCAGGTTGGGCCGCGTGCGCAGAGCAGCAGCGGTGTCAGCCGAGCCGGTGAAAGTGACCACGTCGCTCTCTTGCAGCCGGTCCAGCAAGTCGCCGGTGCCGCCCACCACCAGCTGCAAGGCACCCGCGGGCAACAAGCCGCTGTCCAGCATCAAACGCGCGCAGGCTTCGGTCAGGTAACTGGTGGCGGTGGCGGGCTTGACGATGCAGGGCATGCCGGCCAGAAAGCTGGGTGCAAACTTCTCCAGCATGCCCCAGACCGGAAAGTTGAAAGCGTTGATGTGCACCGCCACGCCCCGGCGCGGCACCAGGATGTGGGTGGCGGCAAAACCGCCCTGTTTGGACAGTTGCAGCACCGGGCCTTCATGCACCAGATTGCCCGAAGGCAAGGCGCTGCTGCCAAAACCGGCGTAGGCAAACAAGGTGCCGGTGCCACCTTCGATGTCCACCCAGCCGTCGTTGCGGGTGGCGCCCGTACAGGCACTCAGCGTGTACAGCGACTCTTTGTGCGCCAGCAAGTGTTTGGCCAGCGCCTTCAGGATCGCAGCGCGCTGCTGAAAGTCCAGTTGCAGCAAGCCTGGCAAGCCAATGTGGCGGGCATGGTGCAACGCCGCTTCAGTGTCGATGGCCTCGGCGTGCGTGTGGGCCACCGGGCGGCCATTGACGGCATTGTGCAGCGTCTGTGCCGCTTCGGTGCCAAACCACTGGCCGGCGATGAGGGATTGCAGGATCGGGGTCATGGGCGGATTTCCCTCTGGGCAAGAAGGCTCGACGATAAACGCCCCCGGGAAAATGATTTCCTGGCCCGTGCCGGCGGATGCCGTGCTTGCCGTCTCAGCCTCATGAGGAAACGCCGGGCCGCCCCAAGTTTCCTCATTCCCCCTCGGGGGGCCTGACGCGCAGCGGCAGGTCTGGGGGCGCTCTCAGGCCATCCGATGCATTGACGTGGATGCGCTGCGTGGTGCGGGCCAATGCCCGCACCATGAAACTCAGGGCAGACCGGCCAGCGCCACGCGCAATTGCTCGCGCGCTTTGGGCTCTGATACTGCCTCCAGCAGCGCGGCCACAAAGGCCTCGCGCTGCGGCGCGCGCGCAGCGCTGCGCTTGACCAGCACACCAGCAATGGGCCCGACGTGCGGCGCCAGCAGACGTTTGGCTTCTTCCAGTGTCCGCTCGCTCAGTGGCTGGCTGCTGGCTGCCGGCGCCGTGGCCTGCGCAGGCGCTGGTGGCGCCGCAGCCGTGCTCGGAGCACGCGCCACCGAGGTCAAACCCGCCGCTGTGGCTTGCCCGATGAAGGTGGCGCGTGCGCCGGGGTCGTTGACTTGCTCGGCCAGTCGCGCGTAAAGCGTCTCGACCTCCTGACAGTCACGCGCCACCTTGCGTACCAGCACGCGGGCCAGTGGGCCGACGAAGCGGGCCAGCGAGGCTTCGGCCACCGACAGTACCTTCGGATCCCAGTGCGCGATGGCCAAAGCCGTGCCGGCTGCGTTGGACGAAGCAGACGA
>Ga0105046_10015551_pt1 | contig 11695 bp, 7 predicted proteins | sample MAT03_FD_78385 | JGI IMG/M metagenome (GOLD analysis project Ga0105046, IMG submission 78385) | Freshwater microbial communities from Lake Fryxell liftoff mats and glacier meltwater in Antarctica - MAT-03 (megahit assembly) | ecosystem: Environmental > Aquatic > Freshwater > Ice > Liftoff...
AATATTATTGGCTCTTGTTTATTTAATTCACTTTTTGTTTTGGGCAGTACTGCGATTATCAAGCCGTTTGAGATTCCGGAGCAAATCGCCAGCGTTGATATTTGGGTGATGCTCGGCGCTAGTGCGCTGCTGGTGTTCTTCGCGCGGTCTGGGTTTACGCTCAAGCGCTGGGAGGGGTTTGTGTTTGTCAGCGCTTTCATCGCCTATACGGCTTACCTAATTTCAATTGCAGTTTAAGATTAAAAAGGCAAAAACATGGGAAGCATTAAATCAACTCAAAAGATATTAGGGTTTTTGCCAGCCGAAGCCTTGCCAGGCGCAGTGTTGGTGTTGTGCGCGCTTGCTGCCCTGCTGGTGGTGAACTCGCCGCTTGGGCCAAGTTACAGTGCTGCACTCGCTACTTCCGTCAGTGTGGGGCCAACGGGCGGCGGCATTGAGATGAGCCTTGGCTACTGGATCAAGAATGCGTTGATGGCCATTTTCTTTTTTTTCGTTGGCCTAGAGCTTAAACGCGAAATTTTAGAAGGGCAGCTATCAAATCCAAAGGCTGTTGGGTTGCCGATTTTGGCTGCAGTCGGCGGAATGCTTATGCCCGCCGTGATTTTTCTTGGGGTTGCGGGCAACGCAGGATATGCAAATGGTTGGGCAATTCCCGCAGCGACCGATATCGCGTTTGCGTTGGGCGTTCTGTCGCTTTTGGGTAATCGCGTGTCACCTGCGCTTAAAGCGTTTTTGCTCGCCGTGGCTGTTATTGATGATCTTGGCGCCATTGCGATCATTGCGTTTTTCTATTCCAGTGATATCTCCGGCACGCATCTTTTCGCGGCCGCCGTGGTCAGCTTGGTGTTGTTTGGGATGAATCGCTTTAAAGTTCGTTCGATCGGGCTATTTATGCTGGTGGGCTCGATACTTTGGGTGTATCTGCATTTATCGGGCATCAGTGCCACTATTTCCGGGGTTGTCGTTGCCGCTTGCGTGCCGATGATTGATCGTTATGGTAAATCGCCGTTGCACCAAGCAGAGCACGATTTCCGTGCCTGGGTGTTGTTTGGGGTGATGCCGGTGTTCGCATTTGCCAACGCGGGCGTATCGCTCAGCGGCGTGGGTGTCTACATTAGCCACCCAATCACCGTGGGTTCCGCGCTCGGTTTAGCCATTGGCAAGCCAATTGGCATCGCCATGATGACCATTTTTGGCGCTTGGCTGTTGAAGTCTAGGCCGCCTGGATCGGTAACCCAGGTGATTGGTGTCGGCTGTTTGGCCGGTATTGGATTTACCATGAGCCTGTTTGTGGGGGCCTTGGCGTTTACGCAACCAGAGCTTGCAGCACCCGTGCGCCTGGGCGTCTACGCCGGGTCCTTAGTATCGGCTTTACTTGGTCTAGCCATTCTGGCGGCAAGCTTGCCGAAAGTCAGCACGGCGGAGGAACTGAGCGGCAATGATGAAACTAAGCCATTTATTGGGCCGGAGCCAGGATACGAGCCGCAGGAAAATGCGGTATCTAGATCAGCGCATTCTTAAAGCAATACCTGCCGCGTTGAGCCCAAAAACGCGTGGATCTCGCGCTCAACCGCAACATCGATCATGTATTCGGGCCGTTGGCCGTTCGGGCAAAGTAAGCTGGGTGTGGTGCCAAATAAGCGGCAAATCAGCGGACGCTGGTCGTAAATTTCGCAGCCGTGCGTGCCTAAATAAGGGCAGCTCAATTCGCTCAAAGCAGCGTCGTGTTCGGCGACCGTTTTAACCGGCAGTCGCGCCATTTCTTCAGATGACACCGTGACCGGCCCGCAGCAATCGTGGCAGCCTTTAATGCAGCTAAAGGTTGGGATTTTCGTCCGCAATTGGTTGATTTTTAAATCGTTTTTCGTCATTTGTGCCAGCTTAACTGGTTTGCATTAAGCTCGCGATTTTGTTTACTCGGCATTTGCCTAACTTTAGAGTTTTTTGCAATGAACTACGATGATGATGATTTGCGCAGTGCAAGCCTGGTGTTACAGCGGCATTCGTTTAAAAATCAATTTGGCGCGACGGTTTACCAGCGCGGCTTAATGCTGGCGAATAGCGTTAGCGTGGGCGAATTAGATATCAAAGTGTCGATGCAGCAAACTTGGCAAGTGTTTGCGATTCGGGCTGTGGTGGGCTCACAAAGCAATGCGCGCAAAAGTTATCAAGTGCGGGTCAGTTTTTCTGCGGGCAAGGTTTTCAATTTAACCTGTAATTGCTCTTGCCCGTTTGGCATCCACTGTAAGCACGCCGTTGCCGTGCTGCAGCGGGTGTTGGATTCTGGCAAGGGCGTGAATGACGCTCAGAGTGCGCTTGCAGCAAGGGAAGAACGGAAAACGGTTCTTGCAGCGGATATTGCGCCGACAGCCAGGGAACCCGGTGTGCTAGATCGTGATACGGTACGTGCCTTGCTGGAATTGGAGGCACAGAAGTCTGGTTTTACCTTAGAACAACTGGGCTTTGACCACGCAAAGCTGGGGACGCAAGCGCGCTTTGATCGTCAAGCAGAACTTGCCGCGCAGCAGAAGCTTCGTGACGCCGCTGCCATTGATGCGCTTGAAAATGACAGGAATTTTCATCAATGGACGCAATGGTTCAGCGCATTTGATTGTGCGCCCAGCCTAGAGTCTTATGAATTGCCACCCCGTTATGATACGAAACCAATCACTAACATCGCGTTTGTGTTGAGCTTTGGCAAAGTGCTCACTGTGCGCCCTATGCAGGTTTTAGTGAGCTATGCAGGCACAGCTCGAGCCAGCAATCGGGCGCAGCCCTTGCCCAATCTGGTAGAAGATTCAAACTTTCTCTTGCGTGATGTTTGGGCGCTCTATCCGCCGAAATTTCGGCCGATTTTGCAGCTGGTTTTTGCCAACACTAGCGCCGATACTTATAACACCACCAGCTACCAGTTGTTGGGTGAATTGGGGGAGCGCACATTAGCGGCGCTGTTCGAATACCCCGTCTATTTGGATAAATTCGCGACGAAAGCGTTGACTTTAGGCGAGCCGCGACCGCTTTCCATGCGTTGGTTGCCGGCTACAGACGGCAGCCTCAAAGTCAGTGCTGCAGTAGCGCCGAGTGCCACGCTTTTTGCGCTCGAGAGTATGTGGTATTTCGATGCGGCAAATGGCGAGATCGGCCGTGCGCCTGGGATTTCCGGCAAACAGTACGCGCTAATGCAAACCCTGCCGCCGCTGCGCACGGCAAACGTTGATCGGGCCACCGAGGGGCTGATGGCACGCTCAAAATTGAGTGCATTGCCCTTGCCGGTGCAGCTAACGCGGCGCGTGATCAATTGCCAACCCAAACCGGTGCTGATTTTGGAGCGCGTGCCGTTGCTGCTGTCCAGCAAAGATTTGGCGGCTGGTGTCACGCTATTGGGCGCGCGCTTGGTATTTGACTATGAAGACTTGCGCACGCCAGATCTGCGGGATAAAACTTACCGGGTAACGCAAGCAGGCGCGATCATCGAAGTGCAGCGCTGGCAGGAATTTGAAGATGAAATTCGCACGCAGCTGCGTGGTTTTAAGCTGGAGCGTCTGGCGGACGGTGATAACCTGCATCCGTATTTTTCTGCGATTCGGCAAAGCCATTGGCTGCGCGTGGTGGACACCTATTATCGCTATCAATTTGAGGATTGGTTTCCACTGATTGCGCCGATTGAAAGCGCCGGGATTGCCCTCGAAATTGATGCGCAGCTGCCGTTGGAACTATTGGAAGCACCACAGGATTGGTTTGCGGATCTGGACGACACCGGCGAAAGCGGCTGGTTTAATTTGGCGCTCGGCATTGTGATTAATGGCGAGCGGGTGTCCTTGCTGCCGATTTTGGTGCAGGCATTGGCAAGCAATCGACTCACTTTGCAGCCCGCACCCGGTGAAGCGCCCGACGCCGTCTGGCTCGCCGCACTGGATGAGCGCCGCCGCATTCCCTTACCGCTGGCGAAAATCCGCACCTTAATTGCGCCGATTGTGGAGTGGTTGGAAGGGCTAAAGGGCGACACCTTGCGCCTGCCGACGTTGCGCGCGGCGGTTTTTGATGAGCTGAGTGCGGGGGAAATATCGATACGCTGCTCGCAAGCATTGGCGAAACTGGCCAAAGTAACCAGCGGCGCGCTTAATCACACACGCTGCAAGGTGCCAAAAACACTGAAAGCGACGCTGCGCGGCTATCAACATGACGGTTTAGACTGGCTCAGTTTTCTAGGCGAACACGGCCTAGGCGGTGTGCTTGCCGACGATATGGGCTTGGGCAAAACGATCCAAGTTTTGGCGCATATTTTGGCTGAGCGCGCGGCCAAGCGCTTAAATGGGCCCGTGCTGATTGTGATGCCGACCAGCTTGATTCCAAACTGGCGCAGCGAAGCCAAACGTTTCGCACCGGTGTTAAAAGTGCTGACTTTGCATGGCAGCGATCGGGCCGCGAAATTTAGCGAAATTGCGACGCATGACGTGGTTTTAACCACCTACGCACTGCTGTTTCGCGACCAAGATGCGCTGGCTGAGTCCAAATTTGCTTTGGCCGTTTTTGATGAAGCGCAGGCGATCAAGAATCCACAGGCCAAGGCCGCACTGGCTGCGCGCCGCATTCGTGCGGACCGCCGCATCGTCATGAGCGGTACGCCGCTGGAAAATCACTTGGGCGAGCTATGGGCGCAGGTGGATCTGGTGCTTCCTGGTTTACTAGGTCCGCAAAAAGCCTTCACCGCGCGGTTTCGCACGCCGATCGAAAAATTCGGCGACGATGCTCGCAGCAAAATTTTAGAAAAGCGGCTCAAACCATTTTTACTGCGCCGCACGAAAAGCGAAGTAGCCAGCGATTTGCCCGCGAAAACGGAAATTACCCGCCCCGTGGAGTTGGAAGGCGGTCAGCGTGAACTCTACGAAACACTGCGTTTGGCAATGAACAAAAAAGTGCGTGATGCGGTTGCCGCACGTGGCATTAAGCAATCCAGCATCGTCATGCTGGATGCGCTGCTGAAATTGCGCCAAGCCTGCTGTGACCCGGCGCTCGTCAAATTACCCAGCGCGCGCAAGGTGAAAGGCTCGGCGAAACGCGAAATGTTGCTGGAGATGTTGGCGGAGCTGATCGAAGAAGGGCGCCGCGTGCTGGTATTTTCGCAATTCACTGAGATGCTGGACTTGATTGAAAGCGATCTCAATGAACAAAAGATTCCTTATCTGCGTTTGGACGGCAGTACGCTAGATCGCGCCACGCCAGTGCAGCGTTTTCAAGCGCTAGAGGTGCCGGTGTTTTTGATTAGCCTGAAAGCCGGCGGCGTGGGCTTAAATCTAACCGCCGCCGATACCGTTATTCATTACGACCCGTGGTGGAATCCGGCGGTGGAAAATCAAGCTACCGATCGGGCACATCGGATTGGTCAAGACAAGCCAGTGTTTGTCTACAAACTGGTGTGCAGCGACACCATTGAGGAAAAAATAGTGGCTTTGCAAGTGAAGAAAGCGGCGCTTGCCAGTGCGATTATGAGCGGTGGTAGCTCGACCGCGCTGAAGTGGGACGCGGAGGCGATTGCGCATTTGTTTGGGGCGCAGGAGTAGTAACGAACACCGCACGCCAAAAACCCACCTCACCGTCATCCCGGCGCACGCCGGGAACCATTTTTAAACTTGCGACAGGTCTGCGATGAAAGCCGATCACTCGAAAAGCCAATCATCTGAAAAGCCAACCATCTGAAAAGCCAATCATCTGAAAAGCCAATGGATCCCGGCCTGCGCCGGGAGGACAATTGGAAGTTCGACGCCATGGCTGTATCTGACACAAAATCTAACGCCCTGTAACCCGCTCGGAGTTTTCTGGACTTTGCCCCGGCATTTGCCAGCTCTAGCCACAAAATGGCACATTCGACAACTTAAATTTAACTGCGGCGTTGCCGCGGAGCCGTCATGACTGAATCTGTTACGCCGTCGGCCACATTGCCGGACTATAAAGCCACGCTACATTTGCCTGAAACCGCGTTTCCGATGAAGGGTGATTTGGCGAATCGCGAACCCAAAGCGCTTGCCCAGTGGGAGCAAACGGGCCTATATCACGCCATTCAAAAAGCCGCAGAAGGCCGCGAGAAATTTGTCCTGCACGATGGCCCGCCCTATGCCAATGGCGATATCCACATTGGCCACGCGGTCAATAAAATTTTGAAAGACATTGTCGTAAAAAGTAAGCTGATGGCGGGAAAACGCGCGCCGTATGTGCCCGGCTGGGACTGCCATGGCCTGCCCATTGAAGTGGCGGTGGAGAAAAAAGTTGGCAAAGTCGGCGCGAAAATCGATGCCCGCACCTTTCGCGCCGAGTGCCGCAAATATGCCGCCGCACAAATTGATAAGCAGCGCACCGATTTTAAGCGCTTAGGCGTTTTGGGCGATTGGGAAAACCCGTATCGCACCATGGATTTCAAATATGAAGCCGACCAAGTACGTGCGCTGGCCCAAATTTATAGCAACGGCCATATCGTGCAGGGCAAAAAGCCAGTGCAGTGGTGCTTTGATTGCAAAAGCGCATTGGCGGAGGCAGAAATTGAATACGCCGAGAAAACTGACCCAGCCGTGGACGTGGCTTTCGCCTTCAAAGATCCGCAGCAGTTGGCCAGCGCGTTTGGTTTAACGGCACCGGTTGCGGCCTCAGCGGTAATTTGGACCACCACGCCATGGACGCTGCCCGCGAACCAAGCGGTCGCCGTCAACCCGGCTTTGCGTTACGCGCTCGTGACCACCGAGCGCGGCCACTTGGTGCTGGCGCAAGATTTAGTCGAACGCTGTTTAAAGCGCTATAAATTAACCGGCGAGATCGTTGCGGTGACTACCGGCGATAAGCTGGAGCGCGTGGATTTGCGACATCCGTTTTATGAGCGCGACAGCTTAATGATTGTGGGCGATCATGTGACCGCGACCGATGGCACTGGCTTAGTGCATTCGGCGCCGGCTTATGGGATGGAGGATTTTATTGCCGTTGGCCGCTACACCAAAGAATTGATCGAGCCAGTGCAAGCCAACGGCGTGTACGTTAGCGACCTGCCGGAATTTGGCGGCATGAGCATCAGCGAGGCGAATCCAAAAATCGTTGAGCACTTGCGCGCTGGCGGCTGTTTGCTGGCGGATTTTGCCTATCCCCACAGCGTGGCGCACTGCTGGCGCCACAGCAGCCCTACGATCTATCGGGCTGCGCCGCAGTGGTTTATTTCGATGGAAAAGGGCGGCCTGCGTGCGCAGGCTCTGAAAGAAATCGCTGGCGTGCGCTGGATTCCTGGCTGGGGCGTCGAGCGCATTGAAGGCATGATTTCTGGCCGACCCGATTGGTGTATCAGCCGCCAGCGCACTTGGGGCGTACCGATTGCGATCTTTTTGCATAAAGACACGCTAGTGCCGCATCCAAACACCGCAGCGCTGATGCAACAAGTGGCGCTGGAAATCGAGAAAACTGGCGTGGACGCTTGGTATGAATTGGATCAAAGCACATTATTAGGAAGCGACTCAGATCAATACGAAAAGGTTAAAGACATTTTAGACGTCTGGTTTGATTCCGGCGTTAGCCATCATTGCGTTGTAGATGCGCGTTCCGAATTAGCGCCGAGCCCAGCGGATATGTATTTGGAAGGTTCGGATCAACATCGCGGCTGGTTTCAATCTAGTTTGTGCGTGTCTGTGGCCATGCACGGACACGCGCCGTATCGGCAAGTACTGACGCACGGCTTTGTTGTTGATAAAGATGGTAAAAAAATGAGCAAGCGCGACGGCAACGTCGTGCTTCCGCAGGACGTAATGAAAGTGCTGGGTGCAGATGTGCTGCGGCTTTGGACGGCAGCGACGGACTACAGCGCCGAGATGAATGTCAGCGATGAAATCCTCAAGCGCGTGTCGGATAGCTATCGGCGCATTCGCAATACTGCGCGCTATTTGCTGGCCAATATCAATGGTTTTGATCCTAATAACGCTGTTGCGCACGAAAAGCTCTTGCCGTTGGATCAGTGGATTATTGACGGTGCGCTCAATGTGCAAACGCAGGTCATTGCCGCTTACGAGAGCTATCAGTTCCATCAGATTTATCAGCTAGTTCATGAGTTTTGCTCGGTCAAACTTGGATCGCTGTATTTGGATGTGCTGAAAGATCGTATGTACACAACGCAACTGGACAGCGTTGCACGTTTGTCCGGGCAAACAGCGATGTATCACGTCATGCAAGCCTTGCTCCGCTGGATTGCGCCAATCTTGAGCTTTACCGCTGAGGAAATGCTGCCGTTTATTCCCGGCATGCAGGCAACGTCTAGCGTATTTATGTTGACATGGTATGAGGGACTAAAACCATTGCCAGACGACGCCAAGATTTCGCGGGCCGCATTCGCAACGTTGGAGGCATTGCGCGAGTTGGTAAACAAGGAGTTGGAACCACTGCGCTCCGGTAAGCAAATCGGTTCAAGTCTAGACAGCGAAGTGGACGTTGTTTGGCCAGAAAAGGATGTTGCCGTTTTGCAACCCTTCGGCGCGGAATTGCGGTTTTTCCTATTAACTTCAAATGTGACGCTAAGCGCAGGCGGAAAACACGAGGCAAAGATTACGGCAAGCGTCAGCCCACACCGCAAATGCCTGCGCTGCTGGCATCACCGCAGCGACGTGGGTAGCCACAATAGCCACCCCGATTTATGCGGCCGCTGTATTGAAAACATTGATGGCGCGGGGGAAGTACGTGGCTATTTCTGATCCGGACGTTGCTGAGGCGGCCCAAATTGCCCAACCACTAAAGCCGCGCTGGTTCCTTTTCTTGGCGGCATTGGCGCTGGTATTGCTCGCGTCAGATCAATACACCAAGTCGCTTGCAATTCAGCAGTTGAGCTATGGCATACCGGTGCCGGTGTTTGAGCCCTGGCTCAATTGGACGCTGGTGCATAATTACGGGGCCGCGTTTTCATTTTTGAGCCAATCGGGCGGCATGCAGCACTGGTTTTTTGTCGCCATTGCGGCGGGCGCTGGCATTGGCCTGCCGATTTGGATTGCGCGGCTAAAACGCGACGAGCGCGTTTTGAGCATTGCGCTCACGATGGTGTGGGCGGGGGCGGTCGGCAATCTAGTGGACCGCCTGCGTTTTCGCTATGTGGTGGATTTTATTCATGTGCACTGGAAAGACGCTTGGCACTATCCGGTGTTTAATATCGCGGATTCCGCGATTACGGTCGGCGCGGTATTGTTGATTAGCTACGAATTGCGTGCTTGGTGGTTGGGTCGGAAGGTGTAATTCCGAGTTGCCGCGTCTAAGCAAATGCGGCAACTTGTACTGACCTTGCTACAGCGATTGCTTTACGGTGCACCTTAACGCGTTCAATTTCATGGAAGGTAATCCTTGCACGTCCACAGATTAGGCACAAATTTACGGTCACGATGGCAGTGCGACCAACGGGTCAGCGCAAGCCACGCCCAGCGGCTCAAAGTGTTTGAGGTTGCAGGTCAGCAGCAGCAGGCTGGCGTTTTGGGCCAGAGCGGCAATGGCTACGTCAGCAAAACCGGGGTGGCGGCCCTGCGCAATCGCTGCGTCCGATATTTGCCCTGCTAGGCGCGCGGCGGGCGCATCCAGCGGCAAAATGCGATCTGCGTAGCTAGACAACAGACCGTCCAGCCAGCGATCCAGCCGGTCGGCCCGCTCGGCACCACCGGCGCGGCGTAGCTTGGCGATGCCCTGTGCCATCTCTGCAATGGCAATGCTGGGCAAAAACAAGGCTTTGTGGTGCGCTTGCAGCCAATCGGCCAATGGGGCGAGCACAAAGGCCTCGCGCCCGGGGGCCAGCGCAGACACGACGCTGGTGTCGAGCAGGTAGCCCTTACGCAAAATCAACACCCCGCAGCGGCGTGGTGTCGCGCTCGGTCTCGAAATCGGTATCAAAAGGCTCCGGCAGTGCCAGCAGGTAGTTAGCCAAGTTGGGCACGTCCAGCGGGTACAGGCGCGCACCATCGGCCACCGGGACGATCATGGCGCAGGGCTGGCCGTGGCGGCTGACTAGCGTGGGGCGGCCTTTTTCAGCGGCGGCCACCAGCGCTGAAAAGCTGGCTTTGGCTTCACGAATTTGCAGCGTTTCCATGATCAATCTCCTTGTGACTACATGTAGTTATTTTAGGCGGTTTGTGTCTAAAGGGAAAGAGACAGTTGCGAATGCCCCAGCAATTCACGGCGTGCCTTGGGCCAAAGGCCTTCACCCTTGACGAAGGGATTGTTAGCAATTGCGGCGCGCAGTGCTTTGCGCCAGCCAACGCCTTTGTGCATGGCTTAGCCAGTGGTGGCTACCGTCATGGTCTAGAGCCACCAGCGCTCTTCTGGGGCCAGCGATTCCCAGTTGTGCAAGGCGTTGGGTATCGCGGTCATGGTATTTGTCTTTCCAAAAACTTTGTATTAACTGTGCGCAAATCCGCAACTCAAGCCTGCTTAATCACCATCAAGCGAATTTCGCTCATATCTTCCATCGCATATTTGACGCCTTCGCGGCCAATGCCGGAATCTTTCACGCCGCCGTAAGGCATATTGTCCACGCGCCAGCTCGGTACGTCGCCAATGATTACGCCGCCGACTTCTAACTCGTCCCAAGCCAGCTGCGCTTTGTAAATATCGCGGGTAAAAATGCCGGCCTGCAGGCCGAATTTGCTGTCATTGACTTGGTGTAACACCGCTTCGAAGTCATCGAACGCTTCGATCGTTACCGCCGGGCCAAAAGCTTCTTCGCGGTACAAATCGCTGTCTTTTGGGCAGTTTTCGATCAGTGTCGGGGCCAACATCGCGCCGGTTCGATCACCACCGACTAGACAGGTGCCGCCGCCCGCAATTGCCGCCTGCACCCAGCCGTGTAGGCGTTTTGCTTCCCCTTCGGTAATCATCGGGCCGACAAAAGTATCTTCATCGCGCGGGTTGCCCAGTTTAAGCGCCTGCACCGCAGCAACGAGCTTGGTTTTGGTCAGCTCATAAATCGAGCGATGCACATAAATACGCTGCACGTGGATGCAGCTTTGCCCGGATTGATAGTAGCCGCCGAAAACGAGCCGCTCGACCACGTGATCTAAATACGGGCCTTGATCCGCATCCACCACGCAGCCCGCGTTGCCACCCAGTTCCAACACCACTTTTTTGCGCCCGGCTTTGGCCTTTAGCTCCCAGCCCACGCCTGGCGAACCAGTGAAGCTCAGCAGCTTCAAGCGGTCATCGGTGGTGAACAAATCAGCGCCGTCCCGGTGTGCGGGTAAAATGGAAAACGCGCCTTTAGGCAAATCTGTTTCCGCCATAATTTCGCCAATGATCAGCGCGCCAATCGGCGTGCGGCTAGCGGGTTTAAGCACGAACGGGCAGCCCATCGCTAAGGCAGGCGCAATTTTATGCGCGGCCAAATTAAGCGGGAAATTAAACGGCGAAATAAAGCTGCATGCGCCGATTGGCACGCGTTTGCTCATGCCGCGATAGCCACGTGCGCGCGGCGCGATCTCAAGATTAAGCACCTCGCCACCGATGCGCACCGATTCGTCCGCCGCCACCGCAAAGGTGTCGATCAAACGGCTGACTTCACCGCGCGCATCTTTGATCGGTTTGCCCGCTTCAATGCACAGCGCAATTGCCATTTCCTCGAAACGTTCTTTGAAGCGGCGGATGCAGTGTTCGATCACCGCGCGGCGTTCGTACGGTGCCATGCGGCGCATCGGAACTTCGGCGGCAA
>Ga0105046_10015552_pt1 | contig 11695 bp, 10 predicted proteins | sample MAT03_FD_78385 | JGI IMG/M metagenome (GOLD analysis project Ga0105046, IMG submission 78385) | Freshwater microbial communities from Lake Fryxell liftoff mats and glacier meltwater in Antarctica - MAT-03 (megahit assembly) | ecosystem: Environmental > Aquatic > Freshwater > Ice > Liftoff...
AGGGGAATGCGTCGGGCATCGGTTTCTCCGAGTCTATTGCCGGATTCGCACCCGGTGGACTTCCACGAGGAGCAACTTGCGCTGATAGAATTCGTGCGCCGGATGCCCGGCGAGAAAGGCGACCAGACGCTCCATCAGCGGCGGAATGATCTCCGGATGGTTGTGCAATTGAATGGCCACGATGCCGAGGTAGCTGGCAGGAGGATAGGCTACGATGTCGGCGAAATCGCCATTGAGGGAGAGGAGAATGGCACCCAGTTCCTGCGCCTTGGCGATCACCACCGGGTCAACGGCGCGGATTGGGAGAACTTCCCGAAGCAAGGTGACTTGGTGTCCGTGGCGGCGCAGCGTCTCGGCGATCTCTGCCGGGACGCATTGGTCGCTCAGGAACCGGAGGCTCATGCAGGGACGGTTTCAAATTCCGCGAGGTCGCGGGCGTAATCCAGACACGCTGCGACGTCGCCCGCCGTGAGGTCGGGGAACTCCCGCTGGATTGTCGCGGTGTCGCGTCCTGCCGCCAGATAACCCAGGATGAGCGCCACGGGGATGCGGGTGCCTTTGATACACGGCTTGCCCCGCAGAATCTGCGGATCGCTGAGGATGTTTTCGCGCCAGTTCATGGGGTGAAATATGTCAGCGGGGCGGGTGAACGCGAGTTCTTTGCGCCAGCGTGCCTTTGGTCGGGGGCGTCGTCGAGGCGCAGGGGAAGGAAGCGGCGATCCTTGTTCAGCGGGTCGCGAAACCGGAAGGTGCCGGGCGGAGGTTGAGAGTTGAAAGTTGAGGGTTGAGAGTTGTTGGGAACGCCGTCCGCCCGCAACCGCTCCGCCAGCGGGCGCACCACCGCCTTGTCCTTCGCGCTGTGGCTGAGGAAGACGTCGAATTGGAAACGGTCGGGCATGGCGTTTCAGCGGGAGTGTGACGTTCGCACGATGTGGTTATTGCCCAGCGAAGGCGCGGCTCAAGACAAAGTTAGATAGTGCAGACCGTTTCCCTGTTCGCCAAGCGGACACACCGGTTCAAAAGCATTCTCTCTCAAACGAGCGGCGCCGAAAGGCTCCGCTCGTTTGCTTTCGGGAACTACCGCGGGACTCTCCGCGCGCACCGCGTCGCCGATGGAGGCTTTGCCGAGGTCGAAGGACCGGATGATTTTGCGCGGTGCGCCAGAGGGAGCTTTCTCGTCATTCATACCACTTGGGGAGGTTGGGGTTTCTGACGAGTGAAGCACCCAGCCAGGACGTTTGACGAGCACAGGTTTCCGATTTCGGTCGAGAGAGAACAAAGTGACAGAGAGAATAAAGTGACAGCCAAATAGTAAGAAAGAGGCCCGTCGCTTGCCTCGCGACACGCTTCCTTTGAGCCGGGTTCGTTCCGATCTCCAGTGGCTCACCCGCACGGGGCTCACGGACGGGGAGGCTCTCCAAGGACGAGGCGAAATTGCGGGTGTCGGCGAACGCAGAAGCGGGAGGGAAGCGCTTCCACGTAAGGCAATCCCTCTCGCCGCTTGCCGGGTGCGAAAATCAGCGTCCTCCGCGCGGGCGGGGCTCGATGCCTGGGAGATCAGGGAGCCGGCATCGGGGCCGTCGCTTTGTGGTTGCGAGAATCGGCGTCGCCAGCGGGGGCGGAGCTTGATGCCTGGGAGGCTGGGGATTCGCATCGGCGGCGTCTCTCCTGAGATGCGGAGAATAGCGCTCGTCATCCGGGGCAGGGCTGACTTCCTGCGAGATCGGAGAATTGCATCCGGGTTGGGGCTTCGGGAAGGCGCAAACCGACCCTCGTGATCGGGTGAAGAGTTCATTGCATGCGAGGCCGGGGAATCGCATCGGCGCCGTCACTCCTAAGATGCGGAGAATTGCCATCGTCATCCGGGGCAGGGCTGACTTCCTGCGAGATCGGAGAATTGCATCGGAGCCGTCGCTTCGCAGGTGCGCAAACCGGCGTCGTCGCAGCGGGGAATCTTGTGCCGGCTGCGAAAATCGGAATTCGAAGGGGGAAATCGAAAAGCGGGAGCGCGTGGCATGGCGCTTAACGAAGCCATAAGAGCGGGCGCTGTTGCCCGTTCTGGGAGCGGGCGAAAGCCCACTCCTTTTCATGAAGAAAAAAAACATGAAACCACTGCCCGCTCTCGTCTGGTCTCTATCCTATTGGGGCCGATCGGTGTGGGCGCCGGTTTCGCAAGTTAGAAAGTTAAGTTATATGGCAACGATTGCACTGAATGTAAGTGGCCTGCCGACTCTCGCGCAACTTGCGAAGGGTCAGGACGTCATCACCAAAGGAACCAATAACGCGCTCGTGCCCGGCAATGCCGATGAACTGGCGGAGTTTGTCACGGCACAGGCGGACTTCGAAACCGCCAATGCGGCCTGCGCGGCGGCGAAGTCCACCTCCAAGGCGAAAACGGCGGCCCGCCAGGCCGCGCAACGGGTGTGGAAGGCGAAGTTCAAGGCGATGGCCGCGAAGACCGAGGACATCACCCAGGGCAGTCCCGAGGCGCTTTTGAGCGCGGGCTTTGACGTGAAAGCGGACGCGACACCCCCGCAGCCGCTGGAGGCGCCGACGAATCTGCGCGCGCCGACCAATGGCACGCCGGGCGTGACGAAGCTGAGCGCCGACCCGCTGCCGGGCGCGGTCACCTTCCTCGTGGAAATGTGCGCCGCCCCGATCGTCGAGGATAACTGGGAGCAGGTGGCGACTCCGACCAAGCCCTCCTGCACCGTGGACGGGGCTGAAGCGGGCAAGAAGTGCTGGTTCCGCATGGCCGGAGTGAATGTGGCCAGCCTGGGTCCGTGGAGCGCGCCGGTGGCGCGCCCGGTGATGTGATGGGGAAGTGATGGCTTGAGAGTGGAGTGTCGCGCGCCATGCGCGCCCAGCACTCTCCTCTCGACCTTCGACTCCTCGATCCACTGAACCGTTGTCACCAATTGCCAATTCCTAATCTGATGCTGGCGCAAAAGTGGGGCAGGCGACCCGCCTGCCTGGTTGCAGCGGGCGACCCGCCCGATGTTCCGGCGAGTCGCCGGAACAGACTGCCGCAGGCGGAGTCGCCTGCGCCACTATGCGGCGCATCGCCGCGCGATAGCTAATACTCAATACTCAACACTCGACATTCGACATTCGACATTCAACTTACCCAATGCCCTTCGACCCAAACTTTCCACAGGCAAACACTCTGGCGGATCCCGCGCAGATGCGCGCGCAATTGCAGGCGCTGTTTGATTTGAATCAGTCGATCCCCGCCGGTCCGCCCGGCCCGCAAGGTCCCCAGGGACCGTGGGGACAGCCGGTGCAATGAAAGGGACCGTGCAATGAAAGGGACCGTGCAATGATAGGGACAGTCACTTTCAACGGAACCATGCGCAACCTTTTCGCCCTCGTCCTGCTGCTTTCGGCATTCGTCGTTCGGCATTCGTCATTCGCTGTGGAGCCGCCGCGCCCGAACATCCTCCTCATCCTCGCCGACGACCTCGGCTGGGGCGATGTCGGCTGCTACAATCCGCAGTCGAAAATTCCCACGCCGCATCTTGACCGTCTCGCGTCGCAAGGCCTGCGGTTCACCGACGCACATTCCAGCAGCGGCGTGTGCGTGCCGTCGCGCTTTTCGCTGATGACGGGCCTGCATGCCTTGCGCATGAAAGGCAAAGGCCATCCTGAACCCGAATACCGGCACTACGGCGGCAATCAATCCACGCTGCCGCTCATCCCCGCTGATGCGCCGACGCTGCCCGGCATCCTCGCGCGCGCCGGTTACGCCACGGCGATGGTCGGCAAGTGGCACCTCGGTTGCGACGACCTGCTGCGCAAACCCGACGAGCCGCTGCGCGGCGGCCCGGTGGACCGCGGCTTCCAGCGCTACTTCGGCATCCCGTCGTCGCTCGACATCGGCCCGTATGTTTTCATCGAGGGCAACCGCATCGTCGCCCAGGCCGCGGAGAAAATGCCCGCGCACGGCTCGCCGGGCTGGCCGCGCGATTTCATGGGAGAATTCTGGCGCGAGGACGTCGCCGCATCCGGCTACCGCCACGCCGATGTGCTCCCCACGTTGACGCGCCGCGCCGAGCGCGACCTGCGCGAACTCGCCGCCGGTGCGAAGGAGCGCCCGTTCTTTCTCTACTACGCCATGCCGTCGCCGCACTCGCCGCTGCTGCCGTCGGAAGAATTTCGCGGACGCACGAAGCTCGGCGCGTTCGGCAGCTACGGCGATTACGTCGCGCAAACCGACGACAACATCGGCCGCCTCCTCCGCGTCCTCGATGAAACCGGAGCCGCCGCCAACACCCTCGTGCTCGTGAGCAGCGACAACGGCCCGCTGTGGTATCCGCAAAACGTCGAGGCCACCGGCCACTCCGCGTCCGGCCCGTGGCGCGGCATGAAGGGCGACGCATGGGAAGGCGGGCACCGCATGCCGCTCATCGCCCGCTGGCCCGGCCACGTTCCCGTCAACGCCACGAGTGAGGCGCTTGTCTCACTCACGGATCTCCTCGCGACCGTCGCCGGCCTATTGGGCATGCCCGACATAGCCAGCGACGGTGTTGATTTTTCAGCAGCACTGCTCGGCAAACCCTGGCAGCGACCGACCGACAGACCGTTGATCGCCGCGTCGTCGCTCGGCGCCATCACGATGCGCAGCGGCCAATGGAAGTTCATCAACCGTCTCGGCTCCGGCGGCTTCAGCGATCCGAAGACAGAGCAACCCAAGCCCGAGGGCACGACCGCGCAGCTTTACGATCTCGCCGCCGATCCCGGCGAAACAAACAACCTCGCGCACAACGAAGCAGAACGTATCGCCAGCTATCAACGCCAGGTCGAAACACTGCTCAAGAGTTACCCGCCCAATCGACAAAGGACAAAGGGCTCGCGTGCGGCTGAATAATTGGTGATGAACACGGCACGCGCCGCCTGCCATCCCGACCAAATCCCACGATGAAATCATCCCCGCTCTTTGCCTGCCTCGCATTTTTCTGCACACTCCTGGCCTGCCCTGCCGCGCCATTTCCCGGCGCGGTGAAGGAGGAGGATCTGGATGTGGCCGCGTGCCAATTGCTCCGCGGCAATGAGGTTTCGGCGCTGGATGCGGATGGGCTGCGGGAGTTGCTCGGTTTTTCCAAGGAGGACGAGGATGCCGGGAAACGCGGGCGTCCCAGCCGCGGACAAAAGGGCGGGGCGGTGCAGTATCTCCTCGTGTTCAGGCAGCCGGTGGCGATCGGTACGGTTCTGGGAGGCGCGGGTGAAGTCCGCGTCCACAAACCCGGTGCGCCGCTGCCGGCAAATCCTGCGAATCCTTCCGACTGGCTGTCTGTGGGCGTGCAGCCGAATCAATCTTCTCCGCAGTTCGCGCCGCTGCCGCCGGGCACTCGCACGCGCGCAGTTCTGATTCCGGCGATCGCTTCGCCGAAATCCGCGGTGCATCTCGAACTGCTCGCGACCCGCCTCGCGAACGACACGCCGGGCGGCGTGGCCAATGCCGAGTCCGCCTACACCACGAAGCCCACCCTCAGCCCGCCCTACACCTACGATGCGGGCCATCTCACGCGTGGTCATGGCGAATGGGTGAATTCCGGCAAGGAAGTCAATGGCGTCAATTCCCGCGCGCCCATCACCGAGTTGCAGCCGTCGTGGTTCATTCTCTCCTGGCCGGAGGCGCGGCGGGTGGATGGCGTGATGTTGCAGGAAAACTTCACCGCATTCGAACTCCAGGCGTTCACCGGGCCGCCGGGCATCAACGCCGTCGCAGCCACCGAGCAGGAGTGGAAGACGATCCGCAAATCCAAACAGATCCAGGACGGTCAGCGCCGCTGGCTTGCCTTCGACCCCGTGCAGACACGGGCGTTGCGCCTGCTGATCACGAAGACCAGCGAAGGCCCGGTCGCGCGACTCGCAGGATTCCACGTTTTCGCGGACCTCGGTGACCAGCCCGCACCGGCTGTCGTCAAGCCAGTGTCCGCCGAACCACCTTTCGAGATCAGTTACGGGTTGTCTCAGGCGGGAAAAGTCACGCTCGTCGTGGATCGCGCGGATGGCACGCGAGTGCGCAACCTGATCGCGAACACAGCGCAACCCGCCGGGAAGAACACCGTGGCGTGGGACTTGAAGGACGAGGCGGGCGGTTACGTCCCGCCGGGTGACTATCGCTGGAAGGCGATCACGCATCCGCCGCTGGAACTGCGCTACGAGATGACTGCGTATCCGAATGTCACGAGCCATTTCCCCGAGCGGCCCGCGTGGCTGACGGGGCCCGATGGCTCCGGCGGCTGGCTTGCGGATCACTCGCCGCCGCGCGCGGCTTGCGTCGCGGGTGACCGTGTCTTCCTCGGCGCGCCGGTCGCGGAGAGCGGCGTGTCCTTGATCGAATGCGACCTCGAAGGGCGCAAGCAATGGGGGCACCATTCCTTCGCGGGATTCACCGGCTCGTGGCTGCTCGCGAGCGATGGGAAAACTGTTTTCAATCTCGCGCCCGCGCGCAATTTCGCCAAGGCCGGCATGGACAAGAACACCGAGGCGATCTGGGCGGTGGACATCGAGACCAAAAAGGTCCGCACGCTCGCGATGCTGCAACCCGCCGCTGAGCGGAAGCGCGGAGCGCAGGGACTCGCGGCGCACGATGGCAAGGTCTTCGTGGCTGTCCACGGTGCGGAGAACTGGTTCCAAAATGCCGCCGGGGCTGCCGATGTGGATTTGCAGAATTCACTCCCCACCTACCCGGTCGCGCGCAAGCCGCGCGCGGCCCACGAGATGGTGCCGGACCAGCGCACGGACTTCCTGCGCCTCTTCCGGCTGAAGGATCTGCCGCCTGGCTTCGGACCGAACCATGGCCTCGTCTATCTCGAGACCACGAAGAATCCGACGCGCCAGCAGCACATCGTGCTCGCGTTCACCAAGCCGGTTTCCATCGGCAGCGTTGTATTCCCGCTGCCGCCGCGCGAGGACAGGATGCAATTTTCCATCGCCGTTCTGAAGCCGTCCGCGCCGTTTCCGCCGCGGCCCGACGAGCGCACGGACTGGGCGGATGTCCCGCTCACCGACACAAACGCATGGGCAGTCGTGCCGCTGCCCGCTGGCACGACGACCCGCGCGCTGCGGATGACTTTCACGCGCGGCGGCGGGGGTGTGAGTGACGATCTGCTCGCGGATATCGAGGACAAGAAAGGCGCGCCTGCGCCTGACCTCGCGGACAAGCCTGCGGCAAGAAAGTCCGGCTTCGCCGCAGCCGATGAAGGGCTCTGGCAGCGTCGCCTCGAAGGTGTGAAGGTGCTCAGCCGCCGCTTTGAGAATCTTTTCTCCACGGCGGAGGTGCGCGTGAATTCCGGCAAGCTCGCACCCGATGGCTCGTGGGATGCGCAGCGTACCGCGCCGCTCAGCGCCGCCGACCCCGGGATCTACGCGCTCGAATGGAAGTCGCCGCAACCGCTTCGCGGCCTCGCATTGCGGGAGGTGGACGGTGCGGTGACGGAGGTGGATGTCTTCACCGGCGCGGCAGATTCGCCCGTGGACATTGCAGCGGACGCGGGCTGGGAAAATGTGGCGACCTACCGGCAGGTGCTGCGTGACTACTACAACGGCAAAGAGAGCAACAATGGCTGCGCGCGTTACCTCGATGGCTATGTGGATTTCGGTCGCGAGGTGAGCACGCGCGCCGTGCGCCTGCGAGTCGTGAAGCAGTGGGACACGAAGGATCATTACCCCAGCGGCATCCGCGAGGATCTCGGCGGGCAGACGCTCGACACGAAGCGCTGCCGCATCTTCGGTGTCGCGGCGTTGCGCTACCTCGGCGGGGAGCCGGCGGTGGATTCGCTCGTCACCGAGCGCATCGAGATGCTGGACGGCGAGACCGGCAAGGTGCTGAAGGAGGTTCACGTCCCGGGCATCGCAGAGGCTGGTGGCGATCGGGCGCGCGGCAATCTCCTCGCTGCAAATGCGCGCGGCGAAATTTTCACCGTCTCGGATGAGAAACTGGTGCAGGTGGATTTCAACAACGGCACACACCGGGTGCTGGCCGGCGATTTGAAGAGACCCGCCGCGCTCGCGTGTGATCGCGCGGGGAACCTCTACGTCTTCGACTCCGCGAAGGAGCGGAAGAATATCCGCGTGTATGAGCGGGGCGGAAAGTTTCTCCGCGAGATCGGCGAGCCCGGCGGCTACCAGCGCGGCGCGTGGAACCCGAACCGCCTCGGCGACGTCACCGCGCTCGCCGTGGATGCGCGCGATCAGGTCTGGGCCGTGGACGGCAACTACTGGCCCAAGCGCATCAGCCTCTGGAGCGCGGATGGAAAGTTCCAGAAGGAGTTCCTCGGCCCCACCGAATATGGCGGTGGCGGGCAGCTCGACCCCGGCGACAAACGCCGGCTCTTCTATGGCCCGCTCGAGTTCGAGCTGGATTGGGCCAGCGGCAAGTCGCGATTGAAGAATCTGCTCTCCCTCGATGGGCATGGCGCGGGCGATTCGCCGATCTACGCCGGCAAGCGCCTCTACCTCGTGAACACGCGCCCTGGCGGCCATGGCCCGTCGCAGCAGTGCGGCGTGGTCTATCTGCACGAGGGCGATCACGCGCGGCTCGTCGCGGCGGTGGGACTCGCCGGTCAGTTCAAGCCGCTGCTGGATCCGCGCCTCGTGAACGCCTTCGGCGGGAAAGTGCTCATGGAATACCTCTGCGCGTGGAGCGATCTGAACGGCGACGAAAAGGTCCAGCCCGAGGAAGTCCAGCTCTGGCCGAGGCCGAAGAATGTGCGCGTGGTCTTCGATTCCCAACTCGGCGTGCAGATGGGCCCGATCGGTTTTCGCGTGAAGGAATTCCGTCCCGACGGCGTGCCGATTTACGTGCGCGCCGATCTGCCGGCCATCTGGGCAGGCGTCGCGTTGCGACTCGACGACGGCAACTTCTACCACTTCGAGGACGACTACACCCAGCGCTACAACTGCGCCGTGCAGCAGCCTGACGGCAAAGTCCTCTGGACCTACCAGACCGAAGGCGCGGGCGTCCACGCGCTCACGCGCGCCAGGCCCTGGCACTCCGCGCAGATGGTCTGCCACTTGGGCTTCGCCGGACACGCGACCGCGCACGCGGGCGATCTCGGCGAGTTCCTCGTGTTCAATTCAAACGTCGGCGTCTTCGACATCGTGACGGCGGACGGGCTCTTCGCCGGTCAAATTTTCCGTGACATCCGCGACCGCCAGGCAGTGCCGTGGAGTGGCGCAAACAACACACGCGGGATGCCCATGGACGACATCACTCCGGGCCAGGAACATTTCCAAGGCTACTTCACGCGCACCTCGGACAATCACTATTACGCGGTCGCCGGCCACAACCACGCGAGCGTCGTGGAAGTCATCGGCATGGATCGCTTCAAGCGCTTCGGCGGCGACTTCGCGCTGGGTGGGGCGGACATCACCGCCGCTCAGACCTGGGAGCGCACCCGCGAAGCCGGCGTGCTCTACGCCCGCGCGCCCGTGCTCGACGCTTACCGCATGTCCGCGCCCAAGCTCGACGGAAAGTTGAACGAGTGGGGGCCGGTGAGCGCCGAACTGGATCGCGACGCGAGATTTCGGATCGGATACGACGACCAGAATCTCTACCTCGCCTACGAAGTCTCCCGTCGCGGCCCTTTGAAAAACCAAGGCCAGCAGTGGGATCGCCTCTTCAAGACCGGTGCGAGCGTGGACCTGCAATTTGCCGCCGACGCCGCTGCAGATCCCGATCGGAAGGCTCCGGTGCCCGGCGACCAGCGGCTGCTTCTCACGCTCATGGGCGAGCAGTCCGCCGCCGTCCTCTACCAGGCCGTCGTCCCCGGTACGCCGCCGGACAAGGCGTGGCAGGTCGTGAGCCCCGTTCACTCCGTCGCCTTCGACCGCGTGATGAAACTTGACCCCGCGCGCATCGCGGTGGAGGACGCGGACAACGGCTACGTCCTCGAAGCCGCAGTCCCGCTTTCCGCGCTCGGCTTGAAAATCACGCCGGGCCTCCGCCTCAAGCTGGACTGGGGCATCCTCGTCAGCGGCCCCGACGGCACGGAGGTTTTGCGTCGCGAATATTGGGCAAACAAAGCCACGCAAATCACCGCCGACGCGCCGAGCGAAGCCGAACTGCACCCAGAGCTCTGGGGCCACGTCCGCTTCCACGCAGAGCGCACCGCCGCGCTCGATCCCGCGGCGATGAAGAAGGACAAGACCGTGGAGGATTTGCTGAACGACTTAAAATAGCGCCTGCGCGCTCAGCGTTTCACTCCGCTGCGCCGGAAAGAATTCACTCCAGGCCGGAACAGTTCGTCCCGCAACCGCGTCCCCAATCCCGGGCCCGCCGGCAACCGTGCGTTTCCCCGCTCGATCACGGGCAGCGTGTCCACGAGCTTCTCGTAGAATGAACGGATGTGGGCACGGACCGTTTCCTGGAAGACGACATTTGTCGAAGACGCCGCGAGATGCAGGCCGGCGAAGAGCGTGAGCGGGCCGGTGCAGTCGTGGATGGTCGCGGGAATGTTGTATCCCTGCGCGAGATCGATCACGCGTCTCGTCTCGCTGATGCCGCCATTCCACGTGGGATCCACCATCGCGTAATCGGCAGCCCCGGCTTGCAGGACCGCGAGATATTCCTTGCGCCCGAGCAGCATCTCGCTCGCCGCGATCGGCAGGCCCGATTGCCGGCGGAAATCTGCCAGGGTCGCGACGTTATCCACGCGCAGCACGTCCTCCAGCCAGAGCGGTTTGATCTCGCGCAGCGCCTCCGCGATGCGCAGGGCTGCGGGCAGGTGAAAGAACGCGTGCCCCTCGATGGCGATTTCCAATTTCATCCCCACCCGCGCGCGGATCTCGCGCAGCGGCTTCATGCCTTCCTCCAAGTCGGCCCACGAGATGTGCAGTCCGCCATTGCGATGCGCCGCAGCGTCGAAGGGCCACATCTTCAGCGCCCGGATTCCTTCGCCGACGAGTTCCTCGGCAAGATCACCGGCGGCGAAATTCGATGACCAGTTGTCCTGTAGCGGACCCGCCTTGCCGACATCGCCGTAGCCCGGCCATCCCGGATGCCGTGGTGCGACGCTGGCATCGGCCACCGCGCCATAGCCTGGCCCGCCGCAGGTGTTGTAGATCGGAATGGAATCGCGCACCGGGCCGCCAAGCAGTCGGTACACCGGTTGCCCGCAAGTCTGGCCGAGAAGATCCCACAGCGCGACATCGATGGCGGAAAGCGCGCGCATCTCCGCTCCCGGATGACCAAACGGCGTGCATCGTTCGTAGAGAAAACGCCAGTGCGATTCGACCGCGAGGGCGTCGGCACCGAGCAGGCGTTCGGCCATCCAGTCGTGGACCAGCGAAGCGATCGCGTGGGGCGTGTAGTACGTCTCGCCGCAGCCGATGAGCCCATCGTCCGTGTGGATGCGGACGAGGACGAGATTCGGCATGATGCCGGCGGGAATGGCGGTTTCGACCGCGGTGATTTTGGACATTGGCGGAATGGAATGGTGACCTGCGGATTAGCCGGAACGCTTCGCCGGGGATAGCGATTTCCTCAGGCAAGGAAACTTGCCGGCTCATTGCACAAACCCGCCGCCCCGCCGCGTGGGGCGTGATTGGATCCGAGTCCAAGACGAGGTCCAGCAGCGTCGTGGAGAGCGCAGGGAGGGGCGGTCTGATACCGCCCTCTGGCAGCGGACGCTCCGCGCCGCTGCCAGCCATGACCGTGGCAATGCGAAAGGATCCTCGAACTCCGCAA
>Ga0105046_10015555_pt1 | contig 11694 bp, 11 predicted proteins | sample MAT03_FD_78385 | JGI IMG/M metagenome (GOLD analysis project Ga0105046, IMG submission 78385) | Freshwater microbial communities from Lake Fryxell liftoff mats and glacier meltwater in Antarctica - MAT-03 (megahit assembly) | ecosystem: Environmental > Aquatic > Freshwater > Ice > Liftoff...
CAGGGTATGGGGGAGTGCATTGTTTTAGATGTCGGTTATGCTGAATATCAAAAAAAAAGTAGAGTTAGATAAAAAAAGTATTGCGTTAAATATTCGATGGTGACATGTTGAGGTTCAAGAGAGCAAGGTAACCGTAGTGTGGCTCCCGGCTAAAGTTGGGAAAGGCACTTAAGCAATAGGGTCGGGCTTAAATGACAATGATAAGATAAAAGAAATACATAATGTCTGCGGTGCCAAATAGAAATATATTTGTTGTTAGTTGTGTTTGTTGTTTAAAGAAATCATTCTTGTTTGTGTGTGTAACAAGTTGATTGATTGTGTTTTTAAACCATAATTTGTGTGGAGATCATATGAATAAAATGTTTAAACTTTTTTCATTATTCTGTACTATGTTCGTTGCGCAGCAATTGCCCCTTGCCGCTGCAGGTTGTGATGCTGCGTGTGCAGAACAGCCAAGAGAAGAAGTTGTTGGTCCTTGCTACTGCCTTTGTGCAAGATATATTCCACAATACTACAATACTTACCGCACAGAGTGCGAGCCAAAAGTTGTAATGGATAAATGCACTCGTTTAGTGCCAAAATATTATGAAAAACAGTGCACACGTATGGTTCCACAGAATTATACAGAAACATGCTGCAAATATGAATCAGAGTGCTACGAAGTGCCAAGAACTACTTATGTAAGCAAACAAGTATGTGAGAAACAAGTACGTTATGTTCCTCAGTATTTCTACAAATGCACTAAAACAGATGGTGCTGGTCAACAAGCATCATATGAAAGCGCTGCACCTTCAGGCTGCCCAACAGGTGGCTGCCCAGCTCGTGGCTAATTTAACTCCGCCGACTTCTAGAGGTGACTAAGTTGTTACCTCTAGAGGAAGAGGGCGACGGTCAAACCGCAAGGTTCTGACCGTCGCTTTCGTGCTTTTATCTGGGGCAAAATCGAACAAAGCTGACTTTATAGATTATCGAGAGTAAATTTCTTCAGGTTTGAAGAAAAATCGAATCTCTATTTCAGCATTTTCAATAGAATCCGACCCATGAACAGCATTCTCGCTGACAGATTTAGCGAAATCTTTGCGAATGGTTCCTGTGGTTGCATCGTTTGGATTTGTTGCTCCCATAATTTCCCTGTTCTTGACTACAGCATTGTCACCCTCAAGAACCATGATAACAACAGGATTTGAGCTCATGAAATCAACAAGACCAGGGTAAAAGGGGCGGTCTTTATGCACGGCATAAAACTCACCAGCGGTAGCCTTATCGAGTTTTTGCATCTTTATTGCTGCAACCGTTAGCCCATTGTTCTCAAATCTAGAGATAATCTCGCCGATGTGCTTGTTTGCGACAGCATCAGGCTTGATTATCGATAGAGTACGTTCGGCTTGGTCTTTCGTTGCCACGACTGGAGCTACCTGATTTGCGCTAGTGCTATCTGAGCTGGAATTGTCCTTTGCAGATGTGCAGCATAGAGCAAGTATTAGCAGAATCCATTTTTTCATTTTATGCTCCTAATATTTTGCAGCGACTAGCGAGTTCTTGCCAAGACTTCTTCTGGTTTGAAAAAGAATGCTATTTCATTTGTTGCTGTTTCGGCTGCATCGGAGCCATGAACGGCGTTTTCGTCGATAGATTTTGCAAAATCTTTGCGAATAGTTCCTGAAGCGGCATCTTTCGGGTTTGTCGCGCCCATGATGTCACGATTTTTAGCCACGGCGTTATCACCTTCAAGAACAGTAGCAAGGACTGGACCTGTAGTCATAAAAGCAATAAGGTCGTTGAAGAAAGGGCGCTCTTTATGAACGGCATAAAATTCTTGCGCTTTAGCAGGGCTCAAGTGCACCATTTTAGCAGCAACAATTTTGAGGCCTTGTTTTTCAAAGCGAGAGAGGATTTCGCCAATGTGTCCATCGCCAACAGCGTCTGGTTTGATGATGGATAGCGTTCTTTCTTTGCTCATGCGTAACTCCGTATATAATTTTGTAATTGTCATGATCACTTTGATTGTCTGTGGCTAGAAAAATTCTTAAGCCGTAGGTCAAAGCTGTATCGGTGTAGTCGCTATTCTACTGAATTTCAACAAAAAAGAGAGAGCTCTTTCTTGGAAATTCTCCATTCTGTATGATCCACCTTCAGTGTCATCGACCAACCATAATAGGGCTATTAGCTATGAAATTTCCGCTCTCCTGGATAAAGGAATATTTAGACATAAATGCGTCGGCAACAGAGATTGCCAAAATATTGACCTCTATAGGTATAGAGGTCGATGGCATTCAGCCTCAATCGTCGGGATTCGACAATGTCGTCGTTGCCACGGTCATAGATACAGTAAAGCATCCGAATGCAGATAAGCTATGTATAGCAACTGTTACTGATGGCTCTGAAACGTATCAGGTTGTTTGTGGAGCGTCCAATTGCCGTAAAGGGCTAAAAACAGCGTTTGCAAAAGCTGGGGCAACTTTATACGACAGAAGTGGCAAAGCATTTAAAATAAAACTTGGGAAAATTCGCGATGTTGAGTCTCAGGGAATGCTTTGCTCTGAGGATGAGCTATTGGTTTCGGACGAAAGCGATGGGATTATTGAATTTGCAGAGCAAATACCCCTCGGTGCTGATGTTGCTGAAATTTATAGCGATATGATTTTTGAAGTTTCATTGACGCCAAATCTAGGCCACTGCATGAGCGTTCTGGGCATTGCCAAAGAGCTTTCAGCGTCAACAGAAATACCTATTAAAAAGCCTTTGATTAAGCTTGAAGAATCGACTTTGGATGCATCATCGCAGATGAAAATCTGTATTGAATCGAAAGATAAAGCACCGTTTTATTCCTGCCGTCTACTGCAAGGCATAAAAATGCAGCCATCGCCGGATTGGATGCAAAAACGGCTTAAAGCTTGCGGGTTTCGACCGATTAACGCTGTTGTCGATGTTACGAATTATGTCTCCTTAGAGTATGGTCAGCCGCTTCATGCCTTTGATTACAACAAGCTTCATGGAAAGGAAATTATTGTGAAGCTAGCATCTGAAGGGGAAACTTTCAGGGCTTTGGATGGTCAAGAGTACCAGTTGCAAGCATCAGATTTGGCTATATGTGATCGCATGGAAAATGGAGAGTCCCGTGTTATTGCTCTTGCGGGCATCATTGGCGGTGAATGTGCAGAAATTGACGACAAAACCGAAAGCGTGCTGCTAGAATCTGCCTATTTCGACGCTCCGACTATTCGTCGAACCTCTAAGCGTCTTTCTCTACATACTGATGCTGCGCGTAGATTCGAGAGAAATGCTGATCCAAGTGCAGCACCACGTGCTCTGGATAGAGCTGTAGAGCTTCTACATGAAATCCTTGGAGGCTCTATATGCAAGGGGGTGATTCAAGAATCTTCTATATCGATTGAGGACAAGCGAATTCTAGGCCGTTTAACTCGAATAAATTCTCTGCTGGGAACGACTTTAAGCGCGAGTGAGGTGGAAAATGCTCTTACGCGTTTAGGTTTCTCTATAAAATGGGATAGCCAAGACGTTTTTAGCGTTGATGTACCTGTTGGTCGGGCGGATCTTAATGAAGAGATCGATCTTGTTGAAGAGGTTGCAAGAATTTACGGCTATGACAATATACCTCGAGTTGCAGCAAAATATCGCTCTTCGGAAATTCCCCATGCGCCAATTTTTCTATACGAAGGAAATGTGCGCGCGCGGATGATCGCCTTTGGTTTACAAGAGGTTATGACATGTAATCTAATTGGTCCTTCAATTTTAAAGTCTATAGAGACACCTCTGATGCCAGAAGAGGCCACGATAGAAGTCCTGAACCCAACGTCGCAGGAGCAATCGATTCTTCGAACCTCCCTAATGCCGGGGTTGCTTCAAGTCGCAAAATATAATTATGATCATCAAAACCACGATATGGCTCTATTTGAAGTTGGTCGTATTCATTTTAAGGAAGATGATCACTACAAAGAGCAGTCTTGCGTAGGAATTCTGCTAACGGGTCGTTCATCTCCTCATGATTGGCTATTGAAGCCTCAGGAATATGATTTTTTTGATGTTAAGGGCCTTGTTGAAGATGTTCTAACGCTAATGCAATTTCCGGAAGTAACCTTTAGTACAAGCGATTTTAAAGCGTTGCACTCAGGACGGCAAGTGTCAATATCGATTGGCGATCTTAAAGTGGGTTGGATGGGCGAAATACACCCTAGCATCAATTACCGTTTGGATGTTCCTCAACGTATGTTCTTTGCGGAAATTAACCTTCACGATCTATACTTGGTTCGTGGGAGTGAAAGAAAAATCGCTGAACTGCCTTTATACCCTTCGTCGTTTAGGGATTGGACCGTGTTGCTACAAAAAGATATACCCATACAGCCGATATTCGACGTTGTTAAGGGGTTAGATTTAAAGTTTTTTGAGACAATGAAGCTTTTAGATCTATATGGGCATGAAAATCTTGGCAACGACAATCAAAATGTGACCTTCCGTTTCGTGTATCGAAATAGGGAAAAGACTATAGCTCAACAAGAAGTCGATGATGAGCATGCAGCTATCATCAAAGCAATTGAACAATTCGTCATGAAAAATTAGCGTTTAAACCTCTAGAAGAATGATTGGAGTCAAATACATATGCGCTGCAGATCACTTTCACTTTTAGCATTTACTCTCGTTGCCGCAGGTTGTCAGCAAGCACCACGCATCGGTTATGTAGAGCAGCAGCCCGTGCCGATCGAATATGTCGATCAAACGTATCATCATCGATATGGCATTGAGGTCCCAGAAGACCATTGGTATAAATCAGGATGCAGCGGTCAAGTTGTTACCACTCTTCGTGATGGTATAACTGTATCGCAAACATTTTCAAATGGTATGCTTAATGGAGAGGCTTCTTACACCTATCCAAATAACACGCAGATTGAACGGAAAGAGTTTTATAAAGATGACATCGTTGTGTCAGAGATTCATTATGGTCCAAGCGGTTCTCCTAAGTATTCCAAGGAGTATTCATCGCCAGACATATGGGTAGAAACGCATTGGTATGAATCTGGCCAGCCACGAAGCACAGAGAAATTAGAACGGGGATTGCTTATCAACGGTGAGTATTATACAACCGACCACCAGAAAGATTCATGGATCTATGATGGTGCTGGAGAAAGAATCTCTAGAGATGACTGGGGTAATTTTGTCTCTGTTGATGCCTTCCGGGGTGGAGAACTTGCATCCATAACAACACGTCATTCTAATGGTTCGATACACGAGATCACTCCATATGCTGAAGGACGAATACATGGCGATCGCAAAAGCTATTATCCTGGCGGTGACCCGATGTCCATAGAAACTTGGCTCCATGGCGAGAAGACGGGAACGACCCAGATTTTCCAAAATGGTGAAAAATATGCCGATGTGCCTTATGTTCGCGGTAAGAAGCAGGGTATCGAACGGCGTTATAAAGATGGCTCATTGCTGTCTCAAGAAATTTCGTGGACCGATGATAAAATGAATGGACCAACGCATACATACGTCGGTGATAGCGTTCAAACCGATTGGTTTTATCGCGGGCGTTCAACTTCGAGAGCAAATTTTGATTCCTTTGCACTGCCAAAGAGGCCATTGCCTGGGAATTAGTTTTTGGATGAGAGCCTGAATTGCTTTTGCTCTATTATCAGCGAAGCAAAAAAGACGAAAAGGACCCAAAGGACGAAAAGGACTGAGGCTAATTAGTTGACCTAATTTGCGCATCTGGTGCTAAAAAATTTAGGTCCTTTTCGTCCTTTTCGTCCTTTGCTTCCAATTGCTATTGCAGTTTTGACAAATGTAAAATTCTGTCGCCATCGAATGTTCCTAAGTGCTATAATAAGCATAGGTAGGTGAACGAGTGACAAATCATCGTCCGGCAAAGCATACGAATGTGCTATCTCTAATTCGAATTGCAGTTGAAAGCGATAATTATCTCGAAACGTTTCATGCGCAGCAGAGGCAGGGGGAGCGAGAAATAATTTTACCAGACATTCTTCATGTTCTATTAAAAGGGTATCATGAGAAGCAAAAGGATCAATTCGATACTGCCTGGCAAAATTGGAATTATGCGATTCGTGGTAGAACCATAAGCAATCAAGAATTGCGAGTAATCGTTGCATTTGATGAGGTTACATCATTGCTGATCATCACAGCCTTTAGCATTGAAAGTAGGTGATAATATGAAAAAAATGAAAGTCGAAGATAAATTTGAATATATAAGCCTTGGCTTTCCCGTGATATTACAAAATGTGCCAATGATAGAAGTTCGTGGAATCTGGACGCCCAACATAGACTATAATCTTTTGCAAAAAGTTGTTTTGTGTGCCTTAGCGAATGCGCCATGGCCACTGACAGGCAATCACGTGCGTTTTATCCGCTCGTGGTGTGGCGCCACTCAAGATCAGTTTGGTCACATTTTCGGTGTTACCCATACGGCAGTTGTCAAATGGGAAAAAGCCAAGAATGAAGTGGCAAAAATTTCTCTATCCACAGAGCGCGACATTCGTCTACATATCTTAGATCAGCTTCTAAAGAGAGCTGAGGATTTTCGTAATGCCTACAAAATCATTCATGCCCAAGATTTTCAAGCGCAGCCAACCCCTATAGAGATCAATAGCTTAAAAGAGCTCGTTGCTATTTAATTTTTTCGTCGCCTCTACAATTGTATTGTAGCTTTTTTAGAGTCTGTAAATTTCATCACCACACAATGCTTGAATACTTGAATTATCTCCTGGTTAGTTATTCATGAACCAATGACAGACTGATGCATGGCGTAAAGCTTTGCTCGCAAGACAAGAGGCTGTAAGACCTCTATACGTTGTAAGCAGGAAGTGGCGTTCTTAGATCGTTTAGAAGAGAAATGAGTGCATAGTCCTTTTAAAAAGGTAATTGGGGGTGGGATACTAAAACCTATTGGTGTCAGCCCCCAACTCCTGAGATGAATTATAAGGCCGAATCCGAATCGCTGTTGCCTTCATGAATGAGCCCGTTGCCCGCGCCCACAAAAATAAGGAAAAAATGCTAAGTTTTATGCGGGCTCGGGCACATACGCGTTAAGCTAGGAACAAGAGCAACTATTACCACAGAGATCACAGAGCACACAGAGAGGGAAAAAAAGAGCAAAATAGGATGATCTGTCAAAAGGTATTGCAATTCTGTGTTCCCTATACAAAATATTTATTCTACACTATTTTAGCTTCTCTGTGTGCTCTGTGATCTCTGTGGTGCAAAATTGTTCTTGCCCTTAGCTTAACGCGTCTGGGCTCAGGCTCGTTCACGATAGCAAGATTTGGATGCGCGGTAAGTGCTACCGCGCTCGTTACACTAGCTCTTGAAAGATCTCCTTTAAGGTCGTATATCAAGATTGTCCAGCGGGTTAATGACTGGTGTCACGCCGGGAATTGTCCATACTGCTATTGGTGTGCCGGCTGGCAGACCAATATAGTTGCTTCCTGGTAGGCCATTAGAGCGTGCAATGTTTGCAATATATGCATTATTTGCCAGTGTTTCATCAAAAATACCAGCAGTCGTACTTCCTTCAAGAACGTTATTTTGTACAATACCGTTGCTGGAATCTGGATCTCCGAGGCCATCTATAAACCAGAATCCATATGAACTGCTGTTATTGCTTATGCAGTCCTGAACAAGAAGATTTTGCTGCGAAGTGAATCTAAAACCTGCGGCAATAGTATTATCAACATTTGTGACAATATTTTCTGAGGTACATCTGTCTAATACATTGCCAACGCCAAGATTGAAATCAAAAATTGGAGAACCAGGAAAGATGAGTTCAGCAATGTAGCTGCCCCGTTCATTTACTCCAAACCCGTAGGCATCGCCATAACCGTAGACATTAGGCAGGCCTGAGTTAGCGATATTGTATGCTTTGCATCCAATCCAGTTTATGTCTTCAGCTGTACCTTCTACAGTAAATCCTGCTGCTGCCACCGGTCCAGAACCGATAATATTTGAAGCTACACAATCTTCAAAAATAATGTTTGCGCCGACACACCTGAACCCACGGGCCATTCCACTGAATGGCGTGCCAAAGCCGCTTGTCACATTATCAACGATACAGCTCTTAATTACTGCATTGGTTCCAATAACGCTTATCCCTTCAACTTCGTCAGAAAAAGGTCCGCCAGTGCATCCATTACTTATGCAATTTTCAATCAGAACATTTTTGATGTCTATAATAGAATTGAAGCTTAACAATGTTACACCAAAAGCTTCAAAAGTTCCTGTAGAGTTGCTGAATGTTGAATTGGTTAGAGTGATATTTTCCGAAGGCGTGGCGTTTGGTGAAATCGTGGGAAAAGGCCCTGCTAAGAATCCTGAAGCAGTTGTTCCAAATGGGAATATTGCAGACCCTTTAGTATTATCGCATGAGCAATTGTCCATTTCAAAATTTGTACATCCTGCGATTGAAAAAGCTATACCGTAATTCTCAAGGAATTTTGAATCTGTTACTTTGATGGAATTGGATGGCAAAATGAGCACTCCACCAACATTTCCAGCGGCAGTAGTTCCGCAGTTGATCACATTCAGGCGAGTCATGGATAGAATATCGGTGTTTTGGTTGACAAAAATGCCGAAGGTGTTGAAGTCCTGAACGGTGCCACCATCAAGCGAAACGTTCTTTTTGCCATTGACTAGTATGCCGACGGTGCCGGGCTGAGTATTGCTGGATTGTTGTCTTAACACTTTATTGCATAAATGCAAAATGACATTGTCTGCATTTATAACAATCGCTGCGGCGCCAGCCACGACGGGGTTAAAGATAAGATCTTCTTCTATAAAATATTCTCCAGGCTTGCTGATCATATATCCAGCGCCGTGCTGATTGATATCTTTGTTGGAAATCCCTTTGCCACAGCAGCAGCTCACTTTTGTATCTTTATGGGGCTTTGGTTTCTTGCAACAATCTTTTTTTGCGGAATGCCCTTTTGATAAAGTTAACGGTCTTCCAGCCTGGTCAATAATGACCGAGACGCGCTTTTGATCCAAAGCTGAAAGCGTTTGCTCTTTGAGTTTTACTCGCTCTTCAGTGCTTAAATTTTGCCAATCTTGTGGAGTAAATGTGCTAAAATCTTGTTTCGTATCTGCACATATAGGAAAAACAAGCGTTGCTAACATAGCGTTAAGAGTCAGTATGCACTGCCATTTTTTGAAAATACTCATTGATGTTTTCCTTCAATAAACTGATTTATATCCTGGACCTCGAGCCACAATCTAAAGCGATTTTTGACTTGATCAAGTGATAATCAAGGCCCAAATTTGCTCTGGAAGGTTGTGAAACTTAAGCTCACCATAATGAATGAAAAAATTTATAGCAATTTTGTTGTGAGGTAATTGGACGCAAAGGCGCAGGGGCTGACAGCAAATAGCAATTGGACACAAAGACACAAAGACACAAAGACACAAAGGTTCACAGAGAGCAGCGAGGGCAAAAACAATAGCAGAATGGATTGTTCATAACTCACCTTAAAATTAGTGTATCTTCTCTTGATGACTGCTAGTTGTATTTTGGATAGATTTTCAAATGCAGTGTTGCGCAAAAGTGTCGACTTCATGCAATTAAGTATAAGCAACTTAGTTTTGCCGCCGATAGGGCATCTAAATTTATTGGGTATGTACCTCTCGTAGGAACGATTATTGGCATTAAAAGAATTTATGAAGGCATTCAAGAATATCAATTGTTTGACGCGACCCATCTCCATAACCTCAGTCAGCGTAGTATTATGTGGGTAGTCAGGGGCTCCTTGGAATGCCTGCCTTTACTCGGAGGACTAATTTGTATCATTGCAGATCTAATAGCTTCGCTAGTAAACATAAATAATACGGATCTACTTCCATTTCCTGATGATTATCATATGTGTCCGCGATGCACAAACTGAATTGAATGGACCTATGGACGAAATAGACTGAGACTTATTCTTCAGTATATCGTTATGAAGTCCATCTAGTCCATTTGCGTCCATCCTGTCCACAAACCTCTTGCGCGTCTAACCGCGCAGGCCGACGATGCGAATTGTTGCGCCTTTATGGTCGGGGTTGCTTGTGTAGTAGAGAACCGTTAAAGAGCCGTCATCTTCAAGTACCATGCCAGGGTAGCTTGCATCACCTTCACTTTTGAGTTGTAGTAGAGGGACAAGCTTTTTTCCTCTTAAGGAGGCTAGGATTGTAGTTTCATCGATGATATTTTCAGGGGTCAAAAATAAATGGCGCGTTGCAGCCCACATTTTTTCCTCGCGCTGAGAGAATAAAAAGTTTGGGCCACCGACACGGAATGGGATAACATCGAATGACCAATCCTTGTAATGCGATTTTGGTGAAGCCCGGCCAATCAATCCATGCTTTTGAGAGCGGATGAAAGCAACAAGAGTGCCATCGTCTTTGAAGCGAATGGTCGCTTCATTTAGCATTTCGCTTAGGCCTGTATAGGCAACACTTGCGACTCTCTCAAAATGAACACCATCATGAGTTTTGACAAGACTTAATTTTGCTCCCGATTCAGATGAATCGATGTTATATGCAAGGCCATAGCCGTGGTTGTCGTGTGGATTCCATGTGACGCGCCAGATCCATTCACCTTTAGCATGAGAGGATTCGAGGTCAATTTTTTGTGTGTTCCAAGCATTTTCTTCTAAAGTGGCTACGTGTGGGACCATTTTTGATGTTTGGCATTTTTCATCGATAACAGATCCGTTAAATACCATGCATAGCTGTTTGTTGCCATTTACAAAGAAGTGTGGATCTCTGAAATGGTACTCAAGGCTTGTGAGTGTTCCTGCATTCTGCCAGTTCCAAGTGCTTGAGTGTGAGTCAAATTCGCCGCGTAAAATTCTAATGACCCCTCGATCATCGGCATCGACATGATTTTTCCCTTCACGAAAAGTTGCATAGTATACTTCATTAAATTTAATAAGGTCTGGGAATGCACAATGGAGGCCAGTCATTTCAGGGACGCGTACATCTTGTTCGGCATAAAGCTTTGTTGGGGCTTCCGAAAGCACAGTCTTTTTAAATGAGGGTAGAAGTGCTTTGATGAAAGCTTTGCCTTTCGAGTCTTGAGGATTGCGATTTTCGAGTATAGCTATAACATAGCGAGCCATTTCCAATGAAAATTCATCAGCATCAGGATCGTTAATGATTGCTTTGGAAACATTTTCAAGATGACTTTGATGTCGGTCTGCACAGAAGGCGTGATATCCTTTGTATATAGCCGCAGCATTCTTCGCAAAAAGCAAATTATTTGCTGCTAGTTTGTGCATGTAAGCGGCTCCACACAAAGAGCTTTTCGAAGCCTCCTTAAGCATGCTGTCTGCGACTTGTTCTGGTTGCAGCTCTGGTGTTGTTACATTAATTTGTAAATCATCAATAGATTTAACAATTGCATAAGTTGGGGGTGGTAATTGGCTGTTATTCACATGGTCCATATAAATCTCCAGTTTAGTTATGTATAAATCATTATACCATGTAACCTATTAACAGCCACTCCCGTCAGATTTTTTTTGAAATGCTCGCTATGACCATTTACGTCTAAAGTTATATTTATAATATTTCAGGCATGGTTCAATCCCGGGTAACAGCATGGGGTAACAGATGCAGACGGTTGAGACAGTGCGATTTGCCCCGAGGGAATACCCTAGCGCTATTGCCGAGGGGCAAAACGCACTAGATCGGCCG
>Ga0105046_10015558_pt1 | contig 11692 bp, 6 predicted proteins | sample MAT03_FD_78385 | JGI IMG/M metagenome (GOLD analysis project Ga0105046, IMG submission 78385) | Freshwater microbial communities from Lake Fryxell liftoff mats and glacier meltwater in Antarctica - MAT-03 (megahit assembly) | ecosystem: Environmental > Aquatic > Freshwater > Ice > Liftoff...
AAATGCCGGTCGGTGACGTCGGCTTCGACCTCAGGCCATCCAGGGGCCGCGTCTTGGTTCTTCCGGTTTTTTAGTGGCACGGATGCAAGGAACTTAGTTTAGGCAGGTATGACAGAACGCGAAGCAGAAGAAGCAGTGGCGGCGCATTACGGGATGCTGTTGGGCATTCGGAGTCCGTGGAGGGTGAAGCGAGCGAAGCTGGAGATAGGGCAGAAGATGGTGGACATTGAGGTGGAGCATGAGCCGGGCGGGTCGGTAAGGTGTCCGCAGTGCCAGAAGGAGTGTCGTCGTCACGATCATGCGCCCGAAAGCACATGGAGACACCTCGATGTGATGCAGTTTACCACCCAGATTAGAGCCAGTCTGCCGCGGTGCGCGTGCGAAGAGCACAAGGTGGTCACTTTGGTGTCGCCGTGGGCCGAGACGGGCTCGCGTTTCACGCTGATGTTTGAAGCTTTTGCCGTGCAGGTTCTGCTGGCCAGTGGCACGCTGAAGCAAGCTGCTGAGCTGCTGCGGCTGGATTGGGACAGTGTGCAGCGGATCATGGACCGGGCAGTGGCACGCGGACTCCAACGACGTTCGACCGACGAGGTCACACGCGTTGGACTCGACGAGAAAAGTTTTGGCCGTGGTCACAGTTACGTTTCGGTGATGACTGACCACCAACCTGCTCGCGTGCTGGAGGTAGTGCCGGATCGCACCACGCAAGCGGCGGTGACCCTATGGGAAAGTCTGCCCGAAGCGCAGCGAACTAAAGTTGTTGCCGCGAGCATGGACATGGGGGCCGGCTTCGCCGCAGCCACTCGCCAGGCAGCACCCCAGGCTAAAATCGTCCATGATCGCTTTCACGTCTCCCAGCACCTCAACAAGGCCGTCGACCAAGTCCGTCGAGACGAACACCGTCGCCTTTTGGAGAAGGGCGATGAGAGCCTCAAGCACACCAAGTTCCTCTGGCTGCAAGGAGCCGCTGTCGAGGGCGAACAGGCCCTTTCGTTTGCCGAACTTTGCGCCCGCGAACTGAAGACTGCCAAAGCTTGGGCCTTTAAGGAGATGTTCGTAGAGTTTTGGATACAGGCCGACAGCGTGAGCGCTCAACGCTTTTTTGAACAATGGTACGCCTCGGTAAACCGCTCCAAACTCGAGCCACTTAAAAAGGTCGCCCGCATGCTTCAGTCCCATCTGAGCGGTTTGCTCAACTACTTCGACCACCCCATCACCAACGCCATCACCGAGGGCTTCAACTCCCGTATTCAGTCTTTGAAAGCGGCTGCTCGAGGCTTCCGCAACTTCGCGAACTACCGCACTCGCATTCTCTTTTTCTGCGGCAAGCTCCATCTCGCCCCTGATTTGCCCCTCTCAGCTTGCCACTAAGAAACCGGAAGAACCCTCAGCGGAGGAAGTCGTCAGGCGGGCGAAGGCATGCGGGGTGACGCAAACCATCGTCTCGCCTCTAGCTGGGCTCCTGCCGCGCGGGCGGGCGGGCGATGTGGTCTTGGCCAACGAGGCGGCGTTTCGGGAAGTGCCCAAAGTGCAGGGTTTGCTGCAGTATGTGATCGTGAATCCGTTGCAGCCCAAGACCTATGAGCAGGCCCGACGGATGCTGAAGGCTCCGTGGTGCGTGGGCATCGGAGAGGTTCATCCCGAGGAGCACGGCTACCGTATCGCCGATCACGGCGAGGAACTGTTCGCCTTCTTCGAGGTGGCCTTGCAGCGCGTGCGAATCGAAGCCGCAGAAATCACCGATGAAGCCAAACGCATGATTCTGTATGAAAATGCAGCAAGGTTTTTTAATCTCGGCACCAATGCTCAACCCTCTACCGGCGGATCATGATTCACCATAAATGCTTCCTGCCGGTTCCCGCCACTGGGAGCCTGCCCGGCCGGCCCATGCCGCTAATGACAGTCGCGTTCCTTGGAGCCAGCGATTCACCACTGGCGACAGTGGCTAGTTCTCCGTTCGTCACTACGTGCAATGCGTTCGGTAAATGCCCACGATGAAACCTCAAACCGAACCTCTCACTCGTAAAACCCTTCGGGGAGTCTGGAGTGCTCTGATTCTCCCTTGGACGGAACGCGATAAGCTGGATGCACGACGCTTCGCCAAAGAGATCAGGTCCTATGGCGGCACTGGCGTGAGCGGTGTCTACACGGGAGGAACCACCGGCTTGATCCCTTGTTGATGGGCGAGCTTGCGCATGAGGTGCCGACTTTTATCGGCACCAAAGACACGGGACTGGATGTTAAAGCGCTAAAGGCGATCCTGAGAAAAGCACCGGATCTCGCGATTTTTGGCGGAGAGGATTTTTATGAGAAGCTGCCCGCAGGTGGGCGCGGCGGCTACTGTTCCATCACGGGTTTCAACGCGCCCAAGGTCGTGGAGCTTTATGCGCTGTGCGCGGCCGGTCGCTTGAAGGAGGCCAAACCGTTGGCGAATTCGCTGCGCCGCTTCCTTTACGAGGCACTGCTTCCGCTGGTTCAAAATGAGGGGTTGATGGACTCCGCCGTGGTGTCGGAAGAATACGCCCGAACTGCTGCCTCCGCACTTGGCCTGACCTGGGCGCGCCGGCGCACGCAGTCGCACCACTTCCAACTTGCCCCCAAGCAAATTCATATGAACATTATCAAAACCGTGAGACGAATTCCTATGAACGTTATCAAAACCGTGAGACATATTGTGGCGTTGGTATTCTCCCTTTCGGTGTTGACGCTTTCGGCCATGGCGGAAGTTGCTGAGGAGAATGCGGCTAGCGCGGACGGCTTTTACTTTCCGTCCACCGGCGTGACCGTCGGAAGGCAGGCTGTGCTGCTGGCGATCGACGACTATCTTCTGCCGCAGAGGGAGAACGTCGGCGTCTACCTTTCGAAGCCGAGCTATCGCAACGAACCGGTACTGGCGCCGAGCAAGGACAATCCGATGGCCCCTGACCAGGTCGCAGCCTCGTTTTACGGGACGATCCTGAACGACAATGGAAGGTTCAGGATGTGGTACTACGGCATGCGGCTGAACAAACCTGGGAACGCGAATCGCGCCGATATGGAAAACATCATGCAGGGGCCGGTCTGCTATGCCGAGAGCGAGGATGGGATACGCTGGCACAAGCCCAGCCTGGGCCAGGTGGAGATCCGGGGCAGCAAGGACAACAATGCGATCCGGTTGCCCGACCTTCATACCCAGGCACCCTATATCATCAAGGATGAGGACAGCCCGGATCCGCAGCGACGCTACAAAATGGTGTACAACGCCCACACCGGCGGCGTGAAGGGACCGGTGCCTGAATTCGGGACCTGGGTGATGCGAACCGCCACCAGCCCCGATGGCTTCAACTGGAAGGCGGCCAAGGACTACGCCACGGACCAATTCATCGAGGCGGCCTCGTTCTACTGGTTCAACGGGCTGTACGTCGTGAACGGCCAGAGAATACTTCCCAGCAACGGCGGGCATCCGGGAGGACGGCAGGGCCGGGCGATCAGCGCCGTCAATTTCGATGAACCGTGGCTTCCCGGGGACACCGGGGCCTTTCTGCTCCCCGAACCCGCGGATCCGGCGCAACGCGGACAGACCAAACCGTACGATCAAGTTCACCTGGGTGTCGGCGCCACCAGCCTGGGCAATGTCGTCATCGGCCTCTACGGTCTCTGGCACAACGAGGAGGGCGATTACGATGCGAAGAAACGCTGGAGCTGGTTCGGCTACGGCAAGACCTCGTGCGATCTCGGGTTGGTGATCAGCAACGACGGCCTGCATTTCCGCGAGCCGGTCAAGGGACATGTGTTCATGTCGCGCTTCGACACCCCCGCGACACCCGTTCCAGGCAAGAACTTTCCCACCATCCTCTGCCAGTCCGGCAACGCCATCCTCAATGTCGGCAACGAAACCCGGATCTATTTTGGTCGCTGGCTCAACGCCGACTATGGCATGGGCATGAGTGTCGAAGTCGCACTTGCGACGTTGCCGCGCGACCGGTGGGGCGCACTCGGGCTGTTTCCCAAGGATTCGCCGCGCAATGTTTATCGCGATCGCGGCTCCGTCTGGTCCGCGCCCGTCCGGCTTCCCGCTTCGGGATGCGAGATCGTCCTGAACGCGGACCACGCCAACCAGATGACCATCGAGGTGTCCGACGCCAAGTTTCAACTCCTGCCGGCCTATTCCGGCGCGCGGAGCGGCAAGACGGCGCAGGAGAGCGGGCTCGATTGCGCGGTCGCGTGGCCCGAGGGGAATCTCTCCGCCCTCGGCGGCAAAACTGTCCGCTTCAAGATCAACTTTAAAAAGGAGGGCGATATCGGTCCCCGGTTGTTCGCCGTTTATCTGCGAACGCCTTGAGCTGACACGGGGCCGAGAACCACCCCCAAATCCTAATCGAAATTTTCAAAACAATGATTTTAAAATAGTTTCCCAAAACTAAATGGTTAATCGGCCTGCTGAGTTGCGGACTCTACAACCCGGTGAGGCGCCACAGCTCACTCGGTCAGATCTCCCTTGTGGCCTTCGAAAACCAACAGTTACACCAAAACACATCGAAGCCGCCTGAATTAGTGTCCACTTTTTCGAGGCAAGCCCAGATCGACGTGAGCCGATATCGGTCTAGAGTTTCCGGAAAACCCGAATGGCCTCTTCGGCAAGGCGGGCGTGGCCGGCGCGGTTGGGATGGATGCGGTCACCGTGAGAAAATTGCGGACGAATGTGACGCGGATCCGCGGGATCGCGAAGCACGGCGTCCCGATCTACATACGGAAGACCGCTCTCTCGAATCATCCGATTCAGCCGGTCCCGTTCGGCATAACGTTCCGGCGTGGAAAGGACCAGCGGTGCCACGGTGGAATATACCGCCCTGCCGCCCCAGGTCACGAGCTCAGCCTGCCGCCGCATGTTGGCAAAGACAACGTCCGCGCACAGTCCGTCAGTCATGTCGCCGCCACCGCTCTCAATCCAGACAATCTCCGGGCGAAAGGGGGCGATCTCATACGCGAAGCGCGCTAGATTTAGCGCCGTGCGCGCTCCGCCGGTGCCGGTGTTCAGCATCCGCTTCTGCCCAAGCGCACTCGCGGCGAGATATACGTAGCTTTCCGCCTCAGGTTCGCGATCGATCCCCGCGGTGATTGAGTCGCCAATCGCCGCGATCCGACAGTTCTCCGCCGGGCCGACCGGCGTCACACTCCAGTCAAACACCGCCAAGTCCCCGCTCCTCGCCCGCGCGCTTGGCCGGAGGCCGAATCCAGGCAGGCCGGGAATAAACCGGTAGCGGTCCGGAATCACGAGTTCCAAAGCCCCGCCCGGCACGTCATCGCCGGTCAGACGCGCATACACCGCTTTTTCGAACAGCAGAACTTTCAGCGTGTACCGCGTGTTCACCGACATCGCAAACACCGGCTTGGCGCGATCACCGGCAAGCAGCTCGTCGCCGTTGAGTCCAAGAATATAAAACCGTCCGTCGTCGATCCGGATTCGCAACGGCAGATTGTCGGATGTCGTCCCCCGGCACAGGCGCATTTCGATCAGCCCGTGTTCGCCGGCGACGATGCCGGATTGCGTGCTGCGGAACGAGAATTGCGCCAGTTGCGAGCGGTTGCCCAGCATCGGCAGGTCGCGCAGCACTGCATACGTATACGCGTCAGCGACTCCCCCATCCACCGCCCAGCCGGCGGCGCGCCGGCCGGCGTGCGACGGATCCGCCAGCTTCGTGTGGATCAGCAGCGGCACCGGGTTCGCAGCGGTCGTGCTCAGGTCATCCTCGACATAGCGGACGCCAAGCTCCGCCGCCGTTTTCAAATGGGGCAGCAATGCGTCCAGCGCATTCGACGCAGCAGGCGTGGTCGCCAGTGGCGATCCGGCCAGCACCGGCGCGTTCGGGGCTCCGCCGGGACCAACCGAGATTTTCACGGTGCGTGAATGAGTCGAACGCCCAAGTCCGCTGCTCCAGTCGCCAAGATCGTGGACGAAACGAATTTGGTTGTCCTGCGAGGTCTCGGCAATCGCGGTGTCGTGCGTGGTCAATACGCCCGAGCTCATCCGCACGACGTGACTCCAGGTTCCACCCTGATCCAGACTGACGGCGAGGTAATTTCCATTCCAGGGATGTTCGGCGCGGGGCCAGTTGGCGCGCGGCGGGACGCGCACGCCGAACGAGGCGACGAGGACGCCGCTGCGCAGTTCGATCAGATCCGGATCGACCACGGCCCCGATGAGTTCAACCGGATTATCGGCGATCAGCCGACCGTGCTTGTCCTTCACGCCGCGGAACATTTTCACCCAGTTTTCCGTGCGATAGACATCCAAGTCCGCATAGACCCGCGGGTACGCGGCGCTCCAGGTCCGGCCCTCGTCGTCGGAAATCGATTCGCGCTGCTCACGGCCGGTGCGCATCTGGCAGATCAGCCGGCCGGCGCGCGGTCCGGTGCTGAGGCGTACCAGAACCCCTTCGTTGAAACCCTCGGTGCCCACCGCGCGATCGGCGGCAATGGTCGAGACCATCGTCCAGTGCCGTCCGCGATCGGTCGACCGCAGCAGGATCACCCGTGATTTCTTCATCGTGGGCATGTAACCCACCGGCTCGTCGTCGCCTTCGAACCAGCCGTAAAGCGTCGTCAGCAGGTCGCCATTGGGCAGTTCCAAAATCCGGCGGTGTAACCGCGCGGCAACGTGCCGCGAGCCGTCATCACCGGTCGACGCATTGAAGTTGATCCCGAGTAGATCGAAGGTGATATCGATCGGGCCTTGCAGCGTGCGCCAGTCGTCCATCGAAAGATAAAGATGTCCGCTCCCAGTGCCGGGCTGAGGCCCCGGCGTGACAAAGGTATCGAGTGCGAGGATGGTGCCGTCGCGCAATTGGACGGCTCCGCCCTCCATGTTGAGACCATTCTCGCCCGCTTTCAGTGGGATGGCGGTCCAGGACTCTCCCCCGTCCCGCGAAACAACGGTCTCCATTGCGCTGTGGAAAGCGATTCGCTTGGTGGGAACTGATTTCGTGGGCAAGTGCGACTGCACAACGATCGCACCGGTCTGGGTGATCAGCATGAACGGCTGCAGTCCGCCTTCGATCACCAGGCGCTCCGAGCCGAAGCTCAGACAAACGCGGGAGTCGGCGAGGATCACCTCGGGACGATTGTTGGCCTCGACCGCCAGCTTGGGTGAGCCCTTCGCCGGCTCGGCGGCAGCTCGCCCGTCGACTGGGACGCCAATGACGATCAGCAAAAGAAAAAACAGGGAGAAGGAGCGCATAATTTTCGGGAAGTGAACCTACTTTTTTTGGGGTTAAAGGGTGCATGCCAGGTTGATGACCTGGTGCCACTTCGACGAGATGGGCCCACCGAACCGGCGGACTCGCTGCCAACGGTGATGGGCCGTAAGCCGAATCCCGGCCGCCGGGGAATGAACCGATAGCGGTCAGGAACCGCGACCTCCAATGCCACGTCCGGGACGTCCACGCCGCTGAACCGCGCGTAGTCGGCTTTTTCGAACGGCAACACCTTCAAGGTGCAGACCGCGGTCGCCGACATCGTGAACATCGGCTTCTTCCGATCGCCCACGAGCACGCTGTACCCGTTGAACAAAAGAATATAAAGCCGGCCGTCCTCCACCCGGATGCGCAGTGGCAAATCGTCCGAGGTCGTGCCGCGGCACAGGCGCATCTCGACCAGCCCGTGTTCGCGGCGACGCACATCCGTCCTGCAAAGCAGCGCGAAGCAAGGATCCATCCGTATCTTCGTCCACCGGCGGCGCGGGCACGGAGTATTCGAGCCTGCGGACGAGTTGATCCCAAGCGACGAAGAAGCTCTCCTGGTTCACCCCGTTCACCCGCATCGCGCCATAGATATCTAGAGGAGCAGACGAAGGCACGATGGCTTTAAGGTGAGGCGGCATCACTGAAGCCGCCAGGAACTGGGTGAGGCCGCGGTAAGAGCACCCCACCATACCGACATTCCCGTCGCTCCAAGGTTGCGCCGCCAGCCACTCAATGACGTCGTAGAGATCCCACCGATCCTGGTCTCGCGCAGGGATTCCGCCGTACACGGTCCCGAAGGAGGCCCCGGTACCCCGGAGATCGAGCCGCGCGATCACATAGCCATGGCGCAGCAGCGAAGCGAATAGCGTGGGATACGATAGGGCCGACGAAGCCGATGGCATCACCAGGAAGTCCATCACCTTGCCGTCTTTGACCGCGGCACGATGGTAAGGCGTTGCGTCCAGGATCACGGGGTAAGGCCGATCCGTCGGTACTCCTTTGATCGCCGGCCGGTAATAATCGATCGCCAGCCGCGTCCCATCCCGCACCGTGAGGTAGCGAGAGGTGCGGGTCCACTCCGAGTAAATCTCGTTCGAGAAACCAAGAGGATTAGCTGAGGCGCCGCTCGGCCGCGTGGCGACAGGCGGTGCAGCCGGCTGGCCGCACAGGGAAAGTGCACCGAGGATTCCAAGAACTCCGATTCGGATCCGTGCCAAGGTGCCGGCGGGACGATTTTTAATTTCGGATAAACTCACTTGTTGTGCGGCTGCAGTCGCAACCGTGGGAATTATTTCGCGGCGACGGCGATCTGCACGGACCGACCGTAGGTCGAGCGGCCGCGTCCGCTGCGCCAGTCGCCGAGGTCGTAGGCCAGGAAGATCCGATTGTCCTGCGACGTCTCCCCTATCGCGGTGTAGTGCGTCGTCAGCACGCCCGAGGTCATCCGCACGACGTGGCTCCACGTCGCGCCGTGATCGAGGCTGATCGCGAGGTAGCTCCCGTTCCAAGGATGTTCGGCGCGCGGCCAGTTGGCGCGCGGCGGCACCCGCACTCCGAACGAAGCGACGAGCACGCCGTTGCGCAGCTCCAGCAAGTCCGGGTCCACCACCGCACCGATGAGCTCGATCGGATTGCCGTCGATCGGCCGGCCTTTCTTGTCCTTCGCGCCGCGGAACATGTCCTCCCATTTTTCCGTCCGGTACACATCGAGGTCGGCATAAACCCGCGGATAAGCCGGCGTCCACGTGCGGCCCCCGTCATCCGACACGGCCTCGCGTTGCTCGCGCCCGGTGCGCATCTGGCAGATCAGCCGACCCGCAAGCGGACCGGAGCTGAGGCGGGCCAACACCGCCTCGTTAAAGCCCTCCGTACCGACCTTGGGATCGACCGCCACGGTGGAGACAAGATCCCAATGCCGACCGCGGTTGCTCGAGCGCAGCAGGACCACGCGGGTCTTCCTCATCGTGGGCATATACCCCGCGGGTTCGTCATCGCCTTCGAACCAGCCGTAAAGCGTGGTCAGCAGGTCGCCATTGGGCAGCTCGAGGATTCTGCGATGCAACCGCACCGCGTCATGGGGCCGTCCCATGTCGTCCTTGGACCCGCGGAAATTCACCCCGGGCAGATTGAAGGTGATATCCACCGGACCCTGCAACGTGCGCCAGTCGTCGTTGGAATGATACAGCTCCCCGATTCCCTCGCCCGGCGACGTTCCTGGGACGACATAAGTGTCGAGCGCGAGCAACGAGCCGTCGCGCAGCTGGATCGCGCCCCCTTCCATATTGAGTCCTTTTTTGCCGGGTTCCAGTGGAATGCGGGTCCAGGTGTCGCCACCGTCCCGCGAGATGACGGTGCCCATCGCCCAGTGCAGTGATTGGCGCTTGGAGGGAAAAGGGTGCTCCGGCAATTGCGACTGGACGACGATCGCGCCCGTCTTGGTGATGACCATGAAAGGCTGCAAGCCCCCTTCGATCACCAGGCGCTCCGGACCAAAGGTCACCTGGACGCGAGGATCGGCGAGGATCGCCTCGGGACGATTGTTGGCCTCGACCGCCAGTGTTGGCGGAGCGTACGGATCGATCTCACCCGGCGGGATTGCGGCCGCGGCCAGCAGCGAGACGCTGCCGGAAAGAAATGCCATTAATTGGAGGAGTAGACGTGGAATTTTCACAAGCTGTGTAAGAGGTTGCTGCGTCGAGGCGATTTCGGATGCCTCATTGTCGGGAGGATTGTTACAGGCCGGAGGAGTCGTCTTTGAAACAGCGCGCGGAGGGAAGCAGCGGAAAGGTCCGGAGGCAATGTGACAAGTAGGCGGGGGCATCGCCCGCTTTGGAAAAAACCGGACGCAAAGCCGTTCTCTGTTACCTTTGTCCTCTCCTGTAAAAACGGAATCGTCATTGGTCATCAACCTCGATCTCCACGAATCGGCCGTATGCTGAGCGCGCACGTCCGCTATTCCAGTCGCCAACGGGTGTATAAGACGTCGGTGTATAAGACGTCGTGCCTTGACTGTTGACGGGAGCGCTTTGATCGGGTGACCCCAAAGGCTGCATGTCTCGAATGTAGACAAACCCTGATTCCTCCCGCGTATCGGACATTCTACTACAGACAGAATCGTAAGAGGCCCGACCGCCAAAGACGAAACTCCGAACTCAAATCGCGGCACAGTTTGCCGAAGTTTCAGAGGACCCGACCAAGCGGGTGCCTCCACCGGAGGAACGGGCGGAAAGTGGTCAGTCCTTACTTCTAAACCACATTCAGAGACTCGACCGAACCCATCGCTGTGGGCGTGAAGGTTCGATCCTCCAAACTGGACGCGGGGAGCCGCCGTGACGAAACCGGACCATTCGTAGGTCCACGCTGGCGTCCACCTTGCACCTGGGGCCGCTGGCCAGACGTGCAGCCAAGCCGGACTCGATCTGGGACGCCATGCCAGCACCGACACCACCCCGCAACGCGTTTTGAGTCGGACCAGAAGCATGGACAGACTCTATTCTGGAATTCCTCCTGCTCAAACGCCCGCAACGACAAACACACTTCCTGGGCAGGGAGCGTTCATTGTCGCTGGGGGCGCGCAGCCGAGGCGGGCTGAACCTTCGCTCACCACACCAACCAAAGAGAGCTGCGCTTCTCGGTTGAGCCCGATCGCAGGGCTGCCGCTGAATCCGCCAAGCTCGACGCCGTCTTCGACATCCTTACCGTGGCGTCCGCATCTTGCAGGACTTTCCCCCTCCGAAATCACGACACGGCGGTCCGACACACTTGTCGCTACCAAGGTGATGGGAAATGGCTCGAATTTACCAAACGTCTCAAACTCCTGCCGTCCTTGCCCGGAAAAACCGACGATGCTCACGGCATCGCCCACCTGTGCGCGACGTACTGGAAACACATCGAGGGGGAAATATTGCTTGGTGGTCCGACCCAGCTGCCGATCCAAATGCGGAAATGCAATCGTCGCAAGATCTAGGTCACGGGACTCCGCGATCACTTCCGGCTCGTGAAGCGACAAAGTATTGCCGTCGCCTATGTTCACTGCAAACACCGTCGACGAATTCCGCTGCCTTGCCGCCCGAAATCCCTCGAGCACATGCCGGGCTGTGACTATGAATCGGTGTGACCCGCTCGCCACGAATCCGCAGCTCCCGTTGTCTCTCACGTTCGCTGGAGGCTCCGTCAAGCCGCGACTGAACCAGACCGGCGATGTGCAGGTCTGGGCGAAGTTGAGTAGGATTTCTCGTAATTCCGTAGGAGTGCGGGGAGGAAGCATCGTCATGTTCCGAATCTTGCGGCGCCGTTTCTTAAGGCCAGCAGGATCTCGGCGTCACCGGCGTTCGCGACCCCGGCCGCACCCGACGTACGTGCCGGTTTTGGATGCTCCAGCGATCTTGGCCGCCGTTGCATCGGTTTGTTCGGCGCTGTTGGTGTCGAATAAAGAAGTCGGTCCCGGTCAGAGCTTCTTCCTGCCACAGAAC
>Ga0105046_10015562_pt1 | contig 11691 bp, 14 predicted proteins | sample MAT03_FD_78385 | JGI IMG/M metagenome (GOLD analysis project Ga0105046, IMG submission 78385) | Freshwater microbial communities from Lake Fryxell liftoff mats and glacier meltwater in Antarctica - MAT-03 (megahit assembly) | ecosystem: Environmental > Aquatic > Freshwater > Ice > Liftoff...
ACCAGCTTCCATTCGATGTCGTCGGCAACGTGACTGACGACCCCCTCAACATCCCCCGAAGCAAGCGCAACGTTGAACTCCTGCAACATCAGCTTGCGCGGCGAGTTACCGCAGTTGTCGGGAACTTGGATCTCCATGGTTGACGAGAATATGGACTGGCACCCCACGATCGAGAACTGGACAAATGACACCATCGCAGTGATCTGGTCGCGCAACAACGGAACGAACATGATCGTCCAAGCCAAGGTCAGACCCCCTGGGGGCGAATTCGGACCGGTGATCGACCTCTCGGCCTCGGGTGGCCTGATTCCGTAGGCCGGTGATGGCAGATAAGTAAACGCATCTCAAGATGTCAAAAACACCAACTTGCGGCGGGCCAACGAGGCCTACGCGCCCGGATCCGCGTGACCCCGGCACGAGCGGGCTCCTATCGGTCGGCGAGTGTGGTTTGCCCGTTCAGTACGTCGACCACGAGAACTTCGATGGTTCGTTCTGGTTCTTCGAAGATGGGTGAATGCGCTGAGGAATCGAACGTGTAGAACCCCTTTACGGGTGCGATGAGCTCGTTGAGGTAGCCCCTTGCGAGCGGGTACGCGCAGGTGAAGTCGTGTCTGCCGTGCAGCAGGTACACCGGCAAGTCGACGCTCGGGACTTGTACACGCAGGTCGGTCATCAGCATGGTGTCCCAGAGCCCGAAGGTGTCCATGCTGGAGAAGAGCTTTCCTCGCCAGAGGTTCACTTTATCCATGAAGGTGTACTCGCTCGATCTCAGTGAAGGAAGGAACAGCCCGGTGATGACCGAGCGCATGTCGCGGATGGTGCCAATGCCAGCCTTGTGCATGTATTTGTCGCGCAGCGACATGTACGAAGACGGCAGCGGAGCGGACACGCTTGGCGGCGCGGCCTCCAATCGGCGAAGCATCCGTCGGTCGCCGGTGTCTTTGAAGTACGCAACGGCGTACTCGTAGGCCAACATCTCTGATTCGATCTGGTGCGTCACCTGTCCGACGCCGATGTATGCGTGGTACAGCTTGGCCGCTTTGGCTGCCGCTTGGATGCCGATGTAGCTGCCCCACGAATGAGCCATGACGTATAGCTTGTCTTGGTCGAAACGGTCGAGCAGATATCGCGTGACCTCTAGCGTGTCCTCGATGAACTGCTCTGCGGTCATCGTCTTGGGTGGGATGTCAGGATCGAAGGAGAGGCCGGCTCCGCGTTGTTCCCACCAGACGACGGTGAAGTCGTTGTAGATATCGATCGGATGGAATTGTGTCATCCAGTACTCGGGCATCCCTGGCCCGCCGTGGAGGAACAGCAGCAGCGGATTATCGACGCTGGTGCCTTTGATGAACATCCCCTGCTCGACGCCGTTGATGTCAACGTGAGTCTTCTCCGAAATGCTCCTAGCCACCGGCCTTCATTCCTGTCGCGGATCGGTACGGTCTCGGCGCGGCAGGCGAACGGCGATCTCTGACTGGTCCACTGCCGATGCGGGAGGATCCTCTCATTCGCTACCACCCTAGCTCCCTCAGATCGATTCATCGAAGTTCCCGAATCGATGGAATCTCAGCCGATCGAATATCGGGGCGACTGGATTTGAACCAATGATCCTTCGAGCTTCAGCTCAAATGCTTGCCAACAACAAAGCCCCGCATCCGCGGGGCCTTGTGAATTGAACCGGAGTCGGGGCGACTGGATTCGAACCAGCGGCCCCCTCGCCCCAAACGAGGTGCGCTACCAGGCTGCGCTACGCCCCGAACTGGGAGCTTATCGCCAATCGGCTTTAACGAGATCCATCCCATGCTTCGAGTCTGGATCTGAGATACGTATCACCGACCCTCACGGTCAGGACCCCGTAGCGCGACCTCCAGTTGCGACCCGTGAGCTGATTGCTGTTCGATTTTCTCTGGAAGTGAATCTTCTCTTTTGGCAGCTCCAGACGGTTGGACCAGAAGGTCTTCAGTACCTCAAGATCCTGATCGGCATGGAACTGGATCGTGTGCTGAATCTTGTTGCTGGTCATTCGAGAGATCCAGATGTGTCCAAGCCTGACCACCGACGGATCTGAATTGCAGAGCGCAACCTGGTTTCGGTCTCGCTTGTAGCCCTCGCCGATGTACATGCAGACGAAATCGCGGAAGCCGGACTCCGTGTCCAACTTGGGGAACTCCTCAACACCCTCTTGGTATGCGGCTTTCCGCTTCTCGCGATACTTCGCCTGCATAGCTTCGTTACCTTTGATTCGACCCCAGGTCGGGAATTCAACATTGGGCTTTCGTGGTACCTCTATGTTCTTGACCCAGTAGTAGACCGTCGTCCGGTTCAGGTCTAAACACTCTGCGATCTCGTCGATCGTCATTTTTCGATCTACCCTTAGCTGGATCGCTTTCATTCGTATGTACTCGGGGTGGGCCATGGGCATATTTTGTCCCACTTTTCGAGAGGTACTTTGCAACAATACTGTGACAAAAACCCTGCTAATCGAGGGTTTTCGAGTTACAGCCCCTGTGATTCCTGCCAGGCCTTGAAGGCCTCGCGGCTCGTGTGCTTCGGGGTGTAACCGAACTCTTCTTTGAGCCTGGTGTTGTCCAGCACCGGGCGGTATTCGAGGAAGTCGGTCTGGTCCGGGCCGTGCGGGCTCATCCCCAACCGGTTGGCCACCCCGAGGCCGGCCTTGAGCGCACTTACCGGAACCGGCAGCACCCCTTTGCCCATCTCTTTGGCGATCTGATCAACCGACATCGCACCGTCGCCGGCCACGTTGTAAATACCGGTCTTCTCGCCGAGCACCGCCTGCAGGATCACGCCGACCACGTCCTGGTCCCAGATGAAAACGAAAGGAGAATCCGAACCCCGGATCTTCAGCAGCCTCTTCTTGCGGAACAGGTCGGTGATCTGGTTGTCGACTGACTCACCGAGGATCGTGCCGATCCGGAGGATCACCTGCTCGAGCTGCGGCGCACTCTCCCGGTACTCGGCCAGCATCTCTTCGACCAGACGCTTGTGCAGGCTGTACGGAAAAGTGTCGGTGCCACGTACCGGATCGGTCTCACTGAGCCAGGCCGGGTTGTCAGCGTGGTAACCGTATGCGGCTCCGCTCGATGAGACAACCACCCGCTTGACCCCATGCCGCACACAAGCCTCGAACACGTTGCGCGAGCCGTCGACGTCAACCGCGTACTCCTGCTCGACCGTGGTCGCTTTGCCCGGATTGACGATCGAAGCCAGATGGACCACCGTGTCGATCCCATTGTCGAGGATCTGGTCCGAGACAACCTGCGCGTCGGTCACGTCTGCCTTCGCGTAGATCACACCCTCGATCTCATGTTCCGGCGCCGGATCCCGAAGGTCGGCGCTGACCACCAGATCCACTTCATCCCAGGCCGCAGCCAGGCCTTTCACGACCGAATGCCCCAGGAACCCGTTTCCGCCCGTCACGTAAACCCGTTTCATGACGCCACCCTAGAGCCTCGCGTCGAACCGGCGGACCCCTCCCGCCCGGTCGGCCGCTTCGCCCACCAGCTCGAAAGCGCCAGACCGGCGATCAGATCCCAGATACCCCACCACCCTGCAACCAGGGCCATGCCACCGATGCCATCGAAGAATGTGAAGACCATGCCGAGCCCGAGCCCGGCGTACCTCACCCCCACTTCGAAAGTGATCGCCCGCCGGTTGTATTCGTCGAGCCGGCAGGCGGTCGCGAGGCCGTAACCGAGCGAGAAAGCAAGCGTGTCGTGGAGGAAGACCACGAGGGCCACGATCGGGATGTAAGCCCAGAAGACACCGATGTTGCCGAGCAGCGCTGCGAGGATGAACCCGATCAGAGCGTAGACAGAAAACCGCTTGACCCAGGGCTGGGCCTTTTCGGTGAAGCCCGGATACCGCTGCGCGATCGACAGGCCGATGATGAACGGGATGCCGATCACCAGCACCACATGGAGCAGCATCTCGACCGCGCTCAGGTCGACGTCGGTCAGGATCTTCGATGCCTCCGGGTGTATGCCACCCCAGAATGCGATGTTCAGCGGCATCAGGAAGATCGCCAGCAGGCTGGAGATCCCGGTCATCGAAACCGAGAGCGCGACGTTGCCACGGGCCCGGTAGGTCAGCAGGTTCGAAGTCCCTCCAGGCGGGCAGCAGGCGACCAGGATCATGCCCATCGCGATTGACCCCTGCACCCCGAGCAGGATCGTCAACAGGAAGGTAATCGCCGGCAGGGCGATGAACTGGGCGGCGATACCGACCGCCATCGCTTTCGGCATGCGCCGGACCTCACGAAAGTCGGAGACCTTCGTATCCATCGCGATGCCGAGCATGATGATCGCCAGCACCACGTTGAGGATCAGCAGCGACGAGTCGCTGAAGTTCAGGCTTACTTCATCGATGTTCCCCAGCGGCAGCATCAGGCGGGTTGCCGGCCGGGGTCAGGCTTCATGCCGGGGTCGCGAAGATGTCCAGGTGCTTCTGGATCTGGTCGCGGTAGGCGTCCTTGTTGACGTAGTAGGGCAGCCGGTCGAGCTGCAGATAGTCGTAACCGGCGAAGAGATCGGGGCGCGGTCCGTTGATGCGGCGCCACATCTTGTCGGCCCGGGCCGGGTCACGCCTTCCGGCCTCGATGAAACCGGCCACCAGGTCGGCCTGGTTGTAGCGCCCCTGCCAGCCGAGCCCGGTCGCTTCGACCATGCCGAGCACGAACAGGTTGCGGTACTTCGGCGTGAAGATGTTGAGATACAGGTCGGGGTGGTTGCCCTTCCAGTTGAGGTGCTCGGAATCGATGAAGGGATAGTTGAGCCGGTAGCCGGTGGCCAGCATGACCATGTCGTATTCCTTGCTCGTGCCGTCCTTGAACTTCACCTCGGAGCCGTCAAAGCGCTCGATGTCCTTCTGGATCTTGATGTCGCCGTGACCGGCGTGGTAGAGCACGAGCGTGTTCATTACCGGGTGGGTCTGGTAGATCCTTCCTTCCGGTTCCGGGAAGCCGAGCCGCGCGGGATTGCCGGTGATCAGGCGGATCACGCGGCCGTCCACCCTGGTCTTGATCCAGGCCGGCAGCGGCTTGCCTTCGTTCAGCGTGTCCGAGGGCTTGCCGAGGATGTATTTGGGGAAGAACCAGTAGCCGCTGCGCAGGCTCATGTCGACCGACTCCGCGTAATGGACGGCGTCGACTGCGATGTCGCAGCCGGAGTTGCCGGCACCGATGATCAGGACCCTTTTGCCCTTGAAGATCTCGGGGGTCTTGTAGGCGCTGGTGTGGAGCAGTTCGCCAGTGAATTCGCCCTCGAACTCGGGGATGTTCGGTTCGGAAAGGATCCCGTTGGCGATGATGATGCCGGCGTAATCCTCGGTCACTTCCGCGCCGTCCTTGCCACGGCTGGTCACCGACCAGACCTCGCCGTCGGCTGAGGGTTCGGCCCGGACGACTTCGGTCTCGAAGCGGTAGAACCGGCGCAGGTCGAAGTTGTCGGCGTAGTCGTTGAAGTAGGTGCGCATGTCCCAGTGGCTGGGATAGTCGGGAACGTCATCCGGCATCGGGAACTCGTCGAAGGAAGTGGTCGTCTTCGACGAAATCAGGTGGGCCGATTCGTACATCGTGCTTTTCGGGCTGTCGATGTCCCAGAGGCCACCGACCCCCGAATGGATCTCGAAACCGACAAAATCGATTCCCCGCCGGGCCAGGTTGCGTGCCGCGCCGAGGCCGGTTGGACCGGCGCCGATGACGGCATATGGCAGCGGCTCTTCAATCCCGGCGTCTGGGCTCCCCTCAGTGCTCATGGCCCAGATCCTACCCACCAGGTTCTGGTCCCGATTCACCACCACATGGTCGGGCGATCGGGACCAGAACTCCGGGTGGGCGCGTGGGGAGGCCTTTCTTTCCTGCCCGGCCGGAGTACTCGCTACGGTTGGGGCATGGCCGACGTCAGACCTTTCCCCGCACTGCACTACAACCTCAAGGCTGTCGGATCGATGGGTTCGGTGACCGCACCCCCGTACGACGTGATCGATCCTTCGGCCCGCCGCAAGCTGCTTCAGCATTCACCTTTCAACGTGGTTGAGATCGACCTGCCGGTCGCCACCGGTGAAGGCTCGGACCCTTACCAGCACGCAGCCGAGACGCTCGACGAATGGACCCTCAGCGGGGTGCTGACCCAGGACCGCGACCCGAAACTGTGGGCGCTCAGCCAGGAGTACAAAGCGCCAGACGGCACCACCCACGTTCGCAATGGCATCCTCGCCAGAGTGCGGGTCACTGACTACGGGCCGGGGCAGATCCGACCCCATGAACGCACCCAGCCCGGGCCGAAGCAGGACCGCCTCGACCTCACCCGGGCCACCCGTTACAACCTCTCGCCGATCTTCTCTCTGACCAGCCGTGACGCCTGGCCGCAAGTTGCGGCTTCAACCGAAACGGAACCATGGGCCACAGTCACCGATGACGAAGGCACAACCCATCGCCTCTGGCCGATCGATGACCCGGTGGTCCATGCTGCGGTGGCCGAGGTCCTGGTCGACGCCGAGCTGCTGATCGCCGACGGCCACCATCGTTACGAAACGGCCCGCAGCTACATGGCCGAGGTGCCCGGCGAGGGTGCCCAGTGCTTCACCCTGATGGCGCTCACCGGCCTCGACGACCCGGGCCTCACAGTCTTTCCCACCCATCGCCTGCTCTCCGGCCTGGCCGGCAATCCGGACATCCGGGACCACCTCGACAACGGACTACGCGCCACCTTTGACTTCGAGCCGACCGACCTCGACGGCCTCGACCCGGCCGGCATGGAAGGCATCGGCTGCTTCGGATACGCCGACCAGACCACCGGCCGGTACTTTCGGATACGCCTCAAGGACCCGCTCGCCCTGGATGAACTGATGGAGGGCCGCTCGGAGGCTTACCGCCACCTCGACGCAGCGATCCTGGAGAAGGTCGTCTTCTCCGAGATGCTCGGCATGTCGGAGGCGGATGTCGAAGCAAAGAAAGGCCTCACCTACGCCAAGAGCATCGAGGCGTCGCTCCGCCTGCTCGACGAAGGTAGCTGCCAGGCAGCGTTCATCCTGCGGGCGACCCCGATCGAACAGGTCCGGGCTGTAGCCGCGGCCGGCGAGACGATGCCGCCGAAGTCGACTTACTTCTTCCCGAAACTGCTCTCGGGAATGGTCTTCAACCCATTGAGTTGATGCGTTGATGCGATAGCATCAAATCATGCGCACAACCCTCGAAATAGATGACGACGTGGTGACGGCAGCGCGCGAACTCGCCGCGGCCGAGCGCCGATCCCTCGGCTCAGTCATCTCTGATCTCGTCCGGCGGGGATTGACTCCGGCCAGAGTCGAAACCGAAGGCGACCTGCCGATCATCCGTGTTCCCGCCGGCACTGCCCCGATCACTCCAGAGATGGTCCGCCGGGCACTCGACGAGGACTGACCGATATGGCACTCCTGGATGTGAACGCGCTGATCGCACTCGCGTGGGATTCACATGTTCATCACGTCGCGATCCGCGACTGGTTCTCTGAAAAAGGGCCGGACGGCTGGACCACATGCCCGGTCACCGAGAGCGGTTTCGTGCGGGTTTCCTGCAATCCCAAGGTGCTGCCCGCGGCGATCGGTGTCGAAGCTGCCCGCGAGGTACTGAAATCTCTCCGATCCCATCCTGCCCATCGTTTTCTCACAGACGATGTTTCGATTACCGACCCGGACTTCCCGGAACTCACCGGGTACCGCCAGGTCACCGATGCCCACCTGCTCACCCTGGCTCGACGGAATGAAATGGTCCTGGTGACATTTGACGCGGGGCTCCACAAGCTCGCGGACGGAAGGGGAGTCGACCTGCTGACCCGCGATCAGGCTCCCCGGGTTTGATGGCGGTGCGGAATCGATCATCTAGGATCGGTCCATGCTCAAGATCTATACGAAAAAAGGCGACGACGGCACCACCGGCCTCTGGTACGGCGGGCGGGTCGAGAAGTCCGGCAAGCGCACGGACGCCTACGGCACCCTGGACGAAGCCAGTTCCGAACTCGGTGTCGCCCGGGCACTCTGCGCCGCCGGTCAGGAAGAACTCGCGGCCGACATCCTCGCCCTCCAGAACGAACTCTTCGTGGCCGGTGCCGAACTGGCCACCGCACCCGAGGCGGCCGATCGCCTCGAGGACGGGATCAGCCGGATCAGCGCCGAAATGACCGACGCCCTCGATGCCGAGATCGACAAGTACATGGCCCAGGTGGATCTGCCGCCGAAGTTCGTCATCCCCGGCGGTAACCAGCTTTCCGCCCAGCTCGATGTCGCCCGGACCACGATCCGTCGGGCCGAAAGGAAGACCGTCCTGATCCGGCTCGCCGACGAACTCGCCTCGACCGAGATCCTGCGATTCCTGAACCGTTCCTCCGACCTGGTCTTCGCCATGGCCCGTTACGCCGATGTCGACGATCCGGAGCTTTTCGAAGGCCGGCGCAAGTCAAGTTGAAACGCGCGGTCGTCACCAGTGGAGCCGACACGCCCAACGTGGTCGAGCTTTCCAGCGGGCACACATTGACTTTCGACCTCGGTAAAGCCGGCGGTGGCGAAGGCCGGGGGCCGAGCTCGACCGAAGGTGTGAGCGCGTCACTGGCCGCCTGCACCGCGGGCACCCTGAAGATCTACGCCGACCGCAAGGGCTGGGACCTCGACGGTCTCGAGGTGTCGGTCGAGACGACCTACGATGGGCCCAACCCGAAACTGTTCGAGGTCAGCGTCGGCCTGCCGGACCGCTTCGACGACGACCAGATTGCCCGCCTGATGCGGATCGCAGGCAAGTGCCCGGTCCACCGGCTGCTCGCCGAAGCGACCGAAGTAACGGTGAGCCAGACTTGAACCTCGGCCTCGAGAACCGGGTCTGCGCGGTCACCGGTGCGAGCAGCGGCATCGGTTTCGAAGTGACCAGGCAACTCTGCTCCGAAGGTGCGAAGGTCCTGATGATCTCCCGCAACCCGGAGCAGCTGGCGGCGATGGTCGAGGTGGTCAGGGCCGAAGGTGGGGACGCCGGAGTGCTGGTCATGGACATCACCGCCGACTTCGCCGGAGAGCACATCCTCGCTGCCGCCAAACAGGAGTTCGGCAAACTCGACGTGCTGGTGAACAACGCCGGCCTGGCGAAACAGCGCCATCTCGAAGAAGCACCCGAACAGGACTTCCGCGACCAGTTCGAACTGAGTGCGATGGCTCCCTTGAACCTGATGCGCGCTGCGATTCCAGCGATGGTCGAAAGGGGCTGGGGCCGGGTCGTCAACGTCTCTTCGTCGGCCGGCAAACGCCCTTCGGCCCAGATGCCGGATTACTCGGTCGGCAAAGCCGCCATGCTGTCCCTGTCGCGCCTTTTCGCCGACGAGTACGCCGACAGAGGTGTGCTCGTCAACGCGGTCTGCCCGGGACCGACAGCCTCAGAACTCTGGATGGATTCCGGCGGACTGCTCGACCAGGCGAAAGAGCTTGCCGGCGACGAGACGCGGGATGAGACTCGCGCCTCGGTCGGCAGCAAGAGGCCGATCGGCCGGATGGCAACCCCGGAGGAGATCGCTTCGGTGATCACCTTTCTCTGCTCCGACCGGGCGTCATTCGTTTCCGGTGCCGCCTGGGGAGTCGATGGCGGCTCCGTCCCCGTGATCATCTGAGCGAGCCGCAGCCAGTCGCAGCCAGATCGGGCCTTCAGTCGTAGGTGATCAGCGAGCAGATTTCGTGCGGTTCAAGCTTTTGCCGTCCACCGAGGAAGGCCAGTTCGATCAGGAAAGCACAGCCGACCACCTGCCCACCGAGTTTTTCCACCGCTTCAATCGTCGCCGCGGCGGTGCCGCCGGTCGCAACGAGGTCGTCGTGGACCAGGACCCGGGCCCCGCTTGCGAAAGCGTCGGCATGGACTTCGAGTTCGTCAAGGCCGTATTCAAGCTCGTACTGGACCGACACCGTCTTTGCCGGCAGCCGGCCGGGTTTCCTCGCCGGCACGAAACCCGCGCCGAGCGCCTGGGCGAGCGCACCACCGAAAATGAAACCCCGGGCTTCCGCGGCGACAATGAAGTCGACCTCCATAGGACCCGCAAACTCGACCAGTTCCGCGGTCACCTGGCGTGAAGCTTCGGGATCGAGCAGAAGCGGCGTGATGTCACGGAAGACGATCCCTTCCTTGGGGAAGTCGGGAACGTCGCGGATCAGGCCACGCAGATCCAAGCTTCACTTCTTCGCGCTGAAAGTGGTGTCGGCGAAGTTGCTGAGCCCGCAGGAGGCGTAGACCGAAGCGTCGAACAGGGTCGGCTTGGCTGTCATGGTCGGCACTTTATCCGTTAGGTAATGATCCGCCTGTGGACTACAGCTCGACCAACCTCCAGGAATTGCTGCTGACGGCATCGGACGCGATCGGCCTCGAGGCTCATGGCCACCGCGAAGCAGCGGTGCTTGTCCCGATCACCGACTGGCCGCACGAGCCCAAGCTCGTCTTCACCGAACGCCACGCCGACCTCAAGAAACACGCCGGCGAAATATCCTTCCCCGGCGGGATGAGCGAAGACGGTGACCGCGACCTCGAATCGACAGCGCTCAGGGAAACCCACGAAGAGATCAGCATCAGCCCGGACCGGGTCGAGGTCACCGGCGCCCTGGCCCCGGTGGGTACCTTCGTGACTTCCTTTCGAATCCAGCCGTTCGTCGGCCTTGTGTCCGGTGACGAGCCACTTGTCCCCAACCCGTCGGAGGTCTCGGCTATCTTCAACTTCGGCATCGACGAACTGGTCGAGGCTTACGCGATGCGGCGACTGGTCCGTCGCGGCGTGCCGATCCGCACCCCCACCTTCGAGATGGAAAGGGTCCTGATCTGGGGCGCGACGGCGAGAATCCTGACCGACTTCCTTACCCGGATTCGGGCCTTCAACTGATCAGCCCGATCTCGTAGTGACTGCGATCGGCACGGTATCTCCGCGCTGATCGTTGCCACTTCGTCTCACCGAGCCCGTAAGCTGGGCGCGTGAGCAGCCTTGCCCTCCTGACCAGTATCGACGGCAAGATAACCCGCGCGTCGGAGGCGGTCCTGCCCATGCCCGACGATGGTCTGCTGCGTGGAGACGGGGTCTTCGAGGTCCTTCGCTGCTACTCGGGAACCCCTTTCGCCCTCCGCGAACACCTCGACCGGCTCGAACGCTCGGCAAAGGCGATCGGCCTGGAGGTCGCACGCCAGGAGATCGAGTCCGAAGTGGCAGCGCTGATCGAGCGGGCAGGAACCCCCGATTGCCTGCTGCGGATCATCGTGACCAGGTCGGGCCGCCGGATCATCAGCATCGAGAACCTGCTGATCCACCCCAGCTCGATCAGCCTCGCCACGGTCACCTACACACCGACCGTGATCCTCAACGGCGTCAAGTCGCTCTCCTACGCCGCCAACATGGAAGCGACCCGGATCGCGAAACGCGCCGGTGCTGCGGAAGCGTTACTGGTGACCCCGGAAGGGATCGTGCTCGAAGCACCGACCTCAACCCTCTTCTGGGTTTCCGAGGAGGGACCGCTGAGAACCACCGCCACCGAAGCAGGCGTGCTCGATTCGATCACCCGGGCGAAGATCATCGAGCGCTGCGAGGTCGAACTGGGATCCTTCCCGCTACGTGACGTGATGAACGCAACCGAGGCTTTTCTCGCATCAACCACCCGTGAGGTCCAGCCGGTCGAAACGATCGACGGCCA
>Ga0105046_10015565_pt1 | contig 11690 bp, 12 predicted proteins | sample MAT03_FD_78385 | JGI IMG/M metagenome (GOLD analysis project Ga0105046, IMG submission 78385) | Freshwater microbial communities from Lake Fryxell liftoff mats and glacier meltwater in Antarctica - MAT-03 (megahit assembly) | ecosystem: Environmental > Aquatic > Freshwater > Ice > Liftoff...
CATCGTGCTGGCAGACGGCCTGTCGGCGCAGGCCACGCAGCGGCACGCTTTGCCTGTGCTGCGGGGGTTGCTGCCGCTTTTGCAGGCGCAGGGCTGGGCGTTGGGTCGGATCGTGTTGCTGCACCACGGCCGCGTTGCGGCGGGTGATGCGGTGGCACGCTGCCTGCAGGCCGAGGCCGTGCTGGTGCTGATCGGCGAGCGGCCCGGCCTGTCGTCACCCGACAGCCTCGGCGCCTACCTGACCTGGGCGCCCGGCGCAGGCACCAGCGACGCCGACCGCAACTGCGTCTCCAACATCCGGCCCGAGGGTTTGGCGCCGTCGGCCGCAGCGGCCAAGATCGCCTGGCTGCTCGACCAGATGCGGCTTCAAAAGCGCTCGGGCGTGGCGCTGAAAGACGACATGGAACAAAATCTCCCGCGCGTGCCTGACCGCTGAGCAACTGGGGCGTTCACGTTATGCTATCTATTTGATAGCTGCTTACGCCCATCCGCCAAGGGCTGGAGGCCAAAATCGTTCATAAATGTCAGGGGAGCAGCGCGCGGCGCACTTCCTCGAACACCGTTTCTAACGCAGGCTTGTCGAGACTGACCAGGTCAACGTGCCCGGCGTGCGCCACATCTCGCAGACTTCACTGCTGGCCCCTGCCAAGCGCCTGACCAGGCCCCGCCGCGCGCAGCCATCACAGCCGCAGCGGCGACGCATACCCCGTCATCTCCAGGTACCCGCGCCCCACGCGCTTGCCCTTGCTGTCGATCAGCTCGCTCAGGCCTTCCCAGTAAATCGCGCCCGTCGACTGGCGGCTGTCGAGCTCCTGGTTGTCGATGACGGCGCGCACGGTGTAGGAGTCGGTCGGTGTGCGGACGATCCACTCGACCGGGTAGCTGGCCTGGCTCAGCGGGCTTTTCCAGCGGCGCACGGGCTTGAAAATCACATCGCCGCGGCGAAAGGTGTAGGTGTTGCCTTTGGCGGGGCGGAAAGAGCCGCCGTCCCACAAGGCGTTGCCCTGTGTGTCGCGCAGGTGGAAAGCGGTTAGCGCGCTGCCGTCGTCGAGGTTCATGCCTATCCAGTCCCAGCCCACGGCGTCGGGGTGCAGGATCTCCTCGCTCCACTCATGGTCCAGCCAGGCCTTGCCGCTGACCTCGAAGGTCTGGGCCTTGATGCGCAGGCTGCCGCTGGTGGCCAGCTGCGGCAGGCTGTAGTAATAGCTGGCCTGTTTTGGCTCGGGGCCTTTGCGTGACAGGCCCTGGTCGCCCTGCAGCAGCAGCGGCTGTGTCTCGGTGAACTGCAGGTTCAGTGCAAAGTCGGTTGCAGGCAATTGAGCGCGGTGCGTTCGGCCCTGGCTGTTCAGCGACCAGTCGCGCAGCTTGAGGGCCATGCCTGACACGGAGGCGCTGGCAATGTCAAAGCCTTCGCGGGCAATGCGCTGGTCGTGCCAGAGCTTGCCGCCCTGCACGTCGGTGATGGCGGCATGCGCAAAAATCAGCTGCTTGGCGGCAAACTTCGAGGTCATGCCCTGGGTGGCATCGACCCGTGAGCGAAAGAAGGTGAGCTGGAAGCCGAAGGGCCGGGCGCCCGAGCTGGCATAACCTGTGATGTACCACCACTCGGTGCGAAAGTCCGGGTGTGCACCAAAGTCGCGCGGAAACTGCAGGGCCTTGGCCGGCAGGGCCAGCGCGCTGCCGTGGCCGGTGGCGCTGACCAGACCCGCCATGCCGCCAGCCAGCAGCAGGTAGCGGCGGTGCAGAGCGGACGGCGGCAAAGCGTGCATGGGCCGATTCTCGCAGCAAGGGCGATCCCGCCTTGCATGCAGGCCATGGAGCGTCTATCCTTTGAATCATTGTTTCACCGCATGGGCAATGTGCCCCCCAGGAGATTTACACCATGTACAAGAAGATATTGCTGGCTTATGACGGTTCCAAGGCGGGCCAGCAGGCGCTGCTGGACTGCCGCGACCTCGCGCAGTGGAGCCAGGCTTCGCTGAACCTGATCGCCGTGACGCCGCTGTACATGGACCTGATCGGCGTGGAAGGCGGTGTCTACGACCGCAGCCTGGCCGAGGCTGAAAAGGGAAAATACCAGGGCATTCTGAATGAAGGCCTGAGCCAGCTAGCCGTAACCGGCCACCACGCCAACGGCGAGGTGTTGCTCGGTGAAACCGTTGACGAAATCTCCAAATACGCGCGCAAGATAGGCGCCGACCTGATTGTCGTCGGCCACAAACACCTCGATGGCTGGGCGGCGCGCTGGTGGCGCGGCTCGGTGTCCAAGTCGCTGATTGAAGACGCGCCCTGCAGCGTGCTGGTGGTGATCAGGGACTGAGCTTGTTGTCATTGCGGGCCTGACCGGCAATCCATGCTGTGCCTGCCCCAGTCAGTGGTTCATGCAACATGGATCCGTCCGGATCGGGGTCCGGGACAGGCTCTGCCGGGGATGACAGACCAAAACCTAGTGGCTGATGAACGAGGTCTGAAAAACAATCTCGCCGGTGGGGATGTGCACCACGCGGATTTCCTGGCGGGTCGGGTCCGCCACGCTTTTCACGGCCACGGCCACCGCCAGCGAACGGTCGGCATACAGCGCCTGGAAGGACGTCCGCGGCAACAGGCCATGCTCCAGGGAGTTTCTGCTTTCAATGCGGTATTGAGCGGACGCCATGATGAGTGCCTTGTTGAAAGTGGTGCCACCATCGTAGGCGCGCCCTGCGGCCGTGTGATGACAATGCCGCGTCGAAAGCGTGACCAAGGTAAGCAAACGAAAAAGCTCATGGGGACGCGCCGGGCTATAGCGCGAGCCAAAGCTGGTTGGCACCTGACCTGATTTACCAGTCTTCCTTTACCGCCAGCACCGCGTCCCTGCCCGCCGCCGCGCGCCCGGCCAGCCAGGCGGTGACGGTGCCGGCCACGATGACGGCTGCGCACAGCGCCAGCAGCCGATCCCAGGGCAGCGCCAGGTCCATGGTCCAGTGAAAGCTCTGCGGGTTCACCACATGCACCAGCACCAGCGACACGGCCAGCCCCAGGCCGAGGCCGGCCACCGCGCCGGCCAGCGTCCAGGCCGCGCCTTCGCCGGCCACCAGCGTGAGGATTTGCCGGCGCGTCAGGCCCAGGTGCGCCAGCAGGCCAAACTCCTTGCGCCGCGCCAGCACCTGGGCGCTGAAACTGGCCGCCACGCCAAACAGGCCGATGGCAATCGCCACCGCCTGCAGCCAGTAGGTCACGGCAAAGCTGCGGTCGAAAATCCGCAGCGAGGTCGCGCGGATCTGGCGGCTCGATGCAAACTCGATCAGCTCGCCGGCACCCGGCGACTGGGCCTGCGCCAGGGCGCGCACCGCCTGCTGCAGCGGCGCATCGGCGGCACCGGGCACCAGCCACAGCGCCAGGTCGTTGACACGCCGGTCGCCGGTCAGGCGCTCGAAGTCGCGCTGGTCCATGGCAATGGCGCCGAACTGGCGGGCGTAGTCGCGCCAGACACCGGCCACGAAGAAGTGTTCGCCCCCCGGCTTGTCGCCTTGCGTGCTGGGCGGCTCGTTGGCGGGCGCAGCTTGCCCTGCTCCTGAATTGATAGCTGGTGACGCCCGTCTGTCGAGGGCTAGAGCCCCAAAAGACTGCGAAAGCGGCGTGAACACCGTGCCGGGGCGCGCGCCATACAAATCGAGCATGGGTTCGCTCACATAGATGCCGACCTGGCCGGCCGGCACCGGCAGCGGCTCGCCCACCAGCGGCAGGCTGCCGGCCGGGTCCTGCAGGTCGCGCGCGATCAGCGCGACCGCCGGCTGGTTTGCGTCGAGCAGCAAGCTGGTCACGCGCAGCGAGCCGACGCGCGCCACGCCCGGCAGTTGCGCCAGCGCCTGCACAAATTCCGGGCTGAAAAACACCGTGTCGCTGGCCGCCGTCTGGCTGGCGCTGCGCACATACAGGTCGGCCGGCAGCACCACGTCCAGCCAGTGCGTGACCGAGTCGCGAAAGCTCGCCACCATGACCGTCAGCGCCACCGCCAGGCTCAGCGAGGCGACCACGCCGCTGACGGCCACGGCCGCACTGCCGCGCACGCGGCGCGCGCGCTCGACCGCCAGCAGCGGCAGCAGGCGCCGCGCCACGCGCGGGGCGATACGGTCGTAGAGCAGGGCGATCAGCCAGGGCAGCGCGCTGATGCCGCCCACCAGCAGCAGCCCGACCGAGAAATAAGCGCCCAGCGCGATGCCGGCCACCGGCGGGCTCAGGGCCAGCAACGCGCCAGCGCCCACCAGCAGCAGGCTCAGGCGCCACGGCGTGCCGCCGGCCGGCGGCGCACCCAGGCCCTTGAGGGTTTGCGCGGGCGGCAATTTTTGCGCGGCACGCGCTGGCCACCAGCCGCCGACCAGCGCCGCAGCCATGCCGAGCAGCCCGTAGACCAGCGCCGCGCCAGCATCCCACTGCAGGGCTGGCGTCACGCCCGAGAAATAGCCACCGCCCAGGTCGCCGCCCAGCAGCCGCAAGGCCAGTGCCGCCAGCGCCGTGCCCAGCGCGATGCCGGCGGCGCTGCCGACCGCGCCCAGCAGCGCCGACTCCCACAGCACCAGGCGCAGCCGTTCGCGCCCGGTCAGGCCCAGCACGCCCAGCAGGGCGAACTGCTGCGCGCGTTTGGCGACGCTCAGCGACAGCACCGAAAACACCAGAAAAGCCCCGGTGAACAGTGCCACCAGCGCCAGCACGGTGAGGTTGACGCGGTAGGCGCGCGAGAGGTTGCTGACACGCTGCGCGTCGTCGCCCGGCTCGGTGGCCGTGATGTCGGCCGGCAGTTGCAGCGTGGCAAGAAAAGCGGCGCGGTCGGTTCCCGGCTGCAGGCGCAGGTCGATGCGCGAGAGCTGGCCGGTACGGCCGAACAACTCCTGCGCCGCGCCAATGTCCATCACTGCGAGCGGCGCGCCGCCGGCGCTGACGCTACCCGCGACCGACACGTCGAGCAGTTGCAGGCCGCTTTGCAGGCGCAGCCGCTCACCCGGCAGGCCCTGCCGCGCAGCGGCATTGAGAAAGACCGTGCCCGGTGAAAACAGCGCGAGCCGGTCGGCGCCGGCAGCGGGCAGCGGCATCAGCGCCGGTGCCAGGGTGGCCACCACCAGCGCATCCACACCGACCACGCGCAGGGCCACGCGATTGCCGCCTGCGGCGAGCGCATAGGTGCCGAGCTCCAGCACCGGGCTGGCGGCAGCCACCTGCGGATGTGAGGCAAGCCGTGCATAGAGCGCTTCGTCAAAGCTGCCGCGCACCGCGCGCAGCTCCAGGTCGGGCTGGCCGTTGACCGAGCGCACCGCCTGCGAAAACTCGCTGAGCGCCGAGGCATTGATCAACTGCACCGAAAACGCCAGCGCCACACCCAGCATCACCGCCATCACGGCCGCCGCGTTGCGCCACTTGTGGTGCAGCAGCTCCTGCCAGGAAAAGGTGGAAAGAAGGGCGCGCATGGGTCTGATTGTGCCTTTCAGCGTGCGAACGGTGATTCAGCTATGGTTCAACCCGAGGCATTGAACAAAGCATTGAACAAAGGTTTTATTTCTCATGCAACTTCCCACCTATGACGATGTTGTTGCCGCCGCCGCGCGGCTGGCAGGCCATGCGCATCACACGCCGGTGCTGCGCTCCGCTACCGCCGATACGCGCTGGGGCGCGCAGTTTTTCTTCAAGTGCGAAAACTTCCAGCGCATGGGTGCCTTCAAGTTTCGCGGGGCCTTCAACGCGCTGTCGAGGTTTGACGCGGCACAGCGACGGGCTGGCGCGATTGCGTTTTCATCAGGCAACCATGCCCAGGCGGTGGCGCTTTCGGCACGGTTGCTGGGCATGCCCGCGCTGATCGTGATGCCGCAGGACGCCCCGGCGGCCAAGCTTGCCGCCACGCGCGACTACGGCGCCGAAGTCGTGCTGTACGACCGCTTCACTGAAGACCGCGAGGCGCTGACGCAGCGGCTCGCGACGGAGCGCGGCATGACCCTGATCCCGCCTTTTGACCACCCCGATGTGATCGCCGGCCAGGGCACGGCGGCCAAAGAACTGCTTGAGGAAACCGGCCCGCTGGACCGGCTGTATATCTGCCTGGGCGGTGGCGGGTTGACCAGTGGTTCGGCGCTGGCAGCCCGCGCGCTGGCACCGCAGTGCAAGATTTACGGTGTCGAACCCGAAGCCGGCAACGACGGCCAGCAGTCGCTGCGCGCGGGCCACATCGTGCACATTGCCGTGCCCAAAACCATTGCCGATGGTGCGCAAACCCAGCACCTGGGCGACTACACCTTCGGCATCATCCGGCGCGATGTGGACGACATCCTGACCGTCAGTGATGCGCAACTGGTCGAGGCGATGCGTTTCTTTGCGGAGCGCATGAAGATGGTGGTAGAGCCGACCGGCTGCCTGGCTTTTGCAGGCGCGTGCGCGGACGCATACGCGGACGCAGAGGCGATTCGAGGTGCCCGTGTTGGTGTGATTGTGAGCGGCGGCAATGTGGATCTGGCGCGTTATGCGGAGTTGCTGGGCTCGCGCTGAGCGGGCAGCGTGGCTCAAGCTGTGATGCCGTCGCTGCTGAGGTGCAGCACGCGGTCGGCGCGTGCTGCCGCAGTTTCGGAGTGCGTGACCAGCACCAGCGCAGCGCCGTTTTCACGGGTTTGCGCGACCAGCGCGTCCATGACTTTGGCTGCGGTGGTCGGGTCCAGGTTGCCGGTGGGTTCGTCGGCCAGCAGCAGGCTGGGCCGGTGCACCAGCGCGCGCGCAATCGCCACACGCTGCAACTGCCCGCCCGAGAGCGTTTGCGGCAGGCGCTGACCCATGCCGCCCAGGCCCACGGCCACCAGCATGGCCTCGACCCGCGCCGCATCCGGCTGGCCCAGCAAGAGCAGCGGCAACCCGATGTTTTGCGCCACGTCCAGGTGCGGCAACACATGGAAGGCCTGGAAGACGAAGCCGACCTTGGCGCGCCGCAGCAGCGCGCGCTGGTCTTCGCCCAGCTTGCCGAGGTCCACGCCGTCCAGACTGACCGAGCCGGTGTCCCAGCTGTCCAGCCCGGCCATGCAGTTGAGCAGCGTCGATTTGCCGACGCCGGACTCGCCGACGATGGCGACAAATTCGCCGGGGGCCACGTCGAGGCTGACACGGCTGAACACCGGCGTGTCGCCGTAACGCTTGCCGAGATCGTGCACGCGCAGGCTCATGGCAAGAAGCCCGGCGTTAACTCTGTCATTGCGGGCGTGACCCGCAATCCATGCTGCGCAAGCTCCTGACATGGTTCATGCGGCATGGATCCCGGATCACGTCCGGCATGACAGGCGGCGAAATTTTCTGGTCTCAAAGCGTCTCCAGCGTGGTCACGAGATCAAGCACTTTCTGCACGGCGCCGGGCTGGTCGCAGGCCACCACCTGACGGTCCGGCATGGAACGCAGCCAGGTGATCTGGCGCTTGGCGAGCTGGCGTGTGGCGGCGATGCCTTTGTCGCGCAGCTCCGCCATTGGCAACATGCCGTCGAGTCCGCGCGCCTCGCTCGCGTCCATGGCGTCCAGGATGTCCCAGGCCTGGCGATAACCGACGCAGCGCATGGACGGCAGGTCGGGGTGCAGGTCGCCGCGCGCGCGCAGGACACGCACCTCGTCAAGAAAACCGGCGGCCAGCATGGCGTCGAAGCGCTGCGCAATCCGCGCGTGCAGCCAGGCCCGGTCATCGGGTTCAAGGGAAATAATGGCCCCAGCCCTTGTCGGGCTGGGGCCGGTAGCTCCTCTTTCGATAGCATGCTGCTTCTGGAAAAACGACAGCGGCCGGCCCGAGACGCGGTACACCTCGAGCGCGCGCGAGATGCGCTGCGAATCGTTGGGCGCCAGCCGCGCCGCTGTGGGGGCGTCCACCGTCGCCAGCTCGGCATGCAGGGCCGGCCAGCCTTTGCAGGCGGCTTCGGCATCCAACGCGGCGCGGGTGACCGGGTCGGCTTTGGGCATGTGGTCCAGCCCGTCGCGCAGGGCCTTGAAGTACAGCATGCTGCCGCCGACCAGCAGCGGCAGCTTGCCGCGCGCGCGAATGTCGGCGATCAGGCGCTCGGCATCGGCCACGAATTCTGCCGCGCTGTAGGCCTGCAGCGGGTCGCGGATATCGATCAGGTGGTGCGGCGCGGCGGCCAGTTCAGCGGGCAGGGGTTTGGCCGTGCCGATGTCCATGCCACGGTAGACCAGGGCCGAGTCGACGCTGATGATCTCCACTGGCTGCCTTTGGGCGACGGCCAGCGCGGCGGCGGTTTTGCCAGACGCCGTGGGGCCCGCGATGCCTATCCATCGAGCCCCCACGCTCGTCGCTTCGCGTTCGTCGCTGCCCCCCGAGGGGGCTGAACTTGCTTGGGGCGGCCCTGCGCTGCGTTCGTCCGACATCGTGTCAGGTCTTCACAGAGGCAAGTTGCACCGGTTCGCCATATTTCTGCACCAGCGTCCAGGCGGTGGCGGCGATGCAGATGCTCCAGAACAGGATGCCGTGGACCAGCGGAAACACCGTGCCGTCCATGTGGGCGCCCAGCCAGCCGCCCATGGCAAAGGCGGAAAGCATCATCAAAAAACCATTCAGCGCTGAGGCCGCGCCGGCCGCGCCGGGGAAGGGGCCGACCGCGCCGCTCTGGCTGCAGGGCTGGTGCACGCCGTGCGCCAGGATGAACAGGTAAAACGGCAGCAGGATGGCCCAGACCGAACGCACGCCGGCCCAGGCCAGCACGGCGCCGAGCACGCCGCCGGCCAGCGTCAGCACCGCCGCCATCGCCACCGAGCGCTGCACGCCGAAGCGCGGCAGCAGGTGCCGGCACACGAAGGTGCCCAGCACGTAGACAAAAGACATGGAGAACATCACCAGGCCGTACTGCGTTTTGCTCAGGCCCAATACCTGGATGAACACGAAGGACGAGGACGCCAGGAAGGTGAACAGGCCGCCATAGGACGCGGTGGACAGCAGCGAGAAGGCGACAAAGGTCGGGTTGCGCACAATCACCCACCAGGTGCGCACCAGGGTGCGCGGCTCCAGCGCACGCGGGTTTTTGAGCGCCAGGGTCTCCTCGAAACGCAGCGCGATCAGCGCCAGCGATAACGCGCCGAACACGGCCAGCGCCAGCAGCGCCGCACGCCAGTTGAAAACGTCCGACAACAGACCGCCCAGCGGCGCACTCAGGCAGGCGATCACGCCCAGGCCGGTCAGGCCGCGCGACATGGCGCGGGCGGCGTCCACCGGCGTGTACAGGTCGCGCACGATGGCGCGCGCACACATGACGGCCGCACCCATGGCCGCGCCCTGAACGATGCGCCAGACCACCAGCAGCGCCATCGACGGCGCCAGCGCACTGCCGATGGCCGCGACCACATAGGCGGTCAGACCCCAGAGCAGGATGGGCCGGCGTCCGAAACGGTCGGACAGCGGGCCCCAGAACAGTTGCGACACGCCGAAAGCCAGCAGCAGGGCGCTGAGCGTGAGCTGGGCCTGCGCCATGGGCGCGCCAAACCCTTCGGTCAGTGCGGGCAGGGCCGGCAGGTACAGGTCGGTGGTGACGGGCTGGATGCCCAGCAGCAGGGACAGCACCAGCACCACCAGGGCTGGCGCCATGGCGGGGCCGGCGAGCTGGCTGGCGGTGGCGGTGCCGGGCAGGGCGGCGGAAGGCGGGGAAGGCATTGATCTGAGGGTATCAGATCGAGCCCCTTAGTTCAGGCTGAAGAGCTGGGCCAGCGCCTGCCGGTACTGCGCCTGGCCGACCGAATTGGTGTTGTGGTGCGAGCCGCCCTTGACCAGCACAAACAGCTTGGGCTGGGCTGCGGCCTCGTAGAGCTTGCGGCCCAGGTCGGGCAGGATCAGGCGGTCGTCGCCGCCATGCACCACCAGCAGCGGCGAGCCGATCTTGCCCACCTTGCGGGCGGCCTCGAAACGCTGGGTGATCAACAGCGAGACCGGCATCCAGCCCCATTTGGAAGTACTGACCACGTCGGCAATCGAGGTGAAGCTGCCCTCGACAATCGTGCCGCTTTCGTCGCCGACCTCGTTGGCCAGGTGGATGGCAATCGGGCCGCCCAGCGAATGGCCGAAGACGTAGCGGGGACGATCCGGGTACTTTGTCGCCAGCCAGTCCCAGGCCGCGCGTGCGTCCTGGTAAGCGGTCTCTTCGGAAGGCAGGGCCTGGGTGCTTTTGCCAAAACCCCGGTAGTCCACCCCCAGCACCGAAAAGCCCAGCTCCTGCATGCGGCGCATGCGTGGGGCTGAACCGGTCACATTGAAGCGCGCACCGTGCAGGTAGAGCAGAACAGGCGCCTTGGGGTGGTCGGCCGGCAGCCACAGGCCGTGCAATTTGACCGGTGCCGCGCCGTCCGCGCTGGCGGGCAGGGCGATCCAGACCTCGTCCATGCCCTCGGCCGCCGCCAGGCCGCCGCTCCAGGTCCGGTCGCTGGGCTGGAAGATCCAGGCGCGCTGGCGCTCGTCGAGCGTGCTGCAGCCCGCCAGCACGGCAAAACCAAGGGCCAGTGCCATGGCGGCAAAAAGAGTCCAGCGTTTCATGAGGAAGATGGAGTAACAAGGGCGGCAAAAGTTCGCATCAGCATGGAGGGTTGCCGCGTCTTCCGTTCTAAACTGGGGTGATGTCTCCTCTGTATTCTTTGCCTGCCGACGTCCCGGACCGACCGGGAGGGCTGACTGGCCCCTCTACCGTGGCACGCGTGCTGGGCGTGGCGGGCCTGCTGCCTTTCATCGCCGGTGCGGCAGCCGTGTGGCTGCTTGGACCGCAGGATCGCCTGCCAGCCGCAGCGCTGCTGGCCTACGCTGCGCTGATCGCCAGCTTTCTGGGCGGCATCCACTGGGGTCTGGCCATGCGCGATTCGCCTGCCGATGCGGCGCAACTGCTGTGGGGCGTGAGCCCCAGCCTGCTGGGCTGGCTTGCCCTTGTATTGCCGCCGCGCTGGGGGCTGCTGCTGGCGCCTGCGACGCTGATCGCCTGTTATGTGGTGGATCGTCAGCTCTACCTCCGCTTCGGCCTGGGCGCCTGGCTGGGCCTGCGCGCGGGACTGACGCTGGTGGCCTCGCTGTCCTGCCTGCTGGGCGCGCTCGCCTGGTGGCTGCGATGAGTCGGGGCGGTGACTCCGTAGATTCTTAACGCCCGCGCAAAAACAGGCTGTCCAGCTCTTTGACCGTGATTTGCCGCCAGGTCGGGCGGCCATGGTTGCACTGGTCCGAGCGCTCGGTGGCTTCCATCTGGCGCAGCAAGGCGTTCATCTCATCGAGGGTGAGTTTGCGGTTGGCCTGTTTTTATCGCAAGCCGGTCTTGTACTTGCTTATCATGCGGGCACGCATCTGATCCTCAGTCAACTCTACAGAGGCGTCCTCAGTGGGTTTGGCAGCAGTGGGTGTCACCGCACCAGGAGGTGTCTTTGTTATTGCTTCACCCCCGGAAGTACGTGGCCCAAAAATTTTGGTTTCAAGGTACGCGGCGTTGTCGCGCAGCCGTGTGTCCTGGCTGCTCAGAGCAACATCCAGCACTTCTTTGGCATACGCAAAGTCGTGCAGAAAGTGCGGCACATCAAGAACCACACCAAACTCCCTTTTCATGGGGATGATCATGCGGATGGCGTAACTCATCAGATCGCCGTGGTCAAATTTCCGCCGCTCTGGAATGGGGGTCACCATATCAGCTGCTCGCGTTTAAACTTTTACTGCTGCCTGGAGGTGTTAGAGC
>Ga0105046_10015567_pt1 | contig 11690 bp, 7 predicted proteins | sample MAT03_FD_78385 | JGI IMG/M metagenome (GOLD analysis project Ga0105046, IMG submission 78385) | Freshwater microbial communities from Lake Fryxell liftoff mats and glacier meltwater in Antarctica - MAT-03 (megahit assembly) | ecosystem: Environmental > Aquatic > Freshwater > Ice > Liftoff...
AACGGCGCGAGATCCACGCCACGCCGCAGACCGACCTCGTACGCGACGTCGTAGATCTCGCGGCGGCGTGCACGACCGCGAGCGGTGACGATGAGCGCGAGATCCACGTCGGACTCCTCGTCGCCCTCACCCCTCGCCCGCGAACCGAAGAGTCGTACCTCGATCAGCTCCGGCCCGAGCATGGCTCGCGCTGCATCGACGAGCTCGGCGACCGCCGCCGCTTCCACAAGGCGCAGGTGTCGAGGCACGTTGCCGCGATCCACGCACTCAGCATACCACGCTACGCTCGCGCTCCCCCTTGCCGCGCTTCACCAACCTCGACGGATCGCGAAATCCCCACGGGCTGCACACCGTGCTGCGGTGGAAGCTCGGGCTACACGACGGTCGCAAGATCAGTGCGCCCGGCGTCGCCGACGTGCCGCGCGTCGTCAACGACGGCGCCGCACTGCGCGGTGCTCCGCACGATGCACTGACGTGGATCGGTCACGCGACCTACCTCGTGCAGCTCGGCGGCACGAGCTGCGGCCACACCTGCCGGTCGGTGCCGCTCGAGACTCGTCGGGGCCGGCGTGCCAGTCGCCGGCGACGTCGTCGTGTCGGAGAATTGTCCCTGAGATTCGCGATCGATTCGCCGGCGCTCGCCGCCGCGGTTGACCGCGTGCGCGTGCGCTGATTGGATCGCGAGATGTCCGGCAAAAAAGACGACACGTGCGGCGCCGACTCGGGGATCAAAGACGATCTCGCACCGATGCGGCACCTGGGTGGCAGCGGCCCGGCTGGCTATTCCTCGGGACCGACGCATGTCGATCGCGCGGACTTCGGGGACACCGCCGCCGATCCGGAACCGAGCGCTACCGAGACGGCGGAAGTCACGGCCGGAACGTCCACCGAGACCGACGACGCGGACGACAGCAAGCCGGACGCGTAGCGCCATCCGAACCGCCGCGACCGTCGAGTTGGTCCGATTATTTGCGACCGCTTGCCCACCTCGTGCATTTTCCGAGGTGCGTGACGACGGTCGTGCTGACGTGCTCGCGAGACGACGATGCGGCGCACCAGCCGATCGACGCGTTGCGTCGCGGTGGCTGGCGTGGCGGCGTCGAGGTCGTGCGACCGTGGGATGAGCTGCCGGACGTCGAGTGCTGCGGCTTGCTGCTCGCGGGTGGTCTCGATGTCGAGCCACGCCGCTGGGATCCCGGTGATGGCTCCGCATTCGCCCACAAGACCGATCCCGAGCGCGATGCGATCGAGCTCGCGCTGGTGGCCCGTGCATGGGTGCAGCGGCTGCCGATTCTCGGCCTGTGCCGCGGATCGCAGCTGCTCGCAGTCGCGCGCGGTGGCCTGCTGTGGTCCGACATCGCGACCGTGACCGGTGGCGATTCCACTGCACATCTGCACGGCACTGCGCAGGACCAGGAGGTCCGCCACCGGGTCACGGTGGAGTCGCGATCACGGCTCGCGCGGGTGCTGGGCGCCACCGATGTGGCGGTGAACAGTCGGCACCATCAAGCAGTGCGCGATCCCGGTGACGGCCTCATGGCGGTCGCCCACGATCACGACACGACGTTACCCGGTGGATCGATGATCGAGGCGATCGAAGCCGTCGATCGCAACCGGTGGGTCCTCGGCGTGCAGTGGCACCCGGAGAACCTCGTGCGCCGCATCGATGCCGCCGGCGTCGCGGCGTTTCGCCTGTTCTCGCACTTCGTCCGCGCCGCTCGCCGCACCGCGATGCACCCGCCCGTCGAGATCGAGGCGGTCACGCCGATCGCGACGCAGATGTGTGCACCGACGTACGCGACGGGATAGCGTTCGCCCCGCGCACCCCCGTGCGAGCGCTCGCTGGCGGCGTCTCGTCGTCGGTTTCTGACGTCGGTTTCTGACGTTGGAGATCCGCCGCGAAGGGTGCGAACATTCGCGCCGATCAGGCTATCGATGGTTCACATCCCGAACGAACTCGCGCGTGCGATCCAATCCGATGACTGCGTGCTGTGGGTGGGGGCCGGTTTCGGCGCCCTCGCCGGTCGGCCGAGCTGGGAAGAGCTGCTGCGCCGCCTGGTTCCGATGTGCGACGAGAAGCACCGCGAGGCGCTCGGCGATCTGATCGAGCAGGGCCGTTGGCGCACCGTTCTCACCTACGTGCACCGCCACTTCGGCGACGAGCCGCTGGCGAAGGTGCTCAAGCAAGTGTCGATGGAAGGCGAGAACGCCGAGATCGTCGACGGCACCGGCAAGCTCACCGAGCTGCCGTGGCGCGCCTGCTTCGCGACCACGTACGCCGATCTCGTCGCGCGAATCTTCTCCTCCGATGGGCGCAAGCGCCAGGTGCTGTCGCACGGCGATGCGCACCACCTGTCGCTGCGCGATCACCAGGATTTCTTCATCCTGCGTACGCCACCGACGGGCCGCGCGATGCGGGCCGACGGCGTGTTCTTCGATCTCGTCGAAGAGGTCGTGCGCACGCGGACGATCCTGTTCCTCGGCTTCGATCCCGACGATCCGGATCTGCTGCAGATCCTCGATCTGCTCGATCGCGTCGGTCGCGGCAACACCCACTATGCACTCTTGCCATGGGTCACGCCGCCCGAGGCCGAGGAGCTGAAGGATCGGTTCGCGATCGAGGTGATCGACCTGGGCGCGGCACAAGCGGGCACCGCGGAGCGCAAGCTGCCGGACATCTTCGCGGACATCGCGAATGCGTGCGGCGACGTCGCGCTGCGCCCGAGCGACGCCGGCGACAAGCTCACGATGCTCGACCTCGGTCGCGTCGTGCGTGGCGTCGAGGTGCGTGCCGATCTCGCGCAGGACGAAGCCCTGTCGATCGACGTCGAGTGGGTCGAGAACCTGATGGACGCGCTGCCGGGCGGCAGCCTCGGCGGGTTGTCGGCGGTGACACTGTTGCGTACCGGCGCGGTGTTGCTCGCGCACGGTCGCATCGATCGCGCACGGCGGTGCTTCCAGCAGGTGATCCAGCACGGTGCGGGTCGCGAGTTCAGCAACATCGCGCGCTTCAACCTCGCGTACACCGCGGCGATCGAGGGCGATCGCGCGGCGGCGCTCGACGGCCTCGCGACCTGCGCCGAGGTCGATCGCAGCCTCGCGCTCGTGCCCCCGAAGTTCGCGCTGCAAGAGGTACTCGGGCGCACCGGCGTCGGGCTCTTGCTGCTCTGCCGTGATCGCGAGACCAAGGCGGAGTACGAGGTCGCCGTCGCTCATCTCGCGAGGCCGGTCGGCGAGCAGGAGCACGCGCGTTTCCACGAGGCAGTGTCCAAGCTCGCAGCGATCGAGCACCCGTCGATTCGCGGCGTGCGCGGTGGCTTCGCCGATGGTCGGTTGTTCGGTGTGATGCGCGATCCGACGCCGGGGATCCTGCTCATCGACAATCTCGAGGGCGACGCAACGATGGCGCTCGACAAGGCGTGGGAGCTCGTCGGTCCGCTCGCCGAAGGTCTCGCCGCGTGCCACGCCGCGGGCGTCCTGCATCGCAACATCAATCCCGCCAACGTGCTCGTCGGCGCGGCCGCGGTGTTCCGCGGGTTCGGCTTCCCGCCGGTGATCGGCTTTGCCCGACCTTCGGTGCGTCGCGCGAACGCCGGCTACATGGCGCCCGAGCTCCTCGACGGCGCCGACGCGACGGCCGCCTCCGATGTCTACTCGTTCGCAGCGCTGATCTATCGCCTGCTCTCCGGTCGCGCGCCCTCGGGTGCGGTGCCACCGGCGACGGCGCGCAACGTCGAGCTCGATCCGCGCGTCGATGCGCTCTTGCGCGACGCGCTGCATCCCGATCCCCGCAAGCGCGCGACGCTCGGTCGCCTACGCGAGCGCATGGCCAGTATCGTCGCGACGCCGGAGATCGGCCGTGCGCAGCGCAGCGAGGCGGCAGAGCCGGGTCGCGAGACGGTCGTCGATGTCGGAGTGCCGCGGCCCGTGACCGAGCGTCCGTCGGCGGCGGTCGCCGTGCCGCAGGCCGTGGAAGAGACCGTGTCCGCGCCGCTCGGCCAGCGCTTTTTGCCACCCGACGATCCGAACGATCTCGAGGCATGGGCGTGGATCCTCGAGCGCAAGCCGGCGCACGTCGAGGCCCGCGCTGCCGTCACGCGGATCGAGAGCGAGGCCCGCGAGGCGTTGCGCTGGGATCGCGTCGCCGAGGCGATCAAGGTCCGCGTGCAGCACTCGCAGATCGCGAAGGAGCGCATCGATCTGATGCGCGAGGTCGCGTCGATCTACGAGACCCGGCTCGGTGCACCCGGCAATGCGTTCGAGGTGATCCAAGGGCTCATCGAGGAGCTGCCGCCCGGCGAGCAGCACACTGCGATCACGGATCTCCGGCGCCTCGCGGAGATCACCGCGGGCTGGTCGCAGCTCGCCGAGAGCCTGATGATCGTCGCCGAGCGCACGACCAATCCCGAGCGCCAGGGCGAGCTGTACCAAGAGCTCGGCCAGATCTTCGCCGAGAAGCTCGGCGCGACCGACCGCGCGCTCGCAGCCTTCGAGAAGGCGAGCACGATGCAACCGAGCGCAACGGTTTTCGCCGCGCTCGTGATGCTCTATCGCAAGCTCGGTCGCGATGCGGAGCTCGTCGGTGCGATGCTCTCGCTCGCGGATCTCCAAGAGGGTCCCGAGCGCCACTCGACCCTCGTCGGCACGGCGAAGCTGCTGCGCGAGCAGCTCGGCGACGAAGAAGGCGCGTTCGGTGCGATCGAGGTCGTGCTCGGCGAGGATCCCGATCATACCGAGGGGCTCGCGATGGGCGAATCGCTCGCACGCGCGCTCGATCGCAAGTCTGCCCTCGTCGACATCCTCGCGCGTCGTGGTCAGGGTGCGCTCGGTGATGCCGAGGCCTGGGCCGCGCTGCGCGAGGCCGCTGCGCTCGCCCGCGAGTCGGGCGACACCGATCGGCACATCGACCTGCTGCAGAAGCTGCTCGTGCGCAAGCCCGATGATCGCGAGGCGGCGGGGCGACTCGTCGACACGCTGCGCACCGCAGCGGCGACCGACAACGTGCGTCGCACCGCGCTCATCGACTCGCTGTCCACGTATGTCGACTTGATCGACGTCGCGGCCGAAAAGGGTGCGCTGCTCTCGGAGCTCGCCGGCCTGCTCGAGCAAGAGATCGACGGCAAGGAGCGCGCGGCGGATTGCCGCGAGCGCGTACTCGAGATCTTACCGATCGAGCACCCGATCGCGCTCGAAGCGACGGCAGCGCTCGCGAAGTGGTATCGCCGCCAGCAGGATCACCTCGCGCTCGACAAGCTGCTGGTCCGCCAGGGCACGGCGGTCGATGCGGACAACGCGGTTCGCGTCGATGCGTGGCGGGGCGTGCTCGAGGTGCGCAAGGCGACCGAGGCGGGCGACAGCGCGATCATCGAGGCACTCGAGGCCCTCGGCACACTGCAACCGAGCGAGCCGAAGTGGCGCGACGAGCTGCTCGAGCGCTACCTCGCGATCGACGATTTCAAGCGCGCCGGTCCGCTGATTCGTGCGCAGGTCGAGGCCGAGACCGATCCGAAGCGCAAGGCGGAGCTGCTGCTGCGCGGCGGCATCCTGCGCCAGGAGATCGGCAAGGTCGAAGGCGCCGTCGAGGCGCTCGAAGAGGCCGTCGGTCTCGATCCTTCGCTCACCGACGCGTGGCTGCAGCTGCGCGAGCTGTACATGCACAACGATCAGCCGCTGAAGGCGATCGAGGCCCAGGTCAGCGCGGCGCGCAGCCACGCGAATCGCGTCGAGAAGGTGAAGCTGCTGTTCGAGGCCGGCAAGAAGTACGTCGACGAGCTCGACAAGCCCGATCGCGGGCTCGAGCTGCTCGAAGAGGTCGTCCTTCTCGATCCCGATCACCGCGAGGCGACCGGGATCTTGCTCGAGCGCTTGGTCGCGGCCGGCGATCTCGCGCGCGCATGGCCGCAAGCGCAGATCTACGTGATGCAGGTGCGCTCGCAGCAGGCGTCGGATCACGCGCTCAACCTGCGCGCACTGTCGCTCGCAGGGCGTTGCGCGCTCGCGGTCGACAACAAGGAGCGCGCACGCGAGTACCTCGAGAAGGCGCGCACGCTCGATGCGACGAATCTCGACGTGCTGCGGTTGCTCGCAGAGCTCGACATGGACGCGGGCAAGTTCGCCGACGCGCTGCGTCACTACCAGTCCGTCGTGCTCGGCCTCGGCGACAAGCTCGCGCCCGGCGAGCTGTCGCGGCTGTACGTGCGCATGGCCGATGCGCGCATCGGCATGGACGAGAAGCCGAAGGCGATGCAGATGCTCGAGCGCGCGCTCGACATCGATCCCGACAACGAGCCTGCGGTCGATCGCTTGGTCGAGCTCGGTGCGGGCGCGGGTGGTGCACCGGCGGTCGTGAAGGCGAAGCGCAGGCTCGCCGACATGCTCGCGCGTCGCGAGGGTCGCAAGGACGATCCGACCGAGGTCGCGGAGATCCGCGCGCGTCGCATTGCGCTGTTGCACGAGATCTCGCGGCTGCAGGTCGAGGAGCTGAAGCTGCTCGAGGAGGGTGTGCGCACGCTCGAAGAGGTGCTTGCGCTCGCGCCGGACGATCCGGCGGTGCTGCACAAGATCCTCGAACTGTTCACGACGTCGCAGCGCTGGCGCGACGCGACGAACGTGCTCTCACGCCTCGCCGAGGCCCAGAAGAACTCGGCCATCCGCGCGAAGTACCTGTACGCGGGCGGCGTGATCTTCCGTGATCACATCGACGATCGTGCGACGGCGCTGCAGTGGCTGTCGCAGGCGCTCGAGCTCGATCCGTCGCACGAGCGGGCGTGGAGCGCGTACACGGAGCTGCTCGAGAAGGGCCGCGACTGGAAGGAGCTCGGTCGCGCGCTGCGAACCCGACTCAAGGGCTTGCCCGAGGGCTCGCCGCCGGCGCGCCACCTCGAGCTGTTCACGCGGCTCGGCGAGGTCTACGAGCAGCTGCAGGATCCGAAGACTGCGCTCATGGCATTCCATCAGGCTGCTCGACTGGCCGGTCCTGCCGGCGAGGGCGACACCGAGGTGCGGGCGCGCCACGAGAAGACGATGAAGCTCGCGATCACGCTCGGCGAGGACGAGCTCGACAAGGCCGTCAGCCACGGCCACGCGATCATCGCGATGGCGCCGATGGAGTTCGAGACCTATCACCGGCTCGTCGAGCTGTACCTGAAGATGAATCGCAAGGATCGCGCGCGCACGGTCGCGCGCACGCTGCGGTTCCTCAAGCAGGCCGACGAAGCGGAGATCGAGCTCGCAGAGACGGGCGCAGCGACGAGCCAGGCGCGCGGCACCATCTCGCGCGAGCTGTGGCGCCTGGGTGTGTACCCGGCCGGCGCCGACACACGGCTCGGCGATCTGTTCTCGCTGGTATGGCCGGTCGTCGCGGCGCGCGAGGGTCGGACGCTCGCGCATCATCGCGTGCGTCGCGACGCGCGAACCGAGGTGTCGATCCAGTCGCCGATCGCGATGGCGCGATATCTCGCGCACGCGTGTCAGGTGCTCGATGCACCGGTGCCGGATCTTTACATGCGCGACGGTGAGCTCGGCGGCTTCACGGTCGACGCGCTGGCGGACACCGAGGGCGGAGTGAACCGCACGGTGTATCCCAGCGTGCTCGCCGGTCGCGACGCGGTCGCGGAGACCAACGAGACCGGGCTGAAGTTCCGCACCGGTCGTGTGATAGCGCGAGCGAAGCCCGAGCACATCATCTCGGCGATGATGCCGTCGGCCGCGGGATTGCGGAATGTCGTGTGGGGCGCGGTCGCGAGCACGCAGCCGGGTGTGGCGGTGCCGACCGACTGCAAGAGCGAGGCGGCGGCGTACGCCGAGCTGATGCAGAAGTTCCTGCAGGCATCGCGGCTCGATCAGCTCAAGCAGATCGCTGGCAAGGTGCTCAAGGGCGGCGACGTGGATCTGCGCCCGTGGTCGAGCGCGATGGCGTATTCGATGACGCGCGCGGGGTTCGTGCTGTGTGATTCGATCGATGTGGCCGCGCAGATCCTGACGCGTGAGGGCGACGAGGGCAGCGCGGTGCCGGCGAAGGAGCGCGTGCGGGATCTGATCGCGTACAGCGTGAGCGAGGGGTACATGCGCGTGCGCAAGGAGCTGAACCTCGGGCGGTAGCGCGCGCGCCCGCTCGACGTCCACTACCGCGGCGTGCCATGCGGCAACTACGACATCTTCGTCCGCACGCTGACGCCATGAGGACGCGTATCCCAACGATCTGTCTGCTCCTCGCCGCCTGCGGACCGCAGGTCGACGTGCCGGCGGGCGACGGCGGCGCGACGACGAGCACCACGACCGCCGATCCATCGACGACGATCGCGAACACCGGCACCGCCACGACGGTGGGCACGAGCGTCGGTACGAGCGATCCGCCGAACCCGACGTCGCTCACCGGCCTCGACACGACGACGATCGATCCCGACAGCGGTGACAGCGATCCCTCGAGTGACTCGATGACGTTCATCCAGGATCCCGAGGTCTCGTGTGGCTACTGCGCGTCGTGCAGCGTGTGGGACCAGGACTGTCCGAAGGGCGAGAAGTGCATGCCGTGGGCGAACGACGGAACGATCTGCTCACGTCCCCAGCCGATCAGTACGCCTGGACGGTCTGCCGCTCGAGTCGCTCGCGAACGTGATGCCAAGCGACCAGGTGAGAATCGACGTGTCGCTGCGGACGCCCGACGACGGGCGCGTGCCATACGACATCGCGTCAGGCGGGCCCGGGCTCGGCCACCAGCGGATCCGCGCTCCACTCTTCGAGTGTCGTGCGGGCGTGCTTCGCCTCGTCGGTCGGCACTGCGTGCGCCTCGAGGAGGTTGCGGAGCTGCTTGAGCCCGCGCAGCAGACGACTGCGGACGGTGCCCTCGGGGATATCGAGGATCGTCGCGATCTCCGGGCCGCGGAAGCCCTGCATGTAGTGCAGCTCGATGACGACCTGATTGTCGAGGCCGATGCGACGCAGCATCGTCTGCAGGAGCTGATGCTCCTCGCGCGCGCGCACGACCGACGAGACGCCGGGCGCGAGGTCACACGCGCTCGTCACCCCGAAGTCGGGCTCGCGATCGCCGTTCGCGGCGCGCCGCCGGTAGTCGGAGTACAGCAGGTGTCGCGCCGTGCCGAAGAGGTAGTGCACGAACTCGCCACGGATCCGATCACGACCTTCGACGCACGCCGTCATCGTCTGCTGGACGAGATCGTCGATGTTCGGGCCCGCCTTGTTGCGCAAGAAGACGTAGAGCCCGTCGTAGTGCCGGTCGAACAGCTCTCGGCCCGCGCGCTGGTCTCCCTCGCGCCAGGCCTCGAGGAGATCGGCGTCGGTCGCCATGGCACCGGATGGTAACATCGGCCCCGCTACCATGCCGAGCCCAATCAATCACCGCGACATCACGCTGACCGAAACCGGCCGAGGAGGAAAGCTCAAGCACACGCACGACGTACGCGTGCACCTTGACACCGTTCGCATCACCGGAGCAACCGGCGCGCTCCCGTTCACCGACAACTCGGTATCCCCGGACGATCTGACACGTCACGAACTGCGGATCTTCTCGGGGAGCACGCTGAAGGCGAAGATCTTCTGGGACGTCGAGTGCATCTACGGGGGCCCTGACACGCCAGGGCGCGGCGTGAACCAGTACCGTGATCCCTACACGCAGGGCGCCGTAAACGGCACTCGCCCTTCGAGCGCGGACCCCTTCGACAAGATCCTCGACGGAGGCTGGAGCGTCCACGTCTACGCGTGGAACGTCCCGTCCGGCTGGACCATCACTCAGGCACGGACCAATGCACCCGACGGCGCGACGTGGACGATCACGGTCAAGAGCGGCGCAACGGTGAAGTACCTGGGCGCGCTCGCCATCACCTGGAACACGCAGTCCTTCCTCGACCTGACGCGGCTCACCGAAATAGAGAAGGAGAAGCTGTTCGCGACCGGGCTGATCCGGCGCGAGGACCTCCTTCCCGGGCCTACGCCTGACGCGACGAAGAAGACGAAGCAGACGAAGCAGACGAAGAAGACGTAGCAGGCGTCAGTGCGTAGCGAGCCACCGCGCGACGTCGGCGACGAGTGCGGTGGCCTCCGCGTTGCTCGCAAGCTGGTGAGCCTCGCGAGCCAGCTCAAGCGCGCGAACCGGTGCCGTTTCGGTCCGCGCGAGCGCCAACCGGAGCTCGGCGCGGTCATAGGCCACCGCGTCGACCGGCTCGGTGTCCAGCGCGCGGTTGAGCTCGACCCGCGCCTCGTCGGTGCGATCCAACGCGAGCAATGCAGTGCCGCGACCGATCCGCGCGCTATAGCGGCGGCGAATCGCCGCGGATGTTGCCGCCGCGTGCTCGACCACGCGCACGTAGTCGGTGAGCGCCTCCGCCTGACGACCGAGCTGCTGCAAAGCGATCGCACGGTTGAACTTCGCGTCGATTTGGAGCTCCAGCGGGACTTCGTTTCCGAACGCGAGATCAAACCATGGCAGGGCTGCCTCGACCCGCCCACGCGCGACCTCGAGGTTGCCCAGGTCCATCGCGGTCGTGGCCGCAGATGCCGAGAGTCCGAGCTCGTGCTTGAGCTCGTGGGCGGCTTGCAGCATCTCGTACGCGGCGTCGAGCTCGCCACGGGCCGCAAGCAGGTGACCCAGGTTGTTCCGGATGTGCGCGAGGACGGTCTGGCGCCGAGAGAGGGCACCGAATCGCACGAGCCCGGCCCGATAGCTCGTCTCCGCGTCTGCTGTGCGCCCGAGATCGGCGAGCGCTAGCCCGCGTAGGTTGGAAACCGCCGCATCGGCGAGCGCGGCCGCAAGATCTTCGGTGCCGGCCTGGTCACTGAGGCCCGCACGATGGGACCGCGGCGACGGCATCGCGGCGGCGAGATCCAACGCCGCGAGAGCTGCGCTCGCGTCACCGCGGGCGAGCTCGGCGATCGCAAGTGCGCGATATGCCCGGTGCAGATTGTCGGCGGAACTAGGCGAGCCGGCGAACGCTGCGATCGCTTGCTCGGCATGGAATACCGCGGTGACGACATCGCCCTCGACCGCACTTGCCTCTGAGAGGTTTGCGTGGAGCGTGCCTTCCACGAGGCGCCATCGTGGCCGGCGCTGCGTCTCGACCAACGCGCGCCGGAGCACCGCGAGCGCCTCGCGTGAGCGCTCACGCATCGTGAGCGCAGAGCCGAGATGAGCGGCGAGCCATAGTGATGCGTATGGCGCTCGATCGACGTCGGCGTGCGATTCGTACAGCTCGAGCAGCTGATCGAGCCGCGCTGTGGCATCTCCGAGGAGCAGCGACGTGGTCGCCCGATCGATCCCCCGCTGGATCGCGTCGGCCACATCCGCGTCTGCATCCTGCGAGAAGTCCACGAGCGCTTCGCGGTCGTCGCATGCCGTGACTTGCCCGACCTCGGCGATCACGCCAGCGAGAACCGACCAATCGTCGAACCCTGGCTGCGCCCCGCGGCGCAGCGCCCCGTCGACGGCGACCGCCACGCGATCGAGACACGCCCCGTGCAACGCAAGGTCCGCCGGATCCGTCGCGCGACACGCCTCGACGCGCGACGCCGACCACCCCGCCACGAACGCGTCGATTGATGCGTCGATCGCAACCCGCGACGCGTCCGGCACACGCGCGAGCAAGTCCGTCCGCACCGTCGCGTCGAGCGGTGTCGCAGACAGCTCGCAAGGATCGCTTCGCAGCGCTGCGATCGTCGTCGCCGCTGCTGCCACCACG
>Ga0105046_10015570_pt1 | contig 11688 bp, 12 predicted proteins | sample MAT03_FD_78385 | JGI IMG/M metagenome (GOLD analysis project Ga0105046, IMG submission 78385) | Freshwater microbial communities from Lake Fryxell liftoff mats and glacier meltwater in Antarctica - MAT-03 (megahit assembly) | ecosystem: Environmental > Aquatic > Freshwater > Ice > Liftoff...
AGATTCTGCGCAAGGGTGAGACCCTTTTCCGCCATTGGTCCGAGGACAATGGCGAGCGCATATTGTGCTCAGGCGGAGTGCGACCGCCCATTTCGCCAATGATTGCCTTCATTGACGAAAGCCGAGCAGCCCCCGGGGGTCCGCCGGTCCGGAAATTGATCCGGGGGATCAGTTTCCCCGCTGGACGCCAATCTGCAGGGCGCTGCAGTTTGCCCCTTTCGACTTGGCATGACCGGCGCGCCATTGTACGCGATCCTGAGGGGCATCGCGCCGGGCAAAGTCCGATGCCGCTCTGAGCGTCAAGATCGACGCGGCCTGGGCGGACAACCGCAAACTGTGCGGTGCGCGCTAGATTTGGCACGTTTTGCGACGGGAAGGTGAAGACGCCGCCCGCTGCACGTTGGAGCGGTTGATGCGCGCCTTGGGCATCAAGGGTGTGGTTCGTGGCAAGAAGATCATCACCACGAACCCGGACATTTCTCAGCCATGCCCAGACGACAAGGTGAACCGCCTGTTCAAGGCGGCCAACGCGGGCTGGATCGGCCAAACAAACTGTGGGGTCGTTCCTTGTGGCGCCATTGGTTCAAGCCCAATGGACGACGATTTCACCTATGTGCCAACCTGCGCATTCCACGGAAGTCTGGGACGGTTTACGTGGCCCCTCGCCATTGGGCTTGAACCGATGGCGCCTTCAATGGCTCGATGATCGGCGTTTTCGCCAGGCGGATCGTAAGCTGGCGCGTGTCTACATCCATGACGACCAAGTTCGTTCTCGACGCCCTGGATCAAGCAATCTGGCAAAGCAAAATGCGAGATTACAAAAGCCTGGTCCATCATTCTGACCGTGGATCGCAATACTTGTCGATCAAGTACACCGAGCGCCTGGCCGAGGCCGAGATTGATCTCTCGGTCGGAACCGTCGGCGACGCCTGCGACAATGCGCAGGCCGAGTGCGCCATCTGCCTGTTCAAAACCGAAGTCACCAACCAGATCGGCCCGTGGAAATCGATGCGCGAAGTCGAATGGGAAACCTTGAAACGGGTGGATTGGCATAACAACGTTCGGGGGCTCTCTCGGACCAATGGCGTTCACCCCCCTCACCCTCCTCGGACCCATCCGATACATCACCCTCCGCAGAAGCAGAGCAGGCGTTCTGTGCAAACCTGAACACACTCGATATGGTCGCCTAGTCGTTGAACAGATCACCCTCCGGCAAAGCCGGGGCGGTTCAAGGAGGCGGAATTCATGCTCGTCCCAAGCCCGTTGTTTGCGGCGGGCGCGCAACACGGCGACGCAGGAGACGCTGATGTGAACCCTGCGCGACGGTCTCACATCGGGGATGCAGCGCGCCCGCCACCGATCCGTCCGCATGCACGGCGTGCGCATGCACGGCTTGCTCATGCAAACGCGTTCTTGGCCGGATCCAAGCCGATGAACCAGACCTCTCCCAAGAACGCTGTCCTGCGACGCAGAGCGTCAACACCCGCTACCTTGGCACTTCGATGTCGCCTGAGGGCGTCCACCCCGTCGCTTGCGCTGCCATGGATCACAGTAGCCAGGCACGCTGGCCAGTTGTCCACGCCTTTCGCCTGATAACGAAACTTGACTATACAAATTTTGGTGCGAAAACTGCCATGATGGAACTTTGCGATTCTTTTGTTCAGCAACCCCGCTACCGTGCCCTTGCCGAGGGTCTGCGGGCGCGGATCGTCGCGGGCGACCTGACGGCCGGATCGCAACTGCCGACCGAATCCGAACTGGCCCAGCAATTCAGCGTCAGCCGCGGGACAGTCATCAAGGCGATCGACCTTCTTGTCGCCGAAGGGATCGTGACCAAGCGGCAGGGCGCGGGCAGCTTTGTGGCTTTGCCCTCGCTGCACCGGCGCTCCTCGCGGCTGTTGTCCTTTTCACAGACCGTCGGCGCCCAAGGGCACAAGGCCACGCAGCGCGTCCTATCCTATCGCCCCGCCCGAGATGACGAGGGGCGGGCGTTTGGTGCCGCAGGGCCGGCCACGATGCTGGTCCGGCTGCGTTATGTCGACAGCGTGCCTTGCGCGATCCATCGGTCGCTCATTCCCGACTGGGTGATTGACAGGGTGCCGTCCGCGATGCTGGGCCAGATGATCAAGGGTGGCGAAAGCGACTTCTCTCTTTATGCAGCCTTCGAGGCGGCGGGTCTGGTCATCCAGCGCGGCAGCGAACATGTCTCGGCCCGGTTGGCCACCCGGGACGAGACGGCGACGCTGAACGTCCGGCTGCCCGCCGCGCTTATGGTTGTGGTGCGACAAAGCTTTGGTGCCGACGGCCGCCTGATCGAGGCGGCGGAAGCGATCTATCACGCCGACTACTACACCTACGACCTGGAGCTTGTGCGCGGCAACGCCCACCATGCCCCTCACCGACTGCGACTGACGCAGGACAACACCGGATCAGGAACCCAACGGGAGAGATGACATGACGCTGAAGACACTTCTCGCCGGCACGGCCTTTGTGCTGGCTGCGGCACCTGCCCTTGCCGACACTGCCCCCGCCGCGCTGATCGTGGCGCAGGGCGGACTGGGCGACGGGTCATGGAATGACACGGCGATGGCGGGATTCATGGCCGGTATCGCCGCCACCGGGATTGAAGGCCGCCCGATCGAATCGAACGATGTCGTGGCCCAGGGCGAAGAGATCATGCGCCGCGCGGCGGATTCGGGTTTTGGCCTCGTCCTCAGCCTGGAATACGCCCATGGCGAGGCGATGGAAGCGCTGGCAGTCGATTATCCCGACACCGACTGGGTCATCTACAATCAGGTCCGCGCGGGTGGCAACATCGCCTCAGTTCTGTTTGGCGAACACGAGGGGTCTTATCTCGCCGGCGTGCTGGCCGCACTGGTGACCACGACCGCAGGTATCGAGGGGATCAACCCCGAACCGATCCTCGGCGTGATTGCCGCCGTGAAAAGTCCAGGCATCGACAAGTTCGTCGTCGGATTCATCCAGGGGGCTCAATCGGTAAACCCCGACATCGAGGTGCAGGTCGCCTATGCCGAAACCTTTGGCGATCCGACCAAGGGTGAACAGATGGCCAATGCCATGTTCGAGGCCGGCGCGGACATCGTCTATCAGGTCGCGGGCGGCACCGGACTGGGCGTGATCGCGGCGGCAGAAGCTTCGGGGCATTTCGCCATCGGGGTCGATACAAATCAGGACGGTCTGGCCCCAGGCCATGTCCTGACCTCGATGGTCAAGCGCGTGGATGTCGCGACCGAACAGCTGGTCCTGGCCTATACGGCGGGCACCTTTCCAGGCGGGCAGACGCTGGTCTTTGGCCTGCCCGAAGGCGGCGTTGGCCTGACCGGGATGGAATTCACCCGCGATCTGTTCCCGGCAGCTTACCTTGACCAGGTCGAGGCAGCGCGGCTGGCCATCATCGCGGGCGAGATCGACGTCTGGGACGTCTCGGCCCAAGGCTATCCCGACTTTTTTCAGTAGTCAGCGGGTCGATCGGCCTAGGCGGTGCTGGCAGACGGGCCTGCCCGTCGAGCGGAGCATGCGATGACCAAAATCGCGCTTGGCGCGTCGGACATCTGGAAAAGCTATGGCCCGGTTCAAGCGAACCGAGGCCTTGGCTTGTCCGTCGCGCCGGGCGAGATTCACGCCATCGTGGGCGAGAACGGCGCCGGCAAATCCACCCTGATGCGCATCCTTCAGGGCGTCGAACATCCCGACCGTGGCCATGTGATCGTGGCAGACGCAGCCGTGCGCTTTGCCGGGCCGGCCGACGCGCTGGCCCTGGGGATCGGCATGGTGCATCAGGAATTCATGCTGGCGCCCGACCTGACTTTGCTGGAAAACCTCATCCTGGGCGATGAGCCTGTGCGTGGCGGTCGCGGCGCGCTGGCCCGGATCGACTGGGACGCCGCCCGTGCACAGGGCGACGCGCTTGCCGACCGCATCGGCATTGCCGTGGACTGGAACCGCCGCGCAGGCAGCGCCCCCGTCCACATCCTGCAATTTGTCGAGATCATCCGCCTGCTACGCCGGGGAACGCGGATCCTGATCCTTGACGAACCCACCGCCGTGCTGGCCCCGCAGCAGGTGGGCGAGCTTTTCGCCTTGTTGCGCCGCATCCGCGCCGAAGGCACCACGATCCTGTTCATCAGCCACAAGATCCGCGAGGTGATGGCCCTGGCCGACCGGGTCACGGTGATCCGCCAGGGTGCGGCGGTCTTTTCCGCCGTACTGGCCAGGACCACCGCCGAAGAGATTGCCGCGCAGATCGTTGACGGGGCACCGGTGCCCCGCGCGGCCGCAGCCCGCAGGCCCGCAGGGTCCGCGGTGCTGACGGTCGCCCACCTCTCGGCTCCGGCCGTCGAGAAGTCCCGCCCCCTGCACGACATCTCGTTCACCATCCACGCGGGCGAGATCCTGGGCCTGGCCGGGGTGGCGGGCAATGGTCAGGTGGAACTGATGCAGGCGCTGTTCGGCCTGATCCCGGCCAGCGGCAGCGTGAAACTGACGGGTGCCGAGATCGCAGGCCTTGGCCCCGACCGGCGCCGTGCCGCCGGAATAGGCTACATCAGCGCGGACCGTCGGCAGGAAGGGCTGGCGCTTGACGCCGCAGTCGAGGAAAACGTAGTCGCGGGATCGCAGCGCATCGCGCCCATCGGCCGGAGCTGGCGGTTGGGCCGCCGCGCGTTGCGGCGGGTCGCGCTGGACCGCCTGCATCGGCTGGCCGTCCGCTTTGGCCACCCGGGCGATCCGGTTCGCAGCCTGTCGGGTGGCAACCAGCAGCGCGTGGTTCTTGCACGCGAAATTGCCGCCATGCCACCGCTCTTGTTGGTATCTCAACCGACGCGGGGGGTCGATCTGAACGGGATCGCCGCGATTCACGCCATCTTGCAGGAATACCGCGACGCAGGCGGGGCAGTGCTGCTTGCCTCGGAAGAACTGGACGAGTTGCAGGCCCTGTCTGACCGCATCATCGTGCTCGCGGACGGGCGGATTGCGGGCGAACTGGCCGCCGACGCCGACCGGCGCGAGATCGGACGCCTGATGGTGCTGGAGGGAGCGACGTGACTGGTGCCCTGTTGCGCGACTGGGCCGAACGCGGCACGGGCTTTGCCCTGCCGGTCGTGGTCGCGCTGGCGGTCAGCGCCGTGGTTCTTCTGGCCATCGGCGAGAACCCCGTCACCACCTTCGGACTGATCCTGTCGGAGTCCTTCGGATCGGCCCGCCGCATCGCCTCGACCCTGTCAGCCGCCACGCCGCTTTTGTTCACCGCCGTGGCGACGGCGGTCTGTTTTCGGGCCGGCGTCTTCAACGTTGGCGTCGAAGGTGCCTTCCTGATCGGCGGTCTGGCCGCCGTGGTAGCGGGCTTCAGCCTGCCTGCGGACCTGGGCTGGGCACTGGTGCCGCTGTGCCTGACCATCGCGGCGGCTTTCGGCGCGGCCTGGTTGTGGCTGCCCGGTTGGCTTTTGGCCCGGCTTGAGGTCGACGAGGTCGTTTCCACCCTGATGCTGAACTTCATAGCGGCGGCGATTACCGCCACGCTGGTCAACGGCATCTTCCTGTCGCGGCAGTCGGGCAACAACGTCACGCCGCCGGTCCATGCGGCGGCGGAACTGTCGCGCCTGATGCCGCCTGCGACGCTGCACAGCGGGTTCCTGATCGGGCTGGCGGTGCTGGCCGCCTATGCGGTCTGGACGCGCCATACCCCGGCAGGTGTCGAAGGGGCCTGGGTCGGCCTGAACCGCCGGTTTGCCCGCGTGGTGGGGGTGTCGGTCCCGCGCACGATCATCACGGCAATGCTTCTGTCGGGCGTCGTCGCGGGTCTGGGAGGCGCGGCGCAGGGGCTGGGCCAGTTGCACCGCTTTTCCGACGGTTTCTCGGCGGGCTACGGGTTCACCGGAATGGCGGTGGCCCTGCTGGGGCGCAACCGTCCGGTCGGGATGCTGCTCGGCGCGGTGCTGTTCGGCGCGCTGGCCTCGGCCGGGACCACGATCCAGCTTTTTTCGGATATCCCGCTCGATCTGGTCAACATCATCCAGGGCATCGTGATGATCTTTGCCGTGGTCGAACTGGGCCGCTTCCGCCTCGGCATCAAACCGAAGGTGCAGGGATGATCGCGCAGATCCTTGCCGCCGCGGTCATCCTGACAACGCCGATCCTGCTGGCGGCCATCGGCGGTCTGGTGAACCGGCAGGCGGGGATCGTCAACATCGCCCTTGAGGCGAAGATGCTGGTGGGCGCGTATGTGGCCGTGGTCGTCTCCTCGGTCAGCGGAAGCTGGGAGCTTGCGGTTCTGGCCGCCGCGCTGGCGGGCACGCTGATCGGCTGGCTCCTGGGCCTCTCGATCACCCGGCTGGGGGCGAATGTCATCATCGCAGGTCTGGGCCTGAACGTGCTGGCCGCCGGCGCGCTGGGGTTCGTGATGGCCATCACCTATGGGTCTTCCGGGACGCTGCGCCTGCCTGACATGGTCCTGCTGCCGCGCGTCTTGCCGCAAGGCGTGGAAGGGCTGCCGCTGGTCGGGCTGGCGCTGGCCGGGCTTGATCCGCTGACCGTGCTCGCCTGGGCCACGGTCGCCGCGCTGCCGTTTCTGCTCGGCTCGACCCGGATCGGCCTGTGGCTGCGGGCGACGGGCAATGCCGCACCGGTGGTGCGCGCGGTCGGGCTTCGGCCTGCGCTGATACAGGATGCCGCTACCGCCTTTGCCGGCTTCTTCGCGGCGTTGGCCGGGGCGCATCTGGCGCTCTACTCTATCGGCATCTTCAACGAGGGCATGACCGCCGGGCGCGGCTTCATCGCGTTGGCGGCCTTCTACTTTGGCCGCAACTTGCCCTGGCCCACGGCGGCCGCTTGTCTGCTGTTCGGTTTTCTGGATGCGGCACAGATCAGGATGCAGACCCTGGGCCTGCCGCCCGGCCTGATCGGCGCGCTGCCCTATGTGATGGTGCTTGTCATCCTTGTCCTGAGCCAGATCCGCAGCCAGAGGAGCCAGCGATGACCACGCCCACCGCACTTGTCGTCATCGACATGCAGAATTCCTTCCTGCATCCCGAGGGCGAGAATTTCTATCCCGCAGCGCCGCAGGTCGTGGCCCCGGTCCGCGCCCTGATCGACGCGGCGACGGCGGCGGGCGCAGTCATCGTTCATGTCTGCGACAGCCACCGCGCCGGGTTTGCCGATTTCGAACAGATCCGTCTGCCCGAACATTGTGTCAGTGGCGGGTTCAACGCCGCGTTCTTCGACGGTTTCGGACCGAAGGGCCGCCCGCGCGAGATACTTCTGCCCAAGCGGCGCTATTCGGCCTTCTTCGCCACCGACCTTGCCCTCTTTCTCAACGAACAGGGCATCCGGCGGATCGTACTCTGCGGCGTCAAGACCAATGTCTGTGTTCGCGCCACCGCGACGGATGGCTTTGCGCACGGGTTCGAGGTCGCGCTGGTGCGCGAGGCGACCAATTCAAATCGCCCCCACCTGGCCGCAGCCACCTGCGAGGATGTGGAGCGCTATATCGGCCGGGTGGTCGATCTGGAATCGGCCTGCGGGATGCTGGGATGAACCAGCTTGTCATCACCGGCTATGCCAGCCTTGACTACGCCGTGCGCCTCGCCGGCCAGGCGATGGGCGACAGGACCACGCTGATCTCGGCGCGCGACGCCGGGGCATGGCCGCGTGCCGGGGGCTGCCCCACCTATATCGCGGCGGCCGCTGCCCGTGCGGGGGCGCGGGCGTTGCCGGTGATGTGGGTGGGCCAGGGGGCCGAGGGGACGCTGTTTTCCGGGGCCGTGGCCGCGCTGGGGCTGCCGACCCAAGGCATCGGCATCATGGCCGCGCCGCGTTCGCCCACCGCACTGATGATCTATCAGGCCGATGGCAGCTGCATCTGCCTGTATGACCCGGCGCTGGATCGGTCCGAGCGGTTGACCAGCGCGCAAACCGCGCTGATCGCGGGGGCCAGCCATGTGTGCATCTCGGTCGGGCCGCCGCATCTGATGGACGCGATCATGGACGCTTGCCCGGCGGGAGCGCGGCTTTACTGGGCGGTCAAGAACGATCCCGATGCCTTTCCCGCAGCACTTTGCGCGCGGCTTTCGGCCCGGGCCGACGTTATCTTTTGCAACGCCGCCGAACGCGGGCTGCTTGGCCCCACCGGGGCAGTTCTGGTCCAGACGCGGGGTGCGGCCGGCGTGGCGGTGACCGAAGGCGGCCACACCGTCGAACTGCCGGCCCCGCCGGTCGCGACCCACGATACCACTGGCGCGGGCGACAGTCTGGCCGGCGGATTCATCGCGGCCGAGATGGCGGGTGCGGGGCCTGTCGCAGCAGCCCGCGCCGGTCTGCAGGCGGCTGCCGCCCTGCTCGCGGGGCGCAACCCAAGGACCGAACCATGAAACGCGCATGGTACACCGGGCATGCAGCCTCGGAACTTGGAGAGAGTGCGATCCTGATCGGCAACCCCGACAGAGTGGACCGGATCGGGGCGTTGCTGGCCGAGCCGGTCTTTCTGCCTGTCAAGCGGGGGCTCAAGACCGTCACCGGCCAATGGCAGGGCCGCCGCGTCAGCGTGGCCGCTTTTGGCATGGGTGCCCCCATCGCGGCCATCGTCCTGCATGAATTCGCCGACCTCGGCCTTGCCCGCTTTGTCCGGATCGGCACCGCAATGTACTTCCCGCCCGCACGCGGCGGCGATTTCCTGATCTCGGACGCGGCGCTGGCCTTCGACGGCACCTCACCAGCCTATGGCGTACCGCACGGCCACAGGGTTGCGGCCGATTTGATGCTGGCCGACAGGCTCGCCCGCGCCGCCGTCGCCCATGGCCAGACGCCGCATCGCGGCCTTTTCGCCACCTATGACGCCTTTTATCGCGACATGTTCGGGATTGACGCAAAGGGCAATTCGGGCGCGCGAGATATGCGTGCAACTGCCGCCGTGCAGGGCGTGCTGGCGGTGGACATGGAAACCGCCGCCCTGCTGGCCGCGGGCCGCGATCTTGCAGTCGCGGTCGCGACCCTTTGCTACGGCACCGTCGATGCGCACAGTCAGGGCAAGCTTGAGCCCGATGCGCTGGCCAATGGGGAAGATATCCTGTTCCGCATCGCGCTCGACGCCATCACCGCCTGAACCTGAAGGAACGCCATGATGACCGAAATGCCCGCCCGTTACCTTCAAACCGTCATCGACCGGCTGACGCGGGTCCGCGAGACCCAGGGTGCCGCAATCGAAGCTGCCGCGCGGGCCTGCGCGACCTCGATCCTGGACGACAAGCTCGTGTTCACCTTTGGAACCGGCCACGGCTCTTTCGCCGCGATGGAGATGTTTCCCCGCACCGGCACCGTCACCGGCTTTCGCCCCATCGTGGAAAGCGGGCTGATCTCGTTCCATCGCGTGCTGGGGGATGGCGGCGCGCGGCAGTACCGCTTCATCCATGCGCAGGAGGGTTATGGCCGTGCGATCCTGAGCAGTCACCAGACCGACCCCGGCGACACGATGCTGATCTTTTCGCATTCCGGGCTGAATGCCGTCACGCTCGACATCGCCGTCGGGGCGCAGGAACGGGGGATGACGGTGATCGGCGTCACCTCGATCCCACACTCCTCGGTCACGCCATCGCGCCATTCCTGCGGCAAACGGTTGTTCGAGATCGCCGATATCGTGATTGATACCGGCATCCCGCTGGGCGATGCGGCCATCGCCATTCCCGGTGTCCCGGGGCGCACCGGGGCGACCTCGACTTCGGTCTCCATCGCCATCGGCCATGCGATCAACGCCACGACGGCCGAACTGATCGCCGCCGCCGGGCGCGACCCCTGTCTGATGGTCAGCCCCAACACGATCGGGAAAGAGGCTGCCAACCGCCAGAACGACCGCAACTACGCCGAGCTTTGGCGCCGGCTGAGGATGCGCTGAGATGGAGCGCGGTGTTTTCATCAACGGCCGCTGGCACAGCCCGCCGGGGCTTGACCGCTTTGACATCATCAACCCCGCCACCGCAGAGCGTGTCGGGACGACCCTGTTGGCCGACGCGCTGACCGTGGACCGCGCCGTGACAGCGGCCGAAGCGGCCTTTGCCGCCTTTGCCGCCCTGCCCGCGCGCACGCGCGCCGACATGCTGCACAAGGCCGCCGCCCTGATCGAACCCGATCTCGAGATGATGGCGGCTCTTTTGACCCGCGAACAGGGCAAGCCGCTGTCGGACAACCGCAAGGAAATCCTCTTCGGCTGCGAGGTCTTGCGCTTTTACGCCGAAGAGGCGGTGCGCCGCGGTGGCACGATCCGTCCGGCCTCGTCGCCTCTGATCCGCAATCTTGTCACCTGGCACCCGGTCGGCGTTGTGGCCGCCATCGTGCCGTGGAACTATCCGATCGACCTTTACTGCTGGAAGATCGGCCCGGCGCTGGCCGCCGGTTGCCCGATCATCGTCAAATCTCCGCACGAAACCCCGCTGGCCATCGCGCGGCTGGTCGATTGCCTGCACGCTGCCGGCTTTCCCCCCGGCACCATTGCCGATCTGCCCGGGCTTGGCCCTGTCGCCGGGCAGGCGCTGGCCGCGCATCCCCGGGTTCGCGCGATCTCGGCCACGGCATCGGTCCCGGCGGGGCAGGCGATCATGCGCGCGGCGGCCGGCAACATGAAGCGGCTCTGTCTGGAACTGGGCGGGCACGCGCCCCTGATCGTGCTTGATGATGCCGACATCGAAGAGGCCGCCCGCGCCGCCCATCGCCGCGCCTATTCCAACATGGGCCAGATCTGCATTACCGTGAACCGCATCCTGGTCGCCCGCCCGCTGGCCGCGCGCTTTGCCGAAGCGCTGGCCGCGCTGGCCGATGGCACCGTGATCGGCGACGGAATGGATCCTGCCATCGGTTACGGCCCGGTCCAGAACGCGGGCGTCATCGCCCGGATGGACCGCCACATCGCCGACGCCACCGCACGGGGCGGCCGCGTCATTGCGGGCGGCGGGCGCGCACGCGGCGCGGGCCTGGACCGGGGGCTGTTCTATCGCCCCACCGTGATCGCCGACGCCCCGCCGGACAGCCTGGTGATGACCGAAGAAAGCTTTGGCCCCGTCGTTGGCATTGCGGCTTTCGACAGCACCGATCAGCTTCTGGCGCTGGCCAACGGCCTTGAGTACGGCTTGGCCGCCTATGTCTATGGCCACGATCTGGAACGCGCATGGTCGATTGCCGAACGGCTGGACTTCGGTGCCATCGGCGTCAACGTGAACGACACGAGCGAGCTTCAAGCCCCTTTCGGCGGCTGGAAGATGAGCGGCTTTGGCCGTGAACTGGGGCCGGAAGGGCTGGACACCTATCTTCAGTCCAAACATCTCAAGATCAGGCTGCGCCAAGCCCGGTGACCTGATCTTGTCGCCGCTCGGGGGACATCTGACGAAGCGACCGGGGCTATCCCCGCCTCGCGATGCCCGTGCCCTTCCTCCACAAACGCCACGACCCGGCTACGAAGTTCCATCGGATGTGACTTGCCCATTCTGACCCCCTGCATCTGGCAAGGTCATGGAATCACAAACCCATCAACTCGGGAATCCTGAATCGCAAACAATGCGAAACGCTTTAACAGGCTGCTGAAAAAGGTCTTTTGGAGTCGTTCGGCAGGAAAAATCTTCCTGTATGGGGCCATTTCATGCCGTAAAAGAGGAACTACCAACCGATCACAGAAGGTTTTTCCGCTTTCGG
>Ga0105046_10015572_pt1 | contig 11686 bp, 18 predicted proteins | sample MAT03_FD_78385 | JGI IMG/M metagenome (GOLD analysis project Ga0105046, IMG submission 78385) | Freshwater microbial communities from Lake Fryxell liftoff mats and glacier meltwater in Antarctica - MAT-03 (megahit assembly) | ecosystem: Environmental > Aquatic > Freshwater > Ice > Liftoff...
AATAGCGTGGCCTGCGGGTCTGGAGCATCAACGGACAGGTTTATAAACCTGTCCGTTGATGCCGCGTGCTCGAGCATCACGCTGGGAGGCGCCCGATCCATCCGCGCCGGCATGAGCACGACCTTGCATCTGGGATATTCCGGCCAATAAGAATCGTCTCGTCGCATGCCTACCTTGGTGACTTTCTCCGACCTTAATCACGCCATACGCTTGGCTTGGAGCCAGGCCGATCGCCGCCCCTCATGGCCCGCTCGGGTTTCGCTCCCAACCAGCAAACCTCTCGCCAATCGCAGCCGGGGCATTACGTCAGCGTCGTTCGAGCGCCTGCGTCCCCACCTAGCTCAGCTCGGGGTTGCCACGGACCTGGAACTGACTCGCCTTAGCGGCGTTTCGCGGTCTTTGATCGCGTGCGTTCGCCTCGTGCTCGGCATCCCGCGATCCCAACCTCCAGCTATGTCGCCGACGATCCGGCGCGACTGTCTGCGCCGCCTGCGAGCTAGAGAAAGCGTGACGGCGATCTCCCGCACCACTGGTGAGCCGGTGTCACGTGTCAGAGCCCTCGCCCGATCGATTGGTTGGGAGTACTCGTGGGTGTCGCGAAAGGGCGATGGGGCCACGAAGACGATTGGGCGCTTGCCGAAAGACAAGCTCGACCACCTCCTCGCGCAGGGGCTCTCACTGACCGCGGTAGCGAAGCGTGCGGGGGTATCCCATCAGCGCGTCGCTCAGGTGGTCAAGGCTATGGGGCTGCCATCTCAGCAGGTGCGCATGCGCCCATGGCGGAAAAAGGCCACGCTGGCGAAGGAGCGTTGGCTCCAAGCCCGTCGGGAGCGTTGGCTGAAGGATCGCGCACGGCGACGCGCAGCTAGGAAGCCCAAACTCCGACACTTCCTCTCACGAGCTAACCGCCTCTACGGGGAGGGGCTCTCAATCGGTCAGATCGCCAAGCGGTACCGCATCCCGCCAAACAGCATGTCTTGGTGGATCTTTCGTGGGCGACGAGAGCTTGGGTGGTTCCCGAAACGGCGGTAACCGAAGCCAGACAGAGGGCAGCACCCTGGAGATGGTCATGCCAGCAAGAGGGTCATCGGGCGCAGCATTACTTTTGGCCACTGGGTAATCGGTGGTACTTGTGCCGTTGAATGAGATTCCAGCTGAGGTGGCTCTGCCTCTGAATTAGGACGAATTTGGGAAGCGAATTTACGACCCGATCTGTGATGCCAATTTATTATGCCCGCCAGAATGGCATCGGCTTTAAAGCCACTGCTTTCTGCGGTGGCGCGAAACGTTGTGGCTTCGCCCCTTAGTGCGCCAGCTGGGAAGCACTAATATCAGATGTATGTACTCCCGCTCGCGGACTATTTCTATCAGCCCCCTCGTCCTTCTGCTCCTGGTTGGGGCATCTACCTGCTGGGCGCAAGAAGCAGAGCAGTTCACCCTTCTCGACGGTCGGGTGATTGTGGGGAGCTACGATCCCCTGACCAAAATGATGCGGACCCAGACGTCAGCAGGAGTGATCGTGTTCGCCTTGGAACCTGAGAGGATCGCGTCGCGAGTGCCGGTGTCCTCTGCGGTCGAATCAGAAATTATCTCTGTCTCCGACGTGAAGACCACCAATGAAACGAGGGAGTATTACGTACGGGAGAAACGGCGGTTAGACGATCAGCTACATCGGGACCGACGTTCCCTCTATAAAGACTTGGGGCCTAATCTCGACGGGGAGGCCTATCTACGGATGCGCGATCGTGTTTTTGAGCTGAAACACGCATACGACACGACTGGTCTGGCATTCCGCGTTGAACGGGACGGCGAGCGAAAGAGAGCGCTCGGAGAACAATAGACGGCGTTGGACCAACAGTACAGCAATCTATTAACGCTGATGAAGCAAATGGAAGGCGAAAGATCGATCGTGCTCGAGCGTTTGGAGAATGTGGAGCGGATCTACCGCGAGCAGCTTGCTCTCCTGGAGAAAAGCTGGATCCGCGATGGGCACGGGCAGCCGCCGATACAGTGATCTAGCATGGGATGGCGGCAGTACGTGGCAGTGCCCTGACTTCAACATCATCTACTTTTCAATGGAATGACGGCACTCAGCGCGTTGGTTAGAGCCCTCTTCGGAGGAGGATTGTAGCTCGCTCCGGCGATGTCAGAATTGAGCATCGCTGATAATAAGCGGCAGCGATGCTTTATAAGTCGGGTGTACTCGCGATCTGATCCTGGGTGGTTTCGGCAACTTGTGTTGCCGGCAGGAATCCGGAAAGACACTGCTGCGATGTCTGCCTCTCCCTCATCTACCAACACGAACACAGGCAGGTGGCTGCTCATCGTTCTTATTCTGCTCGTTATGCTTGTCGGTGGTGGCATCGCATTGGCGCTGCTGCTCCGCACCAATGCAGGTGGTTCTGCCTCCATCACCGCAAAGCCGGAATCGTCCCCCGTTTCCGAATCCGCGTCGATCATTGAGGCCGCGCCGCCATCTGCTGCCGCATCGGACAAGGCGCGGGTTTCTGCCGTCCCGCCACCGCGCTCCGCCCGTCCGCTCCAGGTGTTTAATTACGGCTGGTTCACCGTGGGCTACGACAATGAACGCAAGGCAGGTGCATGGGGCCGGTACGAACTAGACGGGCCGATTGCCCACACTGCATCCCAGCCCAGACGCCCTGCATTTCGCACCGAAAAGAACTCTGACGCTAAGGTCGTCACCAAGGACTACACCAACCCAGGTAGCCTATTTGAACGCGGCCACATCGTGCCGAGCTACGCGATGTGGTCGCGCTTTGGCGACGACGCTCGCGTAGCAACTTTCGTTATGACCAACGTGTTTCCGCAGGATGAGAACCTCAATGGGAGAATCTGGGAGGACATCGAGGACGACATCGCCGGTCAGGTGAAAAGCGGTGTGGTGAGCGAGCGAGGCTACGCAGATCGGCTGCGTCACATCACCGTCGTCTCCGGTCCAGTATACGGGACTGCATCACGAACATTGCCGACCGGCATCCCAATCCCTGAAGCCTGCTTCTCCGTCATCTACGACTACGACGAGGCTGCCGACATGTTCCGAGCGCGGGCGTATCTCGTGCCGAACCAAGCGAGTTTAACGGGTCCGACCAGTCGTTACGCATCCACGATTCGGGACATCGAAGTCGCGACCGGGTTGGACTTCATGCCAGAGGGAGGAGCGGAGGCGGAGGCGTTAGAAGTGGCAGTACCAGTGACCGTAAATTGGTAGTCGAAATGGGCATGGTCATCTCGGCAGGCAATGAAACTGTTGGTTACATTGATGTGGCACCGATAGCGAGTGCCATCTTAAAAATATAAATGTTGTTCGCCGTAGCCTTGTATGCCTTGTTCCCGCACAGACCATTCCCATCACCCCACTGCGGGTCGCTAGGTGCTTCGCGATGCATGACCGCAACATGATTGGCTTTTTTTTGGGGGGGCTAACGGTCGATGCAAAGCGGAGTACGATTTCGGCCTTGCAGTATAACAATGAACCATGGGAACTCCTCAAGGAGTCTCATGACTACGTACTGACCATAGGCGGCGATCATGTCGACCTCAGCGCCCAACTTTATCTGAACACACGGAATCACTACCGGCTATTTGCCTTTGCTCGGTCCTCGAGCGCCGCAGGAATGCTCTTCAGTATCAACCTGACGCGGTCAAAGGATGCTCATGGTATTATCGGACTGTCACAGCGGATTCGATTTAGCGAAGGACGCGGTAAGAGTCCTGAACCCGGTTTCCACGCGAGGATCGCCATGTAGGCCTCGGTAGCGGCCCGTGCTTCGGTTAGTTCTTGGTTCCGCTCCGGCGGTCCTGCGCGCCGCCCCAAAGATGCATCCATTGCATAGGCGTCGTAACGACGTGTTACATCACAAAGTGTTTATGTTGATCACTTATACCGCAGGACAGTGGGATCCATGGTACGGGTCATTTTCGCCCCCCAGAGAATCAATTGGACTGTCTGGTGAGGTCTGACTAAGAGAGGGCACCAGTTTTAGGGTATTATGGCCCAGGCTGTGCGTACTATCACACACCAACGAGGAACACCGATGACCACATCACCATCGCATACCCCAACTGAGATGACCACTCAAGAAATTGAGACCGCCTTTCAGATGCTCAGAGCGACGGCTGATCAGATGCGGACCCAACAAGCCATTGGCTGCTTTGATCCTCAGTTCATCGCCTCTCCGGCCGTAAGAATCGTCCGCTCTAATTCCACGCTGCCGTCAGTGTTGACTGATGGAACATATGCCTAATTGGAACGAGCTGATTTCGGAACTGAACGAAGAAGCGGCCAAGCCATCAACTGACAACAATCAGACAAGTCCGTTCGATCGTATCCGGAGGAAGTATCTAAATAAGCTGCGCGATCTGACGAAAAGGAATGTGCTCGCTTACTACTCTGGGTGGTTGCAAAAATCGTCTACTCCGGGCGTTCCTCCAGCAAGTCTGGCCATCAATGACAATGACATGAATGGTTTCATGGCGTGTCTGCATCGTATGGATAAAAGCCAAGGGCTCGATTTAATCCTTCATACTCCTGGCGGTGATTTGGCGGCCGTAGAGGCGATTATCACTTACCTCAAGAAGCATTTTAACGGCAACATGAGGGCAATTGTTCCGCAGTTAGCCATGTCTGGCGGAACAATGATGTCGCTCGCCTGCAATGAAATATTAATGGGAAAACATAGCAGCTTAGGGCCAGTAGATCCGCAATTTAATGGGATTCCTGCACAGGGCATTATTGAAGAATTTGGAACGGCCTTGAACGATGTACAGAAAAACCAGAGTGCCGCGCTTGTTTGGCAGCCGATCATTCAGAAGTATAGTCCAGCACTGGTTGGAAGCTGCCAAAAGGCAATTGCTCTCGCAGAGACATTAGCAATCTCATATTTGGCGACGGGAATGTTTGCCAAGCACCTAGACCCAAATGCCGACGCAAAGAAAGCCGTTCAGTTCTTCAATAATCATGGCCGAACACTGATGCATGCCAGGCATATCGATGCCAACGAGGCGCTTGCCCAAGGTTTAAAAATAGTCCCTCTGGAAGGTGATAACACACTACAAGATATTGTATTGACGATTCATCACGCATTTTGCCATACATTTAGCTCAACTGGCGCAGTGAAGATTATCGAGAACCACATGGGCATTGCCATGGTGGACTCGATACAACATATTCAAATGATCCAGCCGCAGCACCAAAAACCCACGGTGGCTGTGTAGTAACGATGATCGCCACACAGGTCGCTTCGGAAGCTGTCATTGCAAAATGATGCCATGATCCAAATGATCACTCTCTGTCCTGTTAGCAGGGAGTCACCGCCTCCTCTTCCGCCACATCCGCTATCACAAGGACACGGTTCCGACCGTGTTCTGAGCACTCCCGACACTGTGGTGCATACCCCGTCGAATAGCCCAGTGACCAAGCCAGGTACCAAGCCGAGGGCATGAAAGCGTTTTCATCCTCAATTGGCTGCTCGACCAGCGCGCCACCGCGCCCCTACCCTTTTCAGATCACCTTTGGCGCCCTCTTCAACCCTACCAGCACCGCGCACGCCATCCACGCCACTGCTGCCCCGTGGTCTCCGAACACCCACTCCCGTTCCTCGGTCAGTCCCAGGGCGCGTGGCTGCATCCATACCGTCCATCCACGGCTCGCCGGTAGCGCCTCTATCGCTGCCAGCGAAATGCCGCCGCTCAGCTCGGGCAACCAGAACAGGCTCTGCGTGCCACTGGTGTAGTGCTCGAACAGGCCGGCGGCGTCCATGGCGGCGTCGAGAGTGTCGGCGGCAGTGATGCGAGCGAAGCGGTCGGCTCCCAGGATAGTAGCAGCACTGGGATCCATAGCCGAGCGATTGGAGTAGGCGTCCCACCAACCAACAATGACAGAGACGAATGGGCCGCGACTAACGTGTGATGAATGAGGGCTACTTCCGACCCTTCACCAGCAGCCTTCTCATCGCCTTCCCTTGGGCCTGTTCCACGCCCGCTATTAACAGTCGGATTCGATCGGGAGTCTGCGTTAGGTGCGCCAGATCCAGGAAGCGCTCCCGATCGTCACCGGCCAATTCCAACACGTCCGCCCAGCGCTCTACCCTGGCCAACGGCACCGGGCGAACTCCGCGCTTGATCTCGCTGAGCGCAGGTTGCTTGGTCTTGGCAAGACGTGCGAACTCCCGCAACGACAGTCCGCGCGCGTTGATCAGCCGATATAGCTCGATGGCGAATGGGTCCAGCACACGGCCAGCCTAATAGACTTTGCTGAGAATTGCCTCCCTAGGCTTATCCGATACCATGTTCAGGTATCAGACTACGAGGAATACCCATGATGCGTGCACTTTTCGTCTCCCTTGCCCTTGTTCTCGCTGCTGTTGCTGTGGCCGTAGAGGGGGTCGCTCCGGTTACTACAGCGGCGGAGGCCGACCAGCAGGCCGCCCTTGGGCTACAGGTCCTTCAGGCCTCCGACGCCAACCCAAGGCAGACGGTTGCCGCCGCCCTTGCCTTCACCAGTGCGCTCGGGTTCTATAAGGCCCAGGGCGACACCGACCGGGTGTGCGAACTACAGGCCTCACTCTATTGGTGCAAGAAGCGCATGACCCTGGAAGACGTACAGGCGTTTCTTGTCGCTAAGGGTCAGGACGAAGGCCTAGCGAAGTTAGCCGAGCAAATGGCCACCGCCACGGCGACAACTGTTCCTAAGGAAGAGGCGGCGGCTTACTTCTCACGGGCGGAGAAGTACGCGCAGCAACACCCGATGGACTACCTCCAAGTGGCCATCCGCTATTTTGAGGTGGCTGATCGGTTTCAGGGAACGGATGTCAGCCTGACAGCACAACGTCGATCACTGGATGCACAGCGGCAGGCGATTCAGAGTGACGGCTCGGCGTCGAAGATCGCACACGAATTGCCTGCGGCAGTAGCAGTGGCGGGCGATCTTCCACCTGCTGCCGGGAAAATTCTTTCAGATTTCAACGCAGCCGCTGCGATCATTTCGAAGAATGCCGCCTCTGAGGTAGCCAAGGAGGAACGCCGGCTGACCGACTCCCTGGGCAAGGACGCGGAAAGTCAGCAACGACAGGGAAATCTTGAAGCAATGATTGCCAGCCAGCGCCAGATGTCTAACCCAGACCGCGATCAAACAGGACTCTCCAAGACAGCGCAGTCAGCAGTCGACTCCTACAGAGCAGCACGCGGAAAGGTCATCGCACGGGCACAGGAAAGTATCGCCAAAGAACAGGCCAAGGTGGTTCGTGTACTCGAAGGCGTGCAGTCGGACGAAACCAAGAAGGGCAATGTGTCTGGGGCGTTGGCGATAAAGGGAAAGCGCGATGAACTGTCCGCTATGGTTGAGGCGAGAAAGCCAACGCCATTCAACGACAAGGAACTGTTAACCAAGTATCTGCTCAGTACGGCTTGGAAGTTCACGTCTCCGACAGGCTCACGGCCATTCAGATTCGGACCTGCGGGTTCGGTCCTTGAAGGGAAGAACGAATTCGAGAACACTTACTCTATCGATGAAAGCCTTAACTTGGTCTTCACTCAAGCGACAGGCGACGTCCAATCGAAGTTCACGATCGACAAGAGCACAGGAACTTGGAATCAGACTTTTCCCAGGGGGGTAACCTGGGGTCCACAGGCGATCATCCCCAATACGCCACCTGCACTCATCAATCGATAGCCTTCCGCTGGTTCAGCCGCGATTATCGGAAAATGGTCCGTCTCAAAGCCGGGTTGGACTTCCGTTATCGCGCTCAGCAAAGACGGCACTGCCACTTCTTCGGGTGGGGATGCAGGAGCCTGGAGTATCCGCAACAACGTCATCCGAATCACATGGAAGAACCTGAGCGGCTGGGAAGAAATCAATCTAGATGGAACTCCAGGCGATAGCTGGACGGGGAAGTCGACCGTTTCCGGCAAGCGCATATCTGACTAGAGAGACCAATATATCACTTTCCGTATGTATCTCAGAGGCACGAAATGTGGCGCCGATCAACTTGCGAATGAGGAAACTGCCAGACATCTTTTAACTGGCACGAATATTCCGCGGCTCGCACGGTATTAGCCCTCAGCGACGCGACGCACAACTTGATCGTCGACCTGCTCTCCTTCAGCGTCCCAGGGCGTCACAGCTACGCCGGGAAACATCCGCCGATGCTCAGCAACGAGGTGAGCGACCACGGCAGACCTGATAAACGTGGTCATCGGCACGCCGGACAATTCGGCCATTGCAGCAACCGCGTAGCGAATGTCCGTCAACTTCGATGCAGGCCATGAAAGTGCGCGAGTGCGGCGTTGACGGGAATGTAAGCGATCTGGCATGGGCGGGCGACCTGAAATCTTATCCAGGCTGATCGCGCCCACAATCCCGAGCAGACCATGTTATTTACTCTGCGATCATTGAACGGAGAGAGCTTCCGGTGTGGCTAAGCACCGCGGCTAATGGCCAGCTATCTGCCGAAGGCTTTTCCCTGTTTTCTTCTCTGCCCCAAGAATCAGCTTTTGTAGGCGCTCTGGCGTGTGTGTCAGGGCGGCGAGGTCGAAGAAGTTCTCTCGATTTCTACCGCTGAGATTGAGGAGTTCTGCCCACCCCTCTATTCGGGCAAGTGGCACGGGGCGTTTCCCGGATTTGAAGAAGCTCAAGGCAGTGTGGCTAATTTTCGCCTTTTGGGCGAAATGCCGCAGGGACCAGTCCCTCTCGGCGAGGAGTTGATCTAGGTAGTCTCCGAACGGTATAGCCACCCGCGTAGGCTATCGATTCGGGGAAGGATTGCAGACAGCAGCCTGATGGTTATCATATTGATAACCGTTTATGCCTGTGTCGTATCGCAACTACCAAGGAGAAACCATGAACATGACATCAAACGCGAAGAGATGGGCCGCAGTTCCGATTATGTGCGCCTGTTTCACCATCTTTGGATGTGGAGCGAAGCCATCCACGCCACATGGGAAGACCACAAGCGGTCAGGAACCTCAAGCCACCGTAACGGTGACCCAGCCATCGGCATCCGCAGCGCAGACTAATGCCGCAGATCCGACCGCTTCGATGTCAGTCCGGCAACTCGCCGATCACATCAACAACGTACTCATGCCGACTCAGAAGGATGAACGGGTGCGGGCGCTTTGGCAGGACATCTATAGGGACATCCGACTTGAGCGGATGCGCGACGCCTGGGCCGTGCTTAGGTCGGTTAATCCCGACGCGTTCAAGGGAGAGTGCAAGCCTGCCGTTGCTCTGTTGCTCAAGAAGATGACGGGCCAGTGAATATCTCCGCCCCGACATTGATGAGACAACCGTTCCTGCGGCATCGACAGTTCTGACAAGGAGTACCTCATGGTAGACCAATGGTTCGCAATACTTGATGGCGTTGAGATCGGGCCGCTCCCCGCATCTCAGATCAAGCAGCTTGCTGAAAGTGGAAAGATTGGCCCAGCGACCCCGATAAAGCGAGTGGGGATGGAGCGATTCATCCCAGCAAGCAAGGTGAGCGGGTTAATCACTGCCGCTGTTGAGCAGTGTCAGTCAATCTCACCAATCCCTGGGACTGTTCCGCCTGCCGACACCACGGAAGGCATTATGGACAACGTTGTTGAGGCAGATCGCTCAGGACAGTTCTTCGACTGGTACAGGAACTCATCTGGGTCGCTCATGGTCGAATCGTTTTCAGTCCGATTCGCTCTTCTCTTTATGGGGTTCATCCTTGTACCAATGAGCTTCTTCCTCTTTTCCCAGGCGACCATGACCAACAAGGAACTGTGGCAGGATGCCTTCGAACAGTTCAGGAATGGAGAGGCGACGACTGCAATGGTCGACCAATTTATGAGTCCCAAGAACTGCGATGACTACCGCCGCGCTTCACTCTTGTGGGGCCTCTTCCTCGTCATCCCAGGCATCGGGTTCACTGGGTCTGCAATCCTTTCCACCATAGCTCTGTATGTAGGCAGGAAATAGGGGTATACCTCGGTGCGTGTATAGTTGAACGTTCGAAATGTGGCGCGCCAGCCGTTTCCTCATCATCAATGCCCATACATTCCGCATCGGGGTTGCGTATCGCCGTTATGGGTACGTAATTTTTTCCAGACTGGCAATGAGTGAAGCCGTCGATCTGAGCAGGCGGACCATGCCACAGACGGTCCATTTGACCGCATTCGAGGAGATCGAAAGGAGTTGTGGTTGCGGCGGCCGAGCCGAGCCGAACCCGATGGATATGCCCGGCCAACCTTAAACTCGCGATATGATGGGCACATTCGCAAGATCACCAACCTGCTGGTTGTGATCATGCCTGATCCCTCTACTATTCCACCAGCAATGTCGAATCTATCACGGACATTCCTCACGATCAACTCCGAGCATTTCCAAATCATGTCGCTTTGGAAAACGGGCATGCGTTCCCTTTCGGATGCGAGCCATGAACAGCCCGGGGGCTATCTCACTGGGCTGTTGTCATGCGCATTAGCGATCGAGCGTGCATGCAAGATCGTCATTATCTTGGACGACCTAGAGATGAAGGTAGCGACAGGAAAGGGCAGCGGGATCGACGTCAATACCTTCAAGAATGGTATCGGGCATGACAACTAGAAGGGGCTGGCAGCCGTAACGGGGATTGCACAACGCAGAGCTATAACAGGATCCAAGCAGCAGCGTTCGGCCAAATGGCAGTCGGATCTCCTCGACCTGCTCAACGGCATAAGCACAGGTAAGTCCCGCTACTATTCGATCGACTCCCTCGTTGGCATGGCAGTAGACGACCCGCTAGTGAAATTGGGAAATATCCGGGGTCGGCTGATGCAAGAAACTGACATGGTTCGGCCCGTTGATTCACGACGGACGGCTACGATAGCTGCGGCCTTGGCGCATGGCACCACGACCCTTATGCAAGACCTAGATGGCTCCTGGCTCACCGCTGAGCGTGCATTTTTTCTTGGGTCGGTTGCGCCTCGCGTCAATAAGATGATCAAAGGGCAACTCATCGAAACTATGAAACCACTCGCCCGGTTGATCATGCATTTCGATTATCGGCACTCGGACTTCCCTGCCAGCACGGATCACTACTTCTGGTTCAACAACGAGACGACGTACCTCAGTAGGCGGAAGACCTGGAAGGCATAGACTCGAAATCCGCCCCGCTGCAAGCCACCACGGCCCAAACCGCAGCCTTATGTGAACGCCGCACACGTGGGATGGCGATTACGGTCCTGTAGGGTAGCGCGCGCTTTTCATCTCGGCAACGGATCGCTGCCGTTCTTTCAGTCCGCATCTGATTTGCCCGCTCATCGACGCACTGCACCAAAGCACCCCGTCGGCGACAAGCTGCCTGATCACTCTGCATCCACGATGGGTAGTCCAACCCAGCGTTCGCAGTAGGTCGAGTCGGCACAGCATAACGGCGCCGTATTTGGGGCCCGTTCACTCAGATGCCTAACCGTCCTCGTTTTGCGGTGTTGCCGGGGGTGCGCATTGGCAGCTTGCGCCTTTCACCCCAGCGCTCGGACGCGCCCCATGCCCACTCCCAACCGCAATCAGCACGCAACCGCCGAGCGAATCCCCGGAGCCGTTCCGGTCGCCCTCTCCATTCGCGAGATGGCCAAGCAGACCGGCCTCAGCGCGGCAGTGCTACGTGTCTGGGAGTTCCGCTACGGTTGGCCTCGCCCAGGTCGTCGCGAAAACGGGTACCGG
>Ga0105046_10015573_pt1 | contig 11686 bp, 8 predicted proteins | sample MAT03_FD_78385 | JGI IMG/M metagenome (GOLD analysis project Ga0105046, IMG submission 78385) | Freshwater microbial communities from Lake Fryxell liftoff mats and glacier meltwater in Antarctica - MAT-03 (megahit assembly) | ecosystem: Environmental > Aquatic > Freshwater > Ice > Liftoff...
ACTCCTGGAGCGGCGATTTGCACGGTTGCTCCGAAGTTAGAGAAAGATGCTAATGCATCGCTCGAGTCAGTTGCAGCCACAGAAATCATATTAGCTAGCCCATAACTTGCCGGGTATGAGGGCGTTGTATCGTTATTCTTTGCTTCATTCCCAGCGGCCACCACCACCAGTACGCCACGCTCACCAGCCGAGCGAATAGCTTGCTCGAAAACTTCGCTATACCCTGGCCCACCAAGCGACATGTTAACTACATGGGCGCCGTTTGATGCTGCGTAGTTTACCGCTGCTATGATATCGGAGGTAAAGCCTGAACCGGCAGCATCAAGCACGCGTAAGGCTTGAATTCCTACCGTAAAGTTTACCCCCACAACTCCGACACCGTTTTCCCCGACAGCACCGATAGTGCCTGCAACGTGCGTACCGTGACCATTTTGATCGTTAGCATTGCCATTACCGGCAACGAAATCGTAACCATGCACATCGTCTATAAAGCCATTGCCGTCGTTATCAATTCCGTCGCCCGCGGTCTCACCGGGATTAGTCCAAAGATTTGCGGCAAGATCAGGATGGTTTAACTGCACGCCGGTATCAATCACCGCAACCACCGTTTGAGCAGAGCCAGTCGTGGTGTTCCAAGCTGTTGGGGCACTAATGCTACTTAAACCGTAAAGAGCACTAAAACCTGGGTCGCTCGGAGTAAGTGATTTGAACACGCGGTAATCCGGACTACAAAGAAGTGCTATTCCTTGGCTTTTAAGTTTTGCACAATAATTTTCAAGCTCTGCAATGTCAGTCGTTTCAACAGACGTATTTTCCGAATCTAGCGCCGCTAGGCGATCAACCTTGCCATCTTGCAGAAGCACTCGTTCAAAATTACGAGTGAATGCGCTGCCGGTTTTACTTCGAGCGGCTGAAAATACCTGTGAGTTAATTACTGCCGAAAGTGGATTGCGCTCAATTATCACCGATCCGCGCCGAGCCGATAAGACGGCACTAGATCCTGCGTCAGCCTCTGCCCGTGACCCGGTCGCAAAAAGAACAGCGGTTAATAACAGCGATACGATCTGCGCGTTAGAAAATGCTCCCAGGAAATTAGCGCGGGGTAAAGTACGTAACCCATTTTCCATAATTTTCCCCTATTTGCGACTAAGACACATTCTAAAAATATCTCAGTCTCTTAAGGGTAGAAGGACGGCTTATTTCATAGTTTGCTTTAGGACTGGGGCGCTCTCAGGGGTAATGAAAATCCGTAGACGCCGGAAATTAATGGTTTTCACTAGGTTTCTGCTGCGCAGAAACCTTATTATTACAGCGCAGCGACGCTTACGCGCCTTGCGCCGTGAGGTATTGATGGAAAGTGAGGTTGATAGGGAGAGACAGAGCATCGAAAGAGTTTAGCAAAAGAACTCGATTTGGCTGATGGGCACAAACTGTGCGAAGCGGAGCGATTCAGGAAGCCTCGCTGCTGCGCAGAGAGTCTCTACCCATGCCAGGCCATTCGGATTTCGCCCCGTTGGGGCTCGTCAAACAAATGCCATTACCGCGGATTTTCCCCTGCGAACCCCTGCGAACCCCGCGGTAAAAATGTATTTCCGACCCTGAAGGATCTTTTTAATTCACTTCTATAAAACGCTGATGCAATGCACGCACGGCCATGTCGGCATATTTTCTAGGGATGACACAGGAAATTTTTATATCGGAGCTGGTAAAAGTATCAACGGTAATAGATAGCGCGCTTAAGACAGCTAGAGTTTGCGCTGCCACGTTAAGGCTAGTTCGCATGCCAACTCCAACCATTGAAACCCGCGCAACGTCTCGGTCTAGGGCGGCACCTAAATGACCAAGCTCGGGCACAAGTTGCTGCGCGATTTTTAACGCGTTTTCACTGTTATAATCCGCAACCAAACAACTCACCGTAGCGCGCTGATTTTCAATTCCACTTTGAGTTATCATATCAACTAAAATCCCAGCATTCCCTAGTTTCTCAAATAAGACTGCTAGTCCTTTAGTGTGATGCGGCATTGCAAGAATGGTAAGTTTCGCTTCATCGATACGCGAAGTGACACCTGAGACGATCGGCTGCTCCATAAGTTTATCCTCTTTAACCACCCATGTTTCACCACTCTCCGGCGCAAACGATGAAAGCGTCACTAACGGCACATCGTAGCGATAAGCGAACTCAACGCTACGTGGGTGAAGTACCTTGGCACCCAGGCTTGCAAGCTCAAGCATTTCAAGGTGCGAAATCTGCTTTATCAAGCGCGCATTTTTTACAATTCGAGGATCACTCGAAAAAACACCGGCCACATCGGTATAGATATAACATGCTGTTGAGTGCAGCGCCGCTGCCAACGCTACCGCTGTAATATCCGAGCCGCCACGACCAAGGGTAGTAACATCCCCCGCCTCAGAAATCCCTTGAAAACCAGCCACAACTGGAACAATACCACGTTGCAAATAATCCAATAACGGTGCCGGATTGACGCTCTCAATGCGCGCCTCTAAGTGGTGAGCATCGGTATGCAGTCCTATTTGGGCAGCACTCAAGCTAACTGCCGGCACGCCTATGTCGCACAAAGCCATCGCCAATAGCGCACAGCTTTGTTGTTCAGCAGTGGCAACTAACGCATCTAGTTCCCGTAACGCAGGATTCGCAACGCAAGATTTTGCAAGCGCCAATAAACGATTTGTCTCTCCACTCATCGCTGATGCAACGATCACTAATCCTTCGTTCGGATTGAGCTTTAGAAACTCTGCACAAAGTAACGCAGTCGCGCGAATACGCCCGATTGATCCAACCGAGGTGCCACCAAATTTTTTAACTACCGATGATTTCATCTCAGACTATTGAAAGCTGTTACGATAAAAACTAACACAACGTGTACCATCAAGTTGCAATGAAAAATGTAACGAGAAATCAGTCGGGCACGCAAATTTATCCGCCCACTCAATTACCTGAAGGGTCCCAGCAGGAATGCGCTCTGAAAGTTCTACGGGCAGCGCACCCAGCCGATACACATCCCAATGCTCGATTAATTTTAAATTGGTATCACGATTTTCAGCACTTTGAGGCACCTGATAAAAATGCTGCAAGGTATATGTGGGTGAAGTGATGCAAGCGGCGTCAATCTGCAGAAGTTTTGCTAAACATCTTACAAAGGCTGTTTTCCCTGCACCCAAATCTCCTATAAGTCCAACCGCAACACCTGAAGAATTTAGTAAGCAATCCTTCAAGCCGGCCAGAAACTCCTGCGCCGGCAGCTCACTCTCCGCCTTTATTTTTCTTTCAAAAATTAAGCTACGCTGCATTAGTAGGCCCACCCTGCACTAACATCATGCGCTAACGCCATGAACTAACTCAGCTCCGCGCGCACCACGTCGGCAACTTCGTTAACGTGTGTTAAGCAGGTTACGCTATCTTCGCTTTCGACCATCACACGCACTTTAAGTTCGGTGCCTGAGTAGCGCACGAGAATCCTACCCTTAGTTCCCAAAGCGGACTGCGCACTAGAAATCGCCTGTTCTAAGCGCGGAACCTCAGTAAAAGGAATTTTTCTTTTAACAGCGACATTTATAATTTGCTGCGGGTAGCGCGAGAAGTTAGCGGTAAGCTCCGACAGTTTTTTCCCAGTACGGCCCATTACAGCTAACACCTGTAGCGCTGATAATATGCCGTCCCCGGTGCTCGACAGGTCAGAAAAAATACAATGTCCGGATTGTTCGCTTCCTATCTGAGCGCCTGAACGAGTCATCTCCTCTAGTACGTAACGGTCTCCCACAGCCGATCTTAACAGCGTTATTCCAGCGCTATTTAAGGCACGCTCAAGCCCTAAATTACTCATTACCGTGCCAACCACCTGTGGAGTTCTTAGCTTGCCTCGATTTTTAAGATCCAGCGCACACACTAATAAAATACTATCACCGTCGTGAATCGCCCCTTTTTCATCGATCAACATCAAACGATCCGCGTCGCCATCGAACGCTATCCCGATATCGAGTCCGGATTCCTCTACAACTTTTGCAATCGCCTCAGGATGCATCGAACCGAGACCAGCATTAATATTTCTTCCGTTTGGCGAAATACCGCGCGAAGTCACTTCGGCACCAAGCTCCGAAAAAGTTTGTGGAGCTACAACGTAGGAAGCGCCATGTGCGCAATCGACTCCTATTTTTAGCCCAGCAAGGCTTAACTCGCGCGGGAAGCAGGATTTTAAAAATACTGTATACCGCCCGACTGCGTCGTTAATTCGCACCGCTTTGCCGAAACTGTCAGGCGTTGCAACTTTATGATCAAGCACTCCTGGTTGCATTAATCCTTCAAGCTCCTGCTCGATAGAATCAGCGAGTTTAAATCCGTCAGCGCCAAAAATCTTGATGCCGTTATCTTCGAAGCTATTGTGCGAGGCAGAAACAACGATACCGGCATCCGCTCGCATACTTTTCGTTAAATAGGCAACGCCTGGGGTTGGCAACGGCCCTACTAACATTAGATCAGCGCCACATGCTGTAATGCCGGCCGATAGCGAGGTCTCAATCATGTAGCCTGAAAGCCTGGTATCTTTACCGATCAGAACACGATGTTTCCCACCGCGTTTTAAAAACACAGTAGCGATTGCCTTCCCAAGCCGCACCAAAGATTCAGGGTCTAGCGGGGACACCCCCGCTACTCCGCGAATACCATCAGTACCAAAAAATTTACGCATAAGTAACAGAGCTGTAGTACTAGAGCTAAGCAGTCACCAAAACACCGGACGGCTTCGTAACCTTATCATCAACACTTGCTGACTTAGACCCAACTTCAGGACCAGAGCTATTGACTGATGGGGGCACCCCTGATGAATTAACGAGCGCTGGCTTGGGTGGAAGCGTTTTGCCTGCAATCAATAGATCTAACTCATCACCATCAAGAGTTTCGCGCTCTAAGACCGCTATCGCCACCCGTTTTAACGCTTCGATATTTTCCGTTAAAACCGTTTTAGCGCGTTGGTATGCCGCATCAAGAATCGCCTTTACCTCGTTATCAATCTGAACCTGAGTGTTTTCAGAATGTTCACGCGGCTTGCCCATGTCACGGCCCAAGAACGGATGCTCATCTTTTGATGAATAATGCACGGGCCCTAGTTTATCACTCATGCCCCATTCGCATACCATGCGGCGTGCAATATCGGTGGCACGTTCAATATCGTTAGACGCGCCTGTGTTCATGTCATTAAAAATAATCTCCTCGGCCACTCTACCACCGAAGAAAACTGCCAACTGATCGACCCAATAATTGCGCGAGTAAGTGTGTTTGTCGGCCTCAGGCAATTGTTGCATTAAACCAAGCGCCATGCCGCGCGGAATAATAGTAAGTTTATGCACTGGGTCACTATGGGGCATCATCTTGGCAACTAACGCATGGCCAGCTTCGTGATACGCAGTGGTCTCCTTCTCTTTTTCAGTCAGCAACATACTGCGTCGCTCAGCACCCATCATTACTTTATCTTTAGCGAACTCAAAATCTGCACGTTCCACCTGCTCTTTATTTAAGCGTGCAGCGTGTAAAGCAGCTTCGTTCACCAAGCTTTCTAAGTCGGCACCTGAGAACCCTGGGGTTCCACGGGCAACGGTCTCTAAGTTTACGGATTCAGCTAAAGGCACCCGCTTGGAGTGCACTTTTAAAATTCCAAACCGACCGTTCATATCCGGACGCGGTACAACCACCCGTCTATCAAAACGACCTGGCCGCATTAGAGCGGGGTCTAAAACATCGGGGCGATTTGTAGCGGCAATTAGAATTACCCCTTCGTTACTCTCAAAACCGTCCATTTCAACTAACAATTGATTCAAAGTCTGTTCACGCTCGTCGTGACCACCGCCCATTCCGGCGCCGCGCTGGCGTCCCACCGCATCGATCTCATCAATAAAAATAATACACGGTGCGTTTTTCTTGCCTTGTAAAAATAAATCTCTAACGCGCGAGGCTCCGACTCCTACAAACATTTCAACGAAATCAGATCCGGAGATTGAGAAAAACGGCACCCCTGCTTCACCGGCAATCGCCTTAGCTAATAGAGTCTTACCGGTTCCTGGAGAACCGATTAATAGTACCCCTTTCGGAATACGACCGCCTAGTTTTGTGAATTTTTTCGGATCTTTTAAGAAATCTATAATCTCTTGTAATTCAGCGCGCGCTTCTTCAATTCCTGCAACATCGGCGAATGTTACCTTATGTTGGCTTTCTGTTAGCAGCTTTGCCTTCGCCTTGCCAAACGTCATGCCTTTGCCAGCACCCATCTGTACTTGGCGCATGAAAAAGATCCAAATTCCTACCAAAATTAACATCGGTAAGAGATTTGCCAATAGCACGTAATACCATGGCTGTTCAGCCGGCGGCTTAGCGGTTATGTCGACCCCGTTGGCACGGAGTAACTCTACTAACTTAATATCTTGTGGCGCTGTAAGTTTGAAGAGCTCAGGTTGCGCACTCTTGGACTGAAAAGTTCCGGTAATTTCGTTCCCTTCAATCTTCACAGATTGCACCCGCTTATTCTCGACTTCGTCCAGAAACGCAGAATAAGAGATCTCTTTTGCAGGCATATTAGCCGCTGTTTTTACAGCCCCGTACATCGAGACAATTAGGCCGAAAAGAACTAGAAAAAATATTAGATTCTTAGAGGTTTGATTCACGATCTTTTCATCCAAAAAAAATGCGGCTAAAAACTTCTCACCTGCGCCTAGCAACAATACGCCATAGCGCTATATCTTCACAAGCGCCCGCGCATTTTTAGCAGGCGTAGCCTATCGCCCTTGATAGTTAAGGCCTGCGTCCCTGGCAACTGTACAGCAGCTAATTCACCCAACAAAAGCGCTGCTACGCCTGCGCCGTGCAGCCGACCAACTTGCAACTTATAGAAACGACGCATAATGGCGCTTCCGACGACGGCGTGCGCATGCGGCGGGTATTCAGACAATATTCGCCGCAACTGCGCAGCGCTGGGTTGGCGGGAAATTTTTACGGCGGAAAGCGCCTTCTGCAGCATAAAGTCGACCAATAAACGATCACTTTGCTGCGCCTGCGCCCGCTCTACAAGGGTGCGATAGATGCCACTGCCCCACGAGCTTTCAAGCAGCGGACATAGTTTATGACGTATCCAATTCCTAGAAAAAGATTCGTCTTTATTGGACTCATCCTCGCGCCAAGTCTCATTACAAGAGTCAAGAAACTCTTCGATCTCAGCGCGTGGAACACCGGTCATAGGGCGCAACAGCTTGCGCGTTTTATCGTGCACCGCTAAAAGTGAACTGTCCCGATTTTGAAAAAGTTTGATCAGAAAAGTTTCCGCCACGTCGTTTTGATTATGTGCCGTCAAAACTAACTGCGCTTTGGCTGCGCTTCTTATTTTTTCGAGTGCTGAGTAGCGTTGTTTGCGGGCCCAGGCTTCAATGTTTTTGTCAGCAGCATCAGAGCTACGTAGTCGTGCAATTTTACATGTAATTTTTAAGCGCCTTGCAATCGCCTTAACAAAATTCTCATCGAGATCACTTGTGGGGCGCAGCTTATGATTGACATGAGCAATAATAATTTTGCGCTTTTTTAGCGAATTTTTATGCCGAGGACAATTTTTAGAGTCGTTATGACTGAGCCAAAACTTTATCACTGCAAACAAAAGCGCCACGGAATCGGCACCACCGGAAACAGCAAGCACCAGAGTGCCTGATTCCGGCAGCAAACCGGAGGTAATCGCCTCTTTTAAAGATTTCGTGCCACGCGCCACGCAAAAGAGCCTATTCTTTAACCGTATCCCATGCAAACTTGCCGGCTTTAAAAATAGAATTAGCTAACGCCACTGTATCGGTATCCTCATTCACTTCCAGCCGTCTAAAATTGTTTGCTATCCGGCGCTTGGCAGCTTGTGAAAAGAGCTTTGCAATGCGGATTTCAGATTCACATGCCGCGCTGCCTTTTGATGCAATCGCTGAAGATACCCGTGAAATTACGGCTAAACCAACTAAGAGGTCTATTCCGATATCTGCCAGTCGCTTAGTGACAAGTTGCGAGCCTACAATATTTTTACCGTATTTTTTTAATGTACTCTCGCTAACTGCTCCGAGACGGACTGTGTTGCGTTCAAAAATTGCGGCGAATTCTTTTAGCTCTGGCGCAACGCCTTGCAAATGATCGCGCCCAACCGGCGTGGCCTGGGAGATTTTTTTTGTAGCGTAAGCGCTCATTATTCCGAAGCCCTTAATAGGATCGTTAAATACGCCGCTCATGCCTTTCAGCACTGCTTTTAATTCATCACCCACATCTTTAAGGCTTGATAATGCTATATAAAGCCTAAGAATTTCGTTAGTGCCTTCAAAGATTAAATTAATCCGACTGTCGCGCACTACCCGCTCAAACGGATAATCCCGCATGTATCCGTTCCCACCTGCTATCTGCACGGCTTCGTTAGCGACGCTCCACAACTGTTCAGAGACGAACACTTTGCTCATCGCAGCTTCAACGCTGTAGTCCTCGTGACCGGCATCAATTAAACTACCCACTAGATGCACGACCGATTCCGCTGCATAACACCGCACAGTCATGTCAGCGATTTTTTCCTGAATTAACGCAAATTCTGAGATGGAACGACCAAACTGTTTGCGATCAAGCGCCTGCGCCACTGAGCGCTCAATACTTTGCTTCATGGCACCAACACATCCGCCGCCTAAGCCGGTGCGCCCGTTGTTGAGAATCGCCATTGCGACCTTGAAACCCTTGCCCACCTCTCCCAGCACGTTTTGCGCCGGTACACGCACGTTATCAAAACGCACGGCCGTTGTAGCTGAGCCGCGAATACCCATCTTATCTTCTTTAGGGCCTGAGGTTACCCCACCAAAAGCACGTTCAACGATAAAGCCTGTCATATGCCCGGCAGGCCCATCGGTGCGTGCAAAGACTGTAAACACGTCAGCAAAAGCACCGTTTGTGATCCAAATTTTCTCACCACTAAGAGTGTAACTGCCATCGGCCTGGAGTGTCGCAGTAGTTTTGATTGAAGCTGCATCAGAGCCAGAACTAGGCTCCGTTAAGCAAAAAGCCGCTACGTATTCACCAGTAGCAAGCTTTGGCAAATACTGCGCGCGCTGCGGAGCGGTTCCAAACAGCAGTATACCTTTCATGCCGATGGATGAATGCGCACCAATCGTGAGCGAGGTTGAGGCGTCAAAACGGCTTGATTGTTGGAGCACCCTTGAGTACCCAACGTTTGACAGCCCGATTCCGCCCTCATGTTCAGGAATAATAAGACCAAAAAGACCCAATTCTTTGAGCGCTGCAACGTATTCTTTAGGCTGCTCGCCGGTGCGATCAAATGTGCGGTATTCTTCAGCCTTGTCGGCCATAAAGCGGTCGACGGAATCAAGAATCATCGTCACCGTCTCACGCTCAGCCTGCGGATACTTAGGAAATGGAAACAACGCGGAAGAGTGAATGTTGCCAGCGTAAAGCCCCTTAGCAACACTTATAATTCTGCTAAAATCCGGTTAAAACTGACTGGCGGCTTTGTTTTGCTGCATAAGTGATTGAGATGCCTTCTTATCTCTCATGGTAGCATCATATTAAGCAGCCTAGGGAGACTATTTTTCCGAGAGCGAATTTGAGGACTTGCTGCAACGTGGCAGGCATCGGACAAAGTCATAAGTATGAACAATAATAGTTTCTCGAGAAGCCGCTTCTTTTTCTTACGACCTTTATTTTTTGCAAGTAGCGCCTCATTCCTTTTAAGTGCTGCCTTCACATCTGCGCTCCTATTACTAATGGCGCCTAGCAGCAGTTTGGCCGCGCCTTTGGCGGTTGTGTCCTCGCCTGACTGCGAGGGTGCTGCAATTTCAAAGATCACGATCCTGCTAAACGACGTATTCGATCCTGCTGTGGCGGGGTCCCTGTATGAATCAGTCAATGATTTAAAAACAAACACCAAGCCAGAAGTCATAGAAGCGGAGCTATTATTAAAAGAGGGGGATGAGTTTACTGAGTTTGCTGCGGCTGAAAGTGTAAGAAACTTGCGTCAATTGGGGTATCTTACAAACGTTTCAATCTCTGTCCTCGCCGATAACAACCCGAGTGCTACATGCTCTGTAACTGTGAAAGCGCAAGATACCTGGACTTTTATTCCAACTTTCGGCTACTCCAGCGGCACAGGCCAAAAAACTCTTAGCGCCGGACTCTCAGAATCTAATCTATTGGGTTTAGGAAAACGTGCAGAACTTTTATTTCGAGAAGAAGATAACCGCGCTAGCACTGAAGCAGTTTATGAGGACCCGCGTGTTTTTAATGGTCGGCACCGTTTTTTAGGCGCTATTTTTGATCGCCAAGATGGAAACCGTGAAGTCTTTCAATACGGGCTTCCATATCGCACTTTGCTCGACCTAGAGAGCTGGGCATCTGCGGTGGACGCCGCAGACACGCTAGGCAGACTATGGAAAAACGGCGATGAGGAATATCTCTTCGGACAGCAGCGCACCGACGTTCAGCTTTCATATTCTTACGCGATTAAGCGCACCGCAGATCTTATCAAACGCGCCGGTTTTGGTTGGCACTACATTGAAGATTCCTTTAGCCAAGCTACTGCCAGTGACTTCGACAATTTAAGCCTTGATCCCGACAAGGTCAGTAATGACCCTGCCAGACTGGCCGCCAATCGCCGATTCTCCGGCCCCGAATTTACATATCAGGTAATTGAGCCTGATTTTATAAGCGCGCAATACGTAGACCGATTTGAACGAGTGCAGGATTTTAATCTAGGACGGGAATATTTAACTAGCATAATGGTTGCGCCAACTTTTACCGGTTCACGCAATTCTACTATCTTAGGTAATGCCAATATTTCGCAAGGACTACGCACCAGCGATACAAGTTTTGTGCGTGGCGAAATGGGAGTAGCATCGCGTTCCGCCAGCGGTGAATTCGCAAACACTTTAGCGCGCACACAAGTATTTGGCGCGAGTGGCTTTTCACCAACATTTGTAAAAGATCGCCCGTTTGGCTCGCACACCATTGTTGGACGCTTCTTCTTAGAGTACGGCGATAGATTAGACGAAGATCGTCAGCTTTTAGTTGGCAGTGATAATTCACTGCGCGGGTATGCTCAAAAAAGCTTTGGTGGCGACAAACGGTTAGTCCTAAATCTTGAAGACAGAATAAACATCGCTTCAGATGTGGCGCAGTTAGTAACGGTAGGCGCAGCCGCTTTCATCGAAGTTGGTGGTGCTACTTATAATTCACTAGGTAGCTTAGTGCGCGACCAACTTTACGGCGATGTAGGTTTTGGTTTGCGGTTCGCGTTTCCAAGAAGCTCAGGCGGAAGAGTTTTTAGAATCGATGTAGCGTTTCCTATGCGCTCGGGCCCTGATGGTAGCAATCAATGGGAGCCGCGGCTATTGTTTTCGGGCGGCCAGCTATTTGATGGCCTGCTGCGCAGCGAACGGGTCGGCGCTGATAAATCGAATGTCGAAGTTGGAGTTGAACGCTAGGTTTCTGCTGCGCAGAAACCTAGGATCATACTTGAGAGATCTTTCCGCTGCTCGCTTCGACCAACAGCGCTTTGACGTTTGAGTCCTTAAGAAATCTCTGACCGCGTTTTTTACCGAGTAACATCGTAATTGTAGCTAGAGTTCCAGCGATTAAGCATGATTCAGAAAACACAGTGACAGATGAAAG
>Ga0105046_10015574_pt1 | contig 11685 bp, 10 predicted proteins | sample MAT03_FD_78385 | JGI IMG/M metagenome (GOLD analysis project Ga0105046, IMG submission 78385) | Freshwater microbial communities from Lake Fryxell liftoff mats and glacier meltwater in Antarctica - MAT-03 (megahit assembly) | ecosystem: Environmental > Aquatic > Freshwater > Ice > Liftoff...
CGATCAGCCGTGATTGCGTTGCTGGTGGCATAGGTAAGCGTCGCGGCGATCAGCGCAGGGTCATGCGTCGCAATCGCGGGATAATTCCCGCCCTGAAGCAGCAATTCCGTCAGCCGCCTGTAGTTGTCGTCGATCTCGTCACGGTTCTGATAGGCGACCGTTGCTGGTTCCGCGTAGGCACCTTTCACCAGCCGCACCCGTGCACGCCGCTCGATCATCTTTTCGACATCGGCGCGGGCGCGGTGGAGATAGGTTTGAATGACAATGCCGACTTCGGTCGGATACTGGTCGTGCAGCGACTCGAAGATCGACATGGTTCGCCCGGTGTAGGCAGAACCCTCCATATCGATACGGACAAATCCGCTCACGGTTTTTGCACACGTAAGAATCGGCAATGTGTTGTCAATTGCGATTTGGACACCGAGATCGAGTCCGAGCATGGTCAGTTTGATCGAGATATTCGGTTCGATTCCCGCTTCAGACATGCGTTTCAGCGTCGCGATGTAGGTTTGCGAGGCACCGCTGGCTTCCTCGGCCGTGCTGACGTTTTCTCCGAGTTCATCCAGGGTTGCGGTAATCCCGAGGCGGGAGAGTTTGGCCGCCACACTCAGGGCGGTCTCGAGATCTTCGCCCGCGATGAAACGTCGCACCAACCCCTGTGTCATCTTCCGATTGCGGACGAAATCCTGAACTTCGCTTCGGTCCGCGACTGCGAGTACCGGCTTCCGAAAGATGTTCATGGAATCTCTGCCTTCCATCGCTGAATGAACCTCAAAGGGTGTCAACATTCCCGGATGAGTATGCCATGCGGTCTCGATCTGGCTTTTTGGGTATCCGCTCAAACCCGTCGATCGCCTGCAGAGAGCGCCTGTTGCAGCGCGAAGAATGATGCGATCACCATCATGATGGGCAATGCCACGAATGGGGCGCGATAGCCGAAAGAGTCCGAGACGACACCGGTTACATATGGCCCCAGGACCAATCCGAGATCGCTTGAAAAGCGAACCATTCCCACCGCCTTCGCGCTCTGCCCCCCCAGATGGAGGACGATATCGCCGCCAGCGCTGCTCGCGGATACCTGACCGAGTCCGTACAACACGAGAGGAAAGGCAATCACGAACGGACTGGAGGCGGGGAAAATCAGCGCAGTTCCGACAAGCGAAACCACCATCCCTGCGACAAGCGACTTCTGCGCTCCCCAACTTCGGATCAACCGTCCCGCCGGGAAGGCGCCGAGGAGATGGACGATCGTGATCACCATCAGGAGACGGGCGTTTGTCTCGGGGGAGGCATCGAAAACCTGTTCGGTATAGAGGGGGAGCGCGACAAAGAGACTGTAATTGAAGAAGATAAGAAAATTGAAGATCAGTGGCGGCACCAGGGATCCCGTTTTTCCTTCTGTTTCGATGTGGCGAACTGGAGCAAGATCATACGGGCCACCCGCTCGTCTCGCGGTGATTCTGGCTGCCAAGGCAGTCACCGTGATAACGCTCGCGATTACCGCGCTCATCACGAAAACTGAACGCCACCCCATCTCCTCGGTGAGATAACCGCCTGTCTGCAATCCGAGCAATCCACCGGCGGTGGCCGCGAAGGAAAAGTAGGTCATTGCGGCGCCGCGCCCCGGCCTGGCACCCATGATGGCCCGGAGGCAGGCATTGACCAGAAAAGCAATGCCCACGCCCTGCAGCAATCGAGCCGGGGTCATCCAGAGACCACTCGAGGCGATCGACCCGGAGAGTGACCCGGCGATGAGCACCAACCCGCCGGCAAATGCGGTGCCGGTCGTGCCAATTCGACCCATCAGGTACGCGGCGGGGAAATTGCCAATCAACCGACCAAGAAAAAGGAAGGAGTAAATGAGACCGACGGAGGCGGCACTGAGTTCGAGACTGTCCTGCATGTCCGGCAACGCCGGGGAGACGATATCGACTGACCAGTAGGTGCAGGAGATCATGATCAGGGAAAGTACAAATGGAATGGCGTAGAGCTGTCGAGTCATCGTGGAGGTGGTCACCAGTTGTTCCGGCGTATCGGCACCAGCCACGATTTTCATCGCCCTCAAGTCCGCTCCCTTTCCAACTCATGTATACAGCGATAGCTTAGCCGGTCTGCACGGTATCTGTTCAACGATTTGTGTGCGATCGGTGGTCACGTATCCTTTGGATCAGGGCGTATCGGGACAGAGGAGTTCGATTGATGGACCATTCGAATAACGGGCGCATCCAGTACGTACCCGGAATTGGGTTCCGCGTGGTGACCATGGTCCGCGATGCGATTTTCGACCGGATTCCCTTTTCCGCGCCTGAACTCGCATTGATGGGAACACCGGAGTTCCTTCGGCTGGAGCGCATTCAACAACTCGGGTTCGTTTCCAGAGTCTGGCCCGGCGCGAAACACGCGCGCTATGAGCACTCGCTCGGCGTGCTGCACCTGGCGCGACTTGCGATCGATCACCTGCGCTCGCTGCCCGGGTCTGGTTGGATAAGCGATGAAGATGCGCGAACAATTGCCGCCGCCGCACTCCTCCACGATATTGGTCACTACCCCTTTTCGCACGCAATCGAAGAGCTCGGGCCGCCGATTCTCTCGCATGAGACTGTTGGAAGGAGAATTATCGAGCAGACCGGGATTGCTTCGATTCTGGAGCGAGAATGGCGTGTCGATCCTTCACGAGTCGCCTCGATCATTGATCCACGAGGTCGCACCCTTCCGGAGGCAGATCGGATTCTGCGATCTGTGCTCTCCGGTCCACTCGACGTCGACAAGCTCGATTACCTGCCAAGAGACGCGCACGGATGCAATGTTCCGTACGGCGGCGTTGACACCAGCCGGTTGATCGCTTCACTCCAGTTCGCGAACATCGAGGGCGACACACGGATCGTCGTTGGCGACAAAGGCGTCAGCCCTCTGCACTCCCTGATCAACGCCCGGCAGGAGATGTTCGACAATATCTACTGGCATCACACGAATCGCGCCTGTATGATCATGTTGCTGAGGGCGGTGCAGGAAGCGATGCTTGCCGGAGCAATTTCACCCGAACAACTGACCGATCACGATGACGCCTCCCTACTGGCGCTCCTCAGTGAAGACGCGATGCCCGATGCGACACGGCTCCTGACATCCGCACTCCGGGGTCGCCATTTCCATAAACGTGCTGTCGAGGTGAGTGCCCGCGCGATGGAGTTGTATGGTCGACTCGGCAACCTCTATTTCGATCCCGTTGCTCGACGGAATGCGGAGATCAGCATCGCAACCAGTCTCTCGGAGGTCACCGGAGTGCCGGTTCCCTCCGATGCCATTCTGATCGACATACCGAAACCCGAAAAGTGGAAAACCGATGTGTGGGTGCGGTTCGATGATCCGCCATTGGGTTTTCAGGAGTTGATGCCGTGGCGTGATGTGGTCGGACTCGCTGATGCCGATTTCAAACGGTATGAAGAGCATCGGCGGCTGATTCGAATCGTTACCGCGGAGCCCTATCGCGACCCACTGCGCGAGCATTGGGAGTCGGTCATTTATCCCCTTCTGGGTGGGGTGATCTGACCAGTACCGGATGCTTGATCGGACAGGCGCGAGTCAAGCTTCGGAAAGCCGAGAACGATGCCTTCATATTGGTTGAAATGAAGAGAACGCTCACGGCATGACCGCGCTCGGGTGAAGGAGCGGTTGATATCCGCATGCGATTGTCGCGACGGTGCACTTCGGGGTGAGCACCTGCACCATGCGCAGGTTATCGCATCTGATTCGTTGATCGTACCCACCCGGCGTCCAGTGGTGCAGTTCAGTCTCATGCAGCAGCCAGGGTTGATCGTCCAGCACAATGAAGACCCCATCGGGGAGTGAACTGAAATCTGTTACGAAAGTCCGTCTTACCCGTGGGCGGGCGAGCCGATCCTGGTGCATAACCAAATCCATTGCATCCGCTGACTGAAGCGGGAGGTCATGGGCAAGTGCCCATGAACGACGAAATGACTGGTAATTCCTGTAACGACACATTGCGCATGGTCGATGGCCGGCCGCCAGTGCGGTCGCTTCATCGAGGAAAAAGAGTTCCGTCCAGCGATTGGGTTGCATGACTTCCCGGTGCCAACCCTTGAACTCCAACTGGCAGATGATCCATCGCCTTCCCCGGTTGTAGTGAACGACCTTCTGCTCCAGTGTATGCAGGACTCCACGATTGCCGGTGAACAATCCCCGCTCGGGGACCGCGATGATCTCACCGTACGGTGTCACCCGGTTTCGAAGTGGCATGGTCGTTCCAATCTCAAGGCAATGGAATGCAGGAACGTTGAGTCGATTTGAGTGATTTTCTCTTTTAGAGGAGTTGCGTTGCCAATCGAGCGTGCAGGCACATTGAGCGAGATATGGCGGGCTTCTTACAAGCCTTTCTCCTAGCATTCTCGCAAGTGCAGACTTCTTTTGCTCAACGCTGGTTTGCAGCACTAGGGCTACTATTGAACGTAATGAAGAGATGGTTCACTGGAGTTTTTTATCAATGAACGACTCAATTCGCCAATTGGAGACGATCAAGAGCTCTGCTCCCGGGTAAGGCAGATCCTCATTGTCCAGTCAATCGCGGGATACCGTGCTCGAGTGTGTCGATCTCACACGCTCGTTTTCAGGGACGACGGTGGTCGATAGTCTCAGTTTCACAATGAGCGCCGGTGAGGTAATGGGCTTTCTGGGACCGAATGGCGCCGGCAAGAGCACGACCGTTGGGATGATTTTCGGTTTGATCAGGCCAAGCCGGGACAGTGTCCACATCGCAGGCGAAGCGCTCACCAAGAACCCGGGCCTGGTGCTGGAACAAATCGGCGCTATTATCGTGAATCCGGCTTTCTACCCCTATCTGACCGGCCGCGACAATCTCCGGGCGCAGGCAATGATGACGTGCACGGTGGACGAATCCCGAATCACATGACTGCTCAAACTGGTGAATCTGGACGATCGCGCCGATCGCCCAGATAAAACCTTTTCAATCGGAATGAAACAGCGGCTGGGTATCGCGGCGACGTTGCTCACCAATCCGTCGATCGTCATCCTGGATGAACCAACCAATGAACTCGATCCAGCCGGACAGCGTGAAGTTCGAGAGGTGATCCCTCGCCTGGCCGAAGAGGGTCACGCCGTTCTTCTCGCCAGTCACCTGCTGAATGAAATCGAGCAGATCAGCAACCGAATCGCGATCATCCGCAAAGGGAAACTGATCCAGCAGGGGAATGTGAATGACCTCCTCCGGGGTGGAAGCTTCATTGAGGTGGTCGTTGCTGATACCGACCGGGAAGCGGCCCTGCGAACGCTACGTTCACTTTCGTTCGTCAAGACCGTGGGTACCGAAGATGCAGCGCTGCAGGTGATTGCCCCTGATGATTCCGGTCAGGCGTTCAACCGAAGTCTGGTCGAAAATGGACTGTTCGCATTCGGGATCACCGCCGGGCGCCACTCACGTGAAGAACTCTTCCTCGATTTGACCGAAGACAATACACCGGAAGTGGCAACGGCCTGACCGGCACTCCCTTCCCGATCCCGAAAGGAATTCCAAGTGGGCAATCTCTTGAGAGGTGAAGTTTTCCGATCACGGAAACGTGCGCAGACGTGGATCATGCTGGCAATTATGGCCGGGCTCGTGCTCCCGTTGTATGGCGGTCTCACAATTGCCGCGTTTGTACGAAGCGACCCATTAGGGGTGAAAGAGGCGCTCCGACTCTCTGATATCTATGGGTCCGGTCTTGTAATTGTTTCTCTCATCGGAACGATCATCGTAGTCGTCTTCTCATCGATTCTTTTGGGCAGCGAATACAGTTGGAATACGATGCGGGACCTTCTGACGCGGGCGCGAAAACGATCGGACCTCATTTCCGCGAAATGGCTGACTGCCGGTATCTTCGTTGTTTTCATTTCGCTGATCAGCGTGGTTTTGACCATGGTGTCGGCGATCGTTGCGACTTCGATCACTGGAGACGAAACACCAATCTCCGCGTCCATCGTTGTGGATGCGTTCGCGATCACTGCCAGGATCGCAATGAGTTTGCTGCCGTTTGCCGCAATCGCCCTTTTTCTCGCGCTGCTGCTCCGGCCCAATGCCGCCGGTATCGCAATCGGCATTGCGATCCTCGTTATCGCACCGATTATCTTGGCCCTGCTTGGCGCCTTGAGCGACGTGTTCAAATCGATTCAGAAGGGCGGCGTTACATGGAACACCGATCGGATCTTCAATTTTGGCGGTGACAATGATCTGGTCGCACGTGATGCCTGGGTTTCGGCAGGAGTTGTCTCCATCTGGATTGCTGTTCTGGTTGTGCTCCCCTTCTGGATTTTCAATCGCCGCGACGTAACGTCCGGATAGGTCTTTCCCGAGAACTCAAGAAGATGGGCGTCCCGATATTTGGGACGCCCATCTTTTTACGATTCAATTGGCGAGCGCGTTCAGACGCCGTCGTTGCCAGTCAGGTGCTTCCAGAGGAATTCTCGGCTCATCGCGTGCATATGAGCCGACTGCTTGTTGTCTGACGCCGCGCCGTGGCCGCCCTCTCGATTTTCGTAGAACCAGACTCCGGGGATATTCCGGGCCTGCATTCGGGCGGCCATTTTTCTCGCCTGAACAGGACCGACGCGGTCGTCGCTGGTGGCGGTGTAGAAGAGAATCGGCGGATAGGTCACCCCATCGCGGAGGTTGTGATAAGGGGAGAAGGTTTGAATGTACTCCCATTGGGCGGGGTCGTCCGGATCGCCATATTCAGCAATCCAGGAGAAACCGGCCGAGAGCTTTTTGTAGCGCTTCATGTCCAGCAACGGAACAGCACAGACGATTGCGCCGAAGAGCTCCCGGTAATGTGTGAGCATGTTGCCGACCAGCAATCCGCCGTTGCTGCCACCTTCACAACCGAGCCGAGCTGGTGAGGTGACCCCACGAGCGATCAGGTCCTTCGCGATCGAGGAGAAATCCTCATATGCGCGATGGCGGTTGGCATGTAAGGCGGCATTATGCCAATCGGGACCGTATTCGCCGCCGCCCCGGATGTTTGCCACCACCAGCACGCCTCCGCGTTCCAGCCAGGAGCGACCATTGGTTCCGTGATAGGAAGGGGTCAGTGAAATTTCGAACCCACCGTATCCGTAAAGAAGCGTCGGATTCCGGCCGTCGAGTTTCAGATCATTCGGAGCAATCTGGAAGTAGGGAACACGGGTGCCGTCGTTCGATTCGACAAAGTGCTGTTCCACCGAAAACCGTGATGAATCAAAGAAGGCGGGTGCGCTTTTCAGCGTCTCCGCGCCATCGATTCCGATGGTCCCCAGCTGCAAAGTTGCAGGTTGGATGAATCCGGCGACGCGGAGCCAGAAGTCATCGTTTTCATCGGCATCGACGCCCGAGGAGGTGACCGAATGATTGGGCGGCGCGGCGGCGAGTTGTTCGGACGACCACCCGTTGGCGCCAGGCGTGAGGACAGTGATCCGCGATGAGACATCATGCAATGCGGTCAGAATCAGGTGATTCCGAGTCCAGCTCCAGCGCTGGAGTGAGGTGCGATCGTCCGGCGTGAAGAGCACCTCGAATCCGCGGTCGCCGGCAAGGAATTTGTCCACCTGCGCGACGAGCAGTGTGCCGGCCGGGTAACTCGATTCACCGACGGTCCAGGCGCTCTTTGGTCGAACCAGTATCCACTCACGATGCAGCTCGACATCAGCGTCGTCCGGGACGTCGATGTGGATTCGCTCACCATCTTTCAGCAGATAGGTGCGACTGGTGAAGAATTCGATCACTTCACGCAGGAGGTCTCGCTCGAAGCCAGGCGTGTGATCGTGCCAACCGGTCGCGATCATGTGCTCAACCGGGATTTCAAGGAGAAGTTCTGCCGATTCGATTGGTTCTGCTCGGCGCCAACGCCGCACCTGCCTTGGATAGCTCGAGCTCGTCAGGGTGCCGGGACCGAAATCAGTTGAGACGAGCAGGGAATCGCGATCGACCCAGGAGACGGCTGACTTGGCGCTCGGGAGAATGAAACCGTCGGTCACGAATGCGCGAGTCGGGAGGTCGTACTCACGAATCGCGACCGCGTCGCCACCATCTGGGGAGAGCCGTAGGAGCGCGCGGGTGAAATCCGGGTAAAGGAGTTGGGCACCCGCGAAGACCCACTGCACACCCTCGGTCCGACAAAGATCGTCTACATCGAGCAATGTCTCCCAGTCGGGAGAATCGGTGCGATAGCTGTTGAGTGTCGTTCGGCGCCAGAGACCGCGAGGATGATCGGCATCTTTCCAGAAGTTGTAGAGGGAGTCACCGCGTTTGGTGACCTCCGGGATGCGATCGGTCGAATCGAGCACTTCGAGGGTACGTTGATAGGTGCGGTCGAATTCCGGACTGGTGAGCATCTGGCGGGTGCGCTCATTCTGCTCGGCGACCCAGGCGAGCGCTTGCTCGTCGTAAATCTCTTCGAGCCAGAGGAATTCGTCGTCAGCTCTGTGGCGGTCAGGGAAGGTCAGTTGGTCTGTCATTGGTGTTACCCTTTTTCGGTTTCGAGTTGTTCGGTTGAGCGTGGATCGGTGTCGATTGTTTGCTACCCCAGCCCCTAGTTCAGAGGAACGACGCCCTTCGGGGAGATGCTTCGTCCCTCAGCATGACCTATGGGCGGGGAATTTTGTGAATTGCGAGAGTGATCATCTTAGGCGGGGGCGATGAGTTCGACTTCATTGCCTTCCGGGTCGTCGATGTACATCGTGCGGGAGGGGATGACCGGATGCTGGCCGGTGCGAACGGTGAATCCGCGCCCGGTCAGGGCGGTCATGGTTGCGTCGAAGGACTCCGCCGGGATCGTCAGTGCCAGGTGATGCAGGGTTCGTGGCTTGACGAAGGGTTCGAGTTCGCCCTGCATTTGCACAAGCACGAGGAGCGAAGGCAAGCCTTCACCCGACTCACCCGCCTGCAGGAAGATCGGGTTCTTGCGTTCCGGTGGCGAGATGACCGTCAGACCGAGCAGATCGCGATAGAAGGTGACCATGACGGCGAGATCGTGGCAGTTCAGCACGACCTCAGCCAGACCACGAATCGTTGCAACTGGTTGGGTTTGATTCGACATTACAGAACCTTTCACTATCAAGACGACCGGGGTCAGGATGCAAAGCAGTGACTCACGCGGTACTCTGCGAGCATTCTAGTCGCGCGGCTGCGTCTGAAGCCGTGCGTTTCAGCAATTTTCGCACTGGACTGAGCATGGACGAGATCACTGTCACTGAAACCATTGATCCGGAGATCGAGAGCAAACATGATCCGTTGATGACGGCGTTCGTCGGGATGATCATCGGGTTGCTGCTCCTGTTCGCCGTTCTGATTTTGATCGCGAATGGCCGGATGCCGGACAACCTGTAGGTCGCAGCACAGAAGGTGCTCGTTATTTGCCTCAACGGGTTTGAACACCCGCGTTACGCTTTCGAAGCCCTCTCAGAGCTGAGAACGAGACCCGGAGGCGGACCGCACCGGCGGAATCGAGTCCTTTCCACCAGATTCCGCTCGTCAATTCGCGGTGGCCTCATCGATTTGCTGGGCGGCGAGATGGGGCGGAGCCTCGTCCATGCGCTTCAGTTTGCGTAATTCGGGCCAGGCGAGTGCGACGAGCGGAACCACCAGAATTGTGCCGATCCCGCCCAGGGCGACCGCACCGGTCGCGCCAAGAAGCGCGGCCGCGATGCCGGATTCGAAGGCGCCCATTTCGTTCGATAAGCCAATGAAGACGAAGTGCACAGCGTTCACCCGGCCGCGGAGTTCATCCGGGGTCTGGCTCAGCATCAATGTGCTCCGGATGACCACGCTGATGTTGTCCATCACCCCGAGCATCGCAAGCATCACCAGGGATAACCACAAATTTCGGGAAAAGCCGAAGACGACGGTCGCGAACCCGAAACCGGCGACCACCGTCAGCAGCACCCGACCCGCATTCTGGAATGGTCGCATGTGCGCCATCGTCAGTCCGGCGGCGACTGCTCCGATCGCCGGAGCGGCTCGCATCCAGCCGAGACCACTGGCGCCGACATGCAGAATGTCCTTCGCGAAGATGGGAAGGAGCGCGGTGGCGCCGCCGAGGAGTACCGCAAAGAGATCGAGCGTGATCGAAGCCAGGATCACCTTGGTGGTGCGAACGAAGCGCAATCCGGCCAGAAGGGAGTCCTTGCTCAATTTCTCGACCGATTGGGTCACCGGCCGCAGGCGGAGGGTAAGCGTGACCCCGGCGACGATGGTCAGGGCGACCGCGGTGATCGCGTAGATGGGGGTGGCTTCGCCGAAGAGGGCGATCAGGAGTCCGCCGAGCGCAGGGCCACCGATCGAACCTGCCTGCCAGGCGCTGCTCTCCCAGGTCGCGGCGTTGGCGAAGTGTTCCGGTGGAACGGTTTGCGAGACGAGAGCCGCCATCACCGGGCTCTGGAAGGCCCGCGCCACACCCATGAAGGCAAGCGCCCCGTAAATCAGCACGAGTGGCCCCTCAGTGGCGGAGAGAACCGTGAGAACAAGTGCGGCGACCGCAACGGTCAGGAAGGCGGCAAAGCCGATCAGTTTCCGATTGTAGGTATCGACGATGTGACCGGATGGAAGCGCGAGGAGCACGACCGGGATGACCTGGACGAGCCCGACCAGCCCGAGGGCAAAGGCGGAATCGGTACGCTCATAAAGCTCCCAACCAATGGCGACCCCGAGCATTTGCTCGGCGATGACCGCGATGAAAGAGAGGGCGAGGAAGGCGCGGAAATCGCGAAAGCGGAAGGCGGCGCGGGAGTCGTGGGGTTTTGGAGGGGTCATGAATTCAAGAAGTCCGATCTGGCGCGGACGAATTGCGCAAAGTGATGCACAGATACGCTAGCTTTCGCCGTTCTTTGCGGCATGAAGTTCTACTGATTCCTGATGAACCGATCCATGACAGGTGATGATTAGCGAGCCCCACGGTTCATGACTTCATTTTGGAGTTGGAGCAATATTTCGTCCTTAAGGATGAGTCCGAACCGTTGAAATAGCCAGTCGGAAGCCTCGCGAGCCAACCGATCAGGATCCGTCAAAAGTTCGGTGCGATTAAATTCTTTCGGTTCGATTACCAGATGTTGAACACTGTTTAGCTTGTAATCTCGAAAGACACTACGTGCTGGATTCTCCATGTAGAGTGATCTGTCACCTATATTGGACAACTTAATCTCGATATGCAGACTCTCACTTCCAGCTTCAGATGTCGCCAGTCGAGATGCAAATGTGAAAATTTCAGTGATTCTACCGATCGTGTCAAGAATCGGTAACAGATGTTGCTGCTCAACATCTCGCTTAGCCGGGACGTCACTTGGGTGTCGTCGGTCGGTCCAAATCGAACAAATATCAATGAGCTGACCAGACTGAAAAAATCTCCAGGCCTCTCGATGTGTTCCCGAACCAATCATTTGTCCAACCCAATTACTTCCTCTTTTCTCTTCCTTGTTCAGTCCGAGTGCTGGGAAACTCCAGTGCCGACCTGACACTCGGCTTTCATCAATTAATTGAGTAAGACGCTCATACCGCTCGACTCTCGTCGGTTCAAAATGTAATGGCCTGATGACCACTTCCCAGAAGCCCTTTGATCGAACATCGGCCTCAAACTCAGTCCATTCGGGGTTCACTGGATCTTCAATTTGTTTTGAAAATTGTTGCTCATCCGCGAGAGTTGCTAGGAGTTC
>Ga0105046_10015580_pt1 | contig 11682 bp, 11 predicted proteins | sample MAT03_FD_78385 | JGI IMG/M metagenome (GOLD analysis project Ga0105046, IMG submission 78385) | Freshwater microbial communities from Lake Fryxell liftoff mats and glacier meltwater in Antarctica - MAT-03 (megahit assembly) | ecosystem: Environmental > Aquatic > Freshwater > Ice > Liftoff...
AGGGATCATCTCATGGCAAACGCGCGCACGCCAAATGAAATACGCCGTATCATTCTAAGGTACTTTTACGACCGCAATTCGAACGCAACAAGCAGCAGAGGGAAGAAGGGCTCCGCCGTCAAGATTAGCGACGTCAAAGCCGAATTAAAAGCGCAGCACCAACTCACTCAGCAAGAAGTGCAAAGTAACCTGACCTATTTGATAAGCCAAGGCTGGGTCGAAGAACAAGAAGTGCAGAAGCAGTTCACGACGAAAAGTGGGACGCTGATTCCCGCTTCTACAAAGTTCTATCAAATCACCGCTGCGGGGATCGACAAGATTGAAGGGGAGGGCGAGTTCACCATGCCGAAGTTCAACGGGATTAAAATCGAAGCAACTGGCCAGAACATTATAACGCTGGGCGATGGCAACAAGATCAATGCTCAGTTCATTGACTTGGGCGAGTCGCTGGTCGAACTGCGTGCTGCGATTACCCAATCCGCCATAGCAGAAGCGGAAAAGATGAATCTGGTTGCCGACATCGACACCACTCAATCGCAGCTGGCCAAACCTCAACCCAATAAGAGCATCATCGCAGCCGCATGGCAAACCGTGAAAGGTTCCGCAGCGATCAACGGTTGTTCGACACTTGTCGAAAAAGTCGGCGGATTCATCGCACGATTTCTATCATAACAAGAATTGGTTCAGATGCTCGATTTGACGCCGGGTGCCGGGTGCCATGCCCACGGCTTTGCGTCGCAAAGCCGTGGGCATGGCACCCGGCACTGCCTGCTAGAAGATCATGCAATCGAAAATAGCCGTGGTCATGGCTGTGCCGATTTGGAGCGTCGTTCGGTCCGGTGCGCTTGCAATTCCTGTTCAAACAAGGTGGTTATTTCGTCTTCGCTTATGCCGCTTGACTGAATGGCCTCGTTGATGGGCTTCAAGACTTCCGCGAGCGACTGTTGGCGATGAGCAAGCCCGCATTCAACGGCCTCGCGCACAACGGTTTCGACGTCCTTGCCGGTGGCCTTGGCTTTGGCCTGGACTTTTTCAAGTGTCGCCGGTGGCAAGTCGAGACTGATCGTCATGAGGTTCTCCTGAAAGATACACGGGTAAGTGAACCAGCAATCGCAAGCGTTGGGGAACTGATTTGGGTGTGGCCGGCTCAGCTCGCTCGAAAGCCCACAATTCGTAGCCTTTATCTCGGTCACGTGGCATGGCGTTGGTCTTTATGCACCGGAAACGACACGAGGGAGCCCCAGTCATGGCCGGCCAGAAGGACGTTCTCCGCACGGACGTTAGGTACGGCGCGCCTGCCGTCCGCCTATAATCACCACCATGGAACGGAATCCCCCTCGCTTGCACGTGGCCATCCTTGATGAGGAACTGCCGTACCCGCTCACGTCGGGCAAGCGGATTCGCACGTATCACTTGTTGAGCCGGCTGGCGGCGCGGCATCGGCTCACCTACCTCTGCCATCGCAATCCGGACCTCGCTGAATCGTCGCTTGCGGAAGAAGAGTTCCGCAAGCTTGGCATTCGCACGATCGTCGTCGACCGCCGGGTTCCCCCCAAGTCGGGGCTTGGCTTCTACGCCCGGCTGTTCGCGAATCTGTTCTCGGGGCTTCCCTACTCCGTCGCATCGCACCATAGTGCCGAGCTTCAGGCAGCCGTTGAACTTCTTCAGAAAGACGATCCTCCCGATCTCTGGCATTGCGAATGGACCCCCTATGCCGAGTATTGTCGACGGATGAACCGCCCCTGGGTCGTCATGGCCCACAACGTCGAATCGCTCATCTGGCAGCGTTATCGCGAGACGGAAGCGAACCCTTTGAAGCGTTGGTACATCGCCCGACAGGAGAGAAAATTCGAACACTTCGAACGCTGGGCCTATTCAAACTGCACACGTCCGATAGCCGTCAGCGAGGAGGACGCGACTCTGATCCGCAATCGGTTCGGGGCGAAGATTGTCGATGTCGTCGACAACGGCGTCGATCCGGACTTCTTTGCGGAAGAGTCCGTGCCGCGTCAGCCGCGGACGCTGCTCTTTCTGGGCAGCCTCGATTGGCGGCCGAATCTGGATGCCGCCGCCTGGCTGCTCGATGTCCTCTTCCCGTTGGTGCGACGAAGTGAACCCGACGCGAAACTTCAGTTCGTCGGCCGCAAGCCGGCCGCTTGGTTACGGCAACGGGCATCCACCGATTCGGGAGTCGAACTGCACGCCGACGTCGCGGATGTGCGGCCCTTCTTGCGATCGGCAGGAATGCTCATCGTTCCGCTGCGGATCGGTGGCGGTTCGCGCCTGAAGATCCTCGAAGCCCTTGCCGCGGGCGTTCCAGTCGTCACCACCACCATCGGCGTCGAGGGCCTACGACTTCGACATGGCCAGCACGTTACGATCGCGGACGAACCGGACGCCATTGCTCGGGCCGTTTTCGAGACTGTCCTCGATCATCCCCGCGCTCTGCAGATGGCCGAAAATGGCCGAGCCCTGGTGAGTGCCGAGTACGACTGGGCCATCCTCGCCGAGCGGCTTGAAAGCGTCTGGTTGAAAAACCGACAGGTTGGATGATTGAGTCGAATTCGCCCGTCCCATATACCAACTCTGCCCGTTTCATTTGCATTCTGGATCGCAACATGAGCCATCCTCTTGAACCTCTTTCGGCCGCGGAAGTGCAGGCCGTGGTCGCCCTTTTGAAGGCGAACGACAAGGTCACGCCGACGACCCGGTTCGTCTCCGTCACGTTGCACGAGCCCGATAAGAACCTCGTTCATGAGGGGAAGTCCGGTGTGCCGCGCGGCGCCTTCGCGGTGCTCTTCGACAATGCGACCAACTCATGTTACGAGGCGGTCGTGTCGATCACGGATAAGGTCGTGCGCTCGTGGAAGCACATTCCCGGCGTGCAGCCGACGATGACAATTGATGAACAAGTCGAATGCGAACAGGCCGTGCTCAACAGCCCCGAGTTCGCGGCCGTGTTGAAGAAACATCACGGCGTTGAGGACACGCGGCTGGTGATGGTCGACATCTGGAGTGCCGGCTATTACGGCGAAGCGGCGGACAAGAACCGACGCCTGGCCCGGCCGCTCTGCTTTCTGCGTTTGGACGCAACGGATAACGGCTACGTTCGCCCGATCGAGGCAATCCGCCCGGTCGTCGACCTGAACACGATGAAGGTCATTCGCATCGAGGAATACGGTTCGTGGGCGCTGCCGCCCGGCGAAGCGAACTATGCGGCGTCACGGATCAAACCACTGCGCGATGACATCAAACCGCTCGACATCACCCAACCACAGGGGCCGAGCTTCGCGGTTGACGGCTATTCCGTTTCATGGCAGAAGTGGAACTTCGTGATCGGCTTCAGCGCCCGCGAAGGGCTAACGCTGCATCACCTCCGCTACCAGGATCGATCGATCCTCTACCGCGCGTCGCTGACGGAAATGGTCGTGCCCTACGGCGATCCGAGACCGACCCAGCGGCGCAAGAACGCCTTCGACGTCGGCGAGTACGGCATGGGCATGTGCGCCAACAGCCTGCAACTTGGTTGCGATTGCCTCGGCCACATTCGCTACTTCGACGCCCATCTCTGCGACAGCCGGGGCAAACCGCTGACCATCCCCAACGCCATCTGCATGCACGAGGAAGATTTTGGCATCCTCTGGAAGCACACCGATCGCCGCCTGCCCGACGCTCCCGAAGTGCGCCGATCGCGCCGGCTGGTGGTGTCGTCCATCTCGACCGTCGAGAACTACGAGTACGGCTTCTTCTGGTATCTGTACCAAGACGGCACAATCCAGTTCGAGATCAAGCTGACGGGCATCCTCTCGCTCGCGGCCTTCCCGGCCGGCGCGAAGCCGGAGTACGGTAATCTAATCGCCCCGCAACTGTACGCGCCGAATCATCAGCACTTCTTCAACATGCGGCTCGATTTCGACCTCGACGGCGTCGCGAACTCAGTGCAACAGGTGGATGTCACCGCCGATGAGCCGGGGCCGAGCAACCCGTTCGAAAACGCCTTCCGGGCCAAGGCGACAACGTTGAAGCGGGAAGGACAGGCTCGGGCTCATCTCAATCTGCAAACCGCTCGCACCTGGAAGATCGTCAATCCACAGGCGTTGAATCACGTCGGCGAGCCGGTCGGTTACAAGTTTCTGCCGGGTGACAATTCGTTCCCGCTCGCGTCACCGAATGCGTGGTGGCGGAAGCGGGCCGGGTTCGTCGATCATCATGTGTGGGTGACGCCGTTTGCGGAGAGCGAGCGATACGGGGCGGGAGATTATCCGAACCAGTCTACCGGCGGCGACGGCCTCATCCGCTGGACGGAACAGGATCGGCCGATCGAAAATACAGATGTGGTCTTCTGGTACACCTTCGGCCACACGCACATTCCTCGGCCCGAAGACTACCCCGTGATGCCGACGGCGTACATCGGTTTCACGCTCAAGCCGAACGGGTTCTTCCCCATGAATCCGGCCAACGACGTGCCGCCTTCCGCGAAGAAGGAAATGAAAGCGGGATGCTGCCACGGTTAAGAATCGGATTTTTTCTTGCGAAGCGGCACTTCGATTTCTTGATCGCTATCGGCCTTGGGCAGATCAAGCGACTTCTTGAAGTCCGTGAAAATCGGTTTGCCGAGCGGTAGTTCCTTGCCTGGCTTGCCGTCAAAGCCTTCGATGCGGATGAGATACGGGCCGCCGGTGACCCCTTTGCCGCCTTCGGCCGCGGTATCGAATTGCCCGTCCTTGATAATAGCGTACCCTTGAGGGCCGCTGTTCTTGCCCGCCTCGGGATCAAAATAGATCACACCAGCCGGGAGCGGATCTTCCCCGTACTTGACCGTTCCCTTGACGTTGAACAGCCGCTGCTTGCCCTTACATCCCGCAAGCAAGATAAAGGCAGGCAGAAGAAAACCGAGAATAAGAAGTTGTCGCGTCATAAATGATCGACGTTTCAATCCAGTTTCACTTCGCCGCCGTTTCGACTGGCGAGCCCGCGATACACTTCCAGGTCGATGCTTTCTTTGACCATCCGGACCGAGCCATCGGCCATGACGAAATTCGCCCCGGCGATGTGGGTGCTTCCAAACGAGATGTCGTTGAACAGGGCGATCGAGGGGGAGTTGATCGCGTTCACGATATTGCGACTGCCCGCGCACACACCATCGTTGTCGCACCCGCGAATCCAAGTGCGATAGCGGGTGCCCGTCACCGGGTTCGACCAGGACATTTCACCAACCAGAAATGTGTTCGATGATCCGTCGGTAATTGAGGTGTGATCGAACCCCGGTTCCGGTCCCAAATTTGTGTTGGTCGCCTTCGTGTCTCGTTGGAAAATCCCTTGTTCGGCGAATCCACCGTGAGAACCGGTATTCGTCCAGATGTAGTCGGCGCCCGTGGCCGGGTTGGGTCCCTTCGGGCCGATGACGCCGTAGTAGTGCGTTGTGAAGGTCATCTGGCCGTTGATAAATTCCGAGGAATTGGTGTGATTGGGAGCCGTCGTCAACTGCCGGTCGATCGGACTCGAAGGACACAAGAAGATCGGCACCTTATTCAAGGCCAAGGTGAGCTTGTCGGAATCGGTATAGTCGCCTGCCGCTAGAGGGAAGAGGTCGAAAAGGTTGCCTTGTTCGATCTGCGGCAGAATGTAAACATGCCAGCTGAGTTCGTTCACGCGTTTTCCCGCCTTGGGGAAACCGCCATAGTTTTCATGAAAGAGATTGAGCGCCTTGCCGAGTTGGTTGAGGTTATTCTGACATCGCAACACGTCAGCCGACTTGCGCGTACTCTGCACGGCAGACAGCAGCAAGCCGATCAAGACGGCGATGATCGCGATAACGATCAATAACTCAATGAGCGTGAAACCACGCCTGATACGTTCGCGGAGCATGGAGAGATACTCGACGACGAATGGTAGTAAGAAATGAAAAGGTTATCTTCGATGTGGGATGGGCGCTATCTATGTTAGCTTTTCATCAATCCTTCATGGTAGCGTCCCTGCCGTTCGGAGAGAACGGCAACTTGCAAAATAATTCATGGCCCCCCTGATTGCGGCGGCCATGAAGTCCGATCCTCAGCGCGAAGACCAGTCGCGAACAACGGGCGAGAAGCGTTCGCGGAACTTCTCGGGCGTCAGATTCGTGATCCCGGCCAGTTTCTTCAACTTCTCCGGGTCCGTCAAATCTTCTGGTTCGAGACGGATCATGTAGCGCTGGGCGCAGTGGAACGATTCACTGTCGACGTTCACTTTCCGCGGCTTCATGCGTTGCGATTCAGGGATGATCATGCTCTCGAAGCTGAGCGGGACCATGCGGCCGCCGACGAAGCTAATGATAGCGCCGAACTGAGCGCCCGCGTCGCTGGAGAGGAACTTGAGAGCCCCGTAGCCAAGATCACGCGTGTATTCGAGATCGAACGGGATGGGGTCGGCGGAACGAAGTTCGTAGCCGAGATCCTTGTCGATGAAGTCGACCTTATGGCCGAGCTCCTTCAAACGCATTTTCAGGGTTTCCTTCACCATGCGGCCGAACTCGAGTTCGCCGAGACGCAAGTGGCCGTGCGGGTCGCGTTCGAGATTGCCGAACTGCTTGAGCCGCTCTTCGCCGCCCAGGGCGCTAAGGAGCCCCTTCTCGCCGATCGATTCGATCAGGCCTTCCGCCAGGACGGCGACACCGTAGTCCCGCTTCTCGAGTTTCCGCTTCAAGATGCTGCCGATGATGATGTCACAGACGCCTTCCAGAGTGACCTGGGCGCCGCGGAATTCTTCAGGAATGATGGTGACCGTGGACGCCGACGCCTTACCGATGCCGAGAGCGAGATGCCCGGCGGCCCGGCCCATGCTGATGATGATGTACCAGCGGCCCGTGGTTTTGGCGTCGGCATGCAGGGCGCGAGTCGTCATGACGCCGAGGTGGCGGGCAGTCTCGAAGCCGAAGGTCGGCACGCCTTCGGGAAGCGGCAAGTCGTTATCGATCGTCTTGGGGACGTGGCAGACGCGGAGGATGGAATTGCCCTGGCCGCGTGGCGAACCGGGGCCGACGCGCTTGGAGACCTGGCTGGCCGAGTAGGCGGTGTCGTCGCCGCCGATCGTCACGAGGGCTGCGAGCTTCATGTCGGCGATGACCTTGAGGACATTCGCCATGTCCGCCTCTTTTTTGGCGGGGTTGGTGCGTGAGGTGCCGAGGATCGACCCGCCGCGCATGTAGTAGGGCGCGACGTTTTCGACGGTGAGCCGGAAGTTGCTCGTCGCGCTCCCCTCGACGAGATGGCGGAAGCCGTTGGTGAAGCCGATCACTTCCATGTTGTGTTTGGTGATGGCGTCGATGGTGACGGAAGCGATGACGCCGTTAATGCCGGGGGCAGGTCCGCCGCCCACCAGGATCCCGAGCCGGCCGCCTTGAAGAGGACTGGTCATGTTGAGTTCAATGGGTTTTCGAATGAAAAAAAATCGCCGCGTGAAGCGGCGAGCCAATGACGAACGCGCCGGCCGGGTTTACCGATGCGCGTAGTGAATTTTAGGGATTGGGACACATAATTCAAGAAGCGAGGGTCGATGCCGCTCGGCCTCGATTCCGCTGTTCATTTTCCGTGGGCATCCGAATCAGTGGTGTACTGCTCGATAAGTGCAAGACGTTTGGCGACGATCTCCTCCGCTACTTCTTGGGGCTGAAATTGGGCGAAGAAGTCGGCTGTCGATTGGTAGCGAGCCAGCATGGAGACGTTTTGCAGGATGTGATAGGCACTGTGAAACTCAGAGGGCATGAAGTGCTGCACGTAGTTGAGACGATCTTCGTGAGACGTGCTATCGCCGTCGCCGGCAGCGGCTCTCAATCTTTCAACAAGATGGACGGCCGTGTAAAACGCAGCCACGGTCACCCACTCGGGGTAGTCAGTGAGGGAAATGGAATTCAGGAAGTTCCGATTTCGCTCTGCCTTATTTCGATGCTGATCCGCGCTGGGCATAGACTTCAAGGGCTCCTTCGGGGTTAAAGAATGTCGCCAGAGAACGATCCTCTCCCGCGGGGACTTGGAAGACCCCTACCCGCCAGAAATCGTTGGCGAGGTCCCGTTCTAAGGCAGCAATCTCGTCCGCGAGAGCAAAGTCGAAGCGAGACGACGAGGTAACAATAAATGCCTGGATGTGACCGGCCGGCAACGGCATATAGCATGCAGCCACTCGGTCAGAATGCTTGGCGCACCAGCCGTGCAGCGGCAAGAGGAATCTCGACTTGAAGACGGAAATGCGCTCTTCAGTCTTGACAGCCTGGCGACAAGCATCAGTAGCTTTCTCCGCACTGATAAAGAAAACATCCTGATCATCGGGTGTTACCATGATCTGTCCGTCTCGATAGCTCAGGCGGATGGGCTCCTTGCGGGCCACTGCTGCTGCCATCGAACGTCCTCCCATTTGAACTTCCATCATGAACAATTATTAGCTTTGCGTTGGAGTCTCGTCAACGGGGCAAATTCGTAGCCGATCTTATGCTTCCGCTGGCCAGCCTCTTGACCAAGGCTCCCAGCCGCGGTGAGGTTTGGTTCGTGGATTTCGACCCTGTGGTCGGGGCAGAGATCCCAAAGATGAGGCCGGCCTTGGTGATCAGCGAGGATTCGGTCGGTCGTTTGCCGTTGCGGATGGTCGTGCCGCTGACGGACGGGAAGCCGCCATACGCGAGTTTTCCCTGGTTCGTGCTAATCCCGGCAGACAGCGACAGCGGATTGAGCAAACACTCCAGTGCCGATGCGTTTCAGCGAGTTGTCTAGCGGTGGCGCGACGAACAGCTTAAGCTCGTATTTTACCGAAATCGATCGCCAAATCGGGGAGCTAGAATCTCAACGATTCATCAGCCAGTACGCCACCCCAGCCGCGACACCGAAACCTATAAGGAGAACGCCGCCGATGCGGCGAAGGCGGCTACGTCGCCGCGAACGATCCTTCTCTCCAACAGCACTACGGAGCAGTGCCTCACGCTCTTCGTTGGAGTGAGTAAGCCGTCGGCGTATCCAGCTTGGTTTCTTGGCGCGCGTGATGAGCTCATTCAACTGAGGTGAGAGGACGAGGAGTCGAGCATCCGGGATTTGCTTGATGATGTAGTCGAATGAACTGTTGCTGACATTCAACAGATATACGATCAACTCAGCGTCATCGAGGTGAGCGATGTCGGCCCACTCATCACGGGAGTATTTCCAGAGAAGCTCATCAACGGTCGGCTTCGTGGGAACAGCCGATTCGTCGGCAGGGGATGGTTCCGGCGGCGTCTCTTGCTTGACGTTTACCGCGTCCGACGGCACGGCGTTACCACCTGGAAAGAGCTTCTCAAACATCTGGCGGCATCCGTCCAAAACTCGAGTCCCCTTCGTGCCGCCACACTTTTCGATAACGACGTCCTCATCGGTAATGATCGCCTTGGCGTTGAGTACCACCCCAAAGCCGACCCGCGCATTGGCCTCGAAATCGGTCCAGACGAACTGATCGCCGTGACCCAACCGCGTCAGTTCGGCTTGAACGGCCGTCTTCGCGGCATCCTTGGTTGTTTGGTGCTTCCAGGTGAGAAGGGGCATGGGGAGAAATAGACCTTTCGCACATGTTTCGTAGGGGGAGCTCCGTCTTGGCGGCCCCACCAGATTCAAGCGATAGCCCGCGAAGTCTTGATGTCGCTTGGCTTTCACCAGTTTAATCGGGGCCTCACTCGAGGCAACTGAGCTTTCGCACCTCATTGTAGTTACCTCTTCAAGCGTATTCCGAGATTCCGCACGCCCGCCTTCTTTTCCGCTGGACGAACTGGAAGCGATCGTGGAAAATTAACATTCATCCCCAAGGCGTTCCACAGCCAGAGGTTCGACATGCCGCGTACACTTTTTCTGATCCTCGCTGTTGTCATCGCCTCTGCCGCTGTCGACACGCGTGTCGAGGCCCAGCCGAAGAAAGGGCCGCCCCGGGCGATCATCAACGAGAATCCGCTCGTCCACTCGGCCGGGCACGCGCCGGGCATGGTCATCACGATGCTCGACACGCGCTTGCCGCTGTCGAAACTTTCCCCCGCGAAAATCCTTCCCGACCTTTGCCATTACAAGTACCGCGTCACAACCTCCTCGCCCGAGTGCCAGGCGTTCGTCGATCAGGCCCTCGGCTTCTACTACTCTTATGTCTGGATCGAAGCCGTTCGTTCCGCGGAGACGGCCCTCCGGCACGATCCGAAGTGCGCCTACGCCTGGTTCATCCTGGCCAAGGCGATCGAAAAGTGGGGCAAGGGCGACGCGACCCCGGCTCTCGACAAGGCCAAGGAGTTGATGCCGAAGGCCGGGCACCGTGAGCAACTGCTCATCCAGGCGAAGCTGCAAGAAAAAGGCATGTGGCCCAACACGCTGCCGGACGACCGCAAGAAGAAAGCCGCCGCCACGCTTGATGAACTCCTCACCCTCTATGATGACGATGAAGAAGGCTGGTTCGCCCGCGCCCAACTCAACGGCGGGAACGAAGGAGCCGTTTACTACAAAGCCCTGCTGAAGATTAACCCGATCCACCCCGGCGCCAGCCACGAACTGGTGCACTTCTACGAGAACTTCAAACGCCCCGCGCTCGGCTGGCCCTTCGCGGAAGCCTACATCGCGTCTTCGCCCGGCATCCCGCATGCCTACCACATGCAGGCCCATCTCGGCACGCGCATCGGCAAATGGTCGAAGTCGACCGACTGGTCGGCCCGCGCGGTCGAGCTCGAAAAGGCATATCACAAAGCGATGAATCTGAAGACCAGCGAAGATCATCAGTACATTCATCATCTGGAAACGCTGATGCGCAGCCTGATCCACGATGGCCGTTTCACCGAAGCCCGTGCCGTCAAGGCCGAGGCCGTGAAGATCGGCGCCAAGGGGGCCGAGTGGCAGATGCACTTCTTTCGCCTGCACCTGGCGGAACGCGACTGGGCCGAGGTGGAAAAGATCATCACCGAGGTTCGCAAACTCGACAAGACGAACGGGAGCTATCTCGCGGCCCTCATGTATCTCGATCGTGGCGAGATCGATCGCGCGGCCGCGGAGGTCGAAGTCGTCCGTCAGGAGCAACAGAAGAAAAAAACCGATCGCAAGCTTGAGCAACGCACCGCGGAGATCCATGGACGGCTCATGTGCCAGCAGGGGTCCGGCGACGGCCCGAAGCTGATGCAGAAGGGCGTCGACAAGACCAAGGACGATTACAGTGCCCACGCCTGGGGGCACGGCGCCTACAACATGGAACAATGGGGCATCGGCTCACTGGAAGCGGGCAACGCGACCGCCGCGGAAGAAGCGTTCCTGGAAGCGCTGGCTCACGATGCCGGCAGCGTCCGCGGCGCTCTCGGAATGCAGGCGCTCTGCGATCGCCTCGGCCGTAGCGATGAGGCCAAACGCTTCGGTCAGGTGGCCGAGCGCTGCTGGGCCAAGGCCGACCGCAAAAGTTTCGATCTCCTCAAGGAAGAGTTCACGCACAAGGCGGAAAAGCTTACACGCGACGTGTCGACATCGGGTCAATAATTTCAAGCAGGTTCATCCAGATGCACCGTTTTTCTTTTGTTGCACTGCTCGTCGGTCTGTTCGCCACGTCGGCGAGCGCTGACCCCTGTGTCTCCGGCATCCCGCAGGGGCAGAAACCGGGGCCGTACAGTTTCCTCGTCGCCACTGGTCCGCAGCGGGGCCAGCAGACTTGCTACGTCTGCGAGACGGCCGAGAAACC
>Ga0105046_10015582_pt1 | contig 11680 bp, 12 predicted proteins | sample MAT03_FD_78385 | JGI IMG/M metagenome (GOLD analysis project Ga0105046, IMG submission 78385) | Freshwater microbial communities from Lake Fryxell liftoff mats and glacier meltwater in Antarctica - MAT-03 (megahit assembly) | ecosystem: Environmental > Aquatic > Freshwater > Ice > Liftoff...
ATGGACGACTGGGTCGGCGAGCAGATCGCCACCGACTCTTTTAGCTGAGGCTTGCGAGGTCAGAGGCGAAGCCGGGGTAGCTGACCGAGGCGGCTTCCATGTCAATCACTTCGACTCCCTGGTCGCTGGCGATGCCGGCGATCGCTCCGAGCATTGCGATGCGGTGGTCTCCGTGGGAGTTGACCGTTCCTCCTCGCAGGGAGCCGGTCCCGGTGATGACCATTCCGTCTTCGGTGGCCTCGATCTCGGCACCGAGGCCGGCCAGGGCGTCAACCACTACCGCGATCCGGTCGGATTCCTTGCGCTTGAGCTCTTCGGCGTCGGCGATTACGGTCTGACCTTCAGCGAAGCAGGCGGCGAGCGCGACCAGCGGCAGTTCGTCGATCGCCAGGGGGACTTCCTCGCCTTCGATCCGGGTTCCCCGGAGATCGGCCGAGCGCACCGTGATCCGGCCGATCGGCTCTCCCCCGCCCCCGGCGTTTCCGGACCCGCTGACCTCAGGCTGGACCTCGATATCGGCACCCATTCGCTCAAGGATGCTCAGGATGCCCGTGCGGGTCGGGTTGATCCCGATCTTTTCGAGCACGATTTCCGAGTCCGGGACGATCGAACCGGCGACCAGAAAGAAGGCGGCTGAAGAGATGTCTGCCGGGACCTCGACCTGGTCCAGCTTCAGGTTTGGGCTCGGCCAGACGGTCACCCGGCCGTCGCCACGCTCGATCCGTGCACCGGCGGCTTCCAGCATGACCTCGGTGTGGTCGCGGGTGGCCAGCGGCTCGATCACCGTGGTCGGCCCTTCGGCCCGGAGGCCGGCGATCAGCAGGCAGGATTTGACCTGGGCACTGGCGACCGGCAGTTCGTACTCGATCCCGTGGAGCGCGCGGCCGTCGATCCGGATCGGCGGGAAGCGGCGGTCGGTGGTCTCGATCTCGGCACCCATCAGGCGCAGCGGGTCGGCGATCCGGTCGACCGGCCTGCGTCGGATCGATGCATCCCCGTTCATCCGCCAGAGCCCGCCTTCGTAGCCGGCGATCCAGCCCGGAAGCAGGCGCATGAGCGTCCCGGCGTTACCGACATCGATCCGACCGAGGCTGCGTGGCCCGCCGGGGCCGACCCCTTCGATCGTGAACTCGTCCGGCATGTAGTCGCGCGGCTCCGGGTTGACCATCGCGCCGAGATTGGCAACCGCGCTGAGGGTCGAGCGGGTGTCGTCGGAGTCGAGGAAGTTGACGACCCGGGTCGGGCCGTCGGCGATCGCGCCGAAGATCGCCGCCCGGTGGGAGATCGATTTGTCGGCCGGCGGGGTCAGCGAGCCGGCGAGCCGGCTCCGTGGCTCGAAGCGAGCGGTTTCCACCTCAGGCCTCGTCGGCCAGGCTGACCGTGTGGCCGAGCGAGGCGATGCAGCGCTCGGCTTTGGCCGCCTCGGAGGCGCCGGCGACCCAGATCGAGATCGCGCCGGAGCTCATGTCCGGAGTCGGATCGAGCGACATGTCGGTGATGTTGACGCCGGCCTTGCCGAGTGCCAGGGCCAGCTCGGCCAGCACGCCGGGCCGGTTGGGAACCAGGACCCGCAACTCATGCGCGGCCTCGGCTTCACTCTCGGCCCCGGTGAGGCCGGCCCGCTCAGCCGCGGCGGCGGCCTGCCAGGCGGTGATCCGGCGGACGTCAGCCGAAGCGATCACGTTGCGGGCCTCCTTCAGGCCTTCGATCGAGCGGTCGATCGCCTCAACCACAGCGACGTGGTTGGTGGCGAAGATCTCCCCCCAGATCGCCGGGTTGGCGCCGGCGACACGGGTTGCGTCCCGCAGACTCGGGGCCAGAGCGCCGAGCTGCTCGGTGCCGGGCCGGCCCTGAAAGGCGAGCTGATTGGCGAAGACATGCGGCAGGTGACTGACCACTGCCATCGCCCGGTCATGCTCGACCGCCTCGATCGCTTTCGGCCGGGCGCCCAGAGCGGCGATCAGCTTCTGCAGGCGGTCGTAAAGCACGCCCGATGAGCTGTCGGTCGGGGTCAGGTACCAGCGCGCGCCTTCGTAGAGGTCGGCCCGCGCGTTGGCGACCCCGGCGGTCTCAGCCCCGGCGAGCGGGTGGCCGCCGATGAACCGCTCATCAGTTCCGAGCGCTTCGACCAGCTCCTGCTTGGTCGACCCGACGTCGGTAACCACGCAGCCGGGACCAGCCGCGGCCAGCGCCGCCTCGGCCATCCCGACCATCGAGGCGACCGAGGCGCAGCAGATCACGACGTCGGCGCCATCGACCGCCTCCTCGACCGTCCCGGCCATGCGGTCGGCAGCGCCGAGCTCGACGCATTCCGGCGCGCGTTCGGGGTTGCGTACGAACCCGACCACCTCGGCAAGACCGCGCTCACGCGCGGCCATGCCGATCGAGCCGCCGATCAGCCCCACCCCGAGGATGGCGAGGCGTTTCACTTCAGGCCCGGGAGACCGTCTTGCCGACAACCTCGGCGATTACCTCGATCTTCGAGGTCAGATCGGCGAAGTCGGAGGTCGGAACCTGCTGGGCAGCGTCACAGATCGCCTTGTCGGGGTCGTTGTGAACCTCGACGATGATCCCGTCGGCTCCGGCAGCAACCGCAGCCAGCGACATCGACTCGACCCAGTCGCGGCGGCCCGGTGCGTGGCTCGGATCGACGATCACCGGCAGGTGGGTCTGCTCCTTCAGCGCGGGAACGGCGAGCAGGTCGAGCGTGAACCGGTAGGCAGTTTCGTAAGTGCGGATGCCGCGCTCGCACAGCATCACGTTCTCGTTGCCTTCCTTGAGGATGTACTCGGAGGCCATCAGCAGCTCTTCAACCGTGGCCGAGAGGCCGCGCTTGAGCAGGGCCGGACGGCCGGACTTGCCGACCTCGGCCAGCAGCGAGTAATTCTGCATGTTGCGCGCGCCGATCTGGATCACGTCGGCCACTTCGAGCACGTCGTCGAGGTCGCGCAGGTCGAGCAGCTCGGTGACGATCGGCAGGCCGGTGCGCTCCTTGGCCTCGGCCAGCAGGCGAAGGCCCTCGCGGCCAAGTCCCTGGAAGCTGTACGGAGAGGTGCGCGGCTTGTAAGCACCGCCTCGCAGCATGGTCGCGCCGGCTTCGGCGACGGCGTCGGCCGAAGCCAGCATCTGGTCACGGTTTTCAACCGTGCACGGGCCCGCCATCAGGGCGAAGTTGGTACCGCCGACCTTGCGGCCGCCGATCTCCAGCACCGAGTCGGCGCCGTCTTTCATCTGGCGCGATGCCAGCTTGAACGGCTTGGCGATCGGGACCACGTGGTCTACTCCGGGCGTGCCGTCGAGCGACAGCTGCTGGTCCTTGTCGCGGTCGCCGATCGCGCCGATCACGGTGAGCAGCTCTCCTTTGGAGACATGAGCCGTGCAGCCGACCCCTTCAACCCTTTCAATCACGTGGGCGATCTGATCCTCGGTCGCCCCTTCTTTCATCACGATCATCATCTGTCTGAAATGCCTTTCTTAATTTGCGAAGACTCTACTTTCAGCACCGGGCAAGGCACGGTGCGGTGGGATCCGGGCAGGGATCCCCGGGGACGGCGCCCGGCGGCTTGAATGTGTTGGCGCCGACCCGAGGTCGGCGTCACCGGACGCCTAAATAAATCGCGGATACGACCAGGAAGCGGCAACAGAACCGGAGCCCGCGGGGCGGGTCGTGTGCCCGGTGAGCGGGCGGAGGGTCTGGGGCTTCGACTGAGTCACTGCGGGGTTTGTATCAGTTGGAGCGCGCCGTGTCACGAATGTCGGGCGATCGAATCACCGAGCGCGGCCAGCATGCGGTCGTTTTCCTCGCGGGTGCCATACGAGATCCGGAGCCTTCCGGGACCGCCAAGCAGCCGTCCGGGTCGGACCACGATCGCCGCCGCCGCGAGGTCGGACACAACCGCCTCTTCGATCTCGGGACCGCGCTCCCCAAGCGAGACCCAGGAGAAATTGGCCGCGGTCTCCGCACTCTCCAGGCCGATCGCGACGAAGCCTGCCTCGACCCGCTCGCGCTCGGCAACCTGTGCGGCGACCTGTGCGGCGATCTCGTCCTCGTGGGCCAGCGCCTCGGTCGCGGCCGCCTGGGCCAGGGCGTTGACACTGAACGGCTGGCGGACCGCATCAACCGCCGCCCGGAACTCGGGCGATGAGATCGAGTAGCCGACCCTGAGCCCGGCCAGCGAGTGCGACTTGGAAAAGGTGCGCAGGACTACCAGGTTGTCGTGCTCTTCGAGCAGTCGAATCGAGGCTGCCGGGTCGTCCAGCCGCTGGAACTCGATGTAGGCCTCGTCGAGGATCACGGTCACGTCATCTGGCACCCGGCGGACGAAGTCGGCGATCGCTTCCGACCGGAGGTAGGTCGAGGTCGGGTTGTTCGGATTGCAGACCAGGACCAGTCGGGTCTGCGGAATGATCGCAGCGAGCATCGCGTCAAGGTCGTGGAGGTCACCGTCGCCGAGCGGCACGCGGATCTCGTCTGCTCCGGTCATCGCGGCCAGGTTCGGATACATGGAAAAGGCCGGCCACGAGTACAGCACGGTCTTGCCAGGCTCGAGCATCGCTTCGGCGGCGGCCAGCAGGATCTCGCAGGAGCCGTTGGAGACGGCGATCCGCTCCGGTCCGACTCCGTGGAGCTCGGCCAGGCGGGCCCGTAACCGGGTCGCGTCGGGGTCCGGGTAGCGGTTCATCGAACCGGCAGCCTCGCTGATCGCTTCGACCACCTCGGCCAGCGGCGGGTGCGGGGACTCGTTCGAGGCAAGCTGGGCCAGATCGGATCCGGCTACGTCCTCGGCGGTCTGCCCCTTCGGCACGCCCGGCGTATAGCCGGGGATCGAGGCAAGTCTGTCGTTGAATTTCGCGCCCATCTACGACCTCCCCACTACTGAGCCGCGTTGAGATCGGCGCGCAGAGCGCGGGTCTCGCCGAGGTATACGTGGCGGATCGGCTGGTCGACCGGCAGGTTGCAGTGGACCATGACCCGGATAACCCGGGGCATTGCGCCGGGCACCGGGATCTCCCTTGCGCACATCAGTGGCACCTCGCTGAGACCGATCCTGCGGGCGGCGACGGCCGGAAACTCGGCGTCGAGGTCCTCGGTGGTGGTGAAGATCGCACTGATCATGTGGGCCGGATCGAGCTCGTTCATGGTCATCAGCTCGCGCATCAGCTTCTCGGTCGAGACCAGGATCGAATCCTTCGAGTTCTCATCGGCCTGGGTTGCGCCGCGCAGGGCCGCAACTTTGGTCTGGTCAGACATCCGCTGCATCTTCCCAAAGCCGGGCGATCTCGCGTTCATCGAGCAGCCGGACCCGACCCGGCGGCAGCTTGCCGATCCGCAACGGTCCGAACGAGATCCGCTTCAGCTCGGTGACCGAGTTGCCGACCGCCTCGACCATGCGGCGAACCTGGCGGTTGCGGCCTTCGGAGATCGTCAGGTCGAAGCTGCAGGTCCCGAGACGTTTGACCTCTGCCGCGCGGGTCGGGCCGTCCTCCAGCTTCACGCCGGTCCTGAGCCGATCGAGGTCGGTGTCGCTGACTTCGTTGCGGGTCTGGACCCGGTAGGTCTTCTCGACCCCGAACTTGGGGTGGGTCAGCCGGTTGGCCAGCTCGCCATCGTTGCTCAGAAGCATCAGGCCGGTTGAGTCGGCGTCGAGCCGTCCCACCGGGTACAGCCGGGCCGGGCTGTCGACCAGGTCGACTACCGCCATGCGCTTGCCCGGTTCGTCTGCGGTCGAAATCACGTCAACCGGCTTGTTGACCATCCAGACCTCGCGGCCCTCAGGTACGACCTCGTGACCGTCGACCCGGATGTCCTGGCCAAGTTCCACGCCATAGGCCGGATCGGTGACGATCTGACCGTGGACCCGCACGCGGCCGGCAGCGATGATCTTCTCCGCCTTCCGCCGCGAGGCAACGCCCGAGTGGGCCAGATACTTGGCAAGCCGCATCGTTGGAATCTACGCCCTGACCGCAACCGGCCGCCCCGCCCCATGCCGGCGTTCCCCTCCCCGGCCAACTGGCGCGGGCACAGCGGGGGACTTTCCGGCAAACCGGAACGCCTTTTCGGCCCCTACTGGCGGAAACGCGCCCCGGTTCAGGTTTCGGTCCGCAACCCGGTCCCCACCCAACCGGGTGCGGTTCTATCTCGCCATCGGGCACAACCCCACCCGGTTCGACGTGCCCAGCGGTCCCGACCCAACCGGGTGCGGTTCTATCCGACCCCCGGGGCCGCATCGCGATCAGTAGCGGCATCCCTGCCGATGAAGCCCGCCAGGCAGAGCAGCAGGCCGGCCGGAATGAAGAGCGGTCCGAGGACCGTCACGAAAGCGCTGATCAGCAGCAGCACTCCGCAGATTCCGGCTGCGATATGCCGCCCGCGCCCGCGAAACAGGACGGGCAGACAGGCGAGCAAGACCAGGATCGCGAATGCCACGTAGGTGACGGTCTCGACCCGGTCGGCTGGGCTCTCAGCAGATGAATAGTCCGAAGGCACAAAGACGAGCGGGATTACGAGCAGCCCCAGAACGGCTGCGGCCACGACCAGAAACAGCACCACCGCCCGGGACCCCGAAGATTCGCGCCGTTCCGACGACATCAGGGCTCGGAGCGTTGCTCTCCGGCCGCGAGGAGGCGTTCGCGGAGGTCTTTTTCGTCTTCGGGGGTCGGGTCGAAGCGGGTTGGGTCCGGCAGGGCGTCGAGGCCGTCGAGGCCGAAGACCTTCTCGAACAGGGCCGAGGTGCGGTAAATCGTCGCGCCGAAGCGGGAGCGGCCGGACTCTTCGATCAGGCCGCGCTCATTCAGGCTCGACACGGCCGACTCGGAGGAGACGCCGCGGATCCGGGCGATCTCGGGTCGTGAGACCGGTTGAAGGTAGGCCACTATCGCCAGGGTCTCGGCCTGGGCCTGGGTCAGCGGCGGGGTGCGCGGCTTGGCCAGCAGGCGACGGGCGGCGGCCTCGGTCGAAGGATCGGTGGCCAGCGTCAAACCGCCGGCGACCCGCCGGAGCAGCAGACCACGCCGACCCGGTCCGAAGTCGGTTTCGAGTTGCTCGACCGCCTCGGCGATCCGGTCGGCCTCCACCTGGCAGGCCTCGGCCAGGTCAATCTCGGAGACCGGGTGGGTCGAGAGGAAGAGCAGCGCCTCGATCTGGCGGGCCAGCTCCGCGATGCTCTCGGATCCGATCGCGGCGGCTGAGTCGTGATCCGGGCTCACGCGACCCCCGCCATCGCCTGGCCGGTGCGCCGCACAGTGATCGGCCCGCAGTTTTCGTCCTGCTCCCAGACTGCCTCACCGGTGCTGTAGAGCTCAAGCAGGGCGAAGATGGTCACCGCCTGGGTCAGGCGGTCCTCCTGCCCGAACTCGTCGTCGAAGTCGAATCGGGACAGCTGGGTGAGGGCCGATCGCAGAATCGAAAGACGGCGCTTCAGAGACACCGTCGACTTGATGTGAGAGAGGTCCGGGCGCTCGGGTGGCTGCAGCAGATCCCCGAGGGCGGCGGCGAGCTGATCCGGCTCGTAGACGGCCTCGGCCGCATCGAGCTCCAGTCGCCTGAACTCGAGCGGCAGTGGTGCCGAGCGGTACATGAAGCCGCGCTGGCTTTCGAAGTGGATCGCAAGCTCCCGGCCGGCATCGCGGTAGCGGCGGTACTCGAGCATGCGGGCGACCAGTTCCTCGACCGCTTCGGCCGGCTCCATGTCGGAGAACTCCTCCTCGGCGCCGGGCAGCATCAGACGGGACTTCAGCTCCAGCAGCGCGGCGACAAGCACCAGGAACTCGGTTGCGACCTCGAGCTCGATCTCCCCCTGCTCCTCCAGCCGGGCCACGTAGGTGGCGACGATCTCCCCGAGTTCGACCTCGAGCAGGCTGACCTCCTCGCGCAGGACGATGGTCAAAAGCAGGTCGAACGGCCCGACGAAAACGTCGAGGTCCAGATCGAGGTCAAGATCAAGCCGGGAAGCCACAGCCACAGCCTAGAGCCGGATTCGGTCGCCTCGCGGGCGGTCGCTCAAGGCAGTAGCGACAGGGCCGCCGACAGGGCCGGCTCACTCGACTCTCCCTGGGAGACCAGGAAGGCCCCGCCCAGGATCATCAGGCCGAACACGATAACCGTGATTCGGACGATGAGTGTGCCCTGGGACATGCTTTGAGCTTAGCTGCCGGGCGGGACGCCGACGCCCATAGCGGCGCGAACGTCGGCCAGAGTGGCCGCGGCGATCTCACGGGCGCGACCGGCGCCTTCGCCGAGAATCCGCTCAAGCTCGACCTCGTTGGCGCGGATCTCGGGGTAAGCCTCGCGGACCGGAGCGAGGAACTCGACCACCGAATCGGCGACCGCCTTCTTGAAGTCGCCGTAGCGCTTGCCTTCGAACTCGGCCTCGACCTCCTCCTCGGAGACTCCGCGGGCGACCGAGTAGATGCCGATCAGGTTGCTGATGCCGGGCTTGTTCTCGGCGCGGCGGACCTCGCTGTCGGAATCGGTGACTGCCGAGCCGAACTTCTTGCGGATCGTCTTTTCTTCGTCGAGCACGTAGACCCGGCCGCTGTCGGCGCCGACCGTGGTCGACATCTTCCGGCCCGGCTCCTGCAGGTCCATGACTTTGGCCCCGATCTCGGGGATACGGTGCTCGGGCACGATCAGGGTCTCACCGAAGCGCTCGTTGAAGCGGCGGGCGATCTCGCGCATCAGCTCGATGTGCTGGCGCTGGTCCTCGCCGACCGGTACTTCATCGGCCCGGTAGGCCAGAACGTCTGCAGCCTGAAGCAGCGGATAGGTGAACAGACCGGCCGAGACCAGTTCGCGCTGGCGCGAGGACTTGTCCTTGAACTGATGCATGCGGTTGAGGTCCCCGTGGGCGCAGACCGCTCCGAGCAGCCAGGTCAGCTCCGCATGCTCCTGGACGTCGGACTGGCGGAACAGGATGCAGCGGGCCGGGTCGAGGCCCGCCGCGATCAGGAGCGCGGTGGTGTCATACAGCCGCTCGCGCAGCTCCTTCGGGTCGTAAGCGACAGTTATCGCGTGAAGGTCAACGATGCAAAAGACCGCCGGCTCACCCCGCTCCTGCCCCTCGACGTACTGGCGGATCGCGCCGATGTAGTTGCCGAGGTGCTTTTGCCCTGTCGGCTGGATGCCGGAGAAGATCTTCATTGGAGGGTGCGGGCGATCACCACACGCTGGATCTCGTTGGTTCCTTCGTAGATCTGGGTCAGCTTGGCGTCGCGCATCATGCGCTCGACCGGGTACTCCTTGACGTAACCGTAACCGCCGAGTACCTGGACCGCCTCGACCGTGACCTCCATCGCGACGTCGGAGGCAAACAGCTTGGCCATCGCCGAGTACTTGCCGAGGCCGGGCTCGTCGTTCTCCGACATCGAGGCGGCGCGGTAGAGCAGCTCGCGGGCGGCGGCGGTCTTGGTCTCCATGTCGGCCAGCTTGAACTGGATTCCCTGGAGCTGGTTGATCGGCTTGCCGAAGGCCATGCGGTCCTTGGCGTAGGCGACCGCGTAATCGGTCGCACCCTGGGCAATGCCGACGGCCTGGGCGGCGATCCCGAGCCGGGAGCGGTCGAGCGTGCCCATCGCCACGGCGAAGCCGTTGTTGACCTCGCCGATCACGTCCTCGTCCGGCACGAAGACGTCCTCGTAGACCGGCTGTCCGGTCGGCGAGCCCTTCATGCCCATCTTGTGCTCGAGCGCGTCGATCCGGAAGCCCTCGGCGTCCGCCTTGACCGCGAAGGCCGTGATCCCACGCGAGTACTTGACCTCGGTATCGCTTACCGCGAAAGTCACGTAGACGTCAGCGACGCCGGAGTTGGTGATCCAGTTCTTGGCGCCGTTGATAAGCCAGCCGCCCTCAGTCTTTGTCGCCCGGGTCCGCATCGCGCCCGGGTCGGAGCCGGCGTCGGGCTCGGAGAGGGCGAAGGCACCGAGGATCTCACCGCTGGCCATCCGCGGCAGCCAGCGCTGCTTGAGGTCGTCGGAGCCAAACAGCCTGATCGGCAGCGAGGAGAGGTCCTGAGCCGGCAGCATCAGCGCAGAGGAGGCGCAGACCTTCGAGATCTCCTCGATCGCCGCAGAGAGCATCAGGTCGCCGGTGCCGGTGCCGCCGTACTCCTCTTCGAAGGGCAGGCCGAACAGATCGTGGTCGGCGAACAGCTGGCGGATGTCCTGGGGGAACTCACCGGTCTCATCGATCTCGGCGGCTCGCGGAGCCACCTTTTCGACCGCCATCTGGCGGATCACTTCAAGAAAGTCGCGCTGCTCGAGGGTGAGGCCGTACTGCGAGGCGGTTTCAGCCGTGATGCTCATCGGTGCTCCTTGATCGGTCTGCGTGAGGGGGCTGCGCGCCGGAATACGGCGGGCGAGGGGCCACCCAATCTACCGATCGGACTGCGGCTGCCGGATAACCGGGCGCCGGGTGGCGGCGACCTCGTCGAGTCGTCGGACCGGGGTCGTATACGGCGCCGAGGCTGCTATCGATGGATCGGACTCGGCCTCTTCAAGGATCTTCTCGATCGCATCGGCAAAGGAGTCGAGCACCTCTTTGCTTTCGGTCTCCACCGGTTCGACCATCAGTGCCTCGTCGACCAGCAGCGGGAAATACACGGTCGGCGGATGGAAGCCGAAGTCGAGCAGCCGCTTGGCGAGGTCGAGCGTCTTGATGCCAAGCCGCTTTTTCATCGGCGCGCCGGAGAGCACGAACTCGTGCATGCAGTGACGGTCGAAGGCAACCGGCAGGTACTCGCCGGCCCGGCCCTCAGAGAGCCGCTGCTTCAGGTAGTTGGCGTTCAGCACGGCGAGACGCGAGGCCTCGGACAGCCCGTCACCACCGAGGCTGAGAATGTAGGCGTAGGAGCGCACGAACACGCCGAAATTGCCCTGAAAGCCACGCATCCGGCCGATCGACTTCGGCCGGTCGTAATCGAGGTCGTAGCGGGCTCCGTCATCGCCGTCGACCCGGACAACCTGGGGCCGCGGGATGAACGGCTCGACCCGCTCGGATACCGCTATCGGCCCGGCCCCCGGTCCACCGCCGCCGTGAGGCTGGGAGAACGATTTATGGAGGTTGACGTGGACGATGTCGAAGCCCATGTCCCCCGGCCTGGCCTGACCCATGATCGCGTTCAGGTTGGCACCGTCGTAGTAGAGCAACCCGCCGACCGCGTGGACCAGCGAGGCGATCTCGGCGATGTTCTGGTCGAACACCCCGAGTGTGTTCGGGTTGGTCAGCATCAGGCAGGCGACGTCCTCGTCCACCTTCGATCGCAGGTCCTCGATGTCGACCCCGCCCTGCTCGTCGGTCGCCACCTTGACCACCTCGTAGCCGGCCATCGCGACCGAGGCCGGGTTGGTGCCGTGGGCAGTGTCGGGGGTCAGCACTTTCCTCGGGTTGCGGCCGCGGTCGGCGTGGTAGGCCCGGGTCAGCAGCAGCCCGGCAAGCTCGCCCTGGGATCCGGCCGAGGGCTGAAGGCTCACATGCGGCAGCCCGCAGATTTCCGAGAGCGAGCCCTGGAGCAGGTACATCAGCTCGAGCGCGCCCTGGGCGTCCTCGGGGTCGGTCGCCGGGTGAAGCCGGGCGTAGCCGGGCAGGGCCGCAGCCCGCTCGTTCAGGCGCGGGTTGTACTTCATGGTGCAGGAGCCGAGCGGGTAAAAGCCGGTGTCGAGGTCAAAGTTCCGGCGCGAAAGCTTG
>Ga0105046_10015587_pt1 | contig 11680 bp, 8 predicted proteins | sample MAT03_FD_78385 | JGI IMG/M metagenome (GOLD analysis project Ga0105046, IMG submission 78385) | Freshwater microbial communities from Lake Fryxell liftoff mats and glacier meltwater in Antarctica - MAT-03 (megahit assembly) | ecosystem: Environmental > Aquatic > Freshwater > Ice > Liftoff...
TCAAGCCGTCCTGCTGGCAAAGCTGCTCACCCTTAACGTGGAGCAAGCTCGTTCGGACTTCGGGCTTCGGATTTCGGGTTTCGGATTTCGGATTTCCCCTCTCCTCCCTCCTCAACCCTCGGTCCGCAACTGCGCCACCTTGCCCTCGTCCACCTCCACGCCCAGCCCTGGCCCCTGGGGCACGGGCACGGTGCCGCCGGCGAGAACGAACGGGGTTTTCAAGAGCGAACCCGCGAGGAATTGCGGTCCGTTGAGCGCTGCCGGGAAACCCAGTTCGCACGCGCTGTAGAGCACCAGCGACGCCGCCAAGGACAAGTCCGGGTCCGTCAATCCGCTGCCCAGCCAGAGCAGTCCCAGCTCAACGCATTTGTCCACCTGGCGCTTCGCCTCGGTGATGCCACCGCAGCGGGCGGGTTTGATGACGATGCCGTCCATCAGGCCGAGTTGGTGGAACTCCTCCAACTCCACGCAGGAGACGATGCCTTCATCCATGAAGATGGGCAGCGCGCCTTGCTGCTTGAGGCGACGGTAACCGGTGAGGCGGTTGGCGGGGAGTGGTTGTTCGAGCACGGGCACGCCGAGGTCGGCCAGCTTGGGCGCGATTTCCAGGGCCGTGGCTTCGTCATAACCGCCGTTGGCATCGGCCCAGAGAAAACCGTCCGGAGCGAGGCTTTTCACGAGGCGGCACAGTTCAAGGTCCACCGCGGGATCGGGCGCAACTTTCACGTTGAAATGCCGGCAGCCGCGCGCTCGGCCCTGGGCGACCAGACCTTCCACTTCGTCGAGTGAACGCGGGTTGATGGTCCAACTCAGCGTGAGTCGGTCACGGCCCTTTTTCCCCCAGCGTTGCGCCGCGCTCTGGCCCAGCAACCGGCCCGTGAGGTCGAACAGCGCCAGGTCCACGCCGGCTTTGCAAATCGGCTGACCGGTCGAGAACGACGGCGCGATGGCGCCGTTCATCGCCGCCCAGATGGCGTCGGTGTCGAATGGGTCGCACCCGATCAATTCCGGCGCAAGGTAGCGGGCGATCGTGCTCGCCACCGACTCCAGCGTCTCGTAACTCCACTTCGGCACGGGCACGCTTTGCCCCCAGCCCACCGTGCCGTTGTCGGCGGTGATTTTCACCAGCACGGCGGGCCGACCCGCGGGCCGGCCCGGCGGGCCGTCGAAGAACTTGAATCTGCCGATCAGCGGATAAAGCAGGGGAAACGCCTCAACCTGGGCGATGCGCGCGTTCATGGGGCGCGCAATGTGGGAAGCGCCGGGGGCGTTGGCAAATGACCTGGCTGAATCACGAAGGTCGAAAGCAACTCGAGGTCCGCGGCGGCGGAGCTCCCGTTCGCCGGGACTCGTTATACCGATGCGAGAAGCCGGTCCGCCCGTTCCGAGCCAGTTCCCCAAGCTCCGGCGATGCGAGCGTACGGCGCAACGTCGCGGCCGCTGCTGGTTTCAAATCACCCGCGTCGCCGGCCCGGGCGCCAGCTTGCTGGGTGGCAGGAACGGTTTGCGGAACGCCTCCTCGAAATCATAGCCGCCGCGGAAGTCGTCGAGGCAGTCTTGCTCGGTCTTCCCGAGCAGGCCAGCGCCGACCATGTTGAAGACCATGGACCCGAAGTCTTCGCCGGCCCGAATGCCCCAGTCGTCGAACACCATGAGCGCCATGGGACCAAATTGTGCGAGGCTGAACTCGCGAATGCCGTGGAGCAGTTCCTGGCCGGTGACGTGGCGCTCCCGGCCCTGGTCGTGCCGGGCAATCTGCTCCTGGGTGTGGTCGAGCGCATCGCGGAGAAACAAGTACGCCTCGCGCGGATACCGCGGGTCGCAGGCGAGCACCTGCTCGATGGCTTGGTCGAAATCTACTTTCGGCATGGTTTAACGTTGGGCCGGCGCGGCGGCGGGCGGCGGGCTGGTCGGCGGATGCGCCGTGCGCCAGGCCTTCACCGCCCAACCCGTCAGCAACAGGCCGAGGATGACGCTCAGGACCAGTTGTTCGTGTTTGGTCAGATGAATCATCGCGGCGGAAGGTAGCGACGGAGGGCAGAATCCGAAACCTGAAAACCGAAATCCTGACCTGGCTGCGCCCGCACCAATGGCGCGCGGCTGCGTGCCGCTGGACCCGCCGCCGCAAGCTCGCTCACAGGGCATGCGCGCAAGGATGCGTGGCTCTGTCCGCCCCGGCGCCGCTCACGGCTGAAACGTAGCCAGATCCCGCCAGCGGGCCTGGTAGCGCAGGAAGGTGAAGTCCTGCTGCGGGGAGTAGCCCGGATCGAGCGCGCCTTGCGAGCCAGCCACGAGATCCGGCCGACCGCCGTTCCAGGCGAGCGGCCAGGCCAGGTTCGCAGAGCCGTCGGGGTTCGCCTCGCCCGGCGCAGGCAAGGGCGGACGGGAAGGCGCGCGCGCGGTGAGGGCGCCATTCTCCGGGAGGTCGAAGGCGAAGCGCAGCAGGAGGAAGGACTTGAGTTGGTTCGCCTCTGCGTCAGGGCCGGTGGCGAGGCCGGTGAAGACTTTTTCCGCCAGCACCGGCGGGGTGGAGCGCAGCAATTTGGTGGCGGCAGCCAGGCGCTGCCAGCCGGCGGCGGAGTAATTGGTCGTGGCGGTCCAGGGTTCGAGTTTGCGGATGGCGGCCTGGAGGCCGCGTTGCTCCCAGAGCGGTTGCAGGCGGTTAAAAATCCAGAGCATCAAGAGCAACGCAGCGAGACCGATCGCGGCGAAGAGGACGAGGCGGGGAATCTTGGGCATGACAGCAGAGGACGCCAGAGGGCGCCCGGGGAAGGAGTGTTCGTCTGGGAGCGGAGTCTGGCAAGGCATTTGGCCACCGGGTTGAGGGCGGAAACTCGCCCCCGGCGCATCCCGCAGCTGTCGGTGCGTGGCTTGGGGGCGCGACGCGGGGTGACGCGGCAGCGTTTGGAGTGCGGCCGGCTGGCCGGCGCTTTTCGACCCTGCACCGCACCCGAAAGCGGGAGCAAGCTCCCCCACTCCCAACGCGGCGCGCGGCCCAACCGGCGATGCCTTGCCGGCCACCGGGGGAGCCACTGCGCCCGGCTGGGCTCTGGGCCGCCCACGCCTGGCAGGAGGCGGTTTCCAAGGCTACGGGTAAAATGTCCCGTACGGGACATTTTACCCGGAGCGTGGCTGGGCTGGAGCGGGGAGACTGGGGCCGGGTTGAACTTCCGGCCCCCGTCGCCCTGGCTGCGGGCGACCGCCGCCATTCTCTGGCGGAGAGCGGGGCCAGCGTGATGAGTTTTCACGACTTGGCCGGAGCGGCGCCGCGGATAGTTTCTGACCATGCACTCCTTGACCCTTCGCTTGCTCCCAGCCTGTGCGCTGGGCCTGCTGCTCCTGAGCCGGCCGGCCCGCGCGGACCACGCGCTTTACACCGACGGTCTCCAGAACAGTTGGGACAATTGGAGTTGGAACGCCACGATCAATCTCACCAACGCGAGCCCTGTCCACACCGGCTCCCGCTCCGTGGCGGTGACGCTCACGGCCGCCTGGGGCGCACTCTCGCTCCATCATGCCGACCTCGACACCAGCGCGTATGAGAGCCTCAGCTTCTGGGTTCACGGCGGAACCAGCGGCGGCCAGCGATTGAAAGTCGTCGCCGAACTCAACGGTGTCGCCCAACCGGCCACCAACCTGCCCGCGCTGGCCGCCAACACCTGGCAGCGCATCACCCTGCCGCTGGCGGCGCTGGGCATCGCCGGCAAACCCAACTTCAGCCGCCTCAATTTCCAGGACCGACTCGGTGCCGCGCAGGCCACGTTCTACCTCGACGACCTCGTGCTGGTCAGCAGCACCACGCCGCCGCCGGCCATTGCCTTGACTGCGCCTGCCAACGGCGCGGCCTACTTGCCGCCCGCCACCATCCCGCTGGCCGCCACCGTCACTCCCAACGGCCACAGCGTTTCCAAGGTGCAGTTTCGGCAAGGCCCCACCGTGCTGAACGAAGACTCCACCGCTCCTTTCGGCTTCACCTGGGCCAGCGTCCCGGCTGGCACCTACAGCCTCTCGGCGCGGCTCTTCTACGACGCGGGCAACACCCTCGATTCCGCCGCGGTCAGTGTCACAGTCGTCTCGAACGCGCCCGTCATCCTCACCGTCAACGCGCTGGCCAGTCGCCGCCCGATCAGCCCGCTCATCTACGGCACCGCCTTCGCCACTTCGAATGAGTTGAAGGCGCTCAACTTCACGGTGAACCGCTCCGGGGGAAACTCCGAGACGCGTTACAACTGGCAACTCAACGCCCACAACCACGCGGCGGACTGGTATTTCCAGAGCCTTGCTGACGCTACCATTACCCCCGGCGCAGCGGCCGACAAGCACGTGGCCCAAAGCAAGCAGGGCGGCGCGGAACCCATGCTGACCGTCTCCATGATCGGCTGGATGCCGAAGCTCGGCCCCAATCGCGGCAAGCTCGCCAGCTATTCCATCGCGAAATACGGACCGCAGACCGGCAGCGACAGCCAGTGGATGCCCGACGCCGGCAACGGCGTCAGCGTCACCAACAACACGCCCATCATCTGGAACAACCCGCAGGACGCAAACTTCCTCACCAACTCCGCCTTCCAGCGCGCCTGGATTCAATCCCTCACCAACCGCTGGGGCGCTGCGACCAACGGCGGCGTGCGCTTCTACTGCATGGACAACGAGCAAACCCTCTGGCACTCCACCCATCGCGATGTCCACCCCGTCGGCACCACGATGCAGGAAATCCGCGATAAGTTCTTCGAGTACGCCGCGATGGTGAAAAACGTGGATCCCGGCGCGCTCATCGTCGCGCCCGAGGAATGGGGTTGGCCGGGCTACCTCTACAGCGGCTACGACAACCAATGGTCCGGCGCACACGCGAACTGGAATCCCGCCAACTTCCCCGACCGCGCCACCAACGGCGGCTGGGACTACCTGCCCTGGTTCCTCGATCAGGCCCGCCAGCGTCACACGCAGACCGGGCAGCGCCTGCTCGACTACTTCACCGTCCACATCTACCCGCAGGGCGACAACGAATCCGGCAGCGACGTCTCCACCGCCACGCAACTGGCACGCAACCGCTCCACCCGCGCGCTCTGGGATGCCAGCTACGTGGATCAAAGCTGGATCAACTCGATCATCAAGCTCATCCCCCGGCTCCGGTCTTGGGCGACTAATTACTATCCCGGCACGCCCATCGGCATCACCGAATACAACTGGGGTGCGGAAAACCACATCAACGGCGCCACCGCCCAGGCGGACATCCTCGGCATCTTCGGCCGCGAAGGCCTGGATCTCGCCACCCGCTGGACCACGCCCGCCGCGACCACGCCGACCTTCAAGGCGATGCAGCTTTACCGTAACTACGACAGCCAGCGCTCGACCTTCGGCGAGGTGAGCGTCGCGGCGGGCGGGCCGAACCCGGACAACGTCGCCGTGTTTGCCGCCGTGCGTACCGCCGACGGTGTGCTCACGGTGATGGTGGTCAACAAGCAACTGCTCGGTGGCCAGCCAATCACGCTGAACCTCGCGAACTTCCCCGCCGCCCCGCCCGCGCAGGTCTGGCAATTGACCAGCGCCAACGCCATCACGCGGCTGGCCGACCTGCCGGTGGACGGCGGCTGGCTCAGCAACACCGTACCGGCCCAGAGCATCACGCTGTTCGTCGTGCCCGGCGCTCCGCCGCGACTGCGCGTGCAGGCCGCTGGACCGCAGCAGGCCAGCCTCCAAATCGACGGCGTGGCCGGCGTGACTTATGTGCTGGAAGCTTCCCCGGACCTCTCCGCCTGGCAGCCGCTCAGCACCCACACGCTCACCACCAATTCACTCACCCTGCCGCTCGCCACCGCCAGCCCGGAGCGCCAGTTCTTCCGCGTCCGGCGGAACTGAACGGCAGGCGGCGCGGGTATCCATCGTGGCGCAGGCGTCTCGCCTGCGACCGTCGCGGCGGGCGTCTCGCCTGGTGTAGCACGAACGGCAACCGGGACGGACGCGGCCACCGCGGCAGCCGGGACGCACTGCCCCACTATCCGGCAGGGCACTGCCATTTGGTTAAGCCGTCCGCCGGGGCTCTTGCTCTTGATCCTGCTCTTAATCCTAATCTCAGCGCACCGAATAAGATCACGATCACGAGCAAGAGCACGATCAAGAGCAAGGGCAAGCGTCGGCACCCCGACTCCCTTCTGGCTTAACTGAATGGCAGTGATCCGGCAGGGAGATCCAGGTTCGCCGGGACCGGGAAACGGCTTGCTCCGCCACTCCCCGCTCCCGCATGTTCCCGCATGGCAGCCAAGCACTTTCCGCTCTCCGAGCTCGACTCCCAGTTTTATCAGGCGGCCGACGCCTTTTTCTCCGCCCACGCCAAGACGGCGCTCACCTTCGATGACGTAACCCTGGCGACGCTTTACTCCGAGGTTCTCCCCCGCAACACCCAGCTCGACACCCGCCTCGCCGACGGCCTCGAACTGCACATCCCGATCATCTCGGCGGACATGGACACCGTCACCGAGGCGCGCATGGCCACCGCCATGGCGCTCAACGGCGGGCTGGGCCTCATCCACTACAACATGTCCGACGCGGAGCAGATCGCCGAGGTCACGCGCGTCAAGAAACACGTCCACGGCCTGATTCAAGAACCCGCCCGCGTCCTGGCCGAGCAACTCATCGGCGACGTGCTGGCCTTGATCGAGAAAAATCGCTTCAGCTTCAGCACCTTCCCGGTGGTGGACGCCCAGGGACGGCTCGTCGGGCTGCTGCCGGGGCACGTGGTCAAACAGCGCTACGCCAAGCGGAAAGTGTCCGAAGCCCTGACGCCGCGGGCGCAGGTGCATTGCGTGAAGGAAGCCGAGCTTGGCCCCGACCCGGTGGCGCGCGCGGATCGTTTCTTCACCGAATTCCCCGGCATCCACAAGCTGCTCGTGGTGGACGACGAGGATCATCTGCGCGGCCTGTTCACGATGAGCGACGTCGAGCGCATCGCCCAGGAGCGGAGCGCGCAGTTCAAGCCCGCCCGCGATCCAAACTTCCGCCTGATCTGCGGCGCGGCCATCTCCGCCACGCGCAATGCCGCGGGCGACCTCGACCGCAAGCGGGTGCTCCATCACGTCGGCACGCTGGTCGAGCGCGGGGTGGACGTCGTGGCGGTGTCCACGGCGCATGGTTTCAGCAAGGGCGTCGGCGACACGGTGCGGCTGTTGCGGGACGCCTTCCCCAAGCTGCCGATCATCGCCGGCAATGTGACCAGCGCGGCGGGCGTGGAGTTCCTGGCCGGCTGCGGCGCGAGCATCATCAAGGTCGGGCAGGGGCCGGGTTCCATTTGCACCACGCGCATCGTGGCCGGCGTGGGCATCCCGCAACTCACCGCGCTCTACGTCTGCTCGCGGGCGGCGGCGGAGCGCGGGGTGACGTTGATCGCCGACGGCGGCATCACCAAGTCCGGCGACATTGTGAAAGCCCTGACGCTGGCCAGCGCCGCGATGTGCGGCGGCCTGCTGGCGGGCAGTTCCGAGGCGCCGGGCGAGGTCATGGAATTCAGCGGCAAGCTCTACAAACAGTACCGCGGCATGGGCAGTCTCGGCGCGATGAAGGCCGGTTCCGCGGCCCGCTACGGTCACAGCAGCAAGCAACCCGCGCAGAAGCTCGCCGCCGAGGGCATTGAGGCGCTCAAGGAAGTCAGCGGCTCGGTGGACCGCGTGCTGGCGCAGCTCATCGGCGGCATCCAGAGCGGCATGGGCTATCTCGGTGCGGCGACCCTGCCGCAATTGCGCGAGCACGCCCGCTACATCCGCGTCAGCCCCGCCGGCCAGCGCGAAGCCGGCCCGCATGACGTGGTGGAGCTGAAGACGGGCGGGTGAGTGGTTGAAGGACGAAGCCGTGATGCCGGATGCCAGATGCCAGAGTCATCTCCATGCCCTGAGTCTCGGGGAGAGCGAGCGCCGCGCGGGCGGGTTCGTGCCGCCAAGTTCCTTCGCTGTTTGCCGGCTGAAATAGTTAAACCGTCTGCGGCTCGGGACTGCACCCGGCGCTGCCGCCGCTCCTCCCTCTCCCCATCGGCTGGGGAGAGGGCCGGGATGAGGGGGTTCCGCAACTTTGAGAAAGAGCCTTTTCAAACCGCAAGTGGCATTAAGTGGGAAGTCTTCACCGCGACGCAAAGTTGCGGCCCGGTTGCCCATTCCAGTTGACGCGTGAACCTCCCGGCCCACTGGCTTTGCCCCGCCCAAACTCCGCCGCTGGCGCGGAGCGAGGTGCATGTCTGGCGGCTGAATCTGGAGGAGGACGCCGCGGGGGAATCTCCGTCCGCGACCTGCCTGGCACCCGACGAACGAGCGCGTGCAGCTCGGTTGCTCGTCGCCGCGGCGCGCTGGGGTTTTATTTGCCGCCGCGCGCGGTTGCGGCAGGTGCTCGCGGAGTACCTGGGGGTTGCGCCCGACGCGGTGCGCTTCGTGACGAATGCGTATGGCAAACCCGCCGTTGCGGGCGCGGCGACGGCGGGCGACCTGCGTTTCAGCTACAGCCACTCGGGGGCGCTGGCGGTGCTGGCGGTGACGCGCGGGCGCGAAGTCGGCGTGGACGTGGAGCAGCGCCGGCCGATGCCGGAGGCACTGCAACTGGCGACGTCTTTCTTCGCCCCCAGCGAGGTCGCCGCGCTGACGCGATTGTCGGCCGCGGAACGGGAGCCGGCGTTCTTCGACTGCTGGACACGGAAGGAAGCGTTCATCAAGGCGCTCGGCCTGGGCCTTTCATTTCCGCTGAACCAATTTGCGGTCTCGCTCGGCGAGCCAGCGCGGTTGCTCGAACTCCACGGGGCCCCGCCGCCGCCGGGTTCCTGGACCCTGCGCTCGCTCGCGGTCGGCCCAGGCTTTTCCGCGGCGCTGGCGGTGGCGGGAACCGACGCGGCAGTGCAGTGCTGGGAGCGCCACTTATCCTGAAAACCGAAAACCGAAAACCGAAGGCCGAAAGAAATCCGAAGCCCGAAGCCCGAATGTTCCGTGCCGAAGCGCATACCCTTTACGGTTCGTGACTGCAACCTTCGCTGCCGACGCTTCACCCTCTCCCCAGCGGACCACTGCCATTTAGTTAAGCCGGAAGGGGGCGAGGTTGCCGGACGCTTGCTCTTGCTCTTAATTTTAATCTTAATCGCAGCGCACCGAAGAAGATTACGATTAAGAGCAAGCGCAAGCGACCCGGCGGACGGCTTAACTAAATGGCAGTGCCCCAGCGGACGGGGAGAGGGCCGGGATGCACCGCCGTTGAAATAAGCGTGTCGGCGCGGGCTGGCTTGCTCCCTCTCCCCGCGAGGAACGAGTGGGGAGAGGGGAGCACCGAGGAAAAACGGCCCTCCTCTCCCCGCCCCTCTCCTCCCGCCGCGGAAGGAGAGGGGGAAAGCACCGCTGCCTTCCCCCGCGGATCGCTTATTTCAACGGCAGTGGGGCCGGGGTGAGGGGTTTCCGAGCTTCGGAATTCGGATTGATTGCGGCCCAAACGCCACCCTTCGCAGAGGTGGAAAACATCCCGGCACGCACCGGCTCCGGCAGTCCTGCTGGCGCCTCAATCGAGGCCGCGACTGTCTGCGCCGTCTGCCCGGGTGGCTCAGTTATCAAGCACCTTGATCACGCGGGATTTCACGGAGCGTTTGCGCGCAGTCTCGTTGAGCAGGCGCTTGCGGAGGCGCAGGTTCTTGGGCGTGGCCTCGACGTATTCGTCGGGGCCGATGTATTCCAGGGCGCGTTCGAGCGAGAGCTTGAGCGGCGGGGCGAGTTGGATGCCTTTGCCGTCGCCCTGCGAGCGCATGTTGGTGAGCTTCTTCTCCTTGCAGGGATTGACCGGGATGTCCTCTTCGCGGGCGTTCTCGCCGACGATCATGCCGGCATAGATGGCCTCGCCGGGCACCACCATGAGGCGGCCGCGCTCCTGGATCATGTTCAGCGCGTAGGCCATGGCTACGCCGCCTTCCATGCTGACGAGCGAGCCGTTCTTCCGGGCCGCAATCTCGCCGCGGTCGGGGCCGTATTCGTGGAAGAGATGGCTCATCACGCCGAGGCCGCGGGTCTGGTTGACGAGGTCGGTCTCGAAGCCGATGAGGCCGCGCATGGGGATGAGGGCTTCGATGGTGACGTGGCCGCCGTGGTGGTTCATGCCGGTGATCTCGGCCTTGCGGGAGGCGAGATTCTCCATGACAGCGCCCATGTTGTCCTGGGGAATTTCGAGGAAGAGTTTCTCGATCGGCTCCAGGAGACTGCCGGCGGCGTCCCGACGCCAGAGCACTTCCGGGCGGGAGACGAGGACTTCGTGGCCTTCGCGGCGCATTTGCTCGACGAGGATGGCAATCTGCATTTCGCCGCGGCCGGAGACGTTGAAGACCTTCGGGTCGCTGGTGTCTTCGACGCGCAAGGCGACGTTGGTGCGGAGTTCCTTCATCAGGCGCTCACGGATGTGGCGGGCGGTGACGAGCTTGCCGTCCTGGCCGGCGAGCGGGCCGTCGTTGACGGCGAATTCCATCTGGATCGTAGGCGGATCAATCGGCTTGCTGGGCAGCGCCGCGCGCTCGGGATTGTCCACGATCGTCTCACCGATGAACACTTCCTCGAAGCCACACAGACCGACGATGTCGCCGGCGTGCGCCTCCTGGATCTCGATGCGCTTCAAGCCTTCGAAGTGGTAGATCATCGTGATCTTGCCGGTGGCCTTCGTGCCGTTGACGTGGTGGCAGACGGCGGCGTCGCCGACCTTGATCTTGCCGGAGTAGATTTTGCCGAAGGCGATGCGTCCGAGGTAATCGCTGTAGTCGAGATTGGCGATCAGAATTTGGAAGCCCTCGGAGGCGTGCGCGCGCGGCGGCGGGATGTGTTTGATGATCGCGTCGAAGAGCGGCTCCATGGTGCCGGTGACGTGCTCCAATTCGACCTTCGCGTAGCCGTCCTTGGCGCTGGCGTAGATGACTGGGAAATCCATCTGCTCGTCGGTGGCGTTGAGCGAGATGAAGAGATCCCAAACGAGATCGAGCACCTTCTTCGGGCTGGCGTTGTCGCGGTCAATCTTGTTGATGACGACGATGGGTTTGGCCCCGGCTTCGAGGGCCTTGCGCAGCACGAAGCGCGTTTGCGCCTGCGGGCCGTCGGCGGCATCCACCACCAGCAGCACGCCGTCAATCATGTTCATGATGCGCTCGACCTCGCCGCCGAAGTCGGCGTGGCCAGGAGTGTCCACGATGTTGATGTGGTAGTTCTTGTACTTGAAGGCGGCGTTCTTGGCCCGGATGGTGATGCCCTTCTCGCGCTCCAGGTCCATGGAGTCCATGAGGCGTTCCTCTTGGGATTCGTGCTGGTTGAGGCGGAAGGTGCCCGACTGTTTGAGCAGGCAGTCCACGAGGGTGGTCTTGCCGTGGTCAACGTGGGCGATGATGGCGATGTTACGGATATGCTGCATGATGAAAGCGGGTTGCGTGGTGCGTATTGCGTGTCTTGGGCTTGGTGGCGCGGGGGGGGTTGCGGGAACGACACTGGAAAGCAATGAGTCGAGCCGCCCTCCCGGCCAGAAAGGGCGCGCAAGATGCCCGGCCCACCCCAAAGGTCAAGCTTGGCGGGGAAGTGTTTTCGGTGCGCCCGCCCAACCACGCCGCCGCCACGGCTTCGGTCTTGCCAGAGTTTAACCCGAAGTCCGAAGCGGAACGGGGAGCGCGCCCGCCCCGGGCGCTGTTTTCCGCGCCCTCGCGGAA